>Ga0074046_10001407_pt1 | contig 21761 bp, 19 predicted proteins | sample BogForMeECP23OM3_FD_94441 | JGI IMG/M metagenome (GOLD analysis project Ga0074046, IMG submission 94441) | Bog forest soil microbial communities from Calvert Island, British Columbia, Canada - Bog Forest MetaG ECP23OM3 | ecosystem: Environmental > Terrestrial > Soil > Wetlands ...
CCTGAACCGGGAGAGCCTTTCTGCAATCCTGTCGTACCCGAAGTCCCGCTCGGGACTCACTTTCAGCTCGATAATGGCTGAAACTTCCCCGTTTCCCGCCTTTTCCCAGTTTATGACCGTGGTGTACTTACGGATAATCCGGTTCTCTTCAAGGGCATGGATCCGTGCTTCCACTTCAGCCGGGATAAGGTTGGTCATCGATCCGATTTCCTGTGCAGACAGCCGGCTGTTCTCCTCAAGAATCCGGAGGAGTTCGAGATCCTTGTCATCCATCTCAAGTCACTCCACTGTTATTTTAAAACCATTTGGTCTCTATCGGATTTATAGTGGGCTCTTTTAATCCATTGAGCCGCGGATCCTTGAGCACAACTTCCCGGATCTTATCGGTATTGGAATCAAACCACATCTCTTTCGTGCGCCCGTACCGGCCCCGGCTCACGACACGCGTGTTTATCACGCCAAGCATGTTGAGCTCCGATATGAGATCTGTGATACGGCGGTGGGTGAGGACATCCAGCTGGAGGGAGGGCGCGATGGTCTGATAGACCTTGGAGACCTCCCCGCTGGTAAAAACGGTCCTGCTGTTGTGTTCCAGCGTCAGCATGGAAAAGAGGATCAGCTTGCTCTGGGAGGGGAGCGTCGCGATGCACTCAATCATGCTGTCGGTTTCAATCTTGGCCTGTGCCTGTTTCACGTGTTCCTCGGTAACCTGCTTTGACTCGTCCCTGTCGGCAAGTTCGCCGGAGATCCGGAGGAGATCAAGGGCGCGTCGTGCGTCGCCATGTTCCTGTGCGGCAAGTGCTGCACAGAGCGGTACCACACCTTCGGCAATCGCGCCGTCAAGGAAGGCACCGGTAGCACGCTGGGTCAGGATATCAACGAGCTGGGGCGCGTTATAGGGGGGAAAGACAATCTCCTCTTCTGAAAGTGAGGAGAGGACCCGGGGGTCGAGGAAATCCTTGAAGCTGAGATCGTTCGAGATCCCGATGATGCTAACCTTGGAGTTCTTGAGATCGGAGTTGATCCTGGTCAGGTTGTAGAGCGTGTCATCACCGCTCTTTTTTACCAGCTTGTCGATCTCGTCAAGCACAATCACGAGGACCCCACCACCGGTATCAAGCTGGTTTTTCAGCTCCGCATACACCTGGTCCGTTGGCCACCCGGTCATGGGAATGTGAAGGCGGGTCTTGTCACTCGATGCTTCTTCGAACCCGTCGATGCACTTGGCAATCTGTGCAAGTACCCGGTACTGTGTATCTATCACTTCGCAATTGAGGTGGACAATGCGGCAGGTGGTCCCCATGGTGCTGCTGGCTTTTTCCAGCTCCGAACCGACATACCGGACACTTGCCGTCTTCCCGGTACCTGTTTTCCCGTAAATCAGAATATTTGAGGGGGTTTCGTTCCTGAGGGATGGGGCAAGGATGGATGCAATGGTATCAATCTGCGGTTGGCGGTGAGGAAGGATCTGCGGCCGGTACGAGTGCCTGAGTACTTCCCGGTCGCGGAATATCCGGTTATTGGAAAGATATTTTATAAATAGGCCGGTTGAGGGATCTACGGTTTCTGGCATGGTGACACGTGGAGCTGAGTATTAGCGGGATGAGATTAAAAAAGTACTTGGTTTATTTCCTTTATAAACCCCTTCGCTTCCTGTGGAGATTTCGTTTAAAACAGCGGAAATAAAAATCAACGTGTGATTAAAAGAATTCAAAAAATTATATTTTTGCCTTTTATTTGCTTTTATATAAAGAATTCGGACGTAATAGTAAAAATCCTTTTCAGAAGACAGAAAACAGGGACACCCCTTAGTTTCTTGTGGAACTCTGAAAAGGTTACCTGCCGGCGGTTGGATTTTTAAAAAGAAATAACCATTCACAATATGCATTAAGATCTATTTAAGATAATTGAAATGCGTCCAGGTACAGATCTCAAAGATAAAATGGATTGTAAAAGGATATCATGCTCATACCGGGACAGGTATAATCTGCTCCTGGCCAAAAACAGGGAAGAAACAATCATTGATCTAATCCAGATTTCAGAACAGTAATTTTTATCCTTTTTACATTTTTCGGGGTAAATGATAATAACGTTTCCACTGGAAACAAAGGGGTAACTCTGTTTTTATAAAAACTGACTGAAAAAAAGAGCGTTTCGTTAATCTTATACTTCTATTAATGAGTAATTACCATCACATTTATTATCATGAAGCAGGAACACGTCCAGTCCGTACCAGTCACCGGCGGAATAATAACGGTCTCTTCAACAAGGACAGAGGAAACGGATTCCAGCGGAAAAACAATCCGGACAATTCTGGCAGAAGCAGGGATCCCTGTCCTGCATTATGCGATCATTCCTGATCAGATTGAAGCTATCAGATTTGAACTGTACCAGACGCTCAAAACCTGTAACTGTATTATCACCAATGGCGGTACCGGTCTGACTCATGATGACTGTACTATTGAGGCCGTCATCCCGCTTCTTGAAAAGAAAATGGATGGCTTCGGGGAACTTTTCCGGATTAAAAGTTACGAGGAGATCGGGACGTCCGCCATGCTTTCCCGGGCAATCGCCGGTACTATTCGTGGAAGTGTCATCTTCTGCATACCCGGGTCTACCGCTGCCGTGACCCTTGCCACCAGAATGCTGATCGTGCCGGAAATCACTCATATCCTCACCCACGCCTGTAAATAACCCCTTTGGGACTATATACCTGGAAAACCACCAGAAAACCATCTGCAAACCAGCGGGCATCACAATCTTTCAGGAAAGGAACTCATAGTTTCGTGACGCGCCGGAACTCTGCAGAGTCACAAGCGGATCTAATCCTGTTGAGGACACGACAACCGGGATCATCAGGCTGCGTAGCACGGCAGCTGCGGGTAGAAAACCGCCTTTATTTGCTTACATTCAGGAGCGCAACACGCTCAAGCACCAGGTCCCGGATGTGGTCCTCTCCCGCCGCATCCAGTTCTATCGGGGAAATTCCAAAGAGGGCTGCAAGCCGTGCAGCTTTCTGTGGGGAGATGCCATCATCAGGCTCATCAAGAAAATGCATGGATCCCGCAAGCTCGTCCCAGATATCGGGGCGTGTCGGGCAGCAGCAGATATAAAGGTGGTTCTCCCCTTCATGAAGGCCAAACGCGACTGCAGCGCTGCACTGCCGGGTCCCCGCAGCATAGAGCAGCGCCTCCATCTCAAACGAATTGGAGATTGGACTGCCCCGGGTAAATGACCGGTTCGCATGCCGGAGTGCTGCTTTGGCGTGTGCCCTACCGGCCATTTTTTCTGCATCAAAACAGACAATGCGGGCGGCAGAGCGCCCGGCGAGCTCCCGCAGGACACCAAGCAGGGCATCCCGGTCCTGGATCGTCACCACTGCATACCGTATCTGGCAGGATATCTCTGGATCGTTCATAGTTCACCCGAAACGCAGCAGGGTGGACTGGCCGGCAGCAGGCATTTCCCCTTCGATAGATGTCTTCTCATCAGTATCTCTTTTTTTGGGCTGCAATTGCTCAAGAACCTGATCTGCAATGCCCTGACCGAGGATCATCGTCAGTTCTTCTTTTTTGTGCTTCAGGATATCTTCCGGTGATGTAATACCGTTGTTAAAAAGGCGCCGGGCACGGACACGCCCGATCCCCCGGAGCCGGATGAGCGGGAGCAGCTCGCGCCGTATCCCGTTCTTCATGCAGATTTCGCATTCCGCTATCTGCGGGTAGAACTTCGGGGCAAACATCCGGGCCAGCTGGCTTGTTGCGTGCAGCAGCCAGTTGATGCTCTCGACCATCCCATACACGTCCCCCGGTCCGACGCCGTACCGCTCGCAGATTTTTTCCTCGGGGAGCTCGTCGGTCCAGTCGGAAAGGAGCATCGCGGTCTTGATGGCGCGATAGTAGGCTTCATCCTCATCCTCATCGACAGGCTGCGGGAGCCAGAGGCCGGCGCCTTTGTCTTCTATCATCCGCGAGAGCGCGGCAAGATCGGAGTTCTTCGCGTACAGGGTCGGCATATCGGGAGTGCTGCAGATGAGCTGGACAAGGCCGAGATCCGTGTATTCCTCTTTTTCCCGCAGGGTCGTGACAATTGCGGAAGCGCTCCTCGGATCGATGTACATCCGGGAAACAAGGGTGCCCAGTTCAGTCGCCCCGATATGCTCGCCTACCTCCACAACCATCTCTGCGGCGATCAGGAACTGAAGCGCTTCATCGACGGCCCGATGGATGAGCCGGCCCTGCTTGTGCTCGTGGACGTAAAACGAGCGGTTCATGAACTCGGAGAGCTCGCTGCGGGTCGCTGCAAAGCCCGAGGCGATAAGGGAGAGGACATGCGTGTAGAGCGCGGTCGGCTCGGCGATCCGCGAGTGGACGTCCTCGGCTGCCGCTTCGATATAACATTCAAAGAGCTCCGGCACCTGCTCGGGCTCTTTTGCGATCAGCACGGCCTCGCCGTACGGGTCGAGCCGGGGCCGGCCGGCCCTTCCTGCCATCTGCCGGTACTCGCTGACCGGGATCGGCTGCATGCCCTCTCCCGCGGAAAACCGGAGGTAATCCCGGATGATGACCCGGCGGGCGGGCAGGTTGAGGCCCGCAGCAAGGGTCGGTGTTGAGGAGATGCACTTGAGCCAGCCTTTGCGGAACGCTTCTTCCACGATGGAGCGTTCGTTCCGGCTCAGGCCTGCATGATGGAACGCCGCGCCTTTTGCGATGCACGCGGCGAGGGTTTTTATCATCTCGGTCGGTGTCCCGGCCTGCAGGCGGTCGGCACACCCGGCAAGCGCCGGATTCTCGCTTTTTATTGCGCTGGCTGCCCGTTTTGCAAATGCCTCGGCGTTCCTCCGCGAGGAGACAAACACGAGGCACTGCCCCCCTTCGGCAATCGTATCGAGGCAGAGGTTGAGGTCATCGTAGTTCTTGGAGACCTGTTTGATGGGCCGTGTCCCCTCCTCGAACTGGATTTTGTTATCGAAAAAGACACCCTGCCGCAGGTCCACCGGCCGCCACGAGCTCGTGACCAGCTCCGCGTCGAGCCACCCGGCAAGCATTTTCGGGTTCCCGATGGTCGCCGAGAGCCCGATGAGCTGCATGCCGGGGTTCCTGGACCGCATCTTTGCGATAACCATCTCGAGCGTCGGGCCGCGGTCCGGGGAATCGATCAGGTGCACTTCGTCTACGACAACCAGCGTGATCTCCGGCATCCAGCGTGCGCTGTTCCTGAGCAGGGAGTCTACTTTCTCACTCGTCGCGACAATAATATCGTTCCTGCCAAGGGCATCATCGCGCCGGTCGAGGTCCCCGGTGGATATCCCGACCCGCACCCCCTTGTTGCCAAACTCGTCGTATTTTTCCGATGCAAGGGCCTTGAGCGGGACAATGTACAGGCATTTTCCTCCTGCTGCGATGTGGCGGTGCATCGCCATCTCCGCAATCAGCGTCTTCCCGCTTGCGGTCGGGATTGCGACAAGGAGATTCTTGCCGTCCAGCAGCCCTTTTGCGATGCAGGCTTCCTGCGGTGGGTAGAGATCCACGAGTCCCGAGGCGGTGTACTGCTTTTTAAGGGATTCGGGTATGGCAAGGTCCTGTATCTGCATGGCAATCTCCCCTGTTACGTTATAGCAGGGTTGTGGCGGTTCCTGCGGCCGATACATCGCCGGACTGCCGATGGATTGCTGAACCCGTCCCCCTCTTTTTTAACCGGCACGACGAAGGCGGATCGCATGAAAAATGACGGCTGGACCAGAATAACCCGGGAAGATCAGTAGTAATAACTGATCATATCCTGCTTGGCCTCTTTTTTCTTCTTGTCAAGGAACGCAAAGACGTTCTCGTGGGGGACGCCCTCGATGAGCATATCGATGGCCGCCCGGGCGACCTTCATCTGTTCAGGGTAGCCGATGAGGGCCACGGTATGGCCAAAGACCGAGAGGTCCACATCAGTCATGTTCTCGATCTGCTCGCGGGCCCGCCCGTCTTTTCCGATGATCCTCCCGCGGAGCCGGTCGAGCTGCTTGGGATTGTCTGCCGCCCGGGAGAGATCGATGATATCGAGGAGGAGATCCTCGTCTTCGATCATCTCGAAGGCCCGCTCGGGAGAGAACCCGGCGTTGATGGCGTTGATGATCTCGACAGCCCGCAGCAGCGGGATCGCGTTTTCCTCTGCCCCTTCGACCTTGACAAGGCCTTCTTTGCTGTCGATGGAAATGGTCGTGTGGGTCTTTGATTCGAGCTCTTTTTTTGTCGCACCGGCCTTTCCGATGAGGACACCCACCCTGCTTGTTGCAACTTTTAGTTCCTGTATCATGATTTTGTCACCTTTCTGGCTGACCGCCCGGCATTCTTATCGCAGGTTAGGCCGTTCGTTCTGGAGATGATGCCGATGTGTGTCATGGTTGTGAAACATTGAGACCGGTCACCGCGTTGAAGATCTCATATTCAGTTTTTACTTCGCAGCCCTTCTTTTTAAAGAACCTGTTCATGTTGCGGATGTCCCGCATCAGGAACTGGAGGGCACGCGGGTGATCGCGGGTGACCGACTGGCCCATATCGATGAGATATGGTTGGTCATGGTATAATATATTGAACTCGCTCAAGTCACCATGCACGAGTTCTGCTTTTTTGTACAGTGTATCGATCATGCCGATGACCGATGCGTAGATGGCTCCCGGGTCTTCCAGTTCTACGCTCCTCAGCTGGGGGTACGGGCACTCCCCCTCGCCCAGAAAGGACATGATAAGGATGTTCCGGTCCCACACAAGCGGCTCCGGCACAGGAAGCCCCGCCTCTTTTGCCCGGGCAAGATTAGAGAACTCTTTTCTGGTCCACGCAAAGATGAGCTCCTTTTTGGACTTTTTTACATGGGAGAACCGGCGGTCTCCGGTGACGTACGAGCTCATGGTGGTGAAATTCGCCGACTGGATCCGGTAGATCTTTATGGCAACGGCCTGATCCTCCCGGTCCCCCAGAAAAACGTTGGCTTCTTTCCCGGTACTGATGGAACCGCCGATCGCAGTGAGCCATTTTTTGTGGACGAGCTTGTACAGGGCAAGGAGGGTGACCTCGTCAAAGACATTCTCGCTGACCTTTAAGGTATTCGCGTCTTTTATGCGGATACCCATATCAGCGAGACGCTGGTCGAATGCTTCTTCCTGTTGTTCGATGCTCACGAGCAATCCCCGGCTGGTAAATGACAAGTGTCTTATGCGTTCAGCGTATATAGTCGCGCACCGGTGCAAGGATCTCGACCAGTCCTTCGCCGCAGGCCTTCTTGAGATCGAGCGGGTGGATCTCTCCCTTGCCATAGGCAGCTTCGAGCTCTGTGTACCCGGTAAAGGACCGGTCGCCGCCGAATTTTTCCGGCCGCTTTATCGTGATCTCCGGGAGGCGGGGGAAGATATGGTGCTGGAAGATCTGGAGGATCGGGTTCTCCACAATCTCCGGCGGGCAGAACGCCTTCTGGCATTTCTTCCTGATCTCATCCTCGCTGTCGGCGACCGAGATATAGTTGCCCTGTGACGAGGACATCTTCTTCCCGTCAAGACCGTTTAAGATCGGCGTGTGGATGCAGACCGGGGAGGGGAACTTGAAGTTTGGCAGGTGCTCCCGGGCGAGCATGTGGATCTTCCGCTGGTCTATCCCGCCCACTGCGGCGTCAACGCCGAGCATCGCGATATCCGCCATCTGCATGATCGGGTAGACCATCTGCGAGACGGTCGGGTGGTCCATCTGCCGGCCCACTTCGTCCATGCTCCGGGTCGCCCGGGCAAGGGTGATCTGCTGGGAGAGCTGGTGGACGAGCAGCTCGTACTCGCGGTTGAGCTGGAGGTCCGAGCCAAGGACATATTTAACATTCTTAAGGCCGAGCCCCTCAAAACAGCGGCGGTTGTATTTGGCGAGCTCCCCGACCTGCGCCATGGTCCCTTTCCGGTTAAGGAACGCGTGCAGGTCGGCGAGCAGGACGGTGACTTCAAAGCCTGCTTCCTGGAGATCGACAAGCTTATTTATGGTGACCATGTGGCCGAGGTGGATCTCGCCGCTCGGCTCGTAGCCTGCATATACCTTCTTTGTGGGTCTGGTCAGGAGAGCGCGAAGTTCGTCTTCGGTGACGATTTCAACGGTGTTCCGGGTAACCCGTTCGAATGTGTCCATTAAAAAATATGGGTGATGGAGGGAGTTAATGGTTATTCTGGATGGGAGTAAAACCGAGAGCGTCGTTCGTGAGTTTTATGGAGGTTGCTGCATCCTTGGCGAGGCCGGTCATCGCGCGGATCGCGTCCACGTTCTCGACGACAACGTCCGCCTCCTGATGGATGGCCTGGAAGAAGCAGAGCTCGTTTTTGTCGGCGTAGATAGAGTCCTCGAAGATACAGTTCTCGTAAAGGTCCGCCCGCTGCCGTCCGAGGTCCATGGCAAATTCCTTGAGCTCTGCGGTGCTCTTGATCCCCGCGGTCTTTTTCACCAGGCCCAGACGGGGATGATTGTTGATAAGCTCGATGACTTTCTCGCGGTTCACGTCTTTTTTGGTCGTGATCCGGATCGCGTGCATGTGCATCATCGTGGTCGGGACGATCATCGCCATCGTAGTAATCGAAATATGGGGGAGCACGGTCTGGACATCGGGGCCGTGGTGGCTCGGGACCGTCACCGGGTCGAGAACAACCGCGTCAATCGGTCCTTTCTTGATCTCGCCGGGGTCGGATCCCCTGCGCACCATGATCGCGTGGACGTGGGCAACCCCAAATTCCTTGTCGATCTCGTGGATGATCCGGCAGAGGCCGGTGGTGTTGCAGGAGACGACCCGGACAAACTGCCGGCCGATGGCATCTGCAAAATTGCAGGACGAATTGAAAGAGAACCCGGCAACTTCGTGGTCTTCGCCGCCCTGCCAGAGCGCCTTTTTCCCGAGTTTCTCATAGAGCGGTTTGTTGGACGCACCAATCCCTCCCGGGGTCGCGTCTACGATTACATCGGCGGCCTTGCACATGTCCTCTACAGAACCGGCGACCGCAAGTCCCGCCTTTTCAAAAGCGGCTTTCTTTGAAATATCCGCGATGTAGAGGGGGTAACCCCGTAGTTTTGCTATGAACGCCTCGGCGTTCGGCCGGGTCTTTGAGACGCCGATCACCTTCATATCCTTCTGGGCTGCAACTGCATCGGCAACACGCTTCCCGATAGTACCGTACCCGTTGATGGCAACCTTGATCATATAACGAACTGTATGAGCGAGATGAGATAAAGATTGCTTGTTGTGGGGTTTGTGAATCCCGGGGAGTTGTCAAAAACCCCGGGAGCTGGTATACTCCAGCCGGATTTTTTTAAAGAAACGATCCCGGATCTCCATGATCGTTCTCATGAATGTAGTGTGGAAAAGGAACAACCGGGCAGCAGGCCGATCAAAGACATCACGATCAGGCCCGATGACGAGTTCGTGTTTTCGCTTTTTTTCCACCCCTGCTCCGACGTGAGACAGTTTGTAACTTTACAGTTGAACTGTAAAGTTACAGTTTAACTGTAAGGTTAAGTACTGGTGCGGATCCGGATTTTTTAGTTTTTTTTCGATCTGCGAAAAACCTGCACATCAGGTTTGCCATTTTGCCGTGGCTCTCACCATCAACCTCAAATACAGGACACTGTGTGGGGTTTCAACTGAGTTCGTTTGTGTATCCGGATTCTCCGGTCAGACCCGGTTGCCCGGTGGTTTTAGCAGGATTACCGGGCAGAGAAAAAAATCAGAGAAACAACGCCTGGAACTTCACGACTTCGGTACTGTCCTTTGCCGTAGCGTACAGCTCCAGCGGTTCCTTGTTAACCTCCAGAAACCGGATGCCCCAGCTGACGCAGCCGAGAATCTGCGCCGCCCGTTCCTGTTCCCCGAGGATATAGAGTGAAGCGGCGATCGCCTCTATCGAAGTGAGCTTGCAGGGCTTCCCGAAGTTGACCGGGTTTGCGGCCATAAGAAAGGGAAGCGCCCTCCGGATCCTCCATGAGCTGACTGCACCGGTGTCCAGCACCTCCCAAGAGCAGTCAAGGGCGGTAATGGATTTTACAAATTTATCTGCGGGAGAGAGGGCCTGCTCGGCGGTCGGGTCTAAGAGCAGGGTGTTCCGGGGGATCTGCGAGATCTTTTTTACAATCCGCAAAAAACCGGCCCGCTCCAGTTTTTTTACCGTGCATTTGCGGGGATCGCAGCTGTTGTCCCGGTAGGCAACCAGCGGAATCATTGATTATTCTGTGCGTTCACACACTGTATAATGTACGTGCTCTGTTCTCCCTGTATTCTTTCCCCGTCGCTCCGGGCAAAAGGCATCACGCACCCATCCGACATCGCCCTGTTTGCCCGGTCCATCGGGCGCTGCAAGAAGTTCGGGATCGAGGTCGTCCCCCTTCCCTGCCCCGAGATCCGGTACCTTGGCCCGGACCGGGCGCCCGGAACGTACCTTGAACGCCTAAATACCCCGGAGTTTGCTGCGCTTCTCGAAGAGCTGTGCGGGAAGGTGAATGATATCATCAAAGAGCGGGGGCCGCCGCTCTGTATCCTCGGCGTGAACTCATCGCCCACCTGCGGGGTCACGAGCACGTATTACGGGGCCGAAAGCGGCAAACCTCCCAAGCGGGACGGGCGGGGAGTATTTTATGCAAAATTCCCGGATATCCCGGCGCAGGACGTTTCAGAATTTTCGAAATACCGGATCTACCTTGCCGCCCCGCTCTTCTCGGAGGCGGAGCGCACCTATAATTCCACTATCGCAGAGCTGCTCAGGTCCCATTATTACGAGGTATACCTCCCGCAGGAAACTGGTGACGATCACGCAGTAAGGGATAAAAAGGACTATGCCCGGATTTACCGCTGCAACAAAAGAGCGATCAGGGATGCGGACATCGTGGTTGCCATCATCGATGGTGCAGACGCGGATTCGGGGACTGCGTGGGAGATGGGCTACGCGGCCGGGATCAGGAAAACAGTGATTGCCCTCAGGACGGATTTCAGAAAGGCCGGGAGCCACGAACGGGTGAACCTCATGCTCGAACAGGAAGCCCGGGTGGTGACCAGCAGGAACGAACTCCTTGCCGCACTGGGAGCACTTCACGCCAGCCCACCGCGGCCGGAGAAGACCTCTGCATAATTTCCCGGCCCTCCCTCGTTTTTTTGCAAAACCACGTACTTTTCAGAAGTATAATGCAGGCAAGTTATATCTGAATCCTGACAAATAGGTAGTGAGTGCGATGGCGAAGAAAAAAGAAGGGCGGGAATCCGGGAAAAAACAGGATTTTACCGGGGAGAGCGATCTTGACGGGGGGTTGGTAACTCCCATCAAAACGGTCCGTGACCTTTCTCTCAAAAACATACAATCGCTCGTTACCGCGAGCCGTTATTTCCAGAGCCTTATTGTTCTCATGGTCATTGGTCTCTTCCTGCGGTTCTACAATCTCGGGTTCAACTCACTGTGGCTTGACGAAGCCAGCACCTATACAATTTCCTTAAAGTCCTTTGCTGGTATATGGCAGGTAACCGCCAGCGGAGAGTTTAACCCGCCGCTCTTCTACTGGGCCGAACATGTTATGCTCATGCTCGGGAATAACGAGGTCATCCTGCGTTTCATCCCTGCCCTGCTCGGTGTCCTTACGATCCCGCTCTTTTACCTGATCGGAAAGGAGTTCCTCGATCGGAACGCGGGCATTATCGCTGCTGCTGCGTGTACCGTCTCCCCGTTTTTAATCTATTACTCACAGGAAGCACGGGCATACATGATGATGCTCTTTTTTGTCGCGCTTGCGACGATCTTTTTCCTCAGGGCCATGAAGTCCGGGAGCCTGATTCCCTGGATTCTCTTCGGCGTCTTCTCAGCGCTGGCTTTCTGGTCGCACTTCTACGCGTTCGTGATGATCGCGGCGCTGGTGCTCTATGCGCTTATCGAATGGGCCCCCCGCATCCGGACCGAACTTGCCAACCTCAAGATGCTGGTAGCGGGTATTATCGTCTTTGTGGTCCTGTCGCTCCCCCTCATTATTGTCACCCTCCAGCTTTTTGTTCTCCGGACATCATCGGCACCCACCTACGGGATTCAGGGGCTGGGGATTATCCTTGAAACATTCAACCAGATCTCAGGGTTTAACGATATCGCGATGTATGTGCTGGTTGCCCTCTTTGTGATAGGGATCATCCAGACATTCCGTATCGGGAAAAACAAGGGGATCTTCCTGGTGCTGATCACCGTTCTTACCTTTGTTATCAGCTACATTCTCTCGTTTAAGATGCCGATGGAGCCCCGGTACCTTATCTTTTTGAGCATCGTCTTTTTCCTCGGTATCGCAATGTCCTACCGGACCGTTTACTCCCTGTGGAATACCAAGGCCGTGGTGTACGGATTTATCGTGGTGCTCTTTGTCATCAGCATATCGGTGCTGGTGCAGATGGGTTATTATTCCGGGTATTCCAAAGATGACTGGAGAGGTTTTTCGGAAGCACTTCAGGAAAAGGCCAGTCCGGGCGATATCGTCGTTTCAGTTCCCGGGTACATTGCCCAGCCTCTCGATTATTATTATTCATCGGCAAAGGGCAACACGCGTGAATACGGGGCCACCACCAGCCAGGATCTTGAAAAGATCTATTCCCTGAAGGGCAATAGTACGATGTATTTTGTCGTGACACAGGATATCGGTGCTGCAGACCCGAATGGTGACGCACTTACGTGGCTCAAGAATAACACCCGTTTTGCAGGCCAGGATACCGGGATCTATCTCTTCACGTCCCCTTAATGCGTGTTTCTTCATGTACGATCTGACCGTAATTATTCCCACATTCAAAGAAGAGTTCAACATCGGCACTATTATAGAGAATGTGGATGCGGTTTTTTCCCGAAACGCGATCAATGGGGAGATTCTCGTTGTAGACGATAACTCACCCGACGGGACCATCGGAACGATCCGGAATCTTCAAAAAACAAAACCACATCTCAACTTGGTTGTCCGAAGCGAGGATCACGGTCTTTCCCAGTCGGTAGTTGAAGGATTCCGCAAAGCCAGGTCGGATGTTTTTCTCGTGATGGATGCTGATCTCTCCCATCCCCCGGCACTTCTTCCGGTTATGCTTGCAGAGATCCGCGCCGGAAACGACCTCGTCATTGGCAGCCGGTACATGGAAGGCGGCGGGATAAAAAAATGGCCGCTCAAACGGCGCATCATCTCTATGGGTGCGACGTTCCTTGGCCGTCTTCTCTTCCCGGAGATCCACGATCCGGTCAGCGGCTTTTTTGCCGTGAAAAGGAGTGTTGTGGAACATGCCCCGCTCAGGCCACGGGGCTACAAGATCCTGCTCGAAGTGTTAGGCAAAGGTACCTGGCAGAAGGCAAAGGAGATCCCGTTCGAATTTGTTGACCGGGCAACCGGGTCAAGCAAGCTGGGAGGCCGGACGATCATCGAGTACGCGGGGCAGGTTATCGATAATGCACAATTTTCCTGGAACCACCATGAGAGTGCAGTCTGGCAGGAATGGATAAAACTGTTCAGGTTCGGAATGGTGGGGCTCTCAGGAATCATCGTCAACGAGGGCGTTCTCATCTATCTCAAGGGGTATGTCCAGCTCTCCCTGCCGGTTGCAAGCATTATTGCCATCGAACTCTCGATCCTGAGCAATTTTATCTTAAATGATAGCTGGACGTTCAAAACAGAGCATCTGCATGCACTGCCGCACTGGTGGCAGCGCCTCTTTTCGTTTCAGGTGGTCTCCATCGGAGGGGCTGCTATCAATTTTATTATCCTTAATGCTCTTGCTGCATATGCCGGTGTTGATTACCGGATCGCCAATATCCTCGGGATTTTGGTTGCCTTTGCATGGAATTTCTGGGTGAACCGGCGGGTGACATGGAAAAAATCAGAATAAATTGATGGCTTTGTAGAAACCGACACAATCAGATCATGTTCACTCAGGAACTATAAAATCGGAAGTCTATGGAAAATGCTAAATGTGGATCAATATTTCTTCGCGTTATCGATAATGAGATTTCCATGTTATATTAAAATTCATCCAAAAATTCCACCCAAACGCAATAAATATTCCGATGATGTTTGCAATTCGGTAATCAATCCCCATGTATGATGAGAGCGAATAAAGCACAATAAAATTGATAACCCAACTCCCGAGACTCATACACTGATAACTCAAAAACCGCTTCCATTTCGGGAACACGTGGCTGGTTGATTTGAATGTCCATCGGTCATTTACCTGGAACTGGCATACCAATGCGGATTCAAATGCGAGGATATTACCAACTAATAACGGCAATCCAAGATGCCCGTGAACCGCGATGAGTATTCCTTCGTTGATGAATATCCCTATTCCTCCAACTGCCATAAAACGGAACAGAGTGGGAAAATGGATGTTAATCATTTGACGCATTCTACAACGATCGTTGAATACGGAATCCAGAACATATCGTGCCGGACGGTTATATTTACCTGCGAAAAGTTATCGGTAATAAGGTTCCGGTAACATTGTTCTGTCCTGATATATGCGCCCCGGTCAAGGAACAGGAAGAATTTTTCTATTAGTGTTATCTCTGGTACATAACATCCATCCATCAGCATCACGAACCTTCCACCCGGTTTTAAAACCTGAAATGCCAGATGTGAGATTGCTTTGGCATCGTCATCGTCAAGATGGTGGATAACCCCCATAACTACAACCGCATCAAACAGTTCATTTCCTTTAACTACATCTTTGCTTGCTTTTCGGCAGAAGAATTTTCCCCGGTTCCCAAATTTCTTTTTGGCGTACTGGATATACTTCTCATCCATATCGAACCCACAGTATTCAACCGATGGGAGGAATCGTAATAAATCCCCGGTGCCGCATCCGACATCGAAGATTTTCTGCCCGGGTTTCGGTTGGACATAAGTATCTATCGCGGTCTGGAGATTCTTTTTACCCCGCAGAAAACATGTGACCGTACTGTATATCGACGGATACGAAAACAAAAACGCTATAACAAATCCCATTATGCCGGTACTCCTTTTTGTCCGTTAAATTTTAATGCCTGCCATAACAATAATCCGAACGCAGCAAAATAAATTGTGAAGAATGCCAATGCCCAGGGTGACGTATATTGGGTATTGGTGTAGAGTAAATAGAATGCCAACGGGAACTCAATGAATGCAAGAATCTGAACTACGATAAATATCAGAATACTTTCAATCCGGTCTGCTACCAGTATTGCCAAAATCGGCATAAACCATACGATATACTGAGGAGATCGATACTGCATCAGGAATACTATCGCCATGATTGAAACCAGAATGCATTTTAAAAGAATTGTGATTGTTTTTGGACTTTTATAGAGCGTGTACATCCCGGCAAGAATGACGCATACCATGAGTCCCCAGAATGCTTTTTCCAGAATGGATTGTGAGAATGGAATACCGGCAATTTGGCAATATTGTAAGAATGCGTATTGAATCGTGTTGCAGAAAACCAGACTCGCATACCCTACGAGGAGATTATATCCTAAAACCAACATTCCTATAAATATTATAACGGATACGCCGATTATTAAGCCAACCCGTTTTTTTCCTTCAATCAACAACGAAGAATTCCGGGAATTGTAAATCCATAAGAACGGGAAGAGGACAACCGGCCACAACTTTACAAAAAAACCGGCGATGCTTGCCAGATACCCTTTTGTCTTATCCCCATAAACTGTTACCGTTAAGGCGATCATCATTACCGCTGTCGGGAACGCATCGAACTTGCTCATCGAATAAAATGCAATTGAAATTGAGGTTGCATAGAGTAATGCGGCTATAAACGCCGTTCGTTGCGAGTATAATTTTACCCCGATTTCGTAGATGCAGAAGATAATGATAAGATCGCAGATTTCTTCCATTACCCACATTGTCAGGACGAACCCGAAAAATCCTGAGAAGAGAGAGATAATGTATGCAATGCCCATCGGAATGTATGCGAGTGGCGGGAACATCACGCTGGTTCCATTTGCCCAAGGTGCAAGTCCCTGCACAATATTCTGCATCGCCACATAATAGTTCTGGTAATCAAACATATCCGGTAATGAATGGAATACAAATACCAAAAGACCGAGAAGAAAAAGCTTTGTTGATACCGATATTGCGATAAGATAATTCCGATATTTGGGGCTGATGGCCGGTAAATGCATAACGAATGATCTCCTGTGATCAAAGTGTAAAGATAATAGATAGGTATCTCTTTTGGATAATAAAAAATCATAACCTAAATTGAAATACACTTAAATTTTCCCAAAAGTCCCCGTTTCCTTTTGAATCTTCATTTTCATATCCAATGAACACCCATACATTGAATTATGTCCAATATCACCGTCGCAGTCCTTGCCCCCAATGGCTTTTCTGATGCGCTGGGAAAGAAGGGAACGACCAGCGATATCACCTTTTACAACCTCAAGAGAGGAGAGTCCACGGTCACCTTCATCGAGCCTACGCGCTACCCGGAAAAACTTTCCTCACTCTTTTATGCGATCTCCCTTGCTGATCGTGTCATTCTCGTGGTGGACGAGATCAGTGCGACGTTCGGGGAGACCGTCCTGATGCTCCAGTGCGCCGGCAAAGCGCACGGCGCACTCATTTTCCGGAACTATCTCTCATCCGACCAGATTGCGCCGCTCATCAAAGGCACCGTGCTCGAACACTACGAGACCATCGAAAACGACCCGATCGGTCTCCGGGAAAAGCTGCTCGATGCTGCAGCGAAGATGACTGCCCACCAGAAGGCCAGAGAGGGGGCCGGCAACGGTGCAGTTCCCATTGACCACCATTTCAATGTCAAGGGCGTCGGTACTGTCGTCCTCGGATGCGTAACGCACGGTGTTATCAGAAAGCATGACTCCTTAAAGGTGCTTCCGACTGCAAAAACCGCCCAGGTCCGTTCCATCCAGAAGCACGAGGACGATGCTGAGAGTGCAGTCAGCGGCGACCGTGTGGGCCTTGCCCTCAAGGGAGTCGAGGCAGACGATCTCGACCGGGGGTACGTCCTCACCAATGATCCGGCGATCAGGAGTTCGCTGGTCGTCATGGGAAAGGCGCAGCTGGTAAAATACTGGCCGGCACCCTTAAAGGAAGAAATGATGATCTATCTCGGCCACTGGATGCAGTTTTTACCCTCGCGTCTCACGAAGGTAACCGCTGAAGGGGACTGGAGGATGCCCGAGCTCACGTTTGCCTGTGAGAAAGAACTGGTGTACCCTCCCGGGGCCCGGATAGTCCTGCATTACCTTGAGGGCGGTAAACTCAGGGTCGTGGGAACCCTTACCCTGCAATAAGCCGCTGGTTCTTAACCTTATTTTTTGTTTTTCCAGTCTTGCAAAAGAGGTTACCTGATGCCATATTACCTCATCTATTATCTGGTACCGCATGCATCAGTGTACTGATAACACATGCTTGGAGATATCATTGGCTGGATCATTCTTGCCGTCATCGTCATCGTCATTATCGGCCTTATCCTCTGGGCCGTGGGTATTTACAACCGGTTCTACTCCCTGAAAAATTCGTCAGAGGCAACCCTCGGGCAGATCCGGGTCGCGATGAAGAAGCGCCTGGATATGATCGACCAGCTGCTCGGTGCGGTAAAGAGTTACGCGAAATTCGAGCAGGAGACCTTCACCAAGGTCACCGCGATGCGGGCAAGCGTCGCAACTGCAGGGCCGGGGGATTTGAACAAGGTTGAGGCAGAGTCCCGTTCCATCTTCGGGCGCCTGCTTGCCGTGGCCGAGAACTACCCGGAATTAAAAACCTCCCAGACCGTCACCTCCCTTATGGACTCGGTCAAAAGCCTCGAAGATGAGATCTCCCGCCACCGGTATACTTTCAACAATATCTCGCAGGAATTCAATACGATGATGGACACGATCCCCTCGAAGTTCATCGGCCACATGACTGGCATGCCCAAGCTTGAATATCTCCAGTTCGAGGAAGAGATCAAGACCCCGCCGAAGATCGAGTTCTGACGGGGGAATGGGTCGTGGGTGAAACCAGGCAGATAGCCGTTATTGTCATCATCGGGCTGGTCTTGGGGGTCATCGGGCTGGTCATCGTATCCGCCATCCCGCCCCTCCTTCAGGGAGACCTTGCCGTAATCTCGTATGAAGCGACTTTGTATGGAAACGGCACCCTGCAGGAGCAGTATATCTACCAGGTGCAGTACTCCGGTGAATACCGGATGCTGTACCGTTCGTGGGAAGCCCCCCTGATCTTTTCAGGCAGCACTGAGCCGTACATCCAGTTTGTTTCCATCGTCCCTCCCACCGGCTCGATAGGCTATGCAAAGGATGCTACATCTGCCGTTGTGCTCACCGGTTCATCCGACTCTTCCGTAAAAGACGAGATCGGCCGCCTTGCCGATACCAACGAAGTGGGTATTTTTAACCCGGCCTACTATGCCGCAGGCACCTATACGGACCAGGCCACGTATATTGTCCACCCCCCTATAGAAGATGACGGGACAACTGCCCATCTCAACTTCCAGTTCGCCGGGTCAAACCATATTCCGTACAATGATATCAGGATCACGGTACCGGCGGACGGTGTGAACCAGATCTACGTGTACCCGCCAACCCTTCATGCAGAAAAGACCGGGAATACTTACACAATCACCGGCAGTGCTGCGGGAAACGATAACATCGCGGTTGAGATGCTCACCGGTGAAGGTGGGTTTGCCCAGATCCCGGGATTCCGGACCAATGCCACTGACCTGCAGGCAAAAACCGCATCTGCAAGCTTCTGGTACGACCTGCCTTACACAGTGGCCACACTCCTGGGATACCTCGCGAAAGCGGCCGTACTCCTTGTGCCGGTCCTTTTGCTCTTTATCTATTACCACTACGGGCGGGAGAAAAAGTTCACCGTCACGACCTACCTGAGCACCGTCCCCAACCCCGCACTCAAACCCTGGCAGGTAAACCTGCTCTTCAAAGGCGACGCGCTGGATTTCGATAAGGACGGTTATTATGCGACCCTCCTCGACCTGCACCGGCGAAAACTCATCTCCATCACCCCAGCTACAGGCGGAAACGGCCCGGAGATCCGTATTCTTTCCACGGAGACAACCGACCCCTACGAGCAGCGAGTCCTCGCATTTGTCGGGCAGCTCTCGGAAAACAATGTGCTCTCGACCGGGACTCTTGAGACACTCGTGAAAAATGCGCAGGTAAACAGCCTTACCGAGGAGAAAGCGCTCCTGTACCAGAAGAATTTTGCCGATGTGACGACCCGGGCGGACACCACTATTGCCTATGAATACATGGTTGACGGCAGGGACCATATCTCCCCGTTCATTGCAATCGGGGCGGTCTCCTGTGCCATCACGTTCATGCTCGCCCTGATCCTGCCGGCGCAGTCTGCCAGCATGATCCCTGCTGTGGTGCTCATGATCATTGCCGTGATCCAGCTGGTTATCGCCTGGGTTGCCCCCTCAACCCTGTTCGGGCACTGGAAAGAGGATCATTACAAGGACAAGCTGGAATGGGATGCATTCGCCCACTTCCTGTCTGACCTTGCCATGATCCGGAAGTATGCCCCGGAAGATCTCCCGATGTGGGGTGACTGGCTGGTCTATGGCACGGCGCTGGGGGTCGGCGACAGGGTGGAGCAGGCGATGAAGGCGCTCAACATCCCGGTTGCTGAAACCGGGGTGCCGATGGGCGTCATGGGCATGAATGCATTCTTTCTGCCTATCGTCACCTTTATGCCGGTGAGTCAGGGTGGCCCCCGGGGTGGCTTCGGCGGAGGTTTCGGTGGCGGCGGATTTGGCGGAGGAGGAGGTTTCGGTGGCGGCGGGGCCGGGGGACGGTGAGCTCGCGCGGCAGTGCGCCCTTTCCCATCCCATCCGGGCGGGAATCGGATTTCTCTCTCTTTAAAAGAGAAAAGAGATATAAATCCGCGTCAATCCAATGAATACCCAGATACAATACAAGGACGCGTGTATGCACTATTCGGAAGGCCGGCTCGGCCGGATATTTGTCCTGAGGATCGATGACGGCGAAGATTTTCTGGCCGTAACAAAGGAATTCATACAAACTAAATCAGTACAGACCGGCACCATCCTTTTTCTTGGCGCACTCAGGCAGGGGCGGATGGTGACCGGTCCCGAAGAGCTTGTCATTCCCCCGGAGCCTCATTATGTCATGTTCGAAGGCGGCTGGGAAATGGTGGGTATCGGCACCATCTTTCCGGGCGATGACGGCCCTGCAATCCACTATCATGCCTCGGTCGGCCGGGCCGGCCATGCACTGACCGGGTGCCTGCGGGAGAAGGCGGTCATCTATATCGTTGCCGAGGTTATTATCCTCGAATTTACCGGCCTCGATACCCGCCGCAGGCCTGATGAGAAAACCGGGGTCTCCCTGCCAGTCCATGGGAGGCCTGACGGGACCGGACAGCAATCCCCGTCGCCTTCAGCGAACGGGGCACCACCCGCTGAACCTGTACCTGAAGAGAAAGGGGAAAAGGAAGAAGAGGACGTGCCGGGGGGTCTTGCCGAGATCATCCGCGACCTGACCCGGCGCCCCCGGGCCTGATTTTTTTAAAGCAGAACGCCACCATGAACCCACAACCCCTGTTTCTCCCTCTCACCGCCGCTGAGGGCATGGATTGTGGTATCGACCGGTTTGATATCATCCTTGTCACAGGTGACGCCTATGTCGATCATCCCTCGTTTGGCACGTCGCTCATCGGCCGTGTCCTTTGGGATGCGGGATTTTCTGTCGGCATCATCGCCCAGCCTGACGTGAAAACCGAACGGGACTTTACGGCCCTCGGGAGACCACGGCTCTTTTTTGGCATCTCTTCCGGCAACGTCGACTCGATGGTCAATAACCTCACCCCCAACCTGAAACGCCGGAGTTCTGACGTGTACTCGCCCGGCGGGGTTCCCCGGCGCCCGGACCGGGCCACCATCGTGTACGCAAACCGGGTCCATACGGCATATCCCGGTACACCGATTGTCATCGGGGGCATCGAAGCGAGCCTGCGCAGGTTCGCGCACTACGATTACTGGCAGGACCGGGTGCGCCAGTCCATCCTTGCCGATGCCCCGGCCACCCTTCTTGCCTATGGTATGGCAGAGCGGCAGATGGTAGCAATTGCCCGGCGGCTGGATGCCGGGGAACCGGCCCGGGCACTGCGGGATATACCGGGGACCTGCTGCACCATGGAAGTGGCTGAATGGCGCGCCGCATGGCCTGATGGTGTCGTGGAGATCCCGGGCTTTTCCGAGGTCTCTTCCGACAAAACCGCGTATGCCCGGGCGTTTGCCCTGCACTACCGGGAACAGGACCCGGTCCGGGGGCGGACACTTGCCCAGCCCCACCCGAAAACCGTGATCGTCCAGAACCCCCCGGCCCCGCCCCTTTCTGCCGCCGAACTCGACCATATCTACGAACTGCCGTTCTCGCGCCGGGCACACCCCTCGTACCCCGGGCCCGTCCCGGCGCTTGAACCGGTACAGTTCTCGGTGGTGAGCCACCGGGGGTGCTTCGGGGGCTGTTCGTTCTGCGCCCTCACTCACCACCAGGGGCGGATTGTCCAGAGCAGGAGTGCCGCATCCATCGTCCGCGAGGTGACCCGGATGGCCGCGATGCCGGAGTTTAAAGGGATCGTCCATGACGTGGGCGGGCCGACTGCAAACATGTACGGTATGGAATGCGATCACTGGGATACAGTGGGGACCTGCACGGACAAGTCCTGCTCACCGGCCTGCCTGACCCTCAGGACGAGCCACCGGCA
>Ga0074046_10001409_pt1 | contig 21726 bp, 18 predicted proteins | sample BogForMeECP23OM3_FD_94441 | JGI IMG/M metagenome (GOLD analysis project Ga0074046, IMG submission 94441) | Bog forest soil microbial communities from Calvert Island, British Columbia, Canada - Bog Forest MetaG ECP23OM3 | ecosystem: Environmental > Terrestrial > Soil > Wetlands ...
AACGCCCCGCGCCCGCAACTGCACACGGAAGAGTTGGACGCGCTGCCGTTTGCGACCGATGTTTACAAGCGGGATTTGCAGATCGAGCGGTACAACGTGCCGTTCTTGCTGAACCCGTTCGTGTCGTTTTATAGCTCGCGGGGCTGCCCGGCGCTGTGCACCTTCTGCATGTGGCCGCAGACGCTTTCGGGGCACGCCTGGCGGACGCGTTCGGTGGACAACGTGGTGCAGGAAGTGAAGAACGCACTTTCTTACTTTCCGCAGATGAAAGAGATCTTCTTCGACGACGATACGTTCAACATCCGCAAGGACCGGGCCATCGAACTGAGCCAGAAATTCAAGCCCTTGAAATTCCAGTGGTCCTGCACGGCTCGTTGCCACAGCAAGTATGAAGAGCTGAAGGCCATGGCGGACGGCGGGGCGCGCCTGTTTATCGTGGGTTTTGAATCCGGCGACGCGCAGATCCTCAAGAACATCAAGAAGGGCGCGACGATTGAGATGGCGCGCGAGTTCATGAAGAACTGCAGAAAAGTCGGCATCAAGGTGCACGGCGACTTCATTATCGGCCTGCCGGGCGAGACCAAAGAGACCATCAACAAGACCATTGATTTCGCCAAGGAGCTGGATTGCGAGACCATCCAGGTTTCCCTGGCGCACGCTATGCCGGGGACCGAGCTGCACGAGCAGATGTCCAAGGAAGGCTTCCTGCGCGTGGAAGCGCTTGCGGATCAGGGCGGCCACCAGTTGCCACACATTGAGTTCCCACACCTCTCGAAGGCGGACATGATGGCGGGAGTGACGCGGTTCTACGACGATTACTATTTCCGGCCGAAGGTTGTGTGGCGGATCGTGAAGGAAGCGCTGTGGGACAGCCACGAGCGCAAGCGGCTGTACCACGAGGCCACCGACTTCCTGAGGCTGCGCGCGGAGCGCCTGAAGTGGGTGCAGCAGGGCGGCGACGCACCGAAGACGATGGTGGCGGTGGGTGGAACCTCGTCAGCCAGCGGCAACGATTAACCCCAAAGAATGAGCCACGAGCATAGGCTGCGATTCAAGACGCTGGTAATGGTCTTGCTGATGGTGGTGTGCGCGAACACCGGTGACCTGATGCTGGCGCGGGGGATGAAGCAGATTGGGACGGTGGTGATTTCTGTTCCGGGCCTGCAGCAGGCGTTGTGGATGACCATCCAGAACGCGAGCATCTGGATCGGGATTCTTTTCCTAGTTGGGTTCACGTTTTGTTATATGACGGCGGTGAGCTGGGCGGATTACAGCTTCGTGATGCCGGCCGGGGCGTTTGGGTACGCAGTGCAGACGGGACTGGCGATCATGGTGTTTCACGAAGGTGTGTCAGCGCAAAGGTGGATTGGCGTGGCGCTGATTTGCGCGGGAGTGCTGCTGGTCGGACAGACGAAGCCGAATACCACCAATATCGGGGTCTTGCCCTCATGACCCGCGTGATTCCCATGTTGATTTTTTTTGTGCTGTGCAATACCGGCGGAGAGCTGGCGATGTCCTATGGCATGAAAAAGGTGGGGGAGCCGCAGAGTTTCCGTCCGATGGCTTTGCTGCGGTTCGTATGGGTGGCGGTGCGAAACCAGTGGCTTTGGGTGGCGATTCCTCTCTTGGCCGCTTCCTTTTATTCGTTGCTGATTTTATTTTCGTGGGCGCCGGTTAGCGTGGTGATTCCGGCATCGGCGTCGAACTATATTGTGGGCACGGTTGGTGCGAAGTATTTGTTGAAGGAAGAGATTTCGTTTAAGAGATGGATGGGCGTGGTTTTGGTTTGCCTGGGCGTAACGTTGGTTTTGCTTACCGGGAGGATTTAGAGCGTTGTGGTTTGGCTGATCGCGAGTCTGCCGCCCCTCCGGGGCTGAGGTGCCCTGCGTTGTGGGATCCCAGCACTTAAGTGCTTGGCTAATGTCTTTCGCGGCTCCCTCGCTGGGGCTTGCGTGAAACTGGTGCTTGGGTAGCTAGGGGCGGTTGGAGAGGAGGTAGCGGCCGCCGGATTGGGTTATGGGGTAGACGGGAGCCACGCTGGCTAGCGTGGCTTTTTTGTTTGGGTTGCGGGTGATCAGGTAGATGCGCTCGGGTCCGGCCCAGAGTTCGGCGAATTGCGCGTCGTCGAAGAAGATGGGCGGGGAGTCGGGGAAAAGCGAACCGTACCAGAGACCGTTCACGCGACCATTGAGGACGTAGATCTGCTGGCCGGTGTAGAAGCGGACGGAGGAGGCGTTGGCGTACTCGCCTTCAACAATGATTTTATCGCCAGGCTGAAGGAGCGGCTGGAGGGCGACGGCGAACTGGTGGGAGCCGAGGATGGGATAGAACACGCCGAGGGAGATATGGGCGCACTCGATGAAGAGGATCATCATGGCGGTGAGTGCCCAGTTGGCGGCGCGGGGATTGCCGCGGTGGCGGAAAAACCAGTTAAGCAGTGTGCCGAAGAAGAAAGCGATAGCGGTGCCGGCGAGCGGGCCGCGGAAGAAGCCCATGGCGTCGCCAGTGAGATCGAGAAAATGGCCGAGCGAGAGCGCATAGAGATTCGGATTCTTGCTGAGCAGATCGAAGAGTTCGAGATTTGGGGCGGGGGTGTGCGAAATGACGGCTAGAGTTCCGGTGATGGCGGCGATCAGCAGGCCGACGATTAGCAGGACTGTGGCAGAACGGCGCCCGGCGCGGGCGATGGGTGAGCCGATCGGCGCCTCCGCTTCGAGGGCCAGCCAGTGGCCCAGCAGCAGGGCCAGACCGGGGAGGCCAGGGGCGAGATAATACTCCTGGCGGGTGGAGAAGCTGAAGAAGAGAAGAATGACGGCTGGCCAGCAGAAGAGCAGCAGGAGAACGGCTTCCGGAGAGCGGCGAACTCCGGCGATGCGCGGCCGACGCAGGCGAATCTGGGCGAGCGCCTGGGGAAGGAATGAGCTCCAGGGAAGGAACCAGAGGAAGATGAGGCCGTAGAAGAGGAGTAGGGGAACCGTGTCGTAGTCGACGGGATAGCGCTTGCCGAGATAGCGGAGGAACTGTTCGTTGACGAAGTAGAACCAGAGGAAGCCCTTGGCCTGGCCGGCGGGGGGATTGGCGCGAGCGGCGAGGATGTGCCAGGGCGCGGCGATGAGAAGAAAAACTAGCGTGCTGGAGAAGAGGTGCAACTTCAGGAGATGACGGAGGTCGCGGGCGAGGAGCAGGAAAACAAAGATGATGGCGCAGGGAAAGACGATGCCGATGAGTCCTTTGGTGAGGACGTTGAGGGCGATAACGGCGGCGATGGCCCAACAGGAAAACAATGAGGGATTTTCGGATTGCCAGCCGTCGAGGAAGAAATAGAGAGCAAGGCCGATCCAGAGGCCTACGGTGACGTCCGGGATGAGGATGCGGGTGAAGAGATAGGGGCCGATTGTGGCAAGAAAGACAATCGCGGCCCAGAAACCGGATTGCGGAGTCAGGAAGCGGCGGCCGAAGAAATAGAGGAGGAAGGCCAGGAGCAGGACGCTGAGGTGAAGGGAGAGGCGGGCGCTCCAGGTGTGGACGCCGAAGAGTTTTATGGCGATTGCGGTGCCCCAGTAGGGAAGCGGGGCTTTTTCGAGATAACGGATGTTGTTTTCGTGGAGGGTGACCCAATCGTGGCGGACGAGGATTTCGCGGCCAGCGTCGGCGTGAGAGGCGTCAACATCGTCGAGGAGGGGCGGAGTGAAGAGGCCGGGGCCGAAGACGGCGAGCCAGAGGAGGGTGAGGATGACGAGCGAGGGCCAAGTGCGTTGTCCGACGGAACGAATCATTTCGAATGAAATCCCCAGAGAGGTGTACGGACGCGGAAACGCCGCTAAAACAAAAGATTAGTTTAGCATGCGGTTCGCGCAGGAGGCGGAGAAGAGAGGGAGTTTTAACGCAGAGGGCACTGAGGGAAGCACACAGAGTACACAGAGAAGAGGCAGATGACGGTTAGGTGGCGTGATATTCTAATGTTTAGAACCATGCCTTGCAGCGACAGTGGAGCAGCGGAATGCCAGGGGGAAATGCGGCAGACCGGGGTGGTACGACGCGCGGCAATCCGGAGTTAGGCAGCTAGGAGATGGAATGAAGAAGGACACGGGAGCCTGGGTGTGATTATTGTGCGCAGCCCGATGCGGATATCGCTGGGCGGAGGTGGCACGGATTTGCCGTCGTATTACACGAAACATGCGGGATTTGTGGTGTCGGCGGCGATCACACGCTATGTGTACATCACTATCAGCGACGGATTCTGGCCTAAGATCAATTTGAAGTATTCGAAGATGGAAGAGGTGGAGCGGGTGGAAGAGATTCGCCACCCGATCATCCGCGAGGCAATGAAGTTGGCCGGGGTGACCGGGCCGTACCTGGAAATTGTGAGCCATTCGGATATACCAGCGGGGACGGGGCTGGGCTCGTCGGGAAGTTTCACCACGGCGCTGTTGGGCGCGTTGCACACGTACGGGCGCAAGTTTGTTTCGCCGCAGGAATTGGCGGAGCAGGCTTGCCACATTGAGATTGATATTTTGAAGGAGCCGGTGGGGAAGCAGGATCAGTACATCGCGGCGTTTGGCGGGATCACGAGTTTTGAGTTTCCAACGAGCGGGGCCGTGAAGGTGGAGCCGCTGAACTTGCCGTCGGATGCGCTGGCGAACCTGGAAGATAATTTGCTGCTGTTTTTTACCGGGGCGGCGCGGTCGGCGTCGGAGATTCTGCGGGACCAGGATACCAAGAGCAAAGAAAATGCGGGGGAGATGCTGGAAAATTTGCATTTCACAAAGAAGCTCGGGTTTGAGAGCCGCGATGCTTTGATGAAGGGTGATTTACGGAGATTTGCGGAGTTGATGGGCGTGCATTGGGAGCATAAGAAGAAGCGGTCGCCGGGGATGAGCAGCGGGCCGATCAATGAGTTGTATGAGTTGGCGCGGAAGAATGGGGCCCTGGGCGGAAAGATTGTGGGGGCGGGGGGCGGAGGATTTTTGCTTTTGTATACGGAAGAGAAGACACGGGTGCGGGAAGCGATGCGCGGGGCCGGATTGCGGGAAGTGCGGCTGCAATTTGATTTTGCGGGGACGGCGGTTGTGGTGCATTCGTAAAGAGAAGAGCTTTAACACAGAGGACACGGAGGAAGAGGAGAAGCAGTGCTGCCGGTGGCGATACTTGCGGGGGGATTGGCGACGCGGTTGCGGCCGGCGACGGAGAAGATTCCGAAATCGCTGCTGGAGGTGAATGGAGAGCCATTCATTGCGCACCAGTTGCGGTTGTTGAAGGCTAACGGAGTTTCGCGGGTGGTTTTGTGCGTGGGATTTCTGGGAGAGATGGTTCGCGATGTGGTTACGAATGGGCACGCGTTTGGACTGAATGTGCATTATTCGTTCGATGGGCCGGCGCTGTTGGGAACCGCGGGGGCGCTGAAGCGGGCGTTGCCGGTGCTGGGACATGCGTTTTTGACGTTGTATGGGGATTCGTATTTGCTGTGCGATTACGCGGGAGTGGCGCGAGAGTTTGAGGAGTCGCGGAAACTGGCGTTGATGACCGTGTTTCGGAATGAAGGGCAGTGGGATACGAGCAACGTGGAGTTTGCGGAGGGGCGCATACTGGCTTATAGCAAGAAGGAGCGCACGTCGCGGATGAAGTTTATCGATTATGGATTGGGCGCGTTTGTGGCGAAGGCGTTTGAGCGGGTGGTGGTGGACAAACCGTGCGACCTGGCGGATTTGTATGGCGATATTTTGGCGGACGGGGAGCTGGCGGGAATGGAGATAAAGCAGAGATTTTACGAGATTGGATCGCCCGCCGGACTCGAGGAGACGGCGCGGTTCATTGCGTCGCAGGGAGTGGGGAAGGCATGAGCGGGGAAGCGACATTCGCGGAGAAGTTTTTGGCGGAGGCTGCCGAAATTGTGGCCCGGCTGGATCGCGGAAGCCTGGAGAAGGCTGCGAAGATGATTGGGGAGTTGCGCGCCGGTGGCGGAAGGCTTTTTATTTTGGGCGTAGGGGGAAGCGCGGCGAATGCGTCGCACGCGGTGAACGATTTCCGGAAGATTGCGGGGATTGAGGCGTACGCGCCGACGGATAATGTTTCGGAACTGACCGCGCGGACGAATGACGAAGGCTGGGCTACGGTTTTTGAAGGCTGGCTGAAGACCAGCAAGTTGGCGGCGCGCGATGCCGTGCTGGTGTTTTCGGTGGGCGGCGGCGATGTGGAACGCAACGTCAGCCCGAACCTGGTGGCGGCGTTGAAGCTGGCGAAATCAGTGGGCGCAAAGATTATTGGGTTGGTGGGGAGGGACGGCGGTTTCACGGCGAAAGTGGCCGACGTGTGCGTTTTGATTCCGGTGGTGAATCCGATGCATGTGACGCCGCATTCGGAAGCGTTTCAGGCGGTGGTGTGGCATTTGCTGGTGACGCATCCGGCAGTGAAGGTGGAGCAGACGAAGTGGGAGTCGACGGCGGGGACGCGGTGAAGAACAAGGCCGTATTTCTGGACCGCGATGGGGTTTTGAATCAGGCGATAGTGCGGGATGGGAAGCCGTACTCACCGGCAAATTTGAAGGAGTTGGAGTTGGCTCCGGGGGCGGCGAAGGCGCTGGGCGAACTGAAGGCGCAGGGATTCAAATTGCTGGTGGTGACGAATCAGCCGGACGTGGCGAAGGGAATTACGACGCGGGCTGCGGTGGAAGAGATTCACCGCAAGCTGGCGTTGGAATTGCCGGTGGAGGAATTTTTTGTCTGCTACCACAAGGATGGGGACGGCTGCGATTGCCGGAAGCCCAAGCCGGGGATGCTGCTGGAAGGCGCGCGGAAGTACAAGGTAGATTTGGTGGAGAGCTTCATGGTGGGGGACCGTTGGCGCGACGTGGAAGCGGGACAGAATGCGGGATGCCGCACCGTTTTTATTGATGGCGGGTATGAAGAGAGGCAGCCCGCGCGTCCGGCAGATGCGCGGGTACATTCGTTGAAAGAAGCGGCGGATTGGATTTTGCAGGCTTGCCGCAAGGGAGTGGCGCAATGAAGGCGGTTTCGGAATTGAAGGTGAAGATTTTTGGGGATGGTGCGGACCTGGCGGGTATTTTGGAGCTGAGCCGGTTGCCGTACATCAAGGGATTTACGACCAACCCAACGCTGATGCGCAAGGCGGGCGTGCCGGATTACGAGGAATTTGCGGCGGAAGTTTTGCGGAACATCAAGGACCGGCCAGTGTCGTTCGAAGTGTTCGCGGACGACGAAGAGACGATGGAGGCGCAGGCGAAGCACATTGCTGGCTGGGCGAAGAATGTGTACGTGAAGATTCCCGTGACCAACATGAAGCGGGAGCCGATGTATGGATTGATCCGGCGGCTGAGCCACGAGGGAATTCAGGTGAATGTGACGGCGATGATGACACTGGAGCAGGTGCGCGAGGTGGGGAAGGCGCTGCACGGCGGGGCGGCTTCGAACGTGTCGGTGTTCGCGGGGCGAGTGGCGGACACTGGGCGCGATCCGGTGCCAATGATGCGCGAGGCGGTGGAGATTTTGCGGGGGAACCCGCGGACGGAATTGATCTGGGCCAGCCCGCGGGAGCTTTTGAATATATTTCAGGCGGATGAGATCGGGTGCCACATTATCACGGTGACGAACGACATTTTGGCAAAGCTGAAGCTAGTGGGAAAAGATTTGGAGGATTTTTCGCTGGAGACGGTGAAGATGTTCCACAACGATGCGGCGAAGGCGGGTTATACGCTGGGTGTGGCGGAGACGGCGCGCAGGGCGAAGGGGCGGGACTGAAAGTTTGTGCCTGTTTTTTGAGTTGAGGTTCTTCGCCTGTCCTTGTCGGACAGGCTCAGAATGACAACGTGTTATCCCGATCGAGTTTTTTAGGGATTTCGTGGTTGCGAGAAATTTCCGTTGGGGAGTTTTGAGTAGCAGGCGTCGACGATGCGCATGGCGCTTAGGGCGTCGCCGGAAGTGGCGATGGACAGGATTGTTTTTTGGTTGCTGGCTGCAGCGATGAATTCTTCGGTCTCCTGCTGCAGGGAGACATCTTCCATTCCATAGTCGTACAGGGTTTCGCGGGGCTGATCGGGCTGCAGCCAGGGCCATTTGGCGATGATGGTCAGGCGTTGCGAGCCGTAGAATTTGCCGCGCCCGCGAAGGAGGAACTGCGCCTTTTCGGTTTCGACGGTGATTTCCATGCGGGATTGCCAACTGGAAAGGGAGAGATACAGATTTGCGGGCGCACCACCGGGGAGAGTGAGGACCAGGCTGGCGTGATCTTCGACTTGGATTGGCCAGAACTGGCGACTGAGATGGCCGGCGGCCAGCTCGGCGGGGCCGAAGAGCCACTGGAGGAGATCGAAGAGGTGGATGCCGGGATCGATGCAGACGCCGCCGCCGCAGCGAATCGGATCGGTCTTCCAACTTTTTTCGTAGCCGGGTTGCGCACCGTGGCTGAGAACGGCGTCAACTCCTAGCACCTTGCCGTATTCGCCGGAGGAGAGAAGTTTGCGGAGGTGCTGAACATTCTTGAGGAAGCGGTAGTTGAGGCCGACGAAGACGCGGCTGGCGGATTGTCTGGCAGCGGCGATCAGATGTTCCGCTTCGGCAGCGGTGCGACCGAGAGGTTTTTCCACGAGGACAGCGGGCGCTAGCTGGAAAACCTTGGGGAGGAGTTCGACGGCGGTGTCGTGAGGAGTGGCGACCACGGCGGCGTCGTATTTGTTGGCGAAGGCGGAGAGTTCGTTGACGGCTTCGGCCTTGGCGGAAACTTTGGTGCCTTCGGGAAGTTTGGGATCGAAGACAACGATTTCGGAGACGGCGGGGAGTTTCGTGAGCGCCTGAATACGCTGCGCGCCAATCAGGCCGGAGCCAACGACGAGAAGTTTCATAGGTCGATGCGCCTCAGTTTCAGAGCTTCCGGGCGGAGGGAATTAAGCGAAAGCATTGGGTAGGGATCGTTGACGTGGATGAAGCGGCCGGTGATGCCGTCGGAATCGGGAGAGAGGAGCCAACGGCAAAGGGCGATGGGCTTGGAAAAGGGGACGACAGTGCGGACTTCACCACCGGCGGCGCGAACGGCGGCTAGCATGGAAGTTTCGTTGGCGCCGGGGGCGATGATGTTGATGTCGATGGGGAGATGGGCGGCGTCGAGTTCCATGGACATGGTCTCACACATGCGGACGGCAGCAGCTTTGGAAGTGCCGTAGGGAAGGAATTGCGGATAGCCGTAGGCTGCGCCGCCACCGGCGAAGAGCATGATTTTGCCGCGGCGGGCCGGGATTTGCGGCGTGGCGTCGAGCCAAGCTTGGACAAAAGCTTTGGCGATGAAGAAGGGGCCGGCGGAATTGACGCGGAGGGTGTGAGCGAATTTTTCGGGATCGAGCTGCCAGAAGTTGCCGGTTTGGCCGAGTTCGGCGGCGGCGTGGATGACGGCGTCGAGGCCTTGCCACTCGCGGCGGATTTCGCTGAAGAGGGAGGCGACGGAGTTGGCGTTGGCGATGTCCATGCGAGAGGCGCGATGTTCGGGGCCCAGTTGAGTGGCGGCTTGGTGGACTTTTTCGGTGGTGGCGGCAAGCCAGATTCGGTGGCCGGATGCTGCTAGATCGCGTGCGACTTCGAAGCCGATGCCGCGGCTGCCGCCGGTGACTAGAATGCGGGCAAGCTGCGGCGAATTGGGCGCTTCGGACATGCGTTGTGCTCCGGGAATCTATCTTCTATTTAAGCATGACGGGGAGGAATTCGGAGGGTTTTGAGGTCGACGGTGGGGAGGGGTTCGACTATCATTAATTTATCTCCAGCGCGAAGAAAGATTTCCCTTTCGACAGGTGGGCTTGAGAGCGCTCTTGCTGGGCGATACTTTGCTTGGGTTACAACAGAAGAAGCCTAACGCAGCGACACTGAGGACGCAGAGGTTCGGAGAAGATTATGAAGACGGGGCGGTTTTTTATTGTGGGTGGGGCGGGATTTATTGGGTCGCATTTTACGGATGCGCTGCTGGCTAAGGACGGCGTGGCGGGCGTAACGATCTATGACAATTTGAGTTCGGGGCGGGAATGGCATTTTGCCAGGCATTTGAGCAATCCAAAATTCAGGTTTTTCAAAGGGGATGTGAAGGATCTGGAGGCGCTGAAGCGGGCCATGGATGGCTGCGATGTGGTGATTCATCTGGCGTCGAATCCGGATATCGCGCGCGCGGCAACCGAGCCGGACGTTGATTTTCGCGAAGGGACGTACCTGACGGAGCGGGTGCTGGAGGCGATGCGGCTGACCTCGGCAAAGCGGATTCTGTATGCGTCGGGCAGCGGGGTTTATGGCGATATCGGGATGACGGAAGCAGGTGAGGATTACGGGCCGCTGGTGCCGATTTCGACGTATGGAGCGAGCAAACTGGCGGGCGAGGTGCTGATCAGTTCGTATTGCCACATGTTTGAGATGACGGCTCGTGTTTGTAGATTTGGAAACGTGGTTGGGCCGCGGCAAACGCACGGCGTGGGATTTGATTTTGTGCGCTCGCTGCGGAAAGACCCGAAGCGGTTGCGGATTTTGGGAGATGGCGGGCAGAGCAAGTCGTACATTTATGTGGAGGACGTGGTTGCGGCGGTGTTGACAGCGCATGAGAAGACCGCGCAGAAGTTTCAAACGTACAACGTGGCCACCGGCGATTACATCACGGTGAAAGAGATTGCGGAGTTGGCGGTGGAGTGCGTGGGGCTGGAGCCGGGGAAGGTGAAGTTTGAGTTTAGCGGCGGAGAGCGCGGGTGGAAGGGCGATGTGGCGGTGGTGCGATTGAATACAGAGCGGATTCGCGGGCTGGGCTGGAAGAACAAGCGGAATTCGCGGGAGGCGCTGCGGGAGTCGATGATGGCGCTGATCCGGGATGCGGAATTGTTGTATGCGGAGCAGGGGGCGTAAGGGCGAGCAGGAGTCGACCGCGACGGGATTTTGAGGAATTTAACGGCACAGCCAGGAATGGCTGTGCCACAAGGGCGGATTGGTTTGCTGATTGTTGGGTATATTTTGTTGGGGGTGGCGCTGGTTGGGACGCTGAGTTCCACGGTGTATTTGGGGTTGGTGCTGGCGGGGGTGGCGAAATTCCGGGCGGATTCGCGGAAAATGCTGAACCCACCGGCGGCGGACGCAAGCTTGCCTGCCGTGTCTGTGATTAAGCCCGTGCATGGGCTGGAGCCGCAACTCCGTGAGAACATCGAGAGCTTTTTCCGGCAGGATTATCCGAGCTACGAAATTTTGTTTGGGGCGGATACAGACGATGACGCGGCGCTGGAGATTGTGCGGGAGGTGAGTGCGCGGTATCCGAACGTGCCGAGCCGGATTATTGCGCATGGCGTGCCGCCGTGGCCGAATCCCCAGACGTATTCGCTGCATTGCCTGGCGCGCGAGGCGAAGCATGGCGTGACCGTGGCATCGGACAGCGACGTGGAGGTAGCCGGGAATTATCTGCGGGAGGTGGTGACGCCGCTGTTGAAGCCGGGTGTGGCGATGACCACCTGTCTTTATCGCGGGAAGAATGTAGGAGATTTCTGGTCGAATCAGACGGCGATGCTGATGTCGGTGGAAGAACCGGCGGGGGTGCTGGTGGCGAATCTGCTGGAAGGCATGAAGTTTGGACTGGGGCCAACCATCGCGGTTCGTCGAGAGGCGCTGGAAGAAGTCGGCGGCTACGAAAAGTTTTACGATTATTCGGCGAATGACTTTATCCTGGGAAATTTGATTGCGAAGGCGGGGCATACGGTGGTGCTCTCCGGCCACGTGATCGATCACATCGTGAACCAGAGCACGTTTAAGAAAATGTGGCAGAACCAGTTGCGTTGGAGGGTTACGGAAAGGTATTGCCGCCCCAAGGGATATTTGGGGATGGGACTGATTTTTGCGATGCCGTTTGGGATTCTGGGATTGCTGGCGGGGGGCCTGCTGGGGCATCGGGTTTTGGGCGGGGCGCTGCTGGCGTGGGCAGTGATCAACCGGTTGATTGAGGCGTTCGCGGTGGGCTGGGTGGCGCTGGGCGACCGGGCGTTGCTGCGGAAGATTTGGCTGTACCCGGTGCGGGATTTTCTGGGGTTTGTGGTGTGGTGCCGGAGCTTTACGGGAACGAACATTGCCTGGCGGAGCAGCAAGTTTGAGTTGCAGGGCGAGCGGATGGTGCTGCGGAAGAATGTTGGGAACCCGTCCTGAGCTTTTCAAAAGCTGCTGCAACCTCGATGTGATGAATTTCGAATCATGATCCATCTCTCTATCTGGCGCATTGCCGTGCTGGCTCTGGCGATTGCGCCGCTTGTTTATTACCTCGTTGCGATTTTTGCGGCTTGGCGATTTTTCCGGAAGGAACGCTTTCGGCGGTTGCCGGGGTTTGCGCCGCCGGTGAGCGTGCTGAAGCCGGTACACGGCGTGGATTTTGCTTCCCATATTAATTTTGCAAGTTTTTGCGTACAGAATTATCCGGAATACGAGATTTTGTTCTGTGTGAATGACATGCAAGATCCCGCCGTGCCTCTTCTTCAGCAGGTCATTAAGGATTTTCCGGAACGATCCATTCGTATTTTGGCGAATGCCCCGAAGGTCGGATCCAATCAAAAGGTCAACAACCTGATCCTGCTGGCAAAAGAGGCCAAGCACGAAATCATTGTGCAAAGCGACGGCGATGTCAGAGTCGCGCCAAATTATTTGAGAAATGTGGTGGCGGAGTTCGCGGATCCCGCACTGGGTGTGGTGAGTTGTTTTTATCGCGGGGTGGCGGAAAAGAATTTTTGGGCGGAAGTGGAGGCAGTGGGAGCGGCGAGCGAGTTTTTTGCCGGGGCGCTGGTGGCGAATCTGCCGGGGGGCGTGACGTTTGCGTTGGGGGCTTCGGTGGCGACGACGAAGACGTGGCTGGGGAAGATCGGTGGCTACGAGGCGCTGGCGGATTTGCTGGCAGACGATTATGAGATTGGGAACCGGGTGCACCGGGCGGGAGGGAAGGTGCTGTTGTCGCGAGAAGCAGTGTGGACGATGTATCCGGCGCAGACGGTGAGGAGTTTTTGGGAACATCAGGTGCGGTGGGCGCGGACGGTGCGGTTGGTGCGGCCGGCTTCGTTTTTTGGGTTGTTGTTTACGCATGGATTGCCGCTTTGCGTTTTGGTGGCGGTGGTGGCGCCAACAGCCTGGATCGGTGCAGCGTTCTTGGGTTCGTATCTTGTATTGCGCTTGCTGATGGCTTGGGTAGTGGGCGTGTGGGGCGTGAACGACGAAGTGTTGCGTCGCAAATTGTGGCTGGTGCCGGTGCGGGATGCGATTCATTTTGTAGTGTGGATGGCAGGATTTGTTTCGAACCGGGTGAGGTGGGGCGGGGTGGAGTATGCGATTGAGGGTGGGAAGATGCGGGAGATTGGGGCGGTTCATAGATGAAGAGAAGAAGAGATTTAACACAGAGGGCACAGACGAAGAGCACAGAGGGCACGGAGAAGCGATTATTAGGGATGGCTGGTTGCCGGGGTGACGGTGTGCTTTTGCCAGTCGGCGTCGGAGAGGTTCCAGCCGCCGCCCAGGGCCATGTAGAGTTGGACGAAGATTACGCGGCGGTTTAGTTCGGTTTGGGCCAGGGCGTTTTGCGCGGGATAGAGCTGAAGCTGGGCGTCGAGGACTTCGAAGTAGCTGGCTTTGCCGGCGGTATAGCGCTGGAGGGAGACGGTGACGGCTTGCTGGTAGGCGGCGACGGAACGGGCTTGCTCGGTGCGGATGGCTTCGAATTTCTGCCGGGATATGAGCGCGTTGGAAACGTCAGTGAAGGCGTTGAGCGCGGTCTGTTCATACTGCAGCTTGGATTGCTGCCAGGCGGCGACGGCTTGCCGCTTCTGGGCGGTCAGGGCGCCACCTTCGTAGATTGGGCCGGCGAAATTTCCGGCGACGCTCCAGACGTTGGCGGCGCCGGAGGTGATTTGCGAGAGCGGCGTGCTGGCCTGGCCGACCAGAGTGGTGAGGCCGAACCGCGGAAAGAAATTGGCGATGGCGACGCCAACCTGGGCGTTGGCCGCGCGGACCTGCTGCTCGGCCGCCAGGACATCGGGGCGGCGTTCGAGTAAAGCGGAAGGCAAACCGAGGGGAATTTCCGGGGGCACAACTTCATCGAGCAATTTTGCGGTGTGCGCGATGGATTGCGGATTGCCGCCGAGAAGCACACTGATCTGATTTTCCTTTAAGGCAATCTGGCGTTCATATTCGGGGATGGCGGCAGCGGCGTTGGCTTGCGCGGCTTCGGCGCGGGAAGTGTCGAGCTTGGAAGCGACGCCGCCTTCGTAGCGCTGGTTGAAGAGCTTGAGGGTTTCGGAGAAGGAATCGGCGGTGTCCTTGGCGATCTGGAGTTGAAGTTCCAGGCCGAGAAGTTCGAAATAGGCCTGGGCGACCTCGCTGGTGAGTGAGAGCAAGACACCGCGGCGAGCTTCCTCGGTGGAGAGATATTGCGCGCGCGCGGATTCATTGAGGCGGCGAATGCGGCCCCAGATGTCGGCTTCCCAAGCAGCGCTGCCCGCGGCGAGGAAGACGCCTCGGGTGGTTCCCCCGTTGGGTGAGACGTTGGCAAAGAATTCGTTTTTGCCGCCGCTGGCGCCGACGGAATAGCCGACGGAAGGAAGGAACTGGGCACGGGCGACATTCGCGAGTTGGCGGGATTGTTCGACGCGAGACACGGCGATGGCGAGATCGTAGTTGTTGGCGAGCGCAGTATCGATGAGCGATTTGAGCTGATCGTCTTTGAAGACTTCCCACCAGGGCTGGTCGGCGTAGGAGGCTTGCTGGGCGGCACCCTCGACGCCACGGAAATCGGCGGGGGCGTTGACCTTGGGGCGCACGTAATTGGGACCGACGGCACAACCGGAAACCAAGAGAGTTAGCGAGAAAATTGCGGCGAGCGCGGAGCGAGCGACTCCAAAGTGCGCGTGACCGCGCCGGCTTGCAGGCGATTTGAATCTTCCCGTGATCATGCGATCTAAATCGTTCTCCATTGCCTCGAAAGCAAACTAATCCGCGTGGTCGGGGGTGGGCGAAGGCAAGCCGGGCGCCCCGGGTTCGGATGAGATAGCGGCTTCGACGCGCGCGCCGCTGATGCGTTCAACGATGTAAAACAGCGCGGGAATAATCAAAATGGCGATGAAGCTGGCGGCGAGCATGCCGCCGATGACGGCGGTGCCCATGACCTGGCGCGAGACGGCGCCGGAACCCGTGGCGCGCCAGAGAGGGACGCAGCCGAGGATGAATGCAAAAGAGGTCATCAGAATGGGGCGGAGGCGGAGCCTGGCACCTTCGAGGGCGGCGTCGGAGAGGGATTTGCCCTTTTCGTATTCGGCCTTGGCGAATTCGACGATAAGGATGGCGTTTTTGGCGGCGAGGCCGATGAGCATCACCAAGCCGATTTGGGCATAGACATTGTTTTCAAGGCCGAGGCCCGAGTATTGTTTGAAGACGAGTAGATCGATGATGCGGCGACCGAGGAGTGCGGCGAAAGCGCCGAAGACGGCGATGGGAACGCTAAGGAGAACGCTGAACGGCAGGGTCCAGCTTTCGTAGAGCGCGGCGAGGATCAGGAATGCGAAAAGGATCGACAATCCAAAGATGGCAAAGGGTGAAACGCCTTGCTGGGCTTTTTGTTCCTGAAAGGACATGCCGAGGTAGTCGAAACCCATGCCGGGTGGCATGGTTTGCGCGTAGACCTCTTCGAGGGCTTTCATGGCCTGGGCGGAACTGAAGCCACGCGCGGCAGTGGCGTTGATTTGCGCGCAGCGGTGGAGGTTGTAGCGCATGGTGAATTCGGGGCCATTTCTCTGCTGGATGGAAGTGATGGCGGAGAGAGGCACCATGCTGCCGTTGATATTACGAACGTAAAACTGGCCGAGATTTTCCGCGCGGGCGCGATAGCTGCCCTCGGCCTGCGTGTAGACCTGCCACTGGCGGCCGAAGCGGTTGAAATAGTTGATGAAGGCGCCACCCATAAAGGCTTGCAGGGTGCCGTAGACGTCTTTGAGCTGGACGCCCTGGGTGAGAACTTTGTCGCGATCGACGTTGACGTAGACCTGCGGAACGGAGGGAAGAAGAGTGGTGAAGATTCGGGAGATTTCCGGACGCTTTCGGGCGGCTTCCAGGAATTTCACGGTGTTGGTGGCGAGGAATTCGACGTCGTGGCCGCCTCGATCCTCGAGGATGTAGGTGACTCCGCCGGAAGCGCCAACACCAGGAATGGCGGGCGGGGGAAAAGCGACGGTGGTGGCTTCGGGAAGTTTACCGAGGACATCATTCATGTGGAGGATCATGTTGATGTATTGGGTGTCTTCAGTGGTGCGCTCGTGCCAAGGGGTAAAGGTGACCCAAAAAAATGTGCTGTAAGTGGTCTGAACGCCGCTCAACATGCTGTAGCCGATGACGGAGGTGACGTGGGCAATGCCAGGGGTTTTCAAGAGGAGGTCTTCGACTCGCTTGGCGGCGGCGGCGGTGCGCTGAAGGGATGAGGCGTCGGGAAGTTGCTGCGCGACGAAAACGTAACCCTGGTCTTCATCGGGGAGGAAGCTGGTGGGCAATTTGCCGCCGACGAAACCGGCAAGGATGCCGAGAGCGACGAGGAGAATGATCGTGAAGGCCATCTTGTGGATGAACATGCGGCAGACCTTCACGTAGTCGTTGGTGGCAGAAGTGAACATACGGTTGAACCAGGCAAAGAATTTGCCGAGTGGGCCGCGGGCTTCCGTTTTCTTTCGGAGCAACAGGGCGGAGAGAGCGGGGCTTAAGGTGAGGGCGTTGAAAGCGGAGATGATAACGGAAACCGCGATGGTGACCGCGAATTGCTGGTAGAGGCGTCCGGTGATGCCGGGTATGAAAGCGGTGGGGATGAAAACGGCGGAAAGAATGACGGCGATGCCGATGACCGGCGCGGAGACTTCCTCCATGGCTTTGAGCGAAGCTTCTTTTGGCGAATGACCATGTTCGATGTGATGCTCAACGGCTTCGACGACGACGATGGCGTCATCAACGACGAGACCAATGGCGAGTACCAGACCGAACAGAGAAAGCGTATTAACGGAAAATCCGAGCATGGGGAAAACGATAAAGGTGCCGATCAAAGAAACTGGAACGGCGAGTAGCGGAATGAGAGTGGCGCGCCAGCCTTGGAGAAAAATGTAGACGACCACGATGACGAGGACCAGGGCTTCGAGGAGCGTGTGTTCGATTTCCTTGATGCCTTCGGTAACGGGAAGCGTGGTGTCGAGAGCGGTGACGTAATCGAGGCCAGGAGGAAAACTCTTCTTGGCCATCTCCATAAACTCAATTGTGCCTCTTCCAGCGGCGATGGCGTTGGAGCCGGGAAGTTGGTAGACGGCGATGACGGCGGAAGGCTTGCCATCCAGGCGGCCTTGGATGTTATAGACCTGAGCGCCAAGTTCAATCCTGGCGACATCTTTGAGGCGGACGAGGGAGGCGTTGGGTTGCGCACGAACCACAATCTCGCCAAAATCCTGTTCAGAGACCAAGCGTCCCTGGGCGCGGACGGCGTAGGTGAATTCCTGACCAGGCGGAACGGGCTCACCACCGATTTGTCCAGCGGGATTGACGTTGTTCTGGGCTTGAACGGCGTTGATGATGTCGGGGACAGTGATCTGGAGCTTGGCGAGTTGGTCGGGCTTGATCCAGATCCGCATGGCGTATTGGCCGGCGCCAAAGATGGAGACGCTGCCAATGCCGGGAACTTGGGTGAGGCCGTCAACGAGATTGATGAAGGAGTAGTTGGCGAGGAACTGCGAGTCGTAAGTGCCGTTGGGAGAGTAAAGATCGAAGAGCATCATAGGCGCCGACGTGGACTTCTGGACAGTGACGCCGAAATTGTTGACCGCGGCGGGGAGTTGTGAAGCGGCCTGATTTTGGCGCATTTGGGCGAGAATCTGGTCGGTGCTGGCGTCAGTTTTGATGTTGAAATCAACGGTTATCTTGCTTGTGCCATTGTTGGCGTTGAGCGAATACATGTATTCCATGTTGTCCACGCCGCTCATCTGCTGCTCGATGGGGGTGGCAACGGACTGCTCGACAATCAAGGCGTCGGCGCCGACGTAGGTAGCGTTCACCTGGATTTGGGGATCGGCGATGTTGGGAAATTGCGCGGTGGGAAGGCCGAGCACGGCAACGGCGCCCACAATTACCATGATGAGAGAGATCACCATGGAGACGATGGGACGCTCAATAAAGAATTTATACATGATTTGCGATTAGGGCGCCGTGCTCCCGCTGGAGTTCGCTGAAGTGGTTTTGGGCGGCGTGTATGGCTTGGGGTTCACCGACGCGCCATCCGTCACTTTTTGGATGCCTTCGGCGACGATATGATCGCCGGGCTTCAAGCCCTGGCTAATAATCCATTCCCCGCCAGACTTATCGCCGACGGAAACGTTGCGGATTTGCACCTTATTGTCGCTGCCGACGACGGCGACGAGGTATTTGCCTTGCACATCGCTAACGGCTCGCTGGGGTACAAGCAGAGCGCCTTTTTCGATGTGGCCGATGGTGCGGATATTGCCGAAGCCACCGGGCCGCAAGAGACGGTTGGGATTGGGGAACTCGACCTGCACGAGGATGGAGCCCGTGGAGATGTCGACCTGGCGATCAAGGGCGTAGAATTTGCCTTTGAGCGGATACATGGAACCGTCCGTTAGCTCCAATTCGAAGTTCAGCCTGCCAAGTGCTTGCGTGTCAGTCTCACCTGCTTTCTCGATTTCCCGCATAGATATCAGATATTGCTGTTCACTAGGGGTGAAATTGACGAGGATGGGATTGACGGTGGAAATGGTGGTGAGGGGATTTAGGCTTTGTGGGCTGATGAAGTCACCGACCTGCGCGTTCGCGATGCCAACGACTCCGTCGATGGGCGCGACGATGGTGCTGAAGCCGAGATTCAATTTGGCAGTTTCCAGGGAGGCTGTTGCGGCGTCAACGGCTGCTTTGGCGGCTTCCACCTGGGCGAGGGCGGAGAGGTTGTTTTGGACCGCGTCATCGAATTCTTGTTTGCTGATGGCACCTTGTGCCGCCAGAGGCCTGTAGCGTGTTACATCCATCTGAGTCTTGCCCTGTTGAGCCTGTGCGCGAGCCAGGTTCCCCTTGGCTTGCTCGAGAACGCCTTGGGATTGGGCAACGGAGGACTGGAAGGTGCGAGGGTCCAGTTGGAAAAGGGGAGTTCCTTTCGTCACGTAAGCGCCGTTGGTGTAGTCCTGCTTCAACAGATAGCCCGCAACTTGGGCGCGAATTTGCGCATTGACCTTGCCGGTCATGGTGGCGACCCATTCGCGGGTTATGGGCACATCTTTTTGGGCGACTTCAATGACTTCCACTTCGGGGATGGCTGCGGCGGGCTTGGCCTGTTCGCAACCCGAGGAGAAGAGCAATGCGGCGCCTAGAACCAGCAAAAAGGGATTGCCGCACCTCCGGTAGCCAAGAATAGGGGGAGACACATTCACACGGAATTGGCTCTCGAACATGGATTTTCCGAAGCTTCCAGGCAGGCAAACCTGAAATCCTATGACACCGTATCACGTTCTCTTTGTCGAGCAAAGATGGAATTGGGGAATGGCGGGACAGGAGCAGGTTGCGCGAGTGCAGTAGGCGCCACCAGAAGGTGCTGCTACGATTGGCTTGAATGCGGGCCTGCGGGAGTGTTGTGATGCGGCGGCTGGGGCGAGTGATTAACCATCGCGAGAATACCTGAAGATTTGCGGGAGACTGAATGGAAAAAATGAAGGCAAAGCAGGTCCACGAATTCATCAAGCCATATGTGGTGACTTCGGGCGAGAAGTTCCGGCTGAAGGATTACGACCCCAGGGACACGCATGGTCTGAAGTCCGGGGATAAGCCGGAAGCCAAGAAATTGCTGGACGAAGGAGTGCTGCTGCTGAGCGAGATGCAAGACAAGCTGTACGCGCAGAGCAACTGGGGCCTGCTGCTGATCTTTCAAGGGATGGATTCGGCGGGCAAGGACAGTACGATCAAGCACGTCATGTCCGGTGTGAACCCGCAAGGGGTAGAGGTGTTTTCGTTCAAGACGCCGTCCAGCGAGGAGCTGGCGCATGATTTTTTGTGGCGGACAAACCGATGCATGCCGCCGCGGGGGAAGATCGGGATTTTCAACCGGTCGTATTACGAAGAGGTGCTGGTGACCCGGGTGCATCCAGAGCTATTGGAGAGGCAGCGAATCCCTATGGAGCTGCGCGAGGAGCACATCTGGAAGAATCGCTATCAGGACATCAGTGCATTTGAGCGATACCTGACCGGTAACGGGATCGCCATACGGAAGTTTTTTCTGAACCTTTCGAAGAAGGAGCAGAAACGACGGTTTCTGGACCGGCTGGATCATCCCGAAAAAAACTGGAAATTTTCAGCCGCGGATGTGAAAGAGCGGAAGTATTGGGATGACTACATGTCCGCGTACGAGAAGATGATTCGCAACACGGCGTCGGAGCACGCGCCGTGGGTGGTGGTGCCGGCGGACAATAAGTGGTTCAGCCGATTGCTGGTGGTGGCGACGATCGTGGATGGGCTATCGAGCTTGAACCTGGAATATCCGAAGGTGGATCCGGAGCAGATGGCGGAACTGAAGGCGGCGCGGAGAGGGCTAGAAAAAGAATAGCAAAGGGCTCAGAAGCGAGCTGCAGAAGAGGAACCCAAATAGCACAGGCAAGAATGCCTGTGCCACAAGAGAGTTGAGGCTGGCGCAGCGGCTAGGGTTGCGAGACGCTGGCTGGGCTGGGCAAAACCTTCAGGCTTTGCAGATGCATGTCGTGGAATACGGTGGGCCAGTATTCCTTGAACATGTTGGCGGCGAAACGCCAGGCGAGGTCGGAGCCGTAACGCTCCATGCTTCGCGCACCGGTCTGCTCGGAGCGGGGAAGATAGACATTGGAGAGCGCTTCCGCCGCCAGAGGACCCAACAAGCCAGAGGAGTTGAAGACATCCTTGCCAGAATCATTGCGAGTTATGACCATGCGCTTGGCTGAATACTTGATGGCGCGGCCAAGGCTCGGATGGCTTTCCGGGAAGAAGCGTGGATCCTGCCGAAGGATGGATGCAAACAAGAAGGTTCCAAAGAATGAGGTGGAGGATGCTCTTCCCATCGCATAACCAACGCGCGTACCGTAGGCATCCCAACCCTGGCCTGTGGAACCTGGAGTGTTTGTGGCCTGATTCACGGCGGCGCTAACGCCTGCTGCGAGAATGTAGGCTGGGGAAATGCTCTGATTGACGAAGATCTTGAATTTGCCGCCAACGGAAAGAGGGCCGGGACTGGCGGCGATATCAGGAAAGACGAGGGAGCGGTTGGTGACGTAGCCGATGAAATTGTTGCTTGATCCGCCGGAGGTGCTGGAGGGAGCCTGCTGCTTGGGTTCGGGAGAATCCGGTTTGGCCGAGGGAGTATTGGACGTGCCGGCTCCGGCAGCTTGTTGTGCGGCGGCGAGCGCGGGCAGGAGCAGCAGGACGAGCCACAACGCCAAGGAATTTGATAAAAAGAATCGAATGCGAATGGCGAGAGGCTTAAGCATGTCTTCCCCCAGAATTTCTGCTGCGGAATGTGTTGCGACGACCGACCCTGGACCGATGGTGTTGCCCGGGCCGCCCCGATGCCCGAATAACCGACAAAGTTGCGCGTTTGGCGATGCTTCCTGACGAAGAATCTGTCAGCGGTGCAAGTTGCCGGGGCGACACGAACAGGGAAAGTATCACGGGCAGGGAGGGCATGCAACCATTTCTATGC
>Ga0074046_10001410_pt1 | contig 21709 bp, 24 predicted proteins | sample BogForMeECP23OM3_FD_94441 | JGI IMG/M metagenome (GOLD analysis project Ga0074046, IMG submission 94441) | Bog forest soil microbial communities from Calvert Island, British Columbia, Canada - Bog Forest MetaG ECP23OM3 | ecosystem: Environmental > Terrestrial > Soil > Wetlands ...
CGGCCTTATCCGACCCAGGCGACCTCGATCTGCCGCGCCGCGGTTGTTCCTTTCCTTCTGCACAACTCAATTCACAGATACAAGGCGGCCGGACGCATCGCGGCCGGTAGGTGAGGGTTCTGCGACCACTTCACAAAAGCCCGCCCGTTCACTTTTTCTGTGTCGTCTTTTTTGTGTCATCCTGAGCGGAGCGAAAGAACCAGGTGCCGTGCTTGACGCTGCACTACTCTCGAATTCGGTGAATCGTAAGAGCCCATTCTCGTATGTATGCAATGCGTGCGGGCTATGCTGCCATCAGAAGGTCATCACGCTGTCGCCGTATGATGTACTGCAGATCGCGCGCGCGGCAGGCATATCGACGCGCGAGGCGATCGCTCGATTTACGATTCGGCGCGGGTCGATCCTGAAGTTCACCGACCAAGGTGCGTGCGTGGCGCTCGAGGGTACCCGATGCGGGCTCCATCGAGGGCGTCCGCTTGCGTGCCGGCTTTATCCGCTGGGCATCGAACCCGCCAAACATGAAGAGGCTGAGAAATTTGTGACGCTCGAACCGGCGGCGGGCTCTCTCGGCGTTTATGGTCTCGATGGAACTGTGAACAATTTCGTCGAGGCGCAGGGTGTCGGGGCGTATCTCGAGGCGAACGCGCGTTACACGTCGCTACTCGCAGTTTTTCACGAGCGAATAGCGGCGACAGTCGATTTCGATCGCGTTGAGCCGCGCGACTCTGGCGGCGCGCCGTGAGAGAAGCGCTGGCCGAGTCGAACTACGACGCGAATCCGCTGATTGATGCGATGTTCGATGCTGATAGGAGCGGGGCCATCGACGATGCGGAAATCGTCGCGGCGCATGTTGAACGCCTCGCGGCGATGATTCGGCGCGAGTCGAATGCGGAGATGCTCGCGGCAGCGGCGGTGATGCTCGCAGTGAGCTTGGGGTATTCGCCGAGCGAGGTGCAGTAAACCTCGGTCAGTTCGAGGCCGGAGGTGCCGGGCTGGCTTGGGTGGGAGGGGCTGCGTCCGCGACGCCCAAGTCGTTCAGGATTTCGATTGCGTGCGTTGACGGATCGACGCTCGGATAGACTTTAATGATCTTGCCGTTCTCGTCGATTACGTAGGTGATTCGGCGATCGAGGCCGAGGATCGGAATGCCGTTGGCGGCGCCGTAGGCGGTTGCGATCTTCTTGTCGGGATCGAGCAGGAGCGGGAACGGCAGGCCGTTTTTGCGGATGAAATCCTTGTGCGCGTCGGCCGAATCGACACTGCATCCGAGCACTACCAGGCCGGCGTTGGTGTAGCGCACGTACCCGTCGCGAAACGCGCACGCCTCCTTGGTGCATCCCGAGGTCTCATCCTTGGGATAGAAATAGAGGATGACTTTTTTACCGTGGAAATCGGCGAGTGACATAGGGGCTACGTTTTCGCCGGTAACCATCTGGGTGGTAAACGGAGGCGCGATCTGTCCTTCCTTGAGCATCGCGGCGCGCGCGACGCGCGGGCATATCGCCACTGCGAGGATGATGACGGCGATTGCGATTAGTCCGGCGGTCAGCATTTTCATGCGAGTCTCCCTCGTCGCGGTTTTAACTGCGAGCAAGGATGGTAGGTTCCCCATCAAACAGCTTGAACCGCAGAACCCTCACCTAACCTCTCCCGTGAAATAACGGGCGAGGGATAAGAATCAGATGTAGTAGAGCCAGTCGCGGTAGCGCGGGTCGCGGCCGTGTAGCGTTGCCTGGAAGACTTGCTGCACTTTGGCGGTGATTGGGCCGGGCTTGCCGGGGCCGATTTTGCGATCGTCGAGCTCGACGACCGGCGTTACTTCGGCGGCGGTGCCGGTCATGAAGGCTTCGTCGGCGATGTAAAACGCGTCGCGGGCGAAATATTCCTCGCGCACCTCAACGGCGTTGTCGCGGAGAATCCTGATGACAGCGTCGCGGGTGATCCCCGCCAGCACCGACGTGAGCGGCGGCGTGCGCACGATACCGTCGCGAACCACGAAGACGTTCTCGCCGCTGCCCTCAGCCACGAAACCCTCGGTATTGAGCAGGAGCGCCTCGTCGTAGCCGCTGCGGCGCGCCTCGTAGCCGGCGAGGATCGAGTTGACGTAGTGGCCGGTGGCCTTCGCCGCCGGCATCATCGAGTTGTGATGGAATCGCACGAACGACGACGTCTTGAGGCGCACGCCTTTGTCGATGCTGTCCTGGCCGAGATACGCGCCCCATGGCCATGCGGCGATCGAGACGCGAATTTTATTCCCGCGCGCAGATAGACCCATCTCACCTTCGCCGAAGAATACCAGCGGCCGGATGTAGCATTCGGCGAACTTGTTGATGCGCACGACGTCGGCGCAGGCCTTGAGGAGTTCCTCCTGGCTGTAGGGGACTTCCATCTCGACGATGTGTCCGGAGTCGATGAGACGGCGGATGTGCTCGCGGGCGCGGAAGATTGCGGAGCGGCCGTCGTCGCTCTTGTAACATCGCATCCCTTCGAAGACCGCGAGGCCGTAGTGCAGGCTGTGGGTGAGAACGTGAACGGTGGCCTCGTCGTAGGGGACCATCGCGCCGTCCATCCAGATTCGATCGGAGCGGAGATTGTTCGCAGGCATAGTGGAGTCAAAAGTAGTCGAAGGGCGGAAGTTAGTCGATGGGCCGAAAAAAACTAAGTTCTCCCGTCCCTGCTCTCTCCTAACCTTGACCCTGCACATACCAACATATTAATCAGGCTGGCGAGTCGACCAGCATGCGCACAAGCAGCACCATCTTGCTCTTCCTCCTACTGGCATTCGCGACGCTCACCGCGAGCGCGCACGCCCAGCTTCCGCCCGACGAGATGACCTCGCGCAATCTCGCGGAGCCAACGCCCGACTGGGTCTTCATCCTCGACCCCGGTTATCCCACTTCGAGCATCGCCAAGCTCGACATCATCGACGGCGATGCGCGCAAGATGCTGGGCCAGTTGAGCGGGGGCTATCTCAGCAACTTCGAGATTTCTCCCGACCATCGCGAGTACTACATGATCGACACCTACTAATCGCGCGGATGGCGCGGTACGCGCACCGACGTCGTTTCGATCTTCGACGCCAAGACCCTCAACTTCGAAGCCGAGGTCGAAATCCCGCCCAAGCGGATACTGATCGTGCCCAAGCGCGACACGACCGCCGTCACGCCCGACAGCCGCTTCATGCTGATTGCCAACATGACGCCTGCGACCTCGGTCAGTGTCGTCGACTTGAAGGCGCGCAAGTTCGTTGGTGAGATCGACACCCCCGGATGCGTCCAGGTGCTCGCTCCCGGCGCCCGCCAGTTCTCCTCGATGTGCGCGGACGGCTCGATTCTCACGGTCCAGCTCAACGACGCGGGGGGCGTCAAGGACAAGAAGCAGGGCAAGCCGTTCTTCGATCCCAACAAGGATCCAGTTTTCGATCAGCCTGCCGTCGCCGGCAGTCATGCGTATTTCGATTCGTACCACGGCGCAATCCATGTGCTGGATCTCTCGGGAGCGGAAGCGGTGCCCGAGCCCGGATGGTCGGTGTACGCCAGCGAGAAAGACAAGTCATGGCGTCCCGTCGGATGGCAGACGATCGGATACAACGAAAAGCGCGGCCTGATGTTCGTGCTGATGCATCAAGGCGGCGAATGGACGCACAAGCAGTTCGGCACTGAGGTCTGGATCTTCGACCTCACGAAGAAGACTCGCGTCGGCCGCATCAAACTCAGGACTCCCGCCTACTCGATCTATGTGAGCAACAGCGATAGCCCGATACTCTACACCCTATCGCTGCTGCAAAGTCAGTTGGACGAATACGCAGTGCCAGATGGAAAACATCTCGGCACCGTCGCTCAACTCGGCACGCCGTTTCTTGCGCGAGGACCGTAAGCCGCTATGTTTAACATGGATCCAGCAGCCTCATGGACGATCTCAATTGCTTTGGCGCTAGTGTTCGGCGCGTCGGCGGCGATTAAATTTGAGGACTTCGACGAGTTTCGCGCCGCGGTCGCGAACTACCGCATCGTGCCGGAGAGGCTCTCGGCGGCGGTAGCAGTGCTCGTTCCAGTCACCGAAGCGAGTGGCGCCGTGGGGATTCTGATTCCGCCGACTCATTATGCAGCCGCCGCTCTCCTGCTTGGCTTGCTCGCGATCTTCACCGCGGCGATCGTCGTCAACCTGATGCGCGGGCGATTGCACGTAGATTGCGGATGCTTCGGTCCGGCGCTCCGCCAGCCGCTGAGTTGGTGGCTGCCCGCGCGCAATCTTATCCTGATGGCGCTCGCCACGATCGCAATTCTGCCGACGGATACCCGCCTGATGACGCCGCTCGACGACTCAACGATACTTTTCGGCTCTGTGACTGTGGTGGTTCTCTACCTTGCGGGAAACTACCTGCTTGCCAACCTACCGCGCCTGCGCACCCTCGAGATCGGCGATGCATGACGCGTTGGTCATCTCGCAAATAATTCTCTGGTTCGCTGTAGTCGCGTTGTCGGCAATCGTACTCGCACTCATTCGCCAAATCGGCGTGTTGCACGAGCGGATCGCCCCGATGGGCGCGCTTACCATCGACAAAGGGCCAAAGGTCGGCGACCTGTCGCCGGTCTTCGAATTGGTCGATCTGTCAAATCGTCCCATCACGCTCGGAGCCGCACACGCCAACGGCCGCAGCCAGCTCCTGATGTTTGTTTCGCCCACTTGCCCGGTCTGCAAGAAACTCCTGCCGATCGCGAAATCGGTCGCGACCGCGGAGTCGCGATGGCTCGATCTGATTTTCACCAGCGACGGCGAGCCGTCCGAACAGTACGCGTTCATAGCCCGCCATCAAATCGAATCCTATCCGTTCGTGCTGTCGCCGGAAGTCGGCATGACCTATCGCGTCAGCAAGCTTCCGTACGCGGTGCTGATCGACGAGGAAGGCGTGGTGCGCGCCAAGGGTCTGGTCAACACGCGTGAGCATCTCGAAAGCATCGTGGCGGCGAAGCAGATGCAACTAGCGTCGCTCCAGGAATATCTCAAGACTCACCGCGAACACGGCACATCGACTCAGGCCAACGGAGAGAGAGGCGCGAAGCATCATGGATAAACTGGTCGAGAGATTGACGCGCGCCGTCGCGCAGCGGAGTTCGCGGCGAAGCTTTGTCGCCACGCTTGGAAAGATGATCCTCGGCGCATCGATCTTTCCGCTGCTGCCTATCGATCGCGTCGTTCCGATTGCGAGTGCCGCCGCCGGCAAATCGAAAAACACCGACGATGATACGACCTGCGACTACTGGAAGTACTGCGCCATCGACGGCTTCCTGTGTTCGTGCTGCGGAGGCGGCTCGCACGACTGTCCGCCGGGCGCGACGCCGTCGCCAACCTCGTGGGTCGGCACCTGCCGCCATCCGTCGGACGGTAAGGATTACATCGTCAGTTACCGTGACTGCTGCGGCAAGGCCTCGTGCGGGCGATGCCTGTGCGGAAACACGATCAGCGAGATGCCACTCTATCGGCCGCAGCTCGACAGCGACCTCATCTGGTGCTTCGGCGCGCCGACGATGATGTATCATTGCTCGACCGCCGAGATCGTCTCGGTGAAGTGAAGGGGTTCTGTCTCGTTCTCGCGGCCGCCACGATCGCGGCATGCGCTGCATCTCGCGCGCGCGCCGCGGAGCCGGACGTGTTCGCCGCGCGATGCGTCATCTGTCATCAGAGCACGGCGCAAGGCGTGCCCGGAATCTATCCTCCGCTGGCGGGCTCGATCGGAAACGAGATGCGCTTCAAGGACGGCCGCGACTACCTGATTCACGTCGTGCTCGGCGGACTGAGCGGCCCTATCGAGGTCAAGGGCACGGCGTACAACGGACTGATGCCGCAATTCTCACAGCTTACCGATGCCGAGATTGCAACGGTGCTCAATGAGGTGCTGACGCATTTCAATGCGCCCGAGATTCCGAAAGACTTCGCACCGATCACCGCCGCCGAAGTTAAACGCGCACGCGCGACGCCGCTTTCGCCCTCCGATTTAGCTCGCGAGCGAACCGCATTGACGAATCAACTCAGGCGCGAGGGGGCGCGATGAAGTGGCGTGCCGCCGTCCGCGCCGCGGCGCTACTGATAGTCATGTCGTCCACCGCGTCGGCGGAGCCTCCCGAAAAGCTCTACATGCTGAATTGCTGGGGATGCCACCGGCGGCATGGTGAGGGAATCCCCGGCACGGCGCCGCCACTTCGCGGCGCCGCGGATTTTCTCCGCGTGCCGGGAGGCAGGCAGTACTTGATCGAAGTGCCAGGTGTCGCGCAGTCGGCGCTCGACGACGCTGAAGTCGCCGCGGTGATGAACTGGATCATCGAGTCGTTCAGCCCCGACCGAATACCGGCCGGCTTTCGGCCCTACACGCTCGATGAAGTCGCGAAATCCCGCGCCACGCGTCTGATGGACATCAAGCAGACGCGCGCGAAGCTGGTAAGCGAGATGGTAGCGATGAAAATTCGTCGCGCGGAGAAATAGCGGGCGATGTCGATGGGTGACTAGTCGCGGCGCGTGATGGCGGGCGATGAAGGGGAATCGCCGGGGCGATTCCCGTTTTCGGCGGAGGGGATAGGCGCGACGCCCGCGACGGAGCCGCGGGCGGGGCCGCCGTGGCGGGGGCGGCGGCGACGCCGTCGGCGTCTGCGGCGGCCGCCGGCGGGCGGGTGTGCGCCGTCGCCTGGTGGCGCCGGCGCGTCCGCACCGACGCGGGCCGGACTCGCACTGAAGGCGTCGGGATCGGCTAGGAAGCGCAGCGTGCGCGTCGGATCGATCGAGTAGGTCGGCGCCGTCATCTCGAAGAACATCCGCGCGTCGGGAAAGTACGGCCGGCGCATCAGGCGCCGCGTGCGGCGTGTGGGTGATGCGAGATTCGCGAAGGCCTCGAGTATCAAGCGCATCTGCTCGGTGTCGCCGTGCGCGAAGCCGCGCGCGCGCAGCTCGCCGAGTAGATCGACGCGACCGCCGGCGCGATACAGGTCGAGCATCAGGGCGGCGAGTACGATCGAGTGGTCGGGGGCAAATCCGCTTGTGATGGCGCGGCCGAGCGCCGCCATGTTGCGGACGGCAGGCTGCTCGGCGAGCGTGGCCTCGCGCGATTTCAGATGAGCCGCGAGCGGCGGGATTACGTACTCGAGCAAACCCAGCTCTTCCATCAGGACGAGCGCATGCGCGGCCTCGGGCTGGCCGACTGTCTTGTAAGTTTCTTCGACCAGGCGCGGCACGGAAGCCTTGGCCAGGTCGGCGCGATGGCGCTCGATCGCGGCGCGCGTGGCTGGCTCGATCTCGAAGCCAAGCTTTGCGGCGAATCGCGCCGCGCGCATCATGCGGACGGGATCCTCGCGCATCCGCAACTCGGGGTCGCCGATCGTGCGTATTAGGCGCGCCTCGAGGTCGTCAACGCCGCCGGGGAAATCGATCACATGAAAAGTTTGGGGGCTGTAGAACAGCGCGTTGACGGTGAAGTCTCGGCGAAACGCGTCTTCCTCGGGCGTGCCGAAAGTGTTGTCCAGGCGAATCAGCGGATCGTCGGTGTCGGCGACGGCTTCGGCCTGTTTGCGGAAAGTGGCGACTTCGACATTCTGGCGGCCGAAGAAAACATGGACCAGGCGGAAGCGGCGGCCTATCAGGCGCGAGTTGCGGAACAGCTCGCGGACCTGCTGGGGATGGGCCGAAGTGGCGACATCGAAATCCTTGGGCTTGCGCGAGAGCATCAGGTCGCGCACGCCGCCTCCGACCAGGTAGGCCTCGAAGCCGGCGCCGGCCAGGCGATAGAGAACCTTGAGAACGTTGGCGTCGATGTCGCGGCGCGAGATGGGATGCTCGGCACGCGCTAGTATGCGGGGTTCCAATTGCGTTAGCCCGATTTCGCTTCAACGCTAGCACGACTGCGCGCCGTCTTCATCGCCCGGCGCATGACTGATGGCCTGCGCCGCTTTGCCCATAAAGTGCGAAAAGAGTTACGCTAGGCCGCACCAAAGGAGACTTTTACATGGACAAGTTTCTAACCGACGTCAAAAAGCTTCGCGACAATGCCCGCAAAAATATGGACAAGGGCTCCGTTACCGAGGGCTACAAGGCGGATGTCAAGCAGGTGTTGAAAGTGCTCAACGACGTGCTGGCGACGGAGTTGGTCTGTGTGCTCCGCTACAAGCGCCACTACTACATGGCGCAGGGTATCAGCTCGGATTCGGTCAAGGCGGAATTTCTGCAGCACGCCAATGAAGAACAGCAACATGCGGATTGGGTCGCGGAGCGAATCACGCAGCTCGGCGGCGACCCGGACTTCAGTCCCAGCACACTCGCGGACCGTGCGCACTCGGAGTACGTCGAGGGCAAGACGCTAGTCGATATGATCAAGGAAGACCTGATCGCCGAGCGGATCGCAATCCAGAGCTATTCGGAAATCATTCGATGGCTGGGCGACAGCGATCCGACGACCAAGATACTGATCGAGCAGATCAACAAGATGGAAGAAGAGCACGCCAACGACATGCTGGACCTGCTCGCGAAGATGGGCTGACGATTCGCGTTTCGACTTTTCCGGGCGGTGCGAGTTGACATCAAGCCTGCGCTTGAACTATCAGGAGTTCGACAGCGCGCGGAGCATCACGCTTCGCAATCGGGCCACCGGAGACCGCCACGATGAAGTCCGCACGCACGTTGCTCCTCTCCTTCTTCGCCGCGGCGGCGGTGGTGGTCTCGTACAGCCTGTCCAGCGCGCAAGGACCCGGACCGCTCGCCGATCCCAAGTCCGAAAACCAGGCAGGCTTCCCGGCCACGCTCTATTCATGGGTGATTCCGCCTGACAATCCACAAGCGCCGGCGAAGGTTGCACTCGGCAAGGCGCTGTTCTTTGACGACCGGTTGTCCGCGGACGGCAAGGTCTCGTGCGGTCACTGCCACGCGCCCGACAAGGGGTTCACCGATCAGTTGCCGACCTCGATGGGTATCCGCGCGCAGTTCGGGCAGCGCAACGCGCCGTCGATCCTCAACGCGCTGTTCAATGTGACGCAATTCTGGGACGGACGCTCGCCGACGCTCGAGGCGCAAATTCAGGGCCCGGTGACCAATCCGGTCGAGATGGGCATGAAATCGACCGACGATGCGGTGGCGGCAATAAAGGCGGTTCCCGAGTATCAGAAGCAGTTCCAGGATGTGTTTGGGCACGATGTGAACTTCGCCGATATCGAGCATGCGATCGCGGCCTACGAGCGCACGCAACTCGCATTCGACTCGCCATTCGACAAATTTATCAACGGCGATCCGAGCGCGATCAGCGATTCGGCCAAGCGGGGGTGGGCGATATTCAACGGCAAGGGCCGCTGCATGTCGTGTCACGGATGGAATCCGACGCAGCCGCTGTTCACCGATCAGAAGTTCCACAACATTGGAGTGTCGGCGCATAAGTCGGACTTCGTACCGCTCGCACGTCAGGCGCTCGACGTGCTCAGCAAGAGCGGCGGTGGCTCCGAAGCGATCGACAAACTTGCGATTGGCACCGACATGAGCGGGTTGGGGCGCTTCCTGGTGACCAAGCAGCCGCACGATATCGGCGCGTTCCGCACAATGAGCTTGCGCAATCTGCTGGTCACGCAGCCGTACTTCCACGACGGCTCGCAGGTGACGCTGTGGGACACGATCGATCATTACAATAAGGGCGGCGTGCAGAATCCGTACCTGGACGGCGGGATCGTTCCGCTTGGGCTGACCGAGGCGGAAGAGGACGACCTGGTGGTGTTTCTCGCCAGCCTGACCAGTCCCGAATATGCGGACGCCGCCAAGCAGGAGTACGACCTGCAGTTCAAACGCTCGCGCACCGATCGGCCGCAGCGTGACACGGCGGCCGCCAACGGCGAGAAAGGACGCGACGGGCCGGGATTGGCGGGACCGTTCGGCGATATCGGACCGGCACAGAACCTGGAGAATCCTGCGCTGCTCGGTGGCGACTAACCAGATGACGAATCTAAGGCAGGCGGGCGATGGCTGCTCGGCATAAAAGCGTCGAAACGAAATACATGGAAGAGCGCGACGCGGTCCTGCGCGGACTGCGCGGTCTGGACCGGCGCACGTTTCTGAAAGTGCTGGCCGCGTCGGCCGGCGCGGTGATGGCGAAGAGCCTCATGCCGCCGCATACGTTCCAGCTCGTCGAGGTCGCCAACGCCGCGCCCGATAAGAGCGCTGCCACCGCCGGGATGGCGGGCCAGCCGCCGTTCACCTTCGCGTACGTCTCGGACACGCATCTCTATCCGCGCACGCTCAACCAGCGCTTCGTGCGCGCGGCGGTAAAGGCGGTCGAGGACGTAAACGCGCTCGATCCGCAGCCGGACTTCGTGCTGTTCGGCGGCGACCTTGCCCAGCTTGGGCGGCGCGAGGAGCTCGATCTCGGCAAGCAGATCCTCGCCGAGCTGAAGGCGCCGGTGAAAATGATGGTCGGCGAGCATGACTGGTTCTACGACCTCGGCGACACGTGGCAGGAGATGTTCGGGCCGCCCAACTACTCGTTCGACTGGAAGGGCGTGCACGTAGTGGTCCTGATGAGTGTGCATGAGAAGGATTTCTGGACGGCGCGCAAAATGACGCCGGCCGAGCGCATGCACACGGTCGCGGGCCTCGACAACGGGATTCAGTCGCGCTTCGAAGTCGGCGACGATGAGCGCAAGTGGCTGTCCGACGACCTCGCCAAGGTGCCGCACACGACGCCGCTCTTGGTCTTCTCGCACTCGCCGCTCTACAAGTACTACCGCAACTGGAATTTCTGGACCGATGATGCCGAGCAGGTGCAGGCGATTCTGAAGCCGTACAACCACGTGACGGTGATCCACGGCCATACGCATCAGATGCTGTACAACCAGATCGGTAACATCAGTTTTTACGGGATGCTCTCGACGGCTTGGCCGTGGCCGTACGCGCCGACCGGGCTCCCCACGCTCACCGTTCAGATGAACCGCGCCGATCCGTTCGATCAGTTCGACGGACTCGGCGACGGCCGGATAAATGTCCGCCCGGACGGATTGGCGGACAAGATTTACAGTCTGTGGGATCGCAACCCGGTGACGGTGAAGGCCGACTACCTGGTTTCGCACGGCAAGACGGCGCGGCCACCCGCGCCACAGTTCGCGAGCTACTGAAACATGAGCCGACGATCGATCGCATTGGCAACAGCCGCGGGATGCGCCGCGATACTCGCGGGCGTCGCCTACGCGCCGCAAGTACTTCGCGCGCAACAAGCGCAGCCGCCGCTGCCTATCCATCAAGTGCCGCAAGCGAAAGACGGTGGCGTGGTCGTGATGCTCTGCGACGGCAAGACCAGCATGGAAGTGAAGGGCCTGAAGACCGGCGAGTCAATGTCGCATGCTCAGGCGGTCGAGGTCACGCGCGAGTTGATGGCGCAATGGCAGCGCGAGCATCCGAACGAGAAGTGGGAGATCGCGCAAACCGAGCAGGCGCCGGCGCCGATGTCATATGCAGCATCGGCAGCGGGAGCGAAGGCGGCATCCAAGGGAATGCAGCAGGGCGACACCTACGCCAGCTTCACCGAGCGCGACTACAAAATCTGGAAGAACGAGACCGACAACTTCGTCGCAGAAGGGAAAGATCTCTTCCACGACGGCGCGGCGCTCGGCGGCACAATTGGCGTGAGCTGCGACATGTGCCATCCCGACGCGTCGAATACGCACCCCGAGACTTATCCGAAATACCAGGTACAGCTGCAAAAGGTCGCGCTGCTGCGCGACATGATCGACTGGTGTATCGAGAATCCAGTCAAGGGCAAGGCGCTCGATCCCAACGATCCAAAATTGCGCGCGCTCGAAGCCTACATTTTGGCGCAGCGCAAAGGCGTCCCGCTCGACTACGGCAAACACTAGGCGCTCGCGCGCGGCGGAAGCGAGCGTTAGCTGCGACGCGTATGTAGTCGGAACCACATCAACATCAGCAGCATACGATCGTTGTGCGGTTTGAGTTGCTGCACTGTTTTCTCGTCGGCGAGCATGTCGCGACGCGCGGCTTCGCCGAAGACCTCGAACGCGACACGCGCGTCGGCGCCGATTGAGAATCGTTGCGACGAAGCGACATTTGCCGGTAGCGGATGCGCAACTGAAAACCGTCCCGTCGAATTGACCGGAAGGCTCAACAAGTGCCAATCGAGCGAAACACGATGAGAGACGCTAATGTGCGGAGGTGCGACCGGCGACATTCGCAGGTTGTCGAGCAAGGGATTGTTCAGCAAGAAGCCGGATTGTAACGCCAGCAGGAGCACCGACGCTCCGACGAGCGAAACCAATGCGACCATCGCAACGTGCCAGTCGCGGGCTCCAACGCTGGCTGTGGGCAAGTGCGCTTGCAGTTTCATCGCGTGTCCCGCCATAAAAAGCAGCAAGAAATATACCTACAAAGTGTTTATCTTATCTTCCGGTACAGCTAGGATTGTGAGCTTTAGGCGCTGCTTGAGGTCCACTGCTGAGTTAGCGCGAGCGGTAGAAGAGCCAGGCGCGTTCGGAGATAGCGGCGACGTAGAACAGTGCGAGCAGCGGCGCGAGGGCGCGCACGAGCGCGCCGGGGAGCGCGGGCGGCGGTGCGATCGCGAGCGTGATCACCAGCGCATAGTTGATGATGCCGCCCCAATGCCCTAGCCGGCTTCTTATCGGGCCGGTTGCGGGCTGTCCTATCGCGACAGAATCGATTGCGTACTGGCTGAATGACAGAGCGATCAGGATCGGGACGTAGAAAGGTATCGCGCCCGCGGCCGCTTCGCAGAAGAGCGCGGCCAGCACGAAGGTTACGTCCGCGATTCCGTCGAGCCATCGACCGCGGCCGCTCGCGGCGCCCAGCCGGCGCGCGATTCGGCCATCGATGAAATCGCTACCCGCCGCGACGAGCGCGACTATCGCGAATGCCAGCCTTCCCTCATGTCGGTGCGCGGCCAGCTCGATCCAGATTGCGGCCAGTGCGAATCTTAGCGCGCTCAGGCCGTTGGGTATCTGCGCGAGCATCACGTAGTCGCCGCCGCGGCGGTGTTTCACGGTTTCGCTCGCAAGAGCCGAATGCTCTACAATCGTGCTCTTATGCCCGGAAAAACTTCCCGCACGATCCAGGTCGTCAGCCACGGCCCCTCATGCCTCGACGGCGTGATGGCGGCGGCCGCGGTGGCGCGCTTTTACGATGGTCATAAAGTTTTCACGACGCTGGCCGGCAACAACGAAGCCGACAACGTAATCGGGAGTCTGGCGCTCAAGTCCGAGGACAACAGTGACGAAATCTGGATCACCGATTTGTCCTGGAATTCACCAGCGGCCGGCGCGCATCTGGTGGAGCTGGCCGAGCGGGGCGCGCGGATTTACTGGATCGATCACCATCGCACCGCAGTTTCCCGCGCGGATGCCCCCGAGTTCAAGGTGCCGTTCGCCGGCAAAGTTCTGAGCGAACAATATTCGGCGGCGCGGCTGACGTTCAATTTTCTCAAACGGATGGGGCGCGACCTGCCCGAGCGCCAGCGCGCCGAGTTCGACGCCTTCCAGCCGTTCGTGATGATAGCCGACGATCACGACCGCTGGATTCACCGGATTGCCGAGTCGTCCGAATGGGCGCTCGCCGTACAGACGCTCGGCGGGATTTCGTCTTACCGCGAAATCCTGAAACTGCGCGAGCCGCGGATGAGCCGCAAGCTGCGCGCCGCCTTCGAGTCGGGCCAGGACGCGATGCGCCGGAGCCTCGAACTGGCGCACGCCACGATGGTCGATCGCAAGCTCGACAACGGCATCACAGTGCGGACGGCATGCTGCTTCGGCTACAGCAGCGAAGTCGCGGCGCATCTCTACAAGGGGCAGACGCGGACGGTGGTCGCGCTGTTCGACCTGCGCAGCCAAGGCGTCAGCCTGCGACGCAGCTCCGACAGCGAGGTCGATTTGTCGGTCCTCGCGCAGCACTACGGCGGCGGCGGTCATGCTGCTGCGTCAGGCTTCGCGATTCCCGACCTGCGCCGCCTGCCGGCCGAGCGGCTGGCCGAAATTCTGGGCGATCAGCTCGAAAAGCCAGCGACCTGAGCCCGGCGCAAACCCTCCGGCATCAGCACCGGCTTGCATTCTCTGGATCGGCACTGCCCTTGCGTCAAATCTGATAATTTCCTAGACTGACTGTACGTTCATTTGACTGACTGTCCAGTTTTCACATGACCAAGGAAGAGGTAATCAAGGAATACCGGGTCCGCGAGATCCTCGAAGCCGCACGCCGCGTGTTGGCTCGATACGGGATGCAGGGCACGACGGTGGACCGCGTCGCCGAGGAAGCGAAGGTCGCCAAGGGCACCATCTACCTGTACTTCGACACCAAGGACGCGCTGGTCCATGCGGCGGTGCTTGAGGGCCTGCGCGAAATGGTCGCGGAGACGGTAGCGTCGGACGACCCATCGACACCGCCGCTCGAGCGAATCCGCAAACTCATTCTGGCGCAGTTCCGAATCCAGGCTTCGAACCAGGATTTTTTGAAGACTCTTATCATTGGCAACTCGCTCGATATCGAGCTCGAATCGGAGGCCGGGCGCGAGTTCATGCGGGTCTATGCCGGGCACCTGGACTTCGTCGCGTCGGTGCTGCAGGACGCGATCAACCGCGGCGCGATTCGGCGAATCGATCCGCACTTCGCGGCGTTCATGCTCGGCGAGATGCTGACCGGGTCGCTGCGGCGACGGCTGCTCAAGCTGGCGTCGAGTCCGCTCGAATCGGACGCGGAAGCGGTGGTGGAACTTTTCCTCAAAGGCATTGCGGCGACTCCATGAAGCTGAAGTCATTAAAAGTCTCGGCCTTCGCCGCGCTGGCAGCGGCGCTGGGTGCCTTGGCGCTCGCGGGATGCCATCAGCCGGCCGCGGCCGAGGTCAACAAGGACGGTCAGCCGGGGTCGGCGCCGATCGCGATCGCCGTCGCCGCGGCGCATCAGCAGAGTCTCGATCGCACCGCCGAGGTGCAGGGTGCGCTGTTCCCGCGCGAGCATGCGGTGATGTCGTCGGAAGTCGAGGGGCGCGTGACGGAGGTTGTCGCAGACTTCGGCGACAAGGTCACGGCGGGCGAGGTGATGTTGAAAATCAATCCGCGCGAATACGAGTTGCGGGTCGAGACCGCTCAGGCGGCGCTTGACCAGGCGGGCGCCAAGCTTGCCAACTCAACCGCGCGCTACGATCGTGCTCAGGCATTGAAGCAGGCGGCGGCCATCTCGGCCGAGCAGTTCGATCAGTTGGCGTCGCAATTGCGCGTCGATCAGGCTGACACTGAATCGGCGGATGAAGCGCTCGCGATGGCGCGCAAGAAACTCGGCGACACCGAAATCAAGGCGCCGTTCAGCGGCTCGGTGCAAAAGCGTATGGTCTCGCTCGGCGAGTACGTCGCGCCCGGCAAGGAAGTTTACGAATTGATCGCGACCGACCCGATCAAGCTGCGTTGCCCGATGCCGGAGCGGTTCGTGCCGCTCGCGCGCGTCGGCATGCCGGTGAAGCTGACTATCGACGCCAACCCCGGTGCGTCGTACACCGGGAAAATCACGCGCATCGCGCCGGCGCTCGAAGAAAGCAGCCGCACGCTTTTGGTCGAGGCCGAAGTCGCCAACCCGGACGGCGCGCTGAAGCCGGGATTCTTCGCGCATGTGACGATGGACCTCGGTCACGATCGCGCGCTGTTCGTACCGAGCGCCGCGGTGCTGACCTACGCGGGCGTCGCGCGAGTGTTTGTCGTCGAGCAGGGAGTAGTGCGCGCGCGCGAGGTGACTACCGGCAGCGTCGTTGGCGACCAGACTGAAATCACCGGCGGGCTGAAGGAGGGCGAGCGCGTCGCGGTCAGCGACGTCGATCGCCTCGCCGACGGCACCGCGGTTGTCACGAAGGAGCAGTCGTGATTCTCGCCGACCTGTGCGTGCGCCGTCCCGTCTTCGCGACGATGTTCGTCGGCGTGCTGGTCGTGCTCGGCTGGTTCTCCTACATGCGGCTCGGCGTCGATCTGTTTCCCAAGGTCGATGTGCCGACCGTGATGGTCACGACGTTCCTGCCGGGCGCGGCGCCCGAAGAAACCGAGGCGCGCGTCACCAAGCCGATCGAGGAAGCGGTCAACACCGTCAGCGGAATCGACGAGATGCGCTCGAATACGCTCGAGGGTATTTCGCGGATCATGATCGAGTTCAAGCTCGAGCGCGACCTCGACGCCGCCGTGCAGGACGTGCGCGACAAGATTGGGACGGTGCTCGATCAGCTGCCTGACGGGACCAAGCCGCCGCTGGTGCAAAAGTTCGACCTTGACGCGGTGCCGGTCGTCACGATCACGGTCACCGGCTACCAGAGCCTGAAAGAGCTCACCGAGCTGGCACGCCGGCGCCTGAAGGAGCCGCTCGAATCGGTTGACGGCGTGGGTTCGATCGACATCGTCGGCGGACGCGAGCGTGAAGTTCACGTCGACATCGACGCCGACAAGCTGCACGCGACGGGCGTGACGATTCAGCAGGTCGGCGCGGCGCTCTCGCGGCAAAACGTCGAGTACCCGGGCGGCCGCATGAAGCAGGGGATGTCCGAGGAGATGCTGCGCACGCTCGGCCGAATCACCGAGGTTCCGGATTTCGCCAAGGTGATCGTGAGCGAGGCCGAGGGGCGGCCGGTGACGGTCGGCGACGTCGCGTCGGTCGAAGACAGCGTCAAGGAGCCGCGCTCGCTGTCGCGCTGGGACAACAAGAATGCGGTGTCGCTGATCGTGCGCAAGCAGTCGGGCGAGAACACGATCGAGATCGTCGACCGCGTCAAAGAGCGCTACGAAACGCTCAAGGGCGGCCTGCCTCCAGGGGTTGACGTGATCTTCACGCGCGACGCGTCCACCTTCATCCGCGCCGCCGTCGAGACCGTGCAGGAGCATCTCTGGCTCGGCGGGTTGTGCGCCGCGATCGTGGTGTTCTTTTTTCTCGGCTCGATTACCTCGACGCTAATTGCCGCGGTCGCGATTCCCGTATCGATCATCGCGACTTATTCGTTGATCCTGTGGATGGGTTTCACGCTCAACCGCATGACCCTGCTGGCGCTGACGCTGGCGGTCGGAATAGTAATCGACGACGCGATTGTCGTGCTCGAAAATATCTTCCGCTTCATCGAAGAAAAGAACATGGATCCGATGTCCGCGGCGAAAGCGGCCACCGCCGAGGTCGGGCTGGCCGTCAGCGCGACCACGCTCTCGCTCGCGGTAATATTCGTGCCCGTCGCGTTCATCCACGGCGTGATGGGCCGGTTCCTGAATTCGTTCGGCCTGACGATGGCGTTCGCGATCATGGTCTCGCTGCTGGTCTCGTTCACGCTGACTCCCATGCTGTGTTCGCGGTATCTGAAACCCAAGGGCGCGGGCGGCGCGAAGCACAACAACACCAAGGACTGGAGAATTTTCCGCTGGATTGAGGACTACTACGACGTCGCTCTGCGATGGTCGCTCGACCATCGATGGGTGCTAGTCGTTGTATCACTGGCGCTGGTCATCTCGATCCCGTTCCTGGGCAAACTGGTCGGCGCGACGTTCATGCCCGACGACGATTCGAGCGAATTCGCGGTCAATATCCGCACGCCGCCGGGGTACTCGCTCGCGCATACCGACGAGATAGTAGCGCAGATCGAGGATCGGCTACGCACCATTCCCGAAGTGCGCGACCTTTTCACAACAGTCGGCGACACCAACGGCGACGATCGCGTGACGGTTGCTGAAGTCGACGCGAAGCTGTTCCCGCTCGACCAGCGTCGTCGCAGCCAGGAACTCGTGATGGCTGACGCGCGCAAGTTGATGGATGCGTTTCCGGCGCTGCGCGTCAGCGTCGATTCGATCAAGCCGTGGGAGCAGAGCGGCTATCGCGACGTCGCGGTCGAATACGACATGCGCGGAGCCGACCTCGACACCCTAAGGACCTACGCCGACAACCTGATGACGCGTCTCAGAAAAATTCCGGGCATCGTCGATCTCGATTCGAGCTACGAGGGCGGGCTGCCGGAGCTGCAGGTCAATATCGATCGCGCCAAGTCGGCGGACCTCGGCGTGTCGGTTGACGATATCGCGCAGACGATGCGCACGATGGTGCAGGGCGACGTGATCACGCGTTTTCGCGAAGGCCAGGATACCTACGACGTGCGCCTGCAGCTGGCCGACAAGGATCGCAACAATCCGGCCGTCATCGCGGGGCTGACGATTCCTTCGAGCAAGGTCGGGCAGGTGCGGCTCGACAACGTGGCGACGCTTACGCACGGGACGGGACCGGTGCAGATCGATCGGCAGGATCGCATGCGCAACATCTCGATCGTCTTCAACCTCGCGCCCGGCTTCGCGATGAACAAAGTGATGGACGCCGTCACGCGCGAGGTCCGCCAGATTCACCTGCCGCCCGGCTACGTCACGGAGTTCGGCGGCCAGAGCAAGATTTACGGCGAGATGGTCTCCGGCTTCGTCATCGCCTTCCTGCTCTCGATCATCTTCATGTACATGGTGCTGGCGGCCCAGTTCGAGAGCTTCATTCATCCGATCACAATCATGTTGTCGCTGCCGCTGGCCGTGCCGTTCGCGCTAATTTCGCTGTTAGTGTTTCGCGAGCACCTGATGCTGTTCTCGACGCTCGGCATCCTTCTGCTCTTTGGCATCGTAAAAAAGAATTCGATCTTGCAACTCGATCAAACGCTCAACCTGATCCGCGCGGGACTGCCGCGACGACAGGCGATCCTCGCCGCGAATCGCGATCGCTTGCGGCCTATTCTGATGACCACGGCGGCGCTGGTCGCGGGTATGATCCCCGTCGCAATTGGGCAGGGCGCGGGTGACAGCTCTGTGCGCGCAATCGCGCTGGTCGTGATCGGCGGTCAGACGCTGTGCCTTCTGATCACGCTGCTCTTTACCCCGGTCGCTTTCTCGCTGTTCGACGACATGGAGAATTGGTTCCGCAGTTTCCGCAAGCCTCCGACGCGGCTCAAGCTGGTCGAGCCGCATTACGCCGACGATCTCGAACGCGAAGCGATCGACTAGCCCCGCGCGCGTCTCCATCTTCAATCCTGCTCCCGCGTTCTGATAGGCTCGCGAAATTGTGAGCGCTGGAGACAACCGACAATGGGCCAAATCGTAATCGTTCTCGTACTCGGACTTGCGGCGGGCATCCTCGGCGGATTCGTCGGCGTCGGCGGAGGCGTGTTGATCGTGCCGGTGCTCGTGCTGGTGCTCGGTTTCGATCAGCATCTCGCGGTGGGCACGTCTCTTGGTGCCCTTCTTCCTCCAGTGGGAATCCTCGGCGCGTACGAATACTACAAGCACGGCCACCTGAACGTCACGTACGCGCTGCTGCTGGGGCTGGGCCTGTTGATCGGCGGTTATATCGGCGCGATTTACGCGGTGAGGATGCCGGGGACGACGCTGCGCCGCATCTTCGGCGTGTTCCTGCTGCTGACCTCGATTCGGATGCTATACAAGTAATTCAGCCCACCGAGTCGCAGTGACCGCCTTGCACTGCTGAAATACCCTTACTAAGTTCGCGATGTGGACGCGGCGCTCGAACAAGCACTCAACCTTCTGCTCGAATCCGAGCGCGCCGGCGTGCTTGCGCTCGACCAGCTAATCGCCGACGTCGAGCAGGAAGAGCTGAAGAAGTTTCTGGCCGGCTCGCGCGCGATGGAACAGCGCAACGCCGAGGAACTCGAGGCGCTGATTCGCGACAACGGCGGCAATCCGTCCAAGAGAGTCGGGCCGTTCGCCCGCAAGGTCGCCGCGCTCGAGTCGATTCGCGATCGCCTGAACCTGATGTCACGCGGCCAGGAATGGGCCGCGCGCAAGACTGAAGTCGCACTCGCGCTCGCGCCGCAAGAAGGACCGATCCACGACTACCTGACCGCGATGGCGAATCGGCATCGCGCCGAAGTGGAATGGGGCCGCGCCGAAGTGATTCGCCTGATGTCCGCCAGCAGTTAACCGCGCGGCGTCTTTCTTCCCCTATCCCTGTGAGGAGTGCTCTGCGTAATTGCTTCGACGGCTCTTCCCCTCTCCCTTTTAGGGAGAGGATCGAAGGTGAGGGTCCGAATACAGCGCCCTGCGCGATTCAGGATTCTGCCTCTTGCAGTAAGTGCGACTCCGCCGAGCCGCTAACTCGGACATTGCGCGACGAAAACTTCGCGCCCCCATTCATCCGTCAATGTGCGCGGCTCAAAACCCGCTTCGTGCAGCACGCGAATCCATTCGGCGCGCGGGAAGATGCCCTCGATGTGAGAATCGTGCACGAAGCGCACGTCGCCGCGATGGTCGCGCAGAATGATCGCGAAGTCGGTTCGATAGGTGGTGTCGGTCGGATCGGGATCGACGACCCACATCAGATAGCGAAGGCTACGACCGTAGTCGCCGTCGTGGCCGCCATGCTTGGTTTCCGCGACGAAGGTCTCTCGCACGCAGTCCGGCACGAAAAGCGCGACGCCGCCCGCGCGACAATGCAGGTACGCAGTGCGGATTGCGGCGCCGAGATCAGCCGCGCTCGTCATGTACGCAATCGCGTCATGGACAAACACCGCGTCGAACGTGCGCGCGAGGTTCACCGTGCGCATGTCGCCTTCGAGATGCTTGCATTCAGGATTCAGCGTGCGGCTGACAGCCAGCATTTGCGGCGACAGATCGATGAGCGTCATTTGGAATTTTGACTTGAGGTAAAGCGCGTTGTTCCCGCCGCCCGATCCGAGCTCGAGAACCGTCCGCGGCGCGGGCTTGCACTCCTCAGCCAGCAGGCGCGCAAAGAATGCAGCCTCCTCCGCATAGTTCTCAGGCGCAGAGAACAGCGGCCACCATTCGGCGAGTTCGTCGTATAGTTTCATCGCGGCGTGCCCTATTTCTGCGCCGGCGGGGCGGGCACTTCCTTCATACGGGCCGTCGTATCCGCGTCGTACTCGAGATGCAGCGCGCGCACGATCATTCCATGCATCCGCCACAGCCCGATCACGTAAAACAACTCCATGATCTGTTCGTCGGGCAGATGAGTTTTCAGCGCGGCAAAGGTTTCATCTTCGACCAGATTGCGCCCCACGATTTCGTCCGTCGCCTGCATCACGGCGCGTTCGACGTCAGTGAACTTGCCGCTGACCGCCCAGCCTTTAATCGCCGCCAGCTTTTCTTCGGAAACACCCACCATCCGCGCGACTTTGAGATGCTGCGAATACTCGAACCGCGAATCGCCGACAATTCCGGTGCGCAGAATCGCGAGTTCGCGCAATTTCGCCGGCAACTTCCGTCCCGGTTGCATCAATGCCATCAGCGAGTTGCGCGCCTGGAAGAGCAAGTCGGGCACCAGCGCAAACGTCGTCCAATAATCGCCAGGCGTACCAGTGGCAGTGCCCGGTTCGGTGACAGGATCGCGGTCACCGAAGAATTGCTTGTAGAGTTCCTGGATTTCCGGCGTAGCCTCGGCTTTACTCACTTGTCGTAGTCGTCCCATGATGTGCTCCTGATGCGTGCGATGCGCGTTTTGACGACACCACTATCGCCGATGTCCCGCGCTCTTGCGAGGTCGCGCGCGCGGCGCGATAATCCCATGCTCCGGTGGACGCATAGCTCAGCCCGGTTAGAGCGCTTGCCTCACATGCAAGAGGTCCCTGGTTCGAGTCCAGGTGCGTCCACCAAAGAAAAATGATTCCGTTTGCCGGTAGTCCCCTCAATCGCGCGAGCGAAAAGCGCACCGATACAAACTGGATCAAGTC
>Ga0074046_10001413_pt1 | contig 21701 bp, 13 predicted proteins | sample BogForMeECP23OM3_FD_94441 | JGI IMG/M metagenome (GOLD analysis project Ga0074046, IMG submission 94441) | Bog forest soil microbial communities from Calvert Island, British Columbia, Canada - Bog Forest MetaG ECP23OM3 | ecosystem: Environmental > Terrestrial > Soil > Wetlands ...
ATGTAGAACCAGAGGAAGTGACGCATCTGGTCGAGGGCGGACTTGAGGACCTGGAGGGTTTCCATCTCGGGCGGATCGGAGAGGGCTTCCATGAGCTCGGGGTCGGTGGGGGCCTGCATGGCGGCGCAGTTGAGTTCGCGCTGGATCACGCGCATGTCCTCGGTGACCCGCAAAATGCGGAGATGAATCTCTTCCATGCTTTCTTTGTTCTCGCGATCCATGGGGGCCCTTTCCGTCCTACCAAGCATTTCTCGGAAATCTGTTCAAACCAAGATCGCACCCCGGAGCACGTGAGGGAAGGTTCCCCGTGTGCATGAGCTTCGGTAATTGAAGTTACTTTAGGTCGGAAAAGGCGCACGGGGCGGGCGATTTCAGGCAGTCATGTTCAGGTTCTTGTGGCTTGTGAAAGAAGTTTAATTCAAGGCGGGGGCTGGGTGTGGTACAAACGGTTCGCGATGACATCGGCACAAACTGGCCTGGGGAAAACTGGCTTGGTGCGGGCTATTGGCCGCTGGAGCCTGGCCGCACTGGCGGTTAACTCGGTTATCGGGAGTGGCATTTTTGGGCTGCCGGCCACGGTGGCTGGGCTTCTCGGCAAACGCAGCGTGCTGGCCGTTTTGATTGCGGGAGCGGCGATGGGTGTGATTATGGCCTGCTTTGCCGAGGTGGCCTCGCAATTCTCCGAGGCGGGCGGACCTTACTTGTACGCGCGCGCGGCGTTCGGGCGGCTGACGGGAATTCTGGTGGGCTGGATGCTGTACCTGGCGCAGGCGGCAGCTCCGGCGGCGAATGCGAATTTGTTTGTCATTTATCTGGCGGAATTCTGGCCGGGGGCGAAAGGAACCTGGCCGCGTTTTGCGATCCTGACGTTGCTGGTGGGAGTGCTGGCACTGATCAACGTGCGGGGCGCGCGGCAAGGCGCGGTGGTAAGCAACGTGTTCACGGTAGCGAAAATTCTGCCCTTGCTGATGGTGATTTCGGCAGGAGCGGCGGTCACGATCATGCATCCTGCGCCCTGGGGCGTGGCGGGTTCGCTGTCGGCGAGCGCGTGGATGAAGGCGATGGTGCTTTTGATCTTCGCTTACGGTGGATTTGAATCGGCGATGGCACCCATGGGCGAAGCCAAGAATCCGGGGCGGGATGCCGGTTTCGCGCTGTTTGTGGCACTGATCGCCTGCACCGTGATTTACGCGTTGGTGCAATGGGTGGTGGTGGGGGTGTTGGGGCCGGGGGCGACTTCCGATCGTCCGCTGGCCGAGGTGGCACGCATCACGATGGGTAATCGCGGAGCGGCGCTGGTTGCGCTTGGGGCGCTGGTATCGGTATACGGTTACCTGAGCGCCAAACTCCTGGGAATACCACGGGTCACGTTCGCGCTGGCCAAAGGCGGCGATCTGCCACAGTTGTTTGCCGCGGTGGGTCCCAGATTTCACACGCCCTGGTTTTCGATTCTGTTCTACGCGGCGGCAGTGTGGGGGTTGGCGATGGCTGGGAATTTTGTGTGGAATGTGACTTTGTCGGTGGTCGCCCGGCTGTTTTACTACGGGGTGGTTTGCGCGGCGCTGATCGCTTTGCGGCGAAAACAACCGCTAGCCGCTGGTTTGCGCTTGCCGGGAGGTCCGGTGCTGGCGGTGCTGGGGGTCGGGATTACGGTGGCGCTGGCAACGCAGGTGGATTTGAGTAAGTCGTTGATCCTGGTGGCGACGGTCGGGGCGGCAATCTTGAACTGGGTATGGGCGCGGCGGGCGGATCGCGCGAAAGTCTGACGGTTGAGACGATGCGCGCTGTGATACCCTCTCGGCGAATGGAATCCTGGACATTGGCTCTCCTTCTATTTCTAGGCAGCGGTTCTTTACTCGTCGCGCAAGATTCGCAAACCGCGTCCGAGCACTTCGCGATTGAAAATAACGTGGCGATCCCTATGCGGGACGGGATTCGGCTGCGAGGGGATGTGATGCGTCCGGCGGTTGTGGGCAAGTTCCCCGTGTTGGTCTATCGGACTCCTTATGGGAAGGACGATGCGCAACGGGATTACACGACATTCCGACATGCGGTAGAACGCGGCTACGCGGTGGTGATCGTGGACGTGCGTGGGCGCTACCATTCGGACGGGGAATTCCGGCCCTACGAAAATGAAGGCCGCGACGGCTATGACACCATCGAGTGGGCGGCCAGTCAGCCCTGGTCGAACGGCGCGGTGGGGACGTTTGGACTGTCCTATCCGGCAGCGGTGCAGTGGCTGGCAGCGGTCGAGAGTCCTCCGCACTTGAAGGCGATGGTGCCGGCAATGACGTTCTCGACGCCGCAGAACTTTTTCTATGCGGGCGGCACGTGGGACATGTCGTGGATGGAGTGGATCTGGGACAACATTGCCTGGGACACTCGGGTGAAGAAGAATCTTTCCGGCCCACACACGAATGAAGAGGCCCTCGCGGCATGGAAGGTTGAGGGGCCGAAGATGATGAGCGCGGTGCCGTTGATGGACGTGCCCCAGCTTAAGCAAGTCGCACCGTATTACTTCGATTGGTTACGGCATCCGGCGGAAGATCCTTGGTGGGATTGGAGTGAGCTGCGGAACAAATACGACCGCGCGCATGCGGCTGTTTTGAATCTTTCGGCGTGGTACGACGATAACTATGGACCGGAAGGCGCCACCACGAACTACGCCGGGTTGCTCAAGTCGCGCGCGGGGGAGAAGGATCCGAGAACGCATTTGCTACTTGGTCCCTGGGTGCATGGAGTGGAAGAAACGGGCAAGACTAAGGCGGGCGAGCGGGAGTTTGGGGTGTCGGCAGCAATCGATTATGACAGTGTGATACTGCGCTGGATGGATCACTATCTCAAAGGAATCGAGAATGGGGTGGAGCGCGAAAAGCCGGTGCGCTATTTTGTGATGGGGGCGAATCAGTGGCGCGACTCGGAGGTATGGCCGCCTCCGGCTCGGACAACTCCGTTCTTTCTTGCGCCTGCCACAACCGGAGAGCGGGTCGGCAAATTGGCTGAGAAGCCGGCGGGACGCGGGGAAAGCTTCAGCGAGTTCGTCTCCGATCCGGCCAACCCGGTGGTGAATGAGTACGACTCCTCGGGTGCGCACGACTATCGCAAACTGGCCGCGCGGGCGGATGTCTTAACCTTCGATTCGCCGGTGCTGGAGAACGATACGGAGGTCACGGGGCCGATTCACGCGCACATGTTTGTGTCGTGCGAGTGCCGCGACCTGGACTTGTGGGTGCGGCTTGAGGATGTCGCTCCGGACGGAACGGCATTCAACTTGATGAGTCCGGGGCTGGACGTCTTGCGGGCCAGCTATCGCGATCTGGCGCGTGGACGCCAGTGGCTGGAACCTGGGAAAGTCTACGAACTGGACCTCAAAAATCTAATCACTAGCAATGTGTTCCTGAAAGGACACCGGGTGCGGGTACAGATTTTTGGCAGTTTTTATCCGAATTTCTCGCGCAATTTGCAGAGCGGAAAATCGGAGGTCGAGAGCGCGGAGATGAAGAAAGCCCGGATCCGCGGGTATCACGACGCTGAACATCCATCGCAGATTCTGCTGCCCGTGATTTCAAGAGCGAACTAGCGCATGATGATTACGGCGCGGCGGGCGAGGACGCCGGACAGCCGCCGGGACGGCGGCGCTACGCCGCGAATGGAGGACTCTTGTTGAAGGTACATCTTGTTGGACTTTTTCTGATCGGCGCTGTTCTGGGCTGCTTCGCGCAGCGGGAGGCGGTGCTCAAGCAGATTGACTTACCACACGCCTATTACTTCCGGGAAATGTATCTACCGCAGTTGACGACGGGGCCCAGTGCGGCGGCCTGGTCTCCGGACTCGCAGAGCCTGGTGTACTCGATGGCGGGCTCGTTGTGGCGGCAGGAAGTGGGCAGCACGAAAGCGGAGCAGCTTACGGCAGGATCAGGCTACGACTACCAGCCGGATTGGGCGCCAGATCAGCGGTGGGTGGTGTTTGCGCGCTACGATCACGATGCTGTCGAGTTGTGGTCGCTGGATATGCGGGATGGGCGGACGCAGAAAATGACGTCCGGTGGTGCGGTGAATGTGGAGCCGCGATTCTCGCCGGATGGGAAGAGGCTGGCGTTTGTGTCTACGTCCTATAAGGGGCACTTTCATATTTTTGTAGGCCGGTTCGAAGATGGATTACTCAGCGACGTGCGGCAACTTACTCCGGAGAATATCAGCCCGCTGCCTCGTTATTACTACAGCCAGGCGGATCACGAGATCAGTCCGGTGTGGACGCGGGACGGCTCGGAAATTCTGTTTGTCTCGAATCGCGGACACATTCACGGCACGGGCGGATTCTGGCGAATCAAGGCGGAGCCGGGTACCGAGGCTCACAAAATTCACTACGAAGAAACCAACTGGAAGGCTCGTCCGGATTTTTCGCCGGACGGAAAGCGCATGGTCTATGCGTCGTATATGGGGCAGAGTTGGCATCAGTTGTGGGTGATGCCGGCGGCGGGCGGGGATGCGTTTCCGATTTCTTATGGCGCTTTTGACAATGTGAGTCCGCGATGGTCGCCGGATGGGTCGAAGATCGCGTTTATCTCCAATCGAGGTGGGAATACTTCGCTTTGGGTGCAGACGATTCCGGGCGGAGAGCAGACCGAGGTGGTCGCGCGCGAACGGAAATATTTGAAGCCGATGGGACGGGTTTCACTGCGCGTGGTGGATGCGGGTGGAAATCCAGTAGCAGCGCGAGTTTTCGTGACCGGCCCGGACGGGCTGGCCTATGCGCCCGATAACGCATGGATGCACGCCGACGATAGTTTTGATCGCTCGGAGCGGCCGTTTGAGGCGCACTACTTCGACACTTCCGGCTCGTCGGAGATCACGGTGCCGGCGGGCGCTGTCGAAGTCGACGTCATGCGCGGATTCGAAAATCATTTTGAGCAGCGGAAGGTGGAAGTTAAGGCCGATAGCACCACGCAGCTCACGGTTCGGATGGTTCCGCTTTTTGTCGAAGTGGACGCAACATCGAGTTGGGTGAGCGGCGATGTTCACGCGCACATGAACTACGCCGGGACTTACCGAAATACTCCGGCGCACCTGGTGGAGCAGGCGGACGCGGAAAATCTGGCGATCGTCGAGAATCTTATTGTCAACAAGGAACAGCGCGTTCCCGACATCGCATATTTCTCGCCACAACTGGATCCGGCTTCGACGGCGAACCATCTGCTGCTGCATGGGCAGGAGTATCACACGAGTTATTGGGGGCATCTGGGATTGCTGAACCTTACCCGTAACCTTCTTCTTCCGGGATATGCGGGTTATCCCAATACGGCGGCGGCCAGCCTTTATCCGGCGAATGGGAACGTCGCCGATATGGCGCATGCGCAGGGCGCACTGGTGGGATATGTGCATCCTTTTGACAGCTTTCCCGATCCGGCGAAGGATGCTTCTCTTACTAACGAATTACCGGCCGATGTGGCGCTGGGCAAGGTGGATTACATCGAGGTGGTTGGTTTTTCCGATCATAAGTCGACGGCGGAAGTTTGGTACAAGCTGCTGAATTGCGGGTTTCGATTGCCCACGGCTTCGGGCACGGATTTTATGGGGAATTACGCATCGTTGCGCGGGCCGGTTGGGTTGAATCGTGTCTATGCGGAAGTGAAGCCGGGCCCACTGAAGATTGAACCGTTTCTGGCAGCGATCAAGGCGGGGCGGACGTTTGCTACCAATGGACCACTGCTCCGGTTTTCGCTGGGCGGGCAGGGGATTGGCGGAGAGGTGCGACTGGAGAAAAAACAGGAGGTCAAGTTTTCGGCCGCGATGAATTCGATTGTGCCGATGGATCATCTGCAAATCGTCTGTAATGGGAAGGTGGCGCGGGAACTTGCTCTTGATAGCAACCATACGTCGGCGCATGTCGATGGCTCGATCGCGCTGGAGGCTAGCGGGTGGTGCGTTCTGCGCGCTTTCAGCGATAAGGCGGAGTATCCGATTCTTGACTTGTATCCTTATGCTACGACCAGTCCAGTGTATGTAAGCGTGGGGGGCGCGCCGGTGCGCAACGCGGCGGACGCTGCTTATTTTGTGGCGTGGGTTGACCGGCTGATTGCGGCGGCACGGAGTAACACCTCGTGGAATACCGAGGCGGAGAAGGAGTCGGTGCTGGCGATGCTGCAGGAGGCGAGAGGGAAATACGCGAAGATGGCGGAGTAGGTGACCCTGTCCCAGCGCCTGAAGGCGCGTTCATTCTGATGGCTGGCGGCATGCCTGAAGGCATGCCCTGATACGAATCTTTGGCGGAAGCAAAATTCATGCGCATTATCATTGCGGGTGGGGGGACTGGCGGGCACGTTATACCGGCTCTGGCCATCGCCCAGCAGCTTAAGAAACAGTTCGGCGCCGAGGCGCTTTTTATCGGGACAGCTCGCGGCATAGAGACTCGGCTGGTGCCGCAGGCTGGGTTTCCTCTGGAGCTGATTCAGGTTGGCGCGCTGAAAAATGTCAGCCTGCTGACGCGGGCGAAGACGATGTTTGATTTGCCGCGGGCGATTGCTGCTTCTTCGCGGATGCTTTCGGAGTTCGATCCTGAAGTGGTGATTGGGGTGGGGGGATACGCCTCGGGACCGGCTATGGTGGCGGCGATTCGGCGGCGGCTTCCTACGCTGGCTTTTGAGCCTAACGTGGTGCCGGGATTTGCTAATCGAATGATCGCGCGCTGGGTTTCGGCGGCGGCGGTGCACTTTGAAGAGACTTGCCGGTATTTTCCTCACTGCAAGGTGACAGGCGTTCCGGTGCGTTCGGCGTTCTTTTCTATTCCTCCTAAGAATGGAGGCGTACCCACTCTGCTGGTTTTTGGCGGCAGTCAGGGAGCGCGGGCTATCAATCAGGCGATGATTGAGTCGCTGGCTGGTTTGCGCGGAAAGATTCCGGAGATTCACATCATTCATCAGACGGGGCAGCGCGATTATGACCATGTGCTTGGCGCTTATCAGCAGTCGGGAATTTCGGGAGAAGTCCACAAGTTCATTGACGATATGCCGGGCACGTTTGCGCGCGCTGATTTGCTGGTCTGCCGTTCGGGGGCTAGCACCGTGGGAGAGATTACGGCGGCGGGGAAGCCGGCGATTTTTGTGCCGTTTCCGGCGGCTGCTGACGATCATCAAAACGTGAATGCCCGGGCGCTGGAACGAGTGGGCGCCGCGGTGGTGGTTGAAGAAAGTAATCTGGGCACGGCCTATCTGGTTGACACTATTGCGGCGCTGATTGGGGATTCGAACCGGCTGCAGAGCATGGCGGCGGCGGCGAAATCGCTGGCGCATCCCAGGGCGGTTGAAGAGATTGCCGAGATAGTTAGACAGCTTGCCGACGGCGTAGAACTTTGAACCGCAGGGTGCGCGAAATTCGCGGCGAAAGTCCAGCCCCTAAAGGGGCATCTGATTTGGCATACTTTTGGCATCGCTGAAGCGATGCCCTGATACGAAGCCATCGTGACCAGGTTTTCTCTGCGTACTCTGCGATCTCTGCGGTTAAATGGTCTATCATCAGCGTTCAGTCGGGGATTAGGTTTTCATGTTTGCCAAGATTCAGCGCATACATTTCGTGGGGATCGGGGGCATCGGCATGAGCGGGATTGCCGAGGTGTTGCTGAATCTTGGGTACCGGATTTCCGGTTCCGATCTGAAAAAGTCGGCGGTCACTGAGCGGCTGGCGGCTTTGGGAGCTACCACTTTTGAAGGGCACGCTGCAGGCAATATCGCGGGAGCGGACGTGGTCGTCACCAGCTCCGCGATCTCGGTTGATAACCCTGAAGTGGCCGAAGCTCGGCGGTTGCATGTTCCAGTAATTCAGCGGGCTGAGATGCTGGCGGAACTGATGCGGCTGAAGTACGGCATCGCGATTGCCGGGATGCATGGGAAGACGACTACGACTTCGATGGTCGCGGCGGTGCTGGCTGCTGGCGGCCTCGATCCTACGGTTGTGGTTGGCGGGCGGGTGGACGCTCTGGGCTCGAACGCTCGGCTGGGCAAGTCGCAATACCTGGTGGCGGAAGCGGACGAGAGCGACCGGTCGTTTCTGAAGCTTTCGCCGATTCTCTCGGTGGTCACGAACATCGACCGCGAGCACATGGACTGCTACCGCGATATGAGGGACGTCCGGCGGACGTTTCTGGAATTTATGGAGCGGGTGCCGTTTTACGGCATGATCGTTGGTTGCAATGATGACGCGTCGCTGCGGCGATTGCTGCCGCGTGTCCATCGCCGGGTGACCACGTACGGAACCAGCCGCGGATCGGACTTTCTGATTCGCATGGGGGCGTCGGCGGCCGGCAGAGAGCACGGTTCGCTCATCCACCATTTCCAGGTAACTTACAAGGAGAAGGATCTGGGAGAGTTCACGCTGCATGTTCCGGGCGTGCACAACGTGCTGAACGCTACGGCGGCGATTGCGGTGGGGACGGCGCTCGACATTCCGGCGGAGCAGATCCGATCCGCGCTGGATGATTTTCGCGGCGTGGACCGCCGGTTTCAGCTTAAGGGCAAGGCGGGTGGCGTCAGTGTGATTGACGATTACGGGCATCATCCTACGGAAATTCGGGCGACGCTGGCCGCGGCTCGGCAGTGCGGATTTCGGCGCGTGCATGTGATCTTTCAGCCGCACCGTTTTACTCGCACTCGCGATCTTATGGATGAGTTCGCGAGTGCGTTTGCCGACGCGGACACGCTTTGCCTGCTCGACATTTACCCGGCCAGCGAGAAGCCGATTGAAGGGATTACAGCGGAGGCTCTCGTCGGACGCATTGCCGGGGCGGGGAAGCGGGGGGTCGCTTATGCTCCCTCCTTCTTGGACGCCGTGGCCGTGGTTGCCGCTCTTGCCCAACCGGGGGATATGGTGCTGACACTTGGAGCGGGGAGCGTCTCGCAGTTGGGGGCGATGATTCTGGAGAAGCTAGAGAGTACGGCAGCTCCCAAGCTGTCTTGAGCCGGGCTGCGCTCGGCTTGGACGGGCGAATCGCCCGTCCCCACACGAACTACTCGCAGCCGAACCAAATTGGCAATGTCTCAAATCGCGAAAACCAGTTATAGTAATTCTGCTCAGCGGTTTTCTGTCGACAACTGACTCGAAAGAGTGGCGCGGACATCAAGTTCCACCGCGGTCCAGGAAGAATTGTATCCACTTCCCGGCGTTTCTCAACGCGAGGCTCGCGAGCGTGAGCCTTTCGACGACGCACGGCTCGTCGATCTGGAAGAGGAGCAGGAATCCCCATTTCTGCGCGGGCAGAAGCGCGTCTCGGTCCGGCGCGGATCCCTTCCCCCCAAGACTGCCAACCGGTTGATGTGGGTTGTGTTGTCGCTCGTCGTTTTGGGGATTTTTGGGGCTGCGGGTGCGAGCGTCTACCGGTACGGGAAGCACTCGTGGCGCTTTCGCATTGATTCGAGCGATCAGATCGAAGTCGCCGGCGCCGAGCACGTAGCGCACGCGCAAATCATGGAAGTGATGGGCGGAGATATTGGCCGCAACATTTTTTTCGTTCCGCTAGCGCAACGCCAACTGCAACTGGAGCAGATTCCATGGGTGGAATCGGCGAGCGTGATGCGCTTCGTCCCCAATCGGCTGCGCATCGAGATTCATGAGCGCACTCCGGTTGCCTTTGCCCGCATCGGCTCGCACATTTCGCTGATTGACGCCGGGGGCACGCTGATGGAGCTGGCTCCGGGCGGCAAGCACAAGTATTCGTTCCCCGTGATTGCGGGCATGAACGCGGGCGAGCCGCTCTCTACCCGCGCGGCGCGGATGAAGAATTACAACGAACTGGTGCGCGAGATCGATTCCAGCGGCGCTCACTATTCCCAGGAACTGAGCGAAGTGGATCTCACCGATGCCGAGGACGTGAAAGTGCTGGCCGCGGATGCGAATGGAGAAGTGCTGGTGCATCTGGGTTCGGGAAACTATTTGCAGCGCTACAAGACTTATGTGACGCATGTGCAGCAGTGGCGGCAGCAGTTCGAGAAGCTGGAATCGGTGGACCTACGCTACGACGGTCAGATCATCGTGAATCCCGATCTCAACGGGATGGCCCGGCAGCCGGCCTTGACGCCAGCGGCGGCCAAAACGGCGATGGCAGCGGGAGTGAAAACCGCGGCGATCGTGAACTACGAGAAATATGCGACGCATCCCGTGGCGTCGGCTGCAGTGAAGAAGGATGTGAAAGGTAAGACCAATGGCGGGCCGAAGGCGGCTCATCATTCTTCCGCTAAAACGGCGCCAGTTAAACAATCGGCAGTGAAACCAGCACCAGCTAAACCAGCGCCAGTGACTCAGGCCGCGCTGAAGACCGCGGTGAAAGCGCCGCCGGTCGCAGCCGCGAAAGATACTGCGGCACCGCATCCGGTTGCGCCCGCGGCGCCGACCGCAGTTCCCACGGGACAAAAGAAACCGAGCCCTGGAATTCCTAAGGAGACCCCGCAGAACTAGCGATTTATTATGCCGAGCCACGCGCCTAATTTCATTACCGCCATTGACGTAGGCAGCGCCAAGACTTCGGTGCTGGTAGCCGAACTGAGCGAGAACGGATTGCGGTATCGCGGCCACGGCATCAGCGAATCGCGAGGCCTGCGCAAGGGCGTGATCACCGAACTCGACAAAGCCATCAGCAGCATTCAAAAAGCGGTGGAGCATGCGGAAGACGTGGCCGGCATTCCGGTCGAGCACGCGCTGGTGGGGATTGCGGGCGCGCACATCCGCGGGATGAACAGCCACGGCGGCATCACGTTCGGTGCGCGGTCACGCGAGATTGGCCGCGAGGAAATCCGCCAGGCCGTGGACAAGGCGCGCACCGTGCCTTTGCCGGGCGATCGCGAAATTCTCCATTTGCTGCCGCAGGAATTCATTCTCGACGATCAGCCGGGTGTGCAAGATCCCACGGGCATGATGGCTACGCGGCTGGAAGTGCGGGTACACATTGTGACGGCTTCCTCGAGTGCTACGCAGAATCTGGTTACGGCGGTGAACCGGGCTGGCGTCCACGTGGACGACACCATCTTTGAGCCGCTGGCTTGCGCGGACTCGGTGTTGCGGGCAGATGAGCGTGAACTCGGTATCTGCCTCGCCGACCTTGGCGCCGGGTCGTGCGACTTGATCGTCTTTCAGCAGGGTGCCGTCGCCCATACGGCGGTTATTCCCATCGGCGGCGACCACTTTACCAGCGATCTTTCGGTCGGGATGTGCACGGGGCTGGCGGACGCGGAGGCGCTCAAGAAAAATTTTGGCAACGCGGTGCCGACGCTCATCCCCGAGGGCAATCAAGTGGAGGTGCCGTCGGTGGGAGACCGGCCTTCGCGCATGATGTCGCAGCGCTTGGCGGGCGAGATTCTGGAGCCGCGCGCCCGCGAGCTTTTCGAGCTGCTGCGCGACAACCTGCGCCACGCTGGCGTTCTGGAGCACTGCATTGCGGGATTCGTGCTGAGCGGCGGAGCCTCGCGGCTTCCCGGGATTCTCGACGTGGCGGAATCGGTGTTGCGGAAGGCGGCGCGTCTGGCCTGGCCAACGCCGATGGCGAAGATGCCGTCGTTCTTGTCCGAGCCGGAGTTTGCGACGGTATTGGGCATGGCGTATTACGGCCACCGTGCTCGCCTGGCTCGCGGCCTGCAGGAGCCGAGTTTTGGGACACGCATGAAGGCGCTGTTTGCGGGGAAGGGCGCGTGAGGGAAGTGGCTGAGGGCTTTGCCGTTCGCGGCAAAAAGCAGGTCCTTCGCTTCGCTCAGGATGACGATTTAATTTTTGGCTGAGAACTGAGAACTGGCAACTGAGAACTGATTTTCGAGGTGACGTATGAGTGATGACAACGGATTGCGGATCTGCTTCAACGAAGAAGCTCGCAACGACGCTCGCATCAAGGTCATTGGTGTGGGTGGCGGCGGCAACAACGCGGTCAACCGCATGATCGATTCGGGTATGGAGCACATTGAATTCATTGTGGCCAACACCGACTTGCAGGCGCTGCGGATGTCGCGCGCGGGCACCAAGATTCAACTGGGAGTGAAGCTCACGAACGGACTCGGCGCGGGCGCGAATCCCGAGATCGGCCGCAAAGCCGCGCTCGAAGATTCGGACAAAATCATCGAGATTCTTGAAGGCGCGGACATGGTCTTCATTACGGCCGGACTGGGCGGCGGCACGGGCACGGGTGCGGCGCCGATCATTGCTTCGCTGGCCAGCGAAATGGGAGCGCTCACCGTTGCCGTGGTGACCAAGCCTTTTGCCTTTGAAGGCAAACGCCGCATGCAGCAGGCGGAGCGCGGGGTTGCCGAGCTTATGGAGTCGGTCGATACCACGATCGTGATCCCCAACGAAAAATTGCTGGCCGTCGCCGAGAACGCCGGGTTCTTCGAGTCGTTCCGCATTGCCGACGATATTCTTCGTCAAGGGGTGCAGGGCATCTCCGACATCATCACCATTCCGGGGATCATCAACCGCGACTTTGCCGACGTGAAGGCGATCATGGCGGGAATGGGGTATGCGGTGATGGGCACGGCTACCGCAGCCGGCGAGCATCGCACGGTGGAAGCCGCACAGCGTGCCATCGCCTCGCCGCTGCTGGAGGCGGGCGCGATTGACGGAGCCCGCGGAATTCTCATCAACATCACGGGCTCGAATTCGCTGAAGCTGGCCGAAGTGCAGCAGGCTTGCACGATTATTCAGGGCGCGGCTCACGAGGATGCCAACATCATCTTCGGCGCGGTGCTGGACGAGAAGATGAAAGACGCGGTCAAGATCACGGTGATCGCGACCGGTTTCAAAGAGGCCGGGATGCGCCGAACGCGGCACCGCGAAACTTACGATCCGGTGATCGTTCCGAGAGAGATTTCACCGCAGCGGGACCACTTTCACGAGCCCGAACCGGTGGCCGAGCCGGAGCCAGTGTTTGTGCCGGAGCCGTCGTTCGAGCCCGATCCCACGCCGGTCGGGTTCCAGGAAATGGCGACGGATAGCGCGCCGCATGGCGAAGTGATTCCGCTCGATGCGATGCGGTCGGCAGCTCCCATCTACCAGGTGGAGGATCTCGACGTTCCGGCGTTTCTGCGGAAGCGCAGTGAAGTGATGTGAGATTGCAGAAGTCAGAAGTCAGATTGCAGAAGTGAAAGCCGAACTTCTGCGACGGATTCGGCCGATTACGTGTAAGGCCTAAGACCCTAAGACCGAAGGCCTGCTTGCTCACTTTTGCGCCGCGATCCACGCGTTGATTTTCGTCTCCAGAATATAGAGCGGCAGTGGGCCCTGATCGAGCACGGCGTCGTGAAAGGCTCGCAAGTCGAACTTTTTTCCCAAATCTTCTTGTGCTCGCTCCCGTAGTTCGAGAATCTTCATCTGGCCCATCTTGTAGGAAAGCGCCTGGGCTGGCCACGCAATATAGCGATCCACTTCCGTGTTGATGTTCTCGTCGTCCATGGCGGTGTGTTCGTGGAAGTAGTCGATCATCTGCTGGCGCGACCAGTGCTGGGAGTGCACGCCCGTATCCACTACCCAGCGCACGGCTCGCCACATTTCATTCTGAAGACGACCGTATTCGCTGTAGGGATCCTGATAGAAGCCCACTTCTTTTCCCAGACGCTCGGAGTAGAACGCCCAGCCTTCGGTGTAGGCATTCAGATCGAGGTTGTATTTGCGGAACGGCGGCAGGCCGGTGAGTTCCTGCGCGATGGAAAATTGCAGATGATGTCCGGGGACACCTTCGTGGTAGGCGATGGCTTCCACGTTGAGCAGCAGGCGCTTCTCGGGCGCGTACTCGTTGACATTGATGCGACCGGGGCGCGAGCCGTCTCCGGCTCCGAGCGAATAGTCGGCAGGCGGAGCGGAGGCGCTGCGGAACGACTCCATCGGCACCACGTCGAGTTTGTTCTTCGGAAGGCGACCGAATAGCTCGGGCAGCTTCCCGTACATCTGGTCGCGATAGTGGGTGTACAGATCAAGCAATTGCTGAGCCGACTTGGCGCGCAGCTTCGGATCCTGCCGGATGTGCTCGTTGAACGATTTCAGATCGCTGAATCCCTGCGCCTTGGCGATGGTCAGCATCTGAGTTTCAATTTCGGCGACACTCTTCAGGCCAAGCTGGTGAATCTGGTCGGCGGTGAAATCGGTGGTGGTCTGGTGATGGATGGCGAAGCGATAGAGGGCATCTCCGTCGGGCAAGGCCCACACGCCGGGATCAAGGCGGCCGTGAGGGGCGTAATCTTCGCGCACGAATTTGGCGAATTTCGCGTACGCGGGCGCGACTTCGTTCTTTACGGCGGCCTCGATTGCTTCGCGGAGTCGTTTGCCATCCGCTTCTGAAATGGAGTCGGGAAACTTGCGCAGCGGATCGGTAAAGGGACTTTTGTCGAGCGGGCCGTCGGCAATCTGCTGCGCCTGGCTGGACACTTTCTCGAGCAGATACTTTGGCGGCATGCGGTGGTCGCGCAGGCCGTCGCGCATGTGTCCCATCGCCTGCTCAAGCACACGCGGAATCTGGTGCAGACGGGACAGGTAGTCTTCATAATCTTTCTGGTTGCGGAAGGGCGAATCGAAGGGCAGCGATGCGTATCCGAGGTGAATGCCGCCGAACTGCGTTGCCGGCATCTCCCAGTCTTTAAATTGGGAGCTGTCGATTGCCTCGCGCAGGCTGCGCAGCATCAGGGCGTGGTTGAGTTTTTCCTGCTCGGGAAATCCGGTGACATCGATGGCTTCGAAGCGTGCCAGCGCCTGACGAGCGTGGTCGAGATCGTCGGCAATCGCCTTGTCCGAAAAATCGCTCAACTGGTCGTTGTAACGGTTGTCGCCGACTTGGGTGGCGAGTTCAGGCTGGGTGCGCAGCGTGTATTCCCACTCGTCGGCGAGCAGGCGATTGAGTTCGGCTCGCCGGGCTTCGAGAGTTTGTTCCGCAGCATGGGCGCAGAGAAAGGCGACGAGAAGCAATGCGAAATAAAAAATCACGGGCGGTGTTCGCAAGATGTGGACCTCGGCAGAATCTATCCGCAACATAGTGCCCGTGACGGATTCTACCGCAGCTTGCCTAGGGGCAGGTGAGTTGCGCGGTACCGACGATCGTGCATCCACCTCCACAGGCGCTGATGACGTTGCAATTGGTACCGTCGAACGCAAAGATCGTGTAGCTGCCGGTCGCTCCGCTCGCGCATTCAGCCATGCCGCCCGTGGTAACGGAAACGTCAGTTGTGGGCGCGCCTTGGTAACAGGCGCCCCAAGTGGCCGGCTGCGGCGTGACGGTGTAAGACGGATGAACGTAGATGCCGGTGGCGGTGAACTGCGCTTCCTGGGCGTCGGCGGTCGCGGGAGTCACCGTGATGGATTGAAGTTGGCCTGGACCGTGTGAACTCGCGCCGCAGGACAACGCGAAGGATGCAGCCAGAACCGGAGCGAGAAAAGAAAGCATGAGGCGAAGCCTTTCCATAATCCCTCCTGAACGATCGAAACCTGATTTGCGAATTCGGGGCTTGCGCGGATTGCTGGATTGGCCGCGTGACCGCGACGGCCATTTAGTGGGATGCACCGTATATAGGATACGCCGTCCGAAAATATCAGAAAACGCGCAGCAGGGCACTTCGCTGCCACGATGTGGTCAGCCTAGCGGGTTGGAGTCCCCGAACTCTTGGCTCCGTTGGGCGCCCCGGATGTGCAAGCTGATGCAGAGTGCGAGTACCTTTCGAGGTAACAATCCGATCTGGTTACCAAGGTGCCAGTACCTCCACGGGAACTAGATTAAATACAATTGTTTCATGTAGTTATCGCGAAGATTCCGATGGCACCAGCTTGTTACTTTGCCATTGCGCCGTACCGGTTAAATCGCCTACTATCGGACAGTTGCAAGGGATGTGCCTTCATGGTGGGGATTTGGCGATTCTCTTGCATCTAATGAACTAGGCCGACAGATTAACTAAGCGCTAGATTGGCCGAGTACGACCGGGGATGGTGAAGTGAAAGTTAGGGCCTGGTTTCTTCGTCTCACATTTGTCATTGGACTAGCAATGTTGCTGGAAGCGAGTGGGATCGCGGCCAGCGTTAACCCCAGCACGCTTGCGCCGCGTAAGAAGGCGCACGGTGTTACGGAGAACCAGCATGCCAGGAAGCGCATGCGGACCCTGGCACACAGCCGCGCCCCGCGCTCGCAGTATGTCGCCGGCAGGCGTTATCCCGGTACTCAGCGCCGCCATCATTATTACGAGCGTTTCCATACCAGTTCATTCGCATCCGACATCACCGAAGGTGACGTGACTGCCGGGGAAGACCCAGTCGTTCGCCAGGCTGCAATCGATGCCTTGGGCAACATGAATGGCACGGTGGTCGCGATTGAGCCCACCAGCGGACGCGTGCTCGCCATGGTCAACCAGAAACTCGCGCTTTCGAGCGGCGCGCAACCGTGCTCGACTATCAAGCTTTCGGTGGCGCTGGCGGCATTGAGCGAAGGCGTAATCGACGCCGACACGGAAGTTAAGCTGGGACGCCGCAGCCGCATGAATCTTACGGAGGCGCTGGCGCTCTCGAATAACGCGTACTTCGAAGCGGTCGGGCGCAAGCTGGGATTTGAGAAGGTGCAATACTACGCGCACCAGTTCGGACTCGGCGAACTTGCCGGTTATCACATGCCGGGCGAGCAGTTGGGCTATTACCCGGAAGTGGAAATCCCTGCTAAGCTTGGTGGCGTCAGCAAGATGTGCTCGTTTGGCGAGGGCATCTCGATGACCCCGCTGCAACTGGGCGCGCTGGTTACGGCGATCTCCAATGGCGGCACGCTTTACTACCTGCAACATCCGACTGGTCCGGATGAAGTGGCCAACTTCCAGCCCCGGGTGAAGCGGCATCTCGATATCGAGCCGGTGATTCCAGAACTTTCCGATGGCCTGGCGGGAGCAGTCGCCTATGGCACCGCGCGCAGCCTGCGTTTGAACTTCAACGAAGAATCGATCTTAGGCAAGACGGGAACCTGCTCACATGCCGGTACGCGCTTCGGATGGTTCGCCTCTTATGCGAACACCGACGTCGGACGCATTGTGACGGTTGTCTTCCTGCAGGGCGGACGTCCTACGTTCGGACCGAAAGCGGCGGAGATTGCGGGACGCATGTACCGCAATCTTTATGACCACAACTTCTTTATGGCGGGGACGTCCGGAATCCTTCCGGCGGCAACGGTCGAGAAGGCGAGCAGCTTAAGCACGCAGCCGCAGTAATTCTGCTAATTCCCAGCCCCTGAAGGGGCGTCTTCTTTCGAAAGCTTTCGGCATCGCTAAAGCGATGCCCTGATACGAACCCTCTGATACGAACCTGGACTGGCAGGGCTTCGTCCCGCGAGACGGGCGAATGCGTCCGTCCCTACGTGAGTTGCTTACCGTTTCGTTTCGTCCTTGGCGACTATGCCGTCCCTGATGTGGACGATGCGGTGGGCGTACTCGGCGATGTCGTGCTCGTGGGTGACGAGGACGATGGTGTTGCCTTCGGCGTGCAGGCGATCGAACAGGGCCATGATCTCGTTTCCGGTTTGGGAGTCGAGATTGCCGGTCGGTTCGTCGGCGAGAATGATGGCGGGTTTGTTGACCAGAGCGCGAGCGATGGCCACGCGCTGGCGCTGTCCGCCGGAGAGTTCGTTGGGCTTGTGGTTCATGCGGGATTCCATACCCACTGAAGTTAGTGCGGCCTTGGCGCGCTCGGCGCGCTCTTCGGAGGGAACTCCGGCATAGATCAGCGGCAGCTCCACGTTGTGTAACGATGTGGCGCGAGCCAGTAGGTTGAACGTCTGGAAAACGAAGCCGATTTCCTTATTGCGGATGCGGGCCAGTTCGTCGTCGTCGAGCTCGCTGACCAGTTGTCCGTTGAGCCAATATTGGCCTTTGGATGGCGAGTCGAGACAGCCGATCAGATTCATCAGGGTGGACTTGCCGGAACCGGATGGGCCCATGATGGCGACGTATTCATTGCGCTGAATGCGCAGGTTGACGCCGCGCAGCGCATGCACCTGCTCCGAGCCCATATCGTAGGTCTTCCACAAGTCCTCGGTTGAGATCATGTAGGAGTTGGGGGCAGCCCAATCCGCGGGCTTATCGATTGGCAGAATCTCGGCGGTCGCCATCTTGTTCTCCTTCTCCGGACCGGGCTCAGGCACGCAGGCTCCTAGGGGCCGTTCTTCTATTGGACGTTCTAACCTGGCAGAGGTTAGATAACGCAGCCCCTAAAGGGGCGTTTACTCCTGACGAACTTACGGTATCGCTAAAGCGATACCCTGATACGAAACTAACTGCTTTCGTCTTCTTTTTTCGGGGCCGAGTTATCTATTTTGACACTCGTTCCTGGCTTCAGTGTACGCAAAACCTTATAGCTGCCGGTGATCACTTCGTCGCCCTCTTGCAAGCCTTTGATGACCTCGATATCGGTGGTGCCGCTGATGCCGGTATCTACCGGAATGAATTCTGCGATCTTCTTGCGGATCACGAACACGCCTTGTATTTCTTCTTTCTGTTTCGAGGCATCGAGGGGAGCGCTGGCAGCCTGTACGGCGTTCTTTCCCGCATTCTTGGGCACCAGATCTGCCTGGGTGCGGACGGTGAGCGCCTGAATGGGAATGCTGAGCACGCTGCTGCGGGTCGCGGTGGTGATCTTGGCGGTGGAAGAGAGGCCGGGACGCAGGTCGGCTGGCGGATCGGTGAGCGTCACCACGACTTTGAAGTCTTTGGCTTCCTCGCTGGTCGAGGTGGCCTGCGACGTCGCGACACCAGTTGAGCGCACGATGGCGTTGTCCCCGATTTCACTGACTGTGCCATGGAAGATCTTGTGCGGGATGGCGTCGATGGTAACTTCCGCAGGCTGGCCGAGGTGCACGTTGACGATGTCGGTTTCGTCCACCTTGACCTCGGACGTGATTACGGACATATCGGCGATCGTCATCAGTGTGCTGCCCGGTGAATTCTGGATTCCGATGACCACGGTCTCGCCTTCGCGCACGGGGAGATTGGTGATGACTCCGTCAAAGGGAGCTTCGTACGTGGTTTTCTGCAGCACATCGGAAACCCGAGTCAGGTTGGCCTGATTCTGAGTGATGTGCTTGTCCATTGAATCTTTTTGCGCTTTGGCCTGGGCGACGCGAGCCTCGGCTTGGGCTAATCCGGCGTCGGCCTGCTCCCAGGCCGCTTTCTTGAGGTCATAATCCTGCTTGGCGATTAGGGCAGCATTGTACAGACCCTGAGCGCGGTCCCAGTCGAGCTTGGCGTGGACGGCATCGGACTTGGCGCGGTTCAGGTCGGCGAGCGAAGTGTTGAGGGCTGCGTCGGCGGCCGCCGCGTCGGTTACCGCCGCCTGTACGGACGCGCGGGTTGCGTTGACGTCGGCTGAGGACTGGACGTTTTCAAGCTGCGCCAGCAACTGCCCCTTCTGCACGCGGTCGCCTTCCTTGACGTGCAGCTTGATGATCTTGCCGAAGGCGTTGGCTCCGATGTTTACGTAAGTCTTGGGCTTGATTTCACCTGAAGCACTGACCACCGAGGCCAGGTTCTGCCTCTGTACTTTTCCAGTTTGCACCGTTACCAGGTTCTTCCGGCTCTGGTAAACCGTGACAGCGACGATGATGCCGAGCAGCAGCGTCGCGCCCGCTCCGATCAAAACTTTTTTCCAAGTCTTCATGACTAAAATGAGTACGGCCAACCTGACCCCGGGATCTGGTTACAGAACGGCGAAACACAGCACGGTTGCGCATGAACGGATACGTTCAGACGAGGGGGAAAGTTCCAACCTCCCGTTAGACAGGCCCTTTCCTGCGTGCCTCCGGTTGGCTAGCGAAGGGAGGCCATGTCGCAATTCATTATATCGCGCCCGGTGTCCGGACAACTGTCCTGCATACTCGACCGCAAGACACGGATTCTTAAGGGGCTTAGAAGAGGGGCCTCGGGCAGGAAATCTTTTCTTGACAGGCCACTTCTTCTTGCCTTGCTGTATCCAATGAACATAGAATTAGGCGACTGACGTTTCTGGTGAGGTAGGCCTTTCTATGTTTTCCGCAGGCTTTCGAAATCGTTGCTGGGTGGGTGTGCTGGCTGGAATGATGGCCCTGGGTTTTGCCGCCGTTTCCCAAGGGCAGGACAAGGACGCGAAAGGCTCCGGTGACAATGCTGCGGCTGCCCCGGGAAACCAGACAGATCCTTTAAAGCGCGCAATCCCCGAAAAACAGAGGAAGGCCAACGCCAAGGCACTCAAAATTGAGTTAAGCAAGACGTATAAGAAGTGGCTGGACGAGGATGTGCGGTGGATTATCACCGACGAAGAAAAATCGGCGTTCATGCAGCTCTCCAACGACGAAGAGCGCGACCAGTTCATTGAGGCCTTCTGGCAACGCCGCGATCCCACGCCCGACACCGAAGAGAACGAGTTTAAGGAAGAACACTACCGGCGTATCGCGTATGCCAACGAGCACTTTGCGGCTGGCATCCCCGGCTGGAAGACCGACCGCGGCCGGATCTACATTGTGTTTGGGCCGGCGGATGAGATCGAGTCCCACCCCTCGGGCGGCAGCTACGAGCGCCCCATGGAAGAAGGCGGGGGCGAGACTTCCACTTTCCCGTTCGAGCAATGGAGATATCGCTACCTGGAAGGGATTGGGCAGGAAGTGATCATCGAGTTCGTCGATAGCTGCATGTGCGGCGACTATCACATGACGCTGGACCGCTCGGAAAAGGACGCCTTGAAGTACACCCCGAATGCCGGCCTGACGCTGTATGAGCAGATGGGCATGGCGAGCAAGGCGAGTCGGTTTACCAACGGCGGGATCGAGCAACTGGGCCAATCGCCGTTCAATAATGATTTGCAGTCCAAGGAATTCGACCGCCTGGAGCAGTTTGCCAAACTGCAGGCTGCGCCGGCAGTGAAGTTCAAGGATCTGGAAGAAGTGGTCAGCCACAAGATCAGCGTCAACCTGATGCCGTTTGACGTGCGCGCCGACTTCGTGAAGGTGACCAGCGATACGGTGCTGGTTCCGGTCACGATTCAGATCAAGAACCGCGACGTGACGTTCCAGAACAAGGATGGCGTGGAGCGGGGCACGGTCAATATCTTCGGGCGCGTGACCACACTCACGGGCAAGATCGTGCAAACCTTTGAAGACACGGTGCAGGTCGATGTGCCGGTGGAACTGCTGCCCAAGACCGCCGAGAATTCTTCGGTGTACTGGAAAGCGCTGCCGCTGCGCATCAGCCAGAATCGCTACCGTTTGGACATCGTGGTTAAGGACGTGAACGGAGATCGTACCGGGAGTTGGGAACATGCGATCCAGATTCCGGATTTCAGCGAGGACAAGTTGAGCAGCTCCACGCTGATCATCGCCGACCAGATGGAACCGGTGGCGACCAAGAACGTGGGCACGGGTAATTTCGTGATTGGGACAACCAAAGTGCGGCCGCGGGTGGCGCCTTCCGACGGCAAGCCCATCTCGTTCAAACGCAACCAGAAGCTGAATTTTTGGATGCAGGTTTACAATCTCAGCGTGGACGAAAAAACCCACAAGGCTTCGGCCACAATCGAATACAATGTGACCGACGCCAACAACAAGGCGGTCATCCATACCGTCGAATCGACAGACACCATGGGCAATGTGGGCGACCAGGTGACCCTGCAGAAGACGCTTTCGGCAGCCAACCTGGCGCCGGGTTTGTACAAGATCGAGATCAAAGTGAACGACAACCTTTCCAAGCAGATGGTGGATCCAA
>Ga0074046_10001414_pt1 | contig 21675 bp, 10 predicted proteins | sample BogForMeECP23OM3_FD_94441 | JGI IMG/M metagenome (GOLD analysis project Ga0074046, IMG submission 94441) | Bog forest soil microbial communities from Calvert Island, British Columbia, Canada - Bog Forest MetaG ECP23OM3 | ecosystem: Environmental > Terrestrial > Soil > Wetlands ...
GGAAAAAGTTAGTGATGCGGGTCACAGCGCAGGGTACGACGATAATCAGGGAAAGGAGGTGTGACCCTGGCTTATCCCGGCAAAAAGGCCATTGACTCGGATGCCATGACTATAAGAAACTCACCCAGGAGAGGACTGCGTGTCATTTCTCTTGCAGCCACAACAATTCGCCAACCTGAGCTTCCACACTGCCGTAGTCGGCGGTAATTTGTCATATCTTAGATTCGATATTATTCCCGCTCAGCCTCTTCAAGGCTTTCCTCTCTCCTTCTTGGCATCTGCGTTTCCAACTGGATTTAGCAATACGGGACTCACTCCTGAGTACTTTGACATAGAAGGTTTTCAATATACCCCCCCTCCGTGGAATCCCAATGGATGGGCCAAAATGATCCATAAAGCCTTTGCTCAAACCTCGCCGACAACATTTGTATTTACATGGGCTCCCGTAAACCACACGGTAACTGTCACGCTCATGTAAGTGGAACACGGCTGGCAAAGAAAAAGCACGTCCCCCTCGACAAGCTCAGGGCAGGCTCTCAACTCCGCTTCGCTCCGCTCGGGATGACACGGTGAATTAATCACTCCGGCAGTTCGCCAGGAGACATCTCGTCCACATAGCACCACATCCAGGTTTCGCCGGGCTCGATGGAGCGCATCAGGGGATGCCTGGTGTGGTGAAAGTGTTTGGTGGCGTGCTTGTTCTTGGAGGAGTCGCAGCAGGCGACGTTGCCACATTCCAGGCACATCCGCAGATGCACCCAGGTGTCGCCCATTTTGACGCACTCTCCGCAGACATGCACTCTGGTGCGCGTGATTTTGATTTGATTGAGATGCGTGCAGGTTTCAGCCATAACGCTCCTTAAGTATCAGAACCTATCTGTTGACATCTTTGAAGGGGCGCGGCTTCAGCCGCGCCGATCACACCGACCTTAAGCGCGGGCTTTAGCCCCTGAGGGAAATCGCCTCTCTAATCTGCAAAAGCGAGTTCCCTCCGCGGCTAAAGCCGGTTGAATCCTGGTGCCTGTATGGCGCACCTGAAGGTGCGCCCCTTCAAAACTCAGCGCTCCAGCGACTTGCGGTCCCACTTGGCGCAGATTGCGGCGGCTTCATACGTGCTTTGCAGGAATGCCATCAGCGTGGCTTTCGGGGAGACCGCGGTCCGCACATCGTCGTACATCAGGAGAAACTCTTTCATCTGCGGGTGATAGAAAGCGGTTTGGGGACGGACCGGCTGCGCGGCAAAGCCCGGAGGTTCAGGCGCAGCGTAGGAATAAAATGCCGGGCCCTCGACGTCGCCTCCACCGGCCCAGAAGCCCGCGCTGCTGACCTCATGCGAATAGGCTTCGCGCGTGATGGGGTCGGCACCGGGGCGCTCCGGCGCGCGGCGCCCGGAGAAACGCGTCGCCGCGAGGTCGAAGCTTCCCCAAAAAAAGTGCACCGGGCTGGCTTTGCCGATAAAGCGGGCCCTGAACTCCTTCAACACCTCGTCAACCCACACCAGGATGCGCCAGAAGCGATGCACGGCCTCCGCGTCGTATGAAGCGTGAAGGTTATCCTTCTCGAACGGAATCGGATCGGGCAGCTCGCAGGGGGTGGTCCATATCTTGACATTCACGCCCAGTTCGGCCAGCGCTGCCATGAACCTGCGATAAAAGTCGGCGACCGTCTCCGGCTGCAACGGCAGCACCGCGCTGGAACCGTCACAGGTTTCGAGAATCAGCCTGTGGTCCATGAAATCGAAGCGGATGTCAACGACCCCGTGGGCGTATGGCATGGGGGAAGTGGTCATGCCGCGGGCGGTCAAGTAGAACGGCACGTTCCACCAGTGGTTGACCAGAGGACAGAGTTTCAAGCGGACTTTGCCGACAACTTGCGTCCACAGGTGCAATGTCGCCTGGGTGTCCTTCCAAATGTCGAAGGGCAATGCGGGGAGAATCTCCTCGCAGTTAGGCGCCACCCTCATCGCTTCTGGGGATTTCATTGCGCGTCTCGCCGGCCAGGCAGCTTATATCGTCTGACGTAGATGCGAGGCTGGTGCGGCGGGATTCAGACCTTAAGGAAGTCCGTTCAAAATGTAGCGGCGCCATGTTTCCGCCCGACGGCCTCGAAAGCACCTGCCGACCCGCTATCGAAGTGCGTAAGGTTCGGCGGACAGGAGCGAACTCATCCGAATTGCTCCGACAGACGAGTTCGCTGCGCCCCTGCCCGCAATGGCGCCTTGGTCAAAAGATGCCATTAGCGGGAATAGGGGTTGTCAACAAAATGTCACAAGTTTGTAGGAGTTTGGTAACTTTCCATTTGATGAGTGGAGCACGCCTTCGACACCTTGCTGAAAAGTGGCAAAAGCAGATTCCTCGTGGGCTAAAGCTCACTCGGAATGACAAAAAAATATGGAGACTTACAGCACCGCGGTCTCGTGCAGCAGCGCGCCCCTGGCAAATCGAGCCGGACTGAGTACCTCAACGTTGTCCACGATGCTGGTCGCGCCACGGAGGATCAGGTCGGAGACGATCTTGCCGGTCGAGGGCGCGTGCATCACGCCGTGTCCGCTGAAGCCATTGGCGCAAAAGAGGCCCGGCACTTCGGGCACCGGCCCGAGGATGGCGTGATGGTCGGGCGACATCTCGTAGAGCCCCGCCCACGCGCGCTTGGGGTTCACCGCCAGGTTCTCGAAACAGGGCACGCGGTCGGCGGCGCGAATCAGGACCTTCTCGATGAACGAAGGCTCGAAGTCAGTCTTGTATCCAGGCGTCTCTTCGGGGTCGTTCCAGGCCAGCAGGAATCCCCGACTCTCTGGGCGGAAGTGGAAGCCGTTGGTCATGTCAACGACCATGGGTATCGCGTGGGAGACGCCGTCGAACGGCTCGGTTGGAATCAGCATGCGCCGCAGCGGTTCAACCGGCAGATCCACGTCCGCGAGCGCAGCCACCTCCGCTGCCCACGGGCCTGCTGCGTTGACGACGACACGTGTGCTCACCGGCCCACGAGTTGTTTCCACGCTGGTGATGCGACCTTGCTGATCGCGTGTGATAGCGGTGACGTCTGTCGATCGCCACAACGTAGTTCCCTGCTCGCAAGCGCGCGTGGTGAAACCCACCATCACGCTATAAGGGTCGACGAATCCATCGGTGGGACAGAAGCTGCCGCCCAGAATGTCGTCGGCGCGCAGTTGCGGAACGATGTCCACAATTTCATCGCGCGTCAACATGCGCACCTGCTTCAGCCCCAGCGACTTCTGCAGCACCTGGTTGGTTTGCAGGTAGTCGAGATGCGTCGGCTTGGTGGCGACGAAAAGATAGCCCTGCGGTCGGTACTCGGAGGGAAGGCCCAGACGCTCCTCGAAAGTGGCATAGAACGGAATGGAGTAAAGCGACATCTGGATGTTCACCGGAGTGGCGAACTGGGCCCGGACGCCTCCCATGCTCTTGCCGGTTGAGCCTTTGCCCTGATGAGTTTCGCGCTCCACTATCAACACGTTACGGCAGCCAGCTTCGGTCAGGTGCCAGGCAATACTGGAACCAACAATCCCACCGCCGATGATGATGACTTCCGCGGTCTGCATCTGGTTGCGCCTTACCGCATGGAACATTCTACTGCCAGCCCAACTGGGGGTGGCACTCTAAAGCTACTTAAATCATCACCTTAGCGCCTGAAAAAAACGCGCCCATTCTTGCACTAGACCGGGATTTGCCTTGACTTCCAGCCCGAACAGCCGCAAAATCGGGAAGCTATTCATGTGTGTTGCGCGACTGTGGCCATTGCGCGAGGACTCCCCCATCGGGTATCGCCGCCCGCAAACAGGCAGAAATTTTAGGTACGCTGGTGTGTGCAGCGTAGGAAAGAAGCTATCCCAAATGCGACATGGATTCCGGTATTCGAGTTTCTTGATGGTTTGCGCTTTGTTGTTGGCGTGCGGTGTATCCTCTCCGGCGCAACAAATCAACTTCTATCCAGACTTTTCCACGCCGGGCGCCACGTTCCTGCAATTGAATGGCGCTCCATACAACAGCGGCTATCCAAGTCTGGCGCAATGGAATAATATGACCGTGCTTCGTCTGACCAGCGGCGGTTTGGTCAGCCCGCAAGCATCTGCGGTGTACTTCCAGCGGCAGCCGTCTTTGATCAGCCCGGGAGAGCAGCCGGTTATCGTGGGCTTTACCGCGTGGTTTCAGTTTCAGGCGCACAATCTGCAATGTTGCAATCCGGGTGACGGCTTCGCTTTCATTGTGCAGTTCGCCAGCAGCACGGACAGCACTTACGGAGCCAGGGGAGCTTACTTAGGCGCTTTGGGAAGCGGAAACGGGGACATTGGCGGCGGGTTAGGCTATGCCGGCATCAACAACAGCCTGGCGATCGAGTTTGACCTGTTGCAAGATCCCTGGGACCCGAACGGAAACCACATCGCTGTCCAGACGTGCGGCCCGAATACGAATACGCCTGTACACGAAGACGGAAGCTTCACCATCGGGAACCATCAGAACGTGCCCAACTGTCTGTATCAGGGGGCGATTTACACTCCTTCGAACCCTATGGGCGGCACGTGCAATGGAGAGTCCTGTAATGATGGAATCACACACGACGTTGTGATTGGGTACAATCCGCCATCGCAAATGCTGCCCGGGGGACTACTGACAGTGTGGCTCGACCCTAAGTATGTGGGCAACACTCACACCCCGAAGGGCCCGCCGAATCTCTCCGTTCCCTACAACATTGTTTACGACGGCGAGACCAACCCTCTCGGCCTGCAACTCGATTATCGTAACGGGGCCATGGGGGATGCCTGGGTCGGCTTTACGTCGTCCCAGCCGGATGATGGCATGCAGATGGATATTCTGGCCTGGCAGTACACGCCGCAGGGACCGAGTCAAGTGACACAGCCGATTCAGCCAGGCGGTATCCAGACGCTGTTCAATTTTGGAGAGCACCAGACGGGCGTCACCTATCCCCTGGGGTTCGTGAACAACGACAATATCTCAATGACAGTCGTTGCAACGCCGACTCCTCGGCAGGTCTTTTACCAGACACGGTTGGTCGGAACCATGTTCGCCAACGAGCAGTGCATTGCTTACTCCGGCACCGGTGGCGGGGGCTCGCAGCCTCCCAATGGCGCAAACGGGAATTGCGTGGTTTACACCTACACCTGCCAGGACCCCTCGGGTCCGGTAACGTGTCCCATGGAGCCACTGTGCCCCGGGCAGCCCGATCAATGCATTGACATCGACACCAGCTACGACACTAACGACATGATAACCGCGAACAACGCCGACTACCTGGAGAACACGGCGATGGGGAACAACGCCTGGATGAGCATCTTCACGATGTTTACGCCCAAACCTGTCGACGGCACGACGTCGGGAAAAGGTAACGGCTTTGGAGGCGGAGGATCAGATGGCTCCGCTCATCACGCCGCGCCTTCCAAGTCCAAGTTCTCTGCTCCGCAGGTCGGCTCGGCGGACATCGTGGCTACCTTCTGTACTCCGAGCGACTGCCCGGGTAGGGGAGGAAAGAAATAACGGAAAACAGGGCCGGCGCCGGCTAGGCGCCGCCACCCTGGCGCGACTTGGCGTCGCTGTAGATAACCTTCAGGTCGGGGCGTTCCAGGATGTGGTTCACGCCCGGCTGGGTGCTGAGGGCCTGCAAAATCTGAGCCGCCTTCTGGTAATGCGGCACGGCATCCGTCGGTTTGCCGGTAGCGGTCATGGCCATTCCCATCAGATACTGGGCACGGGCGAGTTCAACCTTCATACCCAGACCCTCTGCCTGGCCAAGTGCGTCCTCCAACTGTTGCCGCCCGGCGGCAGCGTGATTGGTAGCCAGCAGAGCCTGGGCGTAGAAGACGGAGGCGCGCACCGAGAGGGCTTTCAGTCCGATGGAGCTGGCGTCTTGCATGACCTTCTTCAAAGCGGGCGCGGCCGCCTGCGATCTTCCCTGCTCTAAATCCACTCGGGCGAGGCCGAGTTGGGCACGCAAGCCCTGGTCGTTGGGGATCTTACCCGCGGCCTGGAGCGCCTTCTGATACTGTTGACGGGCCGGCGAATAATCGCCGCGATAGAAGTAGCTGTCCCCGAGGGCGTTTAGCACTTCAGCATTGGTCATGGAAGACACTTTGATCCGGGCGGCCAGCTTGAGCGCGCCGTCAATGTACTTCTGGCCTTCTTCTCCTCGTCCTACTATGGACAGGACATCACCGTACCGTGCCATGGCCTCAACGGAGATCCAAGTTTCATCCTTGACCTGCTGGAGGCCTTTTATAGCGTCGTCGAGAGCGCCGAGCGCCTTATCGTATTGTCCCTGCGCCGCAAAAAGAGCGCCCATGCTGCTCGATTCCAGCGCCACCATGGTTTTATCATCAGCCGCCTTACTGGCATTGAGGGCCTTTAGGAATTGCGACATCGCCGTCTCATACTGCCCGAGCTTGAAATTCATTTCTCCCGAGTTGCGCAGAGACTCGGTAGCATCATCCTGCAAATGTAACTGGTCGCGAATTTGATAGGCCTGATCAAAATTGGTCAGCGCGTCCTGGTACTGGCCCTTGTTGTTCAGAGCACTGCCGATATTATTCAGACACTGAGCTTGATTACGTTTGTTGTCCGTCTCGCGATAGATCTGCAGCGCCTGCTTGGCAAGTTTGAGGGCGTCGTCATAGTTACCGTGATCGTGATAAAAGGACCCGAGATTCATGGAGGCGAGGGCGAGTCCGTCCTTGTCCCCAATCGTCCTGGCAAGGTCGATGGCCGCCTGATAGTTGGATAGCGCGGCCTTGGAGTTGCCCATCGCGTCCTGCAACGCGGCTATGTTGATCTGAGTCATCACCGCACCAGACTCGTCTTTGATGCTCTTTTGAGTTTCCAGTGCCTGCTGGTAGTTGCTGAGCGCATCGTCACGTTTGCCGAGGTTGTTATAGGCAATGCCCAGGGCATTGAGGATGTTGCCCTTTTCCTCTTTGCTATCGGTCTTGATCGCCAGGCTGAGACCCTTGTTGAGGAAATCCAGGGCCGCGTCTGATTTGCCATCCTTAATTTCCACCCTGCCCCTGACATACAAAGCATCCACGTACTTGGGGTCATCCGCCAGCACCTTATCAAGACGTTTTCTGGCGTCGTCATATCGGGCGGCCTTCTCGTAGAGGTTCGCCAGCTCGTATTGAGCATCGGTATCGTCAGGACTTACCTTGGTCAGGTTCTCATAGGCGGCGATCGCCTTATCGTTCTCGTGCATGATCTTGTCGTGATTCGCCTCAATGAGGTAGCGGTCCTGGGCAGGCAAATTGCCGCTCAAATCTACGGCTCGGCGCGATGCCTCCTGCGCTTTCCCATCGTTACCGAGCCTGTAGTAGGCCTGCGACAGCTTCACGAATGCCATGGCGAAGTTGGGATCTTCTTTCGTGGCAATTTCAAACTTGGCGGCCGCCTTGCTGTTGTCACCGGAGCGGACAAGCTGCAAGCCTTCTTCATAGGCTTGCAGGGCCGAGACCGAATTGGTCAGGACATGCTCTGAGCTCGCTTGCAACTCCTTCAGGATGTCAGGGGTCACAGCGACTTTCTCGCGGACTTGCCCAGCCAGCTTGCTCACGGCAGCCGGAAGGTCCTTAATGGCGAAGGTGTCGCTGGTGAGCTGGGTGTCGCGATCGCTCTTAAGATCGTGTACCGTCGCGTTGATGCGGAATTGGCCGTTGGTTTGCACAACCTGTCCGGAGATCACCGTTTCGGCGCCGATGGTGTCCTTGATGCTCTTGAGGGTCGAGCTGTCCACTTCCGGCTGCGCCGAGAAACGCAGATCATGCAACACATCTTGCACACGTCCCGCCGATATCAGATGCAAATGGGCAGACTGACCGATATCGGATAACAGGGTTTCGGAAATGGTCGCGCCAACCCAGTCCAGGCTGGGATCGCCGGAGCCGTTGTAAAACGGCAGAATCGCAACCGACGTCACCGGCCCCTTTACCGCCTGCGTCTCGGTGCCTGCGGTTCCCAGCTGCGCCCGATTGTGAATTACGAAATAGGCGCCGGCTGACAATGCGATCACTGCAACTCCCACCGCGATCCATTTAAAGGGAAACGGCTTCGGAGCAACCGGCTTGACCACTGGCCGGTCGAGCACGGACGGACCCACACGCCGCCTCTTGCCCTGCCAAATCTCGATTTCGTCGATCAGTTCCTGGATGGAAGCAAAGCGTGCGGCGGGCTCGCGCTCCAGGCACTTGCCGACGATGGCACTCAATTCCGGCGGAATCGTGGAGTCCACATCGGTAAGCGGGACCGCACGCTCCTGCGTCCTCTTGACCAGGCTGGCGATGGCGCTGTCCGCGTGGTAGGGCATGCTCCCGCTCAACAGCTCGTAGAAGATAATCCCCACAGCGAACTGGTCGGAGCTCGCGTCCAGCTCCTTGCCCATGGCTTGCTCGGGCGACATGTACTCCATGGTCCCGACCATCATGCCGGTGCGCGTCATGCCGTCGCCCTGGACAGTCCGGGCCAGGCCGAAGTCCATGATGACCACCCGGCCGGCCGGGTCGCACATGACGTTACTGGGCTTCAGATCGCGATGGATAACACCTTCGGTGTGGGCCGCCAGCAGTCCTGAGCACATCTGGACCACGATGTCGGCGGCCTTTGGCGGCGACAGTTTGCCCTCGCGCAAGAGAATGGAGCGCAAGTCCTCGCCTTCGATGAACTCCATGGTGATGAACTTGACGCCATCGGCTTCGTTGAGGTCGTAAATGCGGATGATGTTCTTGTGGGTAACTTGACGGGCGAGAATCAGCTCCTGCTTGAAGCGCGCCAGCACCGCCGGGTCTCCGGCGAGGTCGGGACGAATCACCTTAAGTCCGACAACCCGTTCCACCTCCATGTCGCGCGCTTTGTAAACCGCACCCATGCCGCCCATGCCCAGCAGTTTCTGGATTTCGTAGCGACCGCCAAGAATGTCGCCTTCGTGAAAGACGGTCGCGCCAATGGCCGAGAAAATTGGGTGAGCAGGGCTGCCACTGCTGGGATTGCGATCGCCCGCCATGGTGACGGCATCGGAGGGAGGGCTCTTCGGAGTGGTTGGCAGGGGCGTTTCCGGCAAGGTAACGTCTGCGGGTCGAAAGCCGGGATCGGTCAGGCCCTCGGAGCCAAGCGCCGGTTTGGGCGTAGCGGCGGAGCTCTCGCCGCTGGAGACACCTACACCGTCCCGCGCTCTTCGCGCTATGCCTTCTGGATCACCAGCCATTCGACTCAGCTCTCCCGGACCGCACCCACCGGTGGAGGAGAGCGCAAACTGCCTGCACAAACGGATTGCACAAAGTATACCTTGATTTCCAGATTTATCGCGCTGTCAGGGCGTTATCAAGCGGAGGCGCGCGGACGAAAAAGGCCGGCGCTGGAAAGACGCCGGCCACGTCAAACAGAGTCCAACGTCAGTGAACAAGGACGCTCAAGCTCGGATTCGCACTAGTGTCGAGGGTCACAGTCTTGTTGCCACCGCCGGTGACGCCGGCTGCGCTCCCCGACACCAGGTAGAGAATGTCCACGGGATTTCCCTTGCCATCCTCGATGATCATTCTGCCGGTGCTGTTCTGCGGCAGCTGAGTAGCCGGGCAGACGCTGTCACTTTGGCCCGCAAGGCAGAAGATGCCGCTGAACATTTGGTTCATCAAGACCCCACCGGTTCCGTTGCTATCGTAGGTCGATGTGAAGGCGCCGTTGCCGGTGCCCGGCGGCGGAGGAGGCGTGGCTACTGATGATTCTGCCTGGTTGGTCACGCTCGGCAACACGGGATTGCTGGTGCCGCCATAGAAGTTACCGGACAGCGAAGTGATAAACGCCGGTTGGTTCACAAAATTGGTTTGCTGCTCGAGCATCCCGGAGGTCACCGAAGGATCGGTTCCGACGACAAACGCCGAATTGGCGCCCATGTTGGCACTGGTCAGGTACCACACGGGCGGGAAGCTGCCCAAGCCGGTCACCGCGACACGGGCGGTGGTTGGATCCACCGTGTAGGTGCCGGTATAGCTGTTTTGGGAGGGTGTGGTTAGAACTCCAGCGTTGTTCTCGTCGAACATATAGGAAGTGATGTTGCCCATGCCGTCAAACATCGCCTGCCCAATCGAAATATCAGGCGTGGTGCCGCCATTCGACCTCGCGTTCAACTCCGTAACCGCAAAGCCGCTTAGAGATGGATTTCCGAAGCTACAGGTCGCGCCGGCTGAAGATTGCTTGATCATGGTGACCAAGGTCAGAGACGCACCGGAGTCCGTCTGGACTGCCAGCAGTTGAACCGTACTAGGGGGTGGCGGAACCACGACGTAGAAGGCGTAATCAACGGTGCTTGAACCAATATTTAAAGTTAACGTGCCGCGCGGCGAACTCGACAATGGCGCCGTGATGGTACCCGTGAATGATGTTGGTCCCGACGCCGTTCCATTGTCGTTGGTGTCTTCCACGCCCGCCAGGTTCCCGGACGTTGGGACAAAGCTGCCGGCCCCGGCCAGCCGATTGCCTCCGGAGTCGTTACCGAAAAAGCCGAAGGCGTAGCCGCCACAACTGCTGCCTCCGGACGGGAGCGCAAGTGAGGTGGTTGACTTGATTACTCCCGAGCCATAGGCATTGGCGTCGGTTTCGATGAACCGGATATCAGAGACCTGTGACACCGCGAGGCTGTAGTTGAAGACGCCAATCCCGGGAAGGGTGAGCATCATGGTTCCCAGGTTGGTTGTACTATCCACGGTGTACGTTCCAGTAAATGGCGCATTGGTGACCGCGCCTATGGCATCACTGCCATTGCGATCGAGAACGAAAGTAACGCCCGCAGGACAGGCAGGATTGTTTGCGGGGTTGATATTTCCATTGCCGTCAGCACAGAAACTTCCAGCCATATAGAACGGCTCACCGTTGTTGTAGCCGTTGAAGGAAAAGGCGTAGTTTCCCTGGATCTTTCCCGTGATCGTGATGCTGTAGTTCGCAGTCACGTTCGAGGGGAAGCTGTCGGACGCCTGGACGACGAACGGGAAGGTCCCGGCTGGGCCGGTCGGTGTGCCGGTAATCGTGCCGTCACAGTTCAGAGTCAAACCGGCAGGCAGAGGTGCGCTGCCAGGAGCCAGAGAATAGAGATAGGGCGGCGAGGTGGGGGGATTGCACGTGCTTGTGGTATAGGGAATTCCGCCGCTGGCCGTTTGCACTGCGCTGCTGTAAACAACGCCGACGACCCCGTTGGGTAATGTCGAGGGTGCAAACGTTAACGGAGGGTTGATGGTGAGAGTGAAGGTCTCCATGTTATAGGCCATCTTTGGCGTCTGCGAGTCAGTCACCATCAAAACAAAACTGTACGGCGTCCCCATAGTGCCGCCCGACCCCTGAGGCGGCGTTCCACTGAGTATCCCGCCGCTGGTAAAGGTAAAGCCGGGCGGCAGGGTCCCCGATTGCAGGCTCCAGGTATATGGCGCCACCCCTCCCGATGCGTGGAGGGTCTGGCTGTAGGGATCGCCTTCGGCCCCGGTCGGAAGAGGGTTGCCATTATCGATAACCAACGGGCCTGCGCCGTTTTGCGGGAGCTTTCCTCCACACGCCGTCATCATCAGCGCGTAGAGAATGAGTGCCAATCCGAGCGAGGGAAAAGCTCTAAACCCTTTCATGCATCTCCTTTGGAAATCTGAAGCCACGTTATCTGGAGGCTAGTCCAGCAAGCGGCCAGCCCGACCCGAAACGCAACTTGGCGTTGTGGCCGACAGTCCGGCGAACCGCGCGGGTCGAACGACTAAGAAGAGCGCGCAAAACAGCAGAGTAATTCAATTGCATCGAAATTGCCACAAGCAGTTGCCAGTAGTGAGTAGTGAGTAGCCAGTAGCCAGCGGTCCTGAAAGGCCCGATACATTCGCTGCAGTGAAATTTCAAAACTGGCTACTGACTACTGGTAACTGGTTACTGACTACTGGTAATCAGAACGACGTCGGAATTGTTTCGTCCGCGCGCCACCACCAGCTTCTTGTTCTTCCAGTCATAGTCGTAGCCGTAGAGAAGCAGGTCGTCGAAATTGGTAGCCAGAGTTGGCGCCGCTCCCGCGATCGGCTGCGCCAGGATGTTGGAGACTCCCTTCTCCGTAACCGGGTAATAAAGGCTCTGTCCGTCGGGCGAATACTGGAACAAGCCGCTGATGTAGCGGCTCGGCGGGAAAGTCTTTAGCGGTAACCCTCCCTGCGCGGGAAGGATCTCGATCATCGGCTTGGCGTTCGCGCCCTGCCCTTCCGCCGCTAAGACCGCAATTTGAGTGCCGTCGGGCGAAACCGCGCCGAAATTCACCCACTTGTCGCTCAGTTGTCTGCTTTCGCCGCCTCCAACCGGCATTTCCATCAGCGACTGCTTGCCACGATCGAGATTGTTATAAAGGAAGAACTTGCTATCGGGGGAACAGACGGGATTCTGGTCCACTTTGCCGTGCGTGATCGCCATCGCGCTGCTGCTTTGAAGATCGAGGCGAAAGATATTGAGGGCCTTGGTGTCGCGGTTCGGCATGGTGAAGAATGCGTACCTGCCATCCGGGCAAACCGTCAAGCCCTGCATGGGAAGATTCTGTTCATAAACCACATTTCGGCCGCTGCCGTCAGCGCTCATGGTGGAGATGTGGCCGTCGTAATCCAGAGTTAACAGCCGGCCATCCGGTAACCAACTCACGTTGATGTCGCCATGGTTATCCACCTGTTTCGGCGGCGACGTGCCCCTGGTATCAAGATTGATGGTGTAGATGCCGGCGTCCGGTGTGCTTTGAATGGCGATGAGTTGCTTGCCATCGCGGGTAACAGCCAGTGTGAGATTGCTATAAGAATTGAGATCATTAGTAATGCGATGCAGTTTCTGGCCGGAAAGGGACACTTCTCCCACTTGCCCGTTCCAGTCGCTGGTAACGTCGTGGAAGATCAGAAGGAGGTGTCTCCCGTCGGGCATCCAGGTCGCCTTCTGTAAGCTGGCGGTGCCCGCATACACAGTTTTTTCTTTCCCGCTTTCGGGATTGAGCACGACCAGCCTGCCCAGACTCTGCCCACCCGGGTCAAACACTGTCGTGGCAATCCACTTGCTATCGGGAGACCAGGCCGGGCTGGAATACCCAGGAAGAGGAAGCGCGGATAGGACGCGCTCAGCGGCTCCGTCAGGGTGGGCGATGATGATCTTACTAGTTCCTTCCGACGAAGCTTGCCGCAAGAAAACCATCTGCTGGCCGTCGGGTGAAAAACTGACTGGGCTGTCCACATCGGTGATCAGTTTGTGCGGAGTGCCACCCAGAACCGGAACCTGGTAGAGAAGTCCCACCCAGGGGTTTTCCGGCTCGACGCGAACGAAGTACAGGAAATCGCCATTGGGCGTGAACGTCAGTCCGGTATAACGAACTTCGGTCGGCGGCATAATCTGGGCATTGCTGCCGGTGGCGATGTGCCGCATCCACAAGCTCTGCTGCCCGTGGCCTTCCTCCACAACATTCACCACGTACTTACCATCTGGAGAAATGGTCGCCAGCAGCACTTTGCCGGAGTTTGTCAGCTTCTCTATGCTCATGTTCTGGAACGGAACCGGCCCGGAATCGCCCAGCCACTGCGACAACCACTTATAGAAGCCGTAGATGCCCGCGACGATCATCGCCACGCTAAGAATCGTGATCAGTCCGGCGCCGCTCTTATGCCTCTTGGCAGTCTCCAGAATGACGGCGGCGCTCGGAGCCGGCGCGGGAGAAGTACTGGGGCGTACTGCGGCAACCGAGGACGATGAAGCTGCCGGAATTCCGGCTTGCGATCCGTGGCCGGTGATGTCGCGCTTCAGTCGCTTCAGGTCGCTGCGGATCTCGGCGGCGCTCTGATAACGCAGGTCTGTGTCTTTCTCCAGCGCCTTGTCGATAATCTCTCCCAGCTTGACGGGGATGGAGGGATTCAGCTCCCCGGCGGGCTGCGGATTGCGATCCAGGATGCCTTGGAAGACGACGGCAGACGTATTGCCTTCGAATGGGAGCTTACCGGTGGACATCTCGTAGAGAATTGCGCCGAAGGAGAACAGGTCACTGCGCGCATCAAGCTCTTCCCCGCGGGCCTGCTCCGGCGACATGTAGGCGACGGTACCAACGGCTGTACCGGGTGATGTGAGATGCAATGGTGAAACGGTGGGAGCGTCGCCGCCAACCGTCTCCAGAGCTGCGCGGCGATCGTAGGTCAGTTTCGCCAAACCGAAGTCGAGTATCTTGGCTTGCCCCCGCAAAGTGATGAAAATATTCGCCGGTTTCAAGTCGCGGTGGACGATACCTTTGGCGTGCGCAACATCAAGTCCATCGCTGATCTGGATACCGATGTCGATGATTTTGTCGAGCGCCAGAGGGTTTCCTCTGATCTTTTCATTCAGGCTTTGGCCTTCCAGCAACTCCATAGCGATGAAGTGCTGGCCTTCGCATTCCTCAATGGCGTAAATGGTGCAGATGTTGGGGTGGTTGAGGGCCGAGGCGGCACGCGCCTCCTGCCTAAAGCGCTCGAGAGCGTAGTGGTCCCGGTCGAAATCCCGGGACAGGAATTTCAGGGCGACGTGGCGCCCCAGCCTGGTGTCTTCCGCTTCATACACCACGCCCATGCCACCGGCGCCCAGTTCCGTAACGATTTTGTAGTGAAGAAAGCTCTTCCCGACCACGGTTTCCAAAGCGCAAAGCTCCCCAGGGTTTGACTCTATTGTGCGCCAAAGGAACCGTCAAGACGGGGAGAGCGGCCCTGCCGTGAGGGTACACGGAGCTACTGAGAACTTTGATGGGAAGCAATCGGCCAGGGTGGCCTTTTTGCAATTTGCTTTTGCTGGCGCCAAGACTGCTTCGGCTAGTGAGCGAGAAGCCCATTCGCGACAATCCGGGCCGCGTCCAAATTCTGCGAAGGGAGCTTGACTCGCTGCCGCACTGCCCGTGGACGAATTGATACACACACCGGTTCGGCAGAGTGCATGGCATACCTGGAGTGAGCTTAGGCCGAGGCCTCCTCGACAACTATCGCGCCGGCATTAGCAGATGTGTTGGTGGCAACGATCTACGTTACTCATATTTAACTACGTTACTCATATTTAAGTCTGAAACGATTTCCGTCTACGAATCTTTCACAGCGTCACAGGCTTTTGACATTATGCTGACGCCTCACTGACAACACCACCACTGCATCCCCTTAAGCTTGCGTTCAGATTGAGGTTTGTAAAAACCAAACCTACTGTGAGGACCGAGGATGTCACGGCGACCTTTCAACGCATTTCCTAAGTTAAGTTTTCTTCTGATGCTGCTTGCGCTTTCGTTCGCATTTTCCGGCACCAGTCACGCGATTCCGGCGTTTGCCCGCATGTACGGCACCAGTTGCAGCACATGTCACATTGATTTTCCCAAGCTCAACGACTTCGGAAAAGCCTTCAAGGACGCCGGGTTCAAGTTTCCGAAAGACGATGAGTCGATGCTCAAGATCCCGCCCGTGATGCTGGGCGCGCCAGCGAACAAAGAGCTATGGCCAAAGGCAATCTGGCCAGGGACGATCCCCGGCATTCCTCCCATTGGCTTCCAGATGACCAATTACTTGCAGTTCACCGGAACCAGTAGTGGAAAGTTTGCTTCGCTGACCCCGGCAGGAACGCTGCCGCCGTTTGTCCCGACGACGGACTTCGAAACCGGGCTCTTCAGCCTGTTTAGCGCAGGCAATTTTGGCAGCGACATTGCGTTCTGGGTGGACAACGACATCAGTGTCGGCGGAGCCAACGCCAACGCCGGCTTGGGAGAGGCTTATCTGAAGTTTGTCAATATCGGCCGCCTGCTGAAGCTGCCGAAGAACTCTTTAAATCTGCGGGTTGGCCAGTTCGAACTGGAGCTTCCATTCACGGCATCCAAGTCCATCTGGATCAGCCCCTACGACATCTACACCCAGTCCAACATCGGCGCCATGAACGCGGTGATTCCGCTGCAGCAGTTTGTCAATAACCAATTCGCAATCGCGAATTCGGCACAGGGCATTGAGTTCAGCGGGGGATTACATACGGGAGGCTATAACTACTCAATCGCCTTCATCAACCAGAACACCAATGGTGTGGGGCAGGATTCGAATACGGGGAGTCCTTATGTTCCGCAAGCCACCGGCAGCAACAATGGCGGCGTCGGCGTAGCTTCGGATGCGAACTTCAAGGACATCTACGCCACGTTCAACTACCGCTTCAATCTGGAGCGGGACAAGCAAAGCCGTGAAGCCATTCAGGCTGCTGGCCCCAGCGGGCCGCACGACCACACCTATTTGAACTTCGGCACCTACTACTTCTACGGGCGCTCGGTGCAACGACTGCTGGGCGCTGCCGCCGATGGTACAGCGGCAGTCGTCACGGCGCGTGAGCCTTTCTATCGCGTGGGCGGCAACATGACCTTCAACTACCGCTGCTGCCTGCAATTCAATGCCTTGTACATGTACGGGCACGATTACAACTTGCTGCCCATCGATGCCAACGGCAACCTGATCGCTTTGCAGAATCTGAATGAGGCGGTGCCGGTAGGATTCATCCATAGTACGCCGGCCAGCTTCAGCGGCGGCTTTGCCGATGTCGAATGGCTCGCCTATCCGTGGATGTATGTGATGTTCCGCTACGACGCAGTGAACTCGACCTCCGATCGCATTAATGGGTTGACACGAAATGACGATGGCTCGGGCTTCAACGGCGCTCCGTTCAATGGGCCGTTTGGTTCGACGCGCAACCGCTTCACGCCAGCGGTGCAGTTCCTCATTCACCCGAACATTAAGGCGACGCTTGAGTATCAATTCCGCCCGTCACAGTCGGTTGTGATTGCGACCAATCCGCTGACCGGACTGCCGGTAGCCTTGAATCCATTCCACACCAATACGCTCGTGCTGGGGCTGACGTTTGCGTATTAGTGAATTGAACTTGACCATGCATGCCTGAGAAAGGAAGAGAGTGTTCATGAAACGCTGTCTCGTCATACTGGTACTCATCGCTACGGCCGCAGCCACAGCCGTCGCCGGATCCATCGAGGGAAAGGTCGCGCCGGGGAATTCCGTCATTTATGTGGACGCCATTGCGGGCAAGACCTTTCCGGCTCCAACCCAGAAGGCTCTGATCGACCAGAAGGGCCTGATGTTCAACCCACACCTCACGGTCATACAAGTGGGAACGACGGTTGAGTTTCAGAACGACGACAGCGTTCAGCACAACGTGTTCTGGCCCTCAATCAATGGCAACAAGAAACTAGGCCATAATCTCGGCACCTGGCCAAAAGGAGAGAAACGCCCTTATAAATTCGACCAGCCTGGAGTGGTTCCGCTGCTCTGCAACGTTCACCCGGAAATGTCGGGTTACATTATCGTCAGTCCAACGCCATACTTCGCCGAAACGGATGCCAGCGGAAACTACAAGATCGACAACGTTCCCGACGGTAAGTACAACGTCGTCGCCTGGCACGAAGGCACGAAGCAGACGAAACCAGTGGATGTTGCCGGCACCGGCAAAGCTGATTTCGCGCTCGCGAAATAGCGATAGGAGATTTCCATGAAGGCGTTGGTCAAAGGTGTTGCGCTTATGGTGCTGCTGGGAGCGATAGCTCCACTCCGCGCCCAGGTCATCACGCCGGTCGAATTGCCCGATCCAAAAGCGCAACGCCTCCAGCAGAGGCACCTAAAGACCCTGATGGCGATCGGCACCGAGATTGAGGCGCACAAGTTCCCTTATCCTTTTTACTTCAGCCGCGTGCTGGACGTTGATCTTCCCAAGATGCAACTCGCTGACCAGCGGTCCATCCGCTTCGACACCTACAAGGGGCAAAGTGTATTGGAGATAACCGGCAACTACTACGCGGCTTATTCCGCCGACCGCATGGACGCTTATGCGCGGTTGAAGGAAACCTTTGAGCGGGTAGTCCTGCCGATCCTACAGGCGGAGGTCCCACACTTCCCGGACGACACCGAATTTTCGGCATTTGCCGTCGAGGTTTCCCACCACGTGCGGCAAAAAGTAATGGGCGTCAACTCCGAACAGCCGGAGAACGTCGCCTTGATCATTCCGGTGCCGGTTGCGCAGAAGCTTGTGGATGCCAGGAGCGACGATCAGAAGCAGGCTGCGATATTGGACGCACAAGTATTTCTGAATGGGCAGCCGTATTCGTTGTGGCTGCAAGAGGGCGCTCCGTCGGAAGAGTGGAAGAAAAAATACACGCCCCTGCCCGCAGCTAAGACGCAGCCCGTCGAGATCGCGAATGCGACCGCGAACAACGCGGCGTCAAACAATCCTTCCGTCTCCCCTAACCTGATGAAGGCCTCGGCCACGCCCACGCGGATTCTGACCCCAGAGTCGCTGGCCGTACTTCAACGCCAGAACCAGGATGCGATCGATCGCCTGATAAAAGGTCTTGACGGCCAGGCGCACTTTCTTCCCTATGCGGCTCCAGGGTTCATTGGATTTCGTCATGCCGCCTACTTGCAACTCTCGTTCCGCACTTCGATCGAGGTCCTGCCCGGAAGTTCGCGCTACAAGCGGGCGGCGCTCGCGTTCGACGAGCACGTATCTCATCTCATACGGCCAACGCTGGATTATTTTCCGCCGGAAGTTGACTTCGACGGCGTGGACTTCAGTAGCACGGTGCGTCTTGGCGACGGGGCGCAGGCCGACGCAGTGGAGTTCTTCTTTCCTTTTCGCATGATGCGCTGCTTCGCCACCTACGACTGCACCGGGCAGCAACTGCTCGACTCAGGGACGGTAGTGATTAACGGCGAGCGGTCCGCCCTCGACCTGCAAATTGCCGAGGGCAAGAACTAGCGATGGTGTCTACATCAACCTCGCCGGAACAGAATATAACTTAGCGGATTTTAAGGCCCTTATACTTGGTGGAGCTAGTCGGGATCGAACCGACGACCTCATCGTTGCGAACGATGCGCTCTCCCAGCTGAGCTATAGCCCCACATCAGGGTGGTCACAAATCCTCGCACGCGGCGGGAATAGGGGTCCCACCGGCTTCATTATACAAAATACAAATTACGCTCGGGCAGCGTCGAAACACGAAATCCTTCGACCAGTGGCTTGGCGGCGCTAATCGAAGGACTCGTGACAAATCACTTCATCTAGTTGGTCGATCCCATAACCGACACCGCCGGGTTGGGGTCAACTGCGGGAAGCAGAGCCACCTGTGTAGGTGAAATCACATACATGATGGCCGTCGTACTTCCGTTCTCCATGATGACCGCCCTACCAGTCGCGTCGACCTGGTAGGTAGCGATCAGGGGTTGGGTCCCGTTGCCTGATGGGCCGGTCGTATTGATCGTCCCCACCAGGTTGCCGTTGCTATCGGAAAATGCCGTAGCGACGGAGTCGGTAACTTCCGCTGTAACCGGCATGTAGGTCCCGCCCCAGTAGGTTCCAATCGCAGAAGCATTGGAGAAGGGCGATCCCGACTGTGGCAGGAAGTAACCGGAGGTCACCGAAGTATCCTGGCCAATGACGAACGCCTGGTTCTTACCGGCGAGATAAAAAACGGGAGGAGCGCCGTTGCCGAATCCGGTGAGGGTCACTCGCCCGTTCGAGGCGACGCTATAGGCGCCCTGCGCCGTCTGCTGCTGGTTGAGTGTCCCGCCGACATTTTCGTCGTAACTGATGCTGCCGTTCCCATTGCCATCGGTGGTGAGTAAACCAACGAGAATGTCGGGCACAGACGAGGCAGGACCTTTCCGCTTCGATTTGCTCTGGCTCTGGGCCACTCCACTCGTCCTGACCACACTCACTCCATTCAGAGAGGTGTTGTCGAACGAGGCGGAGCTTTGTCGCAGCATCGTCTGCTGCACCAGGTTGGCCCCGCCACTGACGCCATCGACCGAAAGGAAGCTCAGTTCATTCGCCGACGTTACGTAATACATCCAATTGGTCGTAATGCCGCCGGTCACAAACTTAGCCGTGCCGCGGCCGGTGCTAGGATCCAGTGTAAGCAGGGTGCCAGCAGTCGGAATCGAATTTAGCAGCGTGCCGGCGTCGTTCGTGTCCACGGTACCCTGAATGTTTCCAGTCGCATTAATCGCGTAGACTCCCGCGCCGGCGTAACGTCCCAGGCTGGAATCAGCTCCCGAGAAACCGGAGGCAAAGTTGCCGGCAATTTGCTGTAAAGAAAGAGCTCCCGGATTCTGCACCCTGATTGCGCCCGAGGCCCACGCGTTCGGCAGGTAGCTGCCGCTTTCATTTTGCAGCGCCAGTCTTCCATTCCCCGTACTCTCCATAGCAACCGAAAGGTGGAAGGGTGGATTCAGCGTCGGAGTAAGGGTTATGGTTCCCAGCCCGTTGGCCCCTATGGAATAGGAGCCCGTGAAGTTCAGGTGTAGAACGGGCGAGCCACCGCTGCAATTCAAGTCAAGCAACCCGACGATGTTTCCGTTGCCATCGGCCACAAAGCTCCCCACCATCAGGAACTGACCTCCGCTCTCGCAGGGCGGAGGCGGGAGACCGCCGCTGGATGGGTTGTTGAAACCGTCCACAGTGAAGGTGTAATTCCCGCTGAGGCCACCGGGAATGGCAAAGTAGCTGAACAGATCGACCAGAAGTTGGGTCTGGTTCGAGGCGTAAGCATCGATGAAGCCGTTGCTGGTGGGCACCACCGCCAGATTCGACGTGATCTCGCCGTCATACGCATTCAGGGTCGAGACCACCGGCTGGGATTGCCCGTTCGCCCACAGCGACAGGTATCCCAACGGACCCGGCGGCACCACGGTGGCATTGGCCACGATGGCCTGCGCCAGAGGGGGAAGACCGCAAGAAGGCACGATGGCATTGACCGCCAGCGTCCCCGAGAATTGGCCGTTGGGCCGGGTATCCAGAACCCGGCACGGTGTCAAAGTAAACAGCGACAGGCCGCCGGGTCCCGAACTCGCCGGAGCATAGTAGCCATTGACGTCCACCAGGAGGTTGGTCTGGCCGGTGGTCTGAACATAGGCGGCGATTTCTCCACCGTTGCCGCCGGCGGGCACGATCCCGGCGTTGGCCACCACCGTTGCCGTGTAATCGTTCAAGGTAGAGACGACAGGTTGCGGTTCTCCCTGCGGCCATACCGTCAGGTACCCGACGGGAACGTTATCCACCGGCACCACCGTGAAATTAAAGGAGTAGGCCTGCGCCGTACTAGGAATGTTGCAAATGCCTTGTATCGCGTAATCGTACTCCGTCTGCCCCTGCAAAGTCGGCCCGCCCTGCCCGCTGCGGGTGTCAATGACGCGGCACGGCGTCAGGGGAAAGAACTGCAACGTCTGCGCGCTGGGTGCCATGAAGTAGCCGTCAATGTCCAGGATCACGTCGGTGGTGTCCTTGGCATAGACGCTGACCGCTCCGCCTGCGCCCGTACCCGCTCCCACAATGGCGGCGTTGGCCTTCACCCGGCCGTCCAGAGAGTTCAAAGTGGAAACCACCGGTTGATTCTGGCCCGAGGGCCACACCGTCAAATACCGCAAGGGGCCGTGGGGCACCACCGTGACGTTCAGCGAGTAGGCGGCGGCTGATGCCGGAATATTGCTGCAGCTACCCTGGCTGCCCTGGACCGGGAAATCTTGCGACGTTCCGCCCTGAATCGGATTACCGGTTTGACGCGTGTCCACCAATCGGCAGGGGGTAAGACTGACAAACTGCAACGCAGAATTTTGCGCACTCGCGGTCAGCGCCCCCACCAGCACGATGAACGCTA
>Ga0074046_10001415_pt1 | contig 21672 bp, 15 predicted proteins | sample BogForMeECP23OM3_FD_94441 | JGI IMG/M metagenome (GOLD analysis project Ga0074046, IMG submission 94441) | Bog forest soil microbial communities from Calvert Island, British Columbia, Canada - Bog Forest MetaG ECP23OM3 | ecosystem: Environmental > Terrestrial > Soil > Wetlands ...
GTCCGGAGCAGTAGCCGACTACATCCCGCAGTTGGCCCGGGTCAACCCGGAACAGCTGGCGATCGCCGTATGTACGGTCGACGGTCAGCGTTTTTCCGTCGGGGACGCCACCACCATGTTCTGCCTTCAGTCGGTGTCCAAGATGGTCAGCTACTGCCTGTCGCTAGACGAGCATGGCACCGAGGGAGTGCACCGTCACGTGGGCCGGGAGCCGAGCGGCCGGTCATTCAACGAGCTGGCGCTGAATCCGAAGGGCCTGCCGCACAACCCGATGGTCAACGCCGGCGCGATCATGACCGCCTCGCTGATCCGGCCAGATCTGGACATCGCGGACCGGTTCGATCATGTGGCCGCGACCTGGCGTCGGCTGACCGGCGGCGCCCGGATCGGGTTCAACAATGCCGTCTACCTGTCCGAACGGCAAACCGCCGACCGGAACTTCGCCCTGGGCTACTCGATGCGGGAAGCCGGCGCGTTCCGGCCCGGCACGGACCTGCTGGCCACGCTAGAGTTCTACTTCCAGGGCTGCTCGATCGAGGTCGACGCGCAGATGCTGGCGGTGTCGGCGGCCTCGCTGGCCAACGCCGGGGTGTGCCCGCTGACCGAGGACCCGGTGTTCTCGGCCGGCACCGTGCAGAGCTGCCTGTCGCTGATGTCCTCCTGCGGCATGTACGACTTCTCCGGCGAGTTCGCCTTCACCATCGGCCTGCCCGCCAAAAGCGGCGTCTCCGGCGCGGTGATGCTGGTGATCCCGGGCCTGATGGGCATCTGCGTCTGGTCACCGCGACTGGACGAGCACGGTAACTCTGTGCGCGGCATCGAGTTCTGCCGCAAGCTGGCCGCCGCCTACAACGTGCACGTCTTTGACTCCCTGCACGCCGGCCGCGGCCGGGCCGGCAAGCGCGACCCGCGGCGGAAGAAGAACCAGACCCAGATCGAGGGTGTGGTCGCGCTGACCTGGGCGGCCAGCCAGGGCGACCTGGACGAGGTCCGCGCCCTGATCGCGGCCGGCGTCGAGCCGGGCACCGCCGACTACGACGGCCGCACCCCGCTGCACCTGGCCGCCGCCGAAGGACAGCTGGACGTCGTCCGGTACCTGCTCGCCGCCGGGGCCCGCCCCCAGCCCGCGGACCGCTGGGGCGGAACCCCGCTGTCGGACGCCGAAGGCAACGGCCACACGCACGTAGCCGAGCTGATCCGCGAGGCGGCTCAGCCTGCAGAAAGGAAGGTCGCGATATGAGCGGCACAACGATAGTCACCTCCAAGGTAGTCGCCGTCCTGCTCGCAGACGGCTGGCACCGGATCATCCAGGGTTCGTTCTCGGTCGCCGCGCTGAGATTTGGCGCCGAAGCCGACCCCGGCGTCCTCGGCTTCTGCTGCGAAGAGGTCGATACCGGCAGCCCGTACCGCCCTGCTACCCTGGCCGGCCCGCTGAACAGCGTCCTGGCCGTCCGGCAGGTCGCCTCTGCCCGCCAGACCCGCGAGCTGGGCCACTTGGCCGCCAGTCGCTGGGCCGACTCAGCCCATGAGGCCGTGGCGTAAGAGGGACCCGGTGCCCGCACCCGCTCCGGGTTTTCCCGAACGGACCGTGGCGCGTGCCCGGCCTTTTCCGGATGTGTGATACCAGATGAAGACGTCAACGCTACCCGCGGGACCGGCCGGCGACCGCAGCATGGACTGGCTTGACCATGCCGCGTGCCGGCGCTCTGACCCCGAGCTGTTCTTCCCGGTTACCGATATCAGGGCTGCCCGGGCCCAAGTTGAGGCAGCTAAGAAGGTGTGCCGCCACTGTCCAGTCAAAGGGATCTGCTTGAGCTGGGCGATGGATAACGGGCAGGAGGCCGGTATCTGGGGCGGTACGACGGAAGAGGAGCGGCGCCAGCTGCGCCGTCGCCGCCGCCGGACGAACTCGCCAGGTTCGGGCTCACCGAGCGCGAGCGCGAGGTGCTGACCCTGCTCGCGGCCGGCCGGTCCACCCCGAGATCGGGCAGGCCCTGTTCATCAGCAACAAGACCGCCAGCGCGCACGTGTCGAACATCCTGGCCCAGCTGGACGTCAGCGGCCGGGAGAAGCCGCGGCGGTCGCGCACCGGCTCGGCGTCTACGGCCCTGCCGCACGCCAGGGCCGGACGGCTAAGCAGCCCTCCCGCCGATCTAAGGCGTACCAGAAGCCCGGGCAGGTTAGCCAGCCGATGCGGTGCCCCGCCCCTTAGCCCGACAGTGGAACTAATTCCGCAACGCGAAAGGGACCACCCGGTGAACATACACGACCTGCCGACCGGGACCATCCGGGCGTCGCTCAGTCCCGCCGGTGACACCCCGCCGCCGGGCGGCGCGCGACGCTCTCGCCGCCGACCCAGAGCTGCTGAGCCGTCTAGGGAACGGACAGTTCGGCGCAGGCCTTCGCCCCGGACCGTGCTCGCGATCGCGTCGCTGGGCGGCGTCATCGCCTTTGTGGACGCGACGATCGTGAACATCGCGTTCCCGGACATCACGCGCTCGTTCCCCGGCGCGTCGATCTCGGCGTTGTCGTGGGTCCTGAATGCCTATAACGTCGTGTTCGCCGCGTTTCTCATGGCGGGCGCGGGGATGGCGGACTCGCTCGGGCGTCGGCGTGTGTTCGTCGTCGGCCTGGAGTTGTTCACGGCTGGTTCGCTGCTGTGCGCGTTCGCGCCGTCGGCGGGTGCGCTGATTGCCTTCCGGGTGGTGCAGGCGCTGGGCGCCGCCATGCTCGTGCCGTCCGCCCTGGCGCTGGTGCTGCAGGCGTTCCCGCCCGCGCGCCGCTCGCATGCGGTCGCGCTGCTGTCCGCGGTGAGCGCGGCCGCCGCCGGCTTGGGTCCCTCGCTGGGCGGGCTGCTCGTCACCGCCGCGAACTGGCGCCTGGTGTTCCTGGTCAACGTCCCGATCGGCGTGGCGGCGGTACTGCTGGCCCGCCGGCGGCTGGCCGAGAGCCGGGCGCCGGGGCGCCACCGGATTCCCGACCTGCCCGGCACGCTGCTGTTCGCGTCCGCGATCGGGGCGCTGGTGCTCGGCATCGTCCAGGGCCAGCAATGGGGCTGGGGCAGCGCGCCGGTCCTCGGCTGCCTGGCCGGGGCGCTGACCTGCGGCGCGGTGGTCGTCTGGCGCTGCACCTGGCATCGCTCGCCGGTCATCGACTTGTCGCTGCTGAAGATCCGGACGGTCAGCGTCGCCAATGCGATGACGGTCATCGGGGCGGCTGGCTTTTACGGCTACACCCTCTCGAACGTCTTGTTCCTCACCGGCCTGTGGCGGTACTCGGTGTTGCAGGCCGGGCTGGCGCTCACCGCCGGCCCGGTCGTCGCGGTGGCGGTGGCCGGCCCGGCCAGCCGGCTGGCCCAGCGCATCGGGCCCCGCCCCGTCCTCGTGGCGGGCGGCCTGGTGTGGGGCGGGGCGGTGCTGTGGTTCGTCGAGCGGGCCGGGATGACCCCCGACCTCGCCGGCCAGTGGCTACCGGGCATGGTGCTGCTCGGGATCGGCGCGGGCACGCTGTTCCCGACCCTCAGCGGCACCGCGGTCGGCTCGGCGCCGGGCGGGAGCTTCGCGACGGCCACCGGGATGAACTCGGTCGCGCGCCAGATCGGGGCCGCGCTCGGCGTGGCAATCGTGGTAGCGGTCATCGGGACGCCGACGCCGGCGACCGCCTACGCGGCGTTCCAGCACGCCTGGATGTTCGGCGCGGTCTGCCTGTTCGCCGCCGGGCTCGGCTGCGTGCTGGTCGGGCCCGCCACGGCCGGCCAGGCACCCGCGCCAGCCGATGCCGCACCAGCGGCTCTCGCGGAGACTGCGCCCCAAGAGACTGTCCATCCGGCTTGTCCCGGTCCGCGACGGGTGATCGCGCTGGACATCGCCGGGCCGAGCGTACCGCGGCCGAAGCCTCAGCTCAGCCCGGCCGGGAACGCCGCACCGGCCACGATCGAAGCTGTCGCGTCTGACACCCGGCGTCCCGGGACCCGGCGCGGCCTGGTTGGACGCCGCACGGCGGGGGTGGCAGTCTCAGCTCTGGTTGTCACGGTGGCCGCGGTGCTGGCGCTTGCGTTGCTGCCCGGCAACGGTTCCAAGCCGGTTCGGCTGACGGGGGACCAGGCCGCATCCTGGTCGCAGCCGCTGGCCGCGGCCGCGCTGGGCACCTATCCCGGGCAGCAAAACCGCGGACTGTTCCAGGCGATCAGCCGCATCGTCGCCTCCAACCGCACGATCGTCGCGACGGGATGGCTGACTAGCGACGACACGGCTCGCCAGCAGTTCTTCGTGTCGATCGACGGCGGTGAGTCCTGGCACCTCGCCCCGGTCCGCGCGCCCGGTGGCGGGCAGGCCCCACTGGGGTATGCAGCCACCCGGCTGGCCGGAGGTCCCAGTGGCTGGCTCGCGGTAGGCCCGCAGGCTGTCTGGACCAGCCCGGATGGCCTGTCCTGGACCCTGGCCGCCACCCACGGCATAACCCGGCTGCCTGGCGACGGCGTGTGGGTGCTGACCAGCACGGCCCGCGGGTTCCTGGCGGCGGGTGCGGGTGCCGTCGGCGAGAGCGCGACACAAGCGGTGATCTGGACCTCGCGCAACGGCGTGACCTGGCAGCGGACGACCGCCGCGCAGCTCGGGCTGGCCCGGCCCGGCGAGACGGTGGAGAGCATCTCGTACGCCACCTCGCGGGGGCAGGACACGGTCATCTCCGGCGCGGTGACCAAGGGCGGCACGACCTATTCCGGTGCGTGGCTGAGCACGGACGGCGGATCGACCTGGTCCCGGGTGACGGTTCCGGTCGATCACGGCGCGGGAACCTCGATCACCGGCCTGGGATTCGACGGCTCTGGCCTGATCGCCGTAAGGCCGGGCCAATCTGCAAATGGCACCGGTGATGGCGTGATTTATTTTTCCCCGAACGGACGCATCTGGCGGTACGCGGCCACCATCGACCCGGCCGGCGGCTGGAGCCCTAGCCTGGTCAAAGGCAGCGACTTTGGCTTCGTCGTCGCCGGGACCAGCGCGGCAGGGCAGATCGTGGCCTACAGAAGTACGGGTACCGGCACCACCTGGCAGCCGACCGCCCCGCTCGGCGATACCGCCGACGAGTCCGTGGCCAGCGCCACGGTCGGGGCGGGGGACACCGTCCTCGCCGTCGGGTCTACCGCTGCCAGCCCGGCTGGCCAGCAGCCGGTCTTCATCCAGGCGACCACCGTTGGCGCCGTCCGGCCGGTGCCGCTGGCCAGCATCCCGGGTGTGGTTATCCGGCAGGTCGCCGTCAACGCGCTGGCCTCGGCCGGCGGGCAGCAGATCGCGGTCGGCAGCGCCGACGGCTATCCGGCGATCTGGCGCAAGGCACGAAGCGGGCCTGGGGAGGTGGGTGGAGGCTCCTGGGCCCTGGTCTCCTCCCTGTCGCTGGTGGCCGGCGAGCCCGGGCTGGCCGCGCTTACCAGCGTGACCCACGGGCCGGCCGGCTGGCTGGCCGTCGGCGTGCCCGGTCCGGTCGTATACACCTCCGCCGACGGCACGACCTGGCAGCCCGCCCCGGTGTCGATCGCCCGGGACCTGGCCGGCGTGACCAGCGTCGCGGCCACTGCCGGGCCGCACGGATACATCATCGCCGGCCAGCTGGTCGCCCCCGGCGGCGCCTGCGTGGCCGACGTATGGTGGTCACCCAACCTCGCCTCCTGGACCCGCGCCCGCGACGTGAACGACGTGGGCGGCTCCAGCCAGGTCGCCGCGGTCGCCGCGGACGCGCACGGCTTCGTGTCGGTCGGGTCGCACAACGGCCAGCCCGCGGTGTGGACCTCCACCAACGGCACCGCCTGGACCACGATCGCGCTGGCGCTGCCGCCCGGCACCACCGGAGTGTTGCGGCAGATTGCGATCAACGGGGATCGCGTGGCCGCCTTGGGCGAGCAGACCGTGGCGGGCGTCTCGACGCCGCTGGTCCTGGCGGTCAACGGGGGCGCCAGCTGGATCCGGGTCCCGTTCATTCCGCCGGGCCCGGATGCGGCCATCACCGCGCTGACCGCGGATGCTGGCGGATTCACCGCCGCGGTCCAGTCCGGCCAGCCGGGACAGCAGCACGTCACGGTTTGGACCTCCGCCGATGGGGCGAGCTGGACCCAAATGCGCCTTGGCGGCCTGTCTGGCGGCGGGATCCGCCAGCTCACTGCCCTGGCCTCATCCGGCACCACCGTCACGGGCATCGGCTCGATCGCCACCCCATACAGCCAGCAGCCCGTTACCTGGACTTTCCCCGCCCGCTAGCCCCGTCTTTCGCAGATGCGCGTACGTGACCTTTCTGTAGTCTGGTTGTGTCTTGATTCTTCAGCGTTTCATGGGACTTGCGGGATTTGATCTGCCAGGTTCGGCCGCGTGCCTGATGCCGCCGTCTACGGACCCCCGAGCCTGGATAAAGCCCTCGGCTCGCTGCCAGTCGTGGCCTCCTTCCTGGAGGACCTGAACGTCGCCGGGATCATCGATGGGCTGTGCCCGGTCCGCGACGTCGCGCTGGCTACCCATAGTCAGGTCATCGAAGCGATGATCGCCAACCGGCTCACGTCGCCGACACCGCTGGTCCGCGTTATCGACTGGGCCCGCGCCTGGGCGGTAGGCCACTGCTTCGGGATCAGCCCGCAGGTGCTCAACGACGACCGGCTCGGCCGTGCCCTGGACGCGATCGCCCCGCGCCTGGATCAGATCGCTGGCACCGTCGGCGCCACGGCGATCACCCGGTTCGGACTGGATGTCTCCCAGATCCACTGGGACATGACCTCGATCTCGCTGTATGGCGCCTACGAGCAGGCCGATGCCGATTACGCCCAGCCCAGGTACGGGCACCCCAAGGACCGCCGGCCTGACTTGAAGCAGATCCAGACCGGGATCGGCACCAGCGCTGATGGCGGCATCCCGGTGTTCCACCGCGCCTACGACGGCGGCGCGGCCGAAGTGTCGCAGGTGACCGGCGCGATGACCGCATTGAAAGATATGGCCGGCCAGATACCGGCCCGGCGCAGGCCGGCGAGGCCGGTAACGTCGAGATCTCCCGCCCGCCGTAAGGGTTGCGGCGGGCGGGCTGATGCATCCCCGGCAGATCAAACCCGATGCCCAGGTCCTGTTCGCCAGGGCACGGGAACGAGCGGCCAAGGGGACCCGGCCCAGCGTCCGGACGCGCCCATCACGGCTGCGGACTCGTTCCGGGCGTTTTCCCGGTCAGCCCGCACGACCGGTTACGGTGTCCGGTCCGGTGCCGCCGCGCCGCCAGGCCGGGCAGGGACCGGGCCTGGGCTGTTCAGGAGGAGCGCGAGCGTGTGCCGCTGGGCGGGGGTGAGCGGGGGTGCTGCCTCGGCCAGTTCCCCGATCCAGGCGTCCAGGCCGCTGCCGGGGTAATGTGCGGGGTGCCCGTCGGGATCGTAACGCTCGTCGCGTTCGGTACGGCCGGCCAGGGCGCCGGTGCCCGGCCGGGTTGCCGTCCCGGGTCCGGTTTCCCGCTGCGGCGCTGATCCCCTGGCACGCATGAATTGAAGGCTAGCCATTGACGGCCAGGCAGCAAATCATGGTGCGGCAACATAGGCCTCTTCAAACCGGACTGAGCAACACCGGCTATCACTCAGGAGCACTCAGCAACACCGGCTATAACCAGCTAGCACTGAAAAGAGCGGCAGATTTTTTTTGCTTGACCACGTAAACCCGGGATACGTCCCCGCTGTGCGTGCCCGGGCATTCACCGGGACACCAGCCGGCGTGATGACGGGCTGATCCTCCCGGCCTGGCACCAGTGTGCCACGCCTGCCTTACCAGGCCTATGCACCCGGCTGCTGGCCTGGGATCCGGCGTGCCCGGCAACCCCGGCAGCGGCATGGGAGCTCATGTTGCCAGAAAGGACTCCAGGTCGCTTCCGGCGCGCTCGAGCGACGGTCAGCCCGGCGGTGAAGAGAAGGAATGCGCGGCCATTAGCCAGCGCCTTGCACATCAGGTGAAGTTGGCCGTCAGGGCCGCGAAGCAAGATGCGCGTAGCGTTCACTTCCGTTTGGACCGGGCGCGGTCCCGGAGGCATACTGAAAGAGCCCGGCCGGGCTCAAGGCAGGAAATTCACGGCGCATTCGCGCCGGGCTGGCAGCGAGAAAGGAGAATGGCTCGTGGCGGACGTCCTTCACGATGAGCAGGTTCGTGATGACGGCCAGCCGGCCAGTGCCCGGCCGCGCCGCCGGACCCGGCAGCAGGGACGGCGTGGCCGCACGGTGCGGTTCGCGCTGACGGACGAGGAGTACGCCGAGGTGTCGGCCGCCGCCCGCCAGGCCGGGCTGGCGCGCGGCGCGTACGCGGCCGAAGCCACCCTCGCGGCCGCGCGCGGCGCGGTCACGACGCCGGACGCGCCGCTGCGGGACGCCTTCTACGCCCTGGACCGCGCCGCGCTGCTGGTGCGCCGGATCGGCGTGAATTTGAACCAGGCGGTCGCGAAGCTGAACGCGACCGGGCAGTGCCCTGGTGACCTTGTCCCGTACGCGGAAGAGAGCCTCCGCCGGGCAGCCCGGCTGGAAGCAGCCGGGGAAGACCTGCGGACCAGATTCCTGCGGGCCATCCGCGCACCCGGGCCACGCGGACCGGCAACCGGACCATGTTCCGCGCCGCCATCGGCTGGCCCGGGATGAGCGGACCACGTTCCGCGCCGGTCCGCTCCCGCGCGGATGGCATTCCGCGTGGTCCCGGACCCAGCCGATGGCGTTCCGCCGGCCCGGAACGGTGACCGGGAGCGGGTGAGCGGTGATCGGGAAAATCTGCCCGCGCGGCCAGGACGTGGCCGGGCTGATCCGCTACCTGTACGGCTCGGGACGGCGGGAAGAACACACCGATCCGCATATCATCGCCGGCTACCGCCCGCCCAGTGACCTGGAACCCCCGCTGCGCGCCAGCGGCAGCCGGGACTTCCGCCGCCTGGCCGGGCTGCTGCGGCTCCCGCACGACGCGCTCGGCAAGTGGGGGTACGCCAAGCCGGTCTGGCACTGCTCGATGCGCGCCGCCCCCGACGACCGCCTGCTGTCGGACGGCGAATGGGCCGGCATCGCCCGCGATGTGATGCACCGCACCGGGCTGTGCCCGCGCGGGCAGGAAGACGACGCGGTGCGGTGGATCGCGATCCGGCACGGCCCGGAGCACATTCACCTGGTCGCGATGCTGGCCTGCCAGGACCGGACCCGTCCCCGGATCGTGAACGAACGGTACCGGGTCCGCGACGCCTGCCTGGCCGCCGAGCAGCGGTACGGGCTGCGGTCCACCGCCCCGGCCGACCGCACCGCGGCCCGCTCCCCGTCCCGCGCCGAGACCGGCAAAGCCGCCCGCCACGGGCGGGGCGAGCCGCCCCGGACCACGCTGCGCCGCCACGTCGCCACCGCCGCCGCATCCGCCGCCAGCGCGGAGGAGTTCTTCGCCCGGCTGGACCAGGCCGGGGTACTGGTCCGGCTCCGGTACAGCACCAGGAACCCCGGCCAGGTCACCGGGTACGCCGTCGCCCTCCCCGATGACACTGCCAGGAACGGCGAACCGGTCTGGTACGGAGGCGGCAAGCTCGCCGCCGACCTGTCCTGGCCCGGGCTCGCCCAGCGGTGGACCCGCCCGGCCCGGCCGTACTCCCCGCTGACACCAGGCGAGGCCGACGCCCTGTGGGAGTACGCCGCCCGCACCGCCGCCGACGCCACCGCCCGGATCAGGTACTACGCCACGACCGGGAACCCGGCCGCTGCCGCTGATGCGGCCAGCGCCGCGTCCGACGCGCTGCATGTGGCTGCCGCCGCGCTCGGCAGCGGGGCCCTGCGCTGTGCCGCTGACGCCTACGACCGTGCCGCCCGCCAGCCCTACGGTCGCGTTCCCGCGCTGACCCCGGCGGGGAACCAGCTCCGCCATGCCGCGCGGCTGATCGCCGCCCACGCCTACCTGACCGGTGATCGCACGCTCACCCCGGTCGTGCTGCTGGTCCGCCTCGCCGCCCTGGCCGAAGCCGTCGCCGAGCTGCGCGAGTCCCAGCAGCGCGCCGCCCAGGCCGCCGCCGCCCTCCACGCCGCCCGGCACCTGCGCACCGCCACCAGGTCGGCCCCGTCCGCCACCCGGCCGCCAGGCAGGCCCGTCACGGCCACGACCCCACCGGCAGCGAAGCCCACGCGGCCCCGCCCGGCCACCGCCGCCGGCCTGGCCCAGGTCAGCTTCCCCAGCCCGCCCGGGCCCCATCGGCCCGCACCAGGCCAGCCCGGACCCCGCCCGGACGACCCGCCGCCACGACGACCACCGTCACCACGGCCACGCGGCCCCACCCGGTAAAACCGCGCGCAGCGCAGCAGCACTCGGCCAGGCTCGGTCAGGTGGGCCGACGCGGCCAGCACAGCGCGGGCGTCGTTCTGCCCGCCCGTCCCTGCCCCGCGCGCACGAGAACCTGATGATCTGTGTCATCAGTCCCGGTTCATCCGCCGCGCCACCATCCGGCCGACCTGCCGGGGCAAGCACCGGTTGACACCGGGCCGACGAGATCCTGTTCACGTCACGAACAGGATCTCGGTCAGTCATCACCGGACATCCCATGCGACTGGCCCTTGGCCCGGGTCCGGCCCTTCACGTTTGCCGCAGGGCGGAGGCATCTCGGCTGAGGGGGTAGCTGATCTCGAACCCGTCGCCGCTCATGCGTGTGTCGTTGACTTCCAGCGGCCGGCCCGCCGGACTGCTGGTCACGCGTACGATCCGCAGTAGTGCCGCCCCCGGTGCCAGCCCGAGTCTGCTGGCTTCAAGGGGGGATGGGGGACGGGCCGTAATAGCCTCCGCCCAGTGGATCGGGCCGAGACCGGCTTCTTCCATGCGGTCGTAAATGCCGCCGGGCCCGGTGTCACGCGCAGCGAGGACCGGCAGCTCAGCGGCAAGACCGGCAGGTATGTAGGAGGTGGCGAGCTGGGTTGGCCGGGCCGTTTCGGGGTCGCCCATGATCCGGTCCCGGATTACGGCTTCATCGCCCGGAGCCACGCCAAGCTGCGCGGCGACGTCGAAGGGCACCGGCCCCCGTGACACGGACGGCGGCTGGAGCGGATACCAGCCCTGGGCTGCCAGGTCGAAGTAATAGCCGCGCTCATCGCGGTACACCAGCCGCGACCTGGTGACCGGCTTGCGGGCCGGGCGGACGCGGACCACCGTGCCGCGCCGCCGGACGGGCTCTACCAGTCCCTCGGCCGTGAGCTGGATGACGGCGCGCCGCACGGTTTCACGCCCTGCGCTGTGCGCGGTCATCAGCTCCGTTTCTTTCGGGATGGTGGTGCCGGGCGGGTAGTCGCCACGGGTGATCGCGTCGCGGAGCGCAGCAGCGATGTCTTGCCACATGGTCAATGCCAGCACCTCCCGCCGCACGACCAATACATCCGGATGTATTGACATCCAATGCGCCTCAGGCGCACGCTCATTACATCCGGACCTATTCCCGGTGATCCGCACAGCATACGTCGGTGCAAGGCAGAACGCGCAGGAGGTTCACCGTGGCGCTACAGTTTCTCGGCAAGGACCCCGAGTCGGAATACAACGGCTCTCCCACAGTGTGGGATGACGGCAACTGCTACGTGATCCAGGGATGGCGTATCACCGACCCTGGCACGCTGGCCCAGGTGGGAACGGTGCCCGCGCACGAGACGGTGCTCCGGTTTCCCAAGCGGATGATGCAGTTCTTCAAGGAGGTCGGCAGTGACGGAGCCGCCGGACTTTGACCGCCTGCTCCGTTCCGTTACCCGGTCAGCGGTCCATCTGGAGATGCGCGACGACTACGGGGCCAGCTCACCGGCCTTCGCGGCGTGGCGCGAAGGCCGCCCCTACGACCGCAGCCGGCCAGATGCAGCCTGGCATGAGCTGGTCGGCAGCGTCATCCGGCGCGGCGCGACGGTGCGCCGCGCCCGGATCATCAGCGAGCGTGCCAGCGACTACATCCGGTTTGAGTACGAGGTAACTCCGGCCGCGAACCTCGCGGCCGGAGAACACGTGCGGTGGCTGCCCCGGCAGAGAGCATCGGACCTGGCGCTGCCCGGTAACGACTTCTGGCTGTTCGACGGCGCCCTCGTCCTGTTCAACTACTTCAGCGGCGACGGCGCGGCAGCCGGCGCCGAGCTGCGGGACGAGCCTGCCATCGTCAAGCTGTGCGGATCGGCGTTCGACGCGGCCTGGGACCGCGCCGTCCCGCATGAGGACTACCGGCCGGCGTAGCGGGGACTGTCCTCAGTGCCGGTTCGCTCAGCTACCGCGCAGCAGGCGCTGGATGCGCTCGCCGCCCGGCTGCGGGAGATCCGCAAGGACGCCGAGCTGACTGCCAGGCAGGTAGCACTGGCCGCCGGATGGCACGAGTCCAAGTGCTCGCGGATCGAGCACGCCCGGACCATGCCCTCACCGGAAGACATCCGGACCTGGTGCTCGATATGCGGCGTGCCGGATCAGGCAGCAGACCTGACAGCGGCCCTCCGCAGCATCGACTCGATGTACGTCGAGTGGCGGCGGATGATCCGTTCGGGCATGCGCCGACTGCAAGAGGCACCGCTGCCGCTGTACGAGCGAACCCGCCAGTTCCGCATCTACGAACCCGGTGTCATCCCCGGGCTGTTCCAGACAGCCGAATACGCCCGCGCCAGGATGGGACGCATCGTCGAGTTCAACGGCATCCCCGACGACCTCGACACCGCCGTCGCAGCCCGCCTGGAGCGACAGCGCGTGCTGCGGCGAGGTGATCACCGGTTCGCAGTCGTGCTGGAAGAATGGGCGCTGCGGTCACGGATCGGCAGCACCGAAATGATGGCCGGCCAGCTCACGCACCTGGCGCAGGAGTCGGCGCTGCCATCAGTGACGCTCGGGATCATCCCCGTGAGCGCGGCACGCACCATGTGGTCGAGCCCGGGCTTCTGGATCTATGACGAATCACGGGTGCTGATCGAGACCCCCGCCGCGGAACTGGCGATCACCCAGCCGCGCGAGATCAGCGTCTACCTGCGCACCTTCGCGGAGCTGGCGGCTATGGCCGTCTACGGGAGCCGGGCGAGGGAACTCATCAACGGCGCTATCGCCGACTTCCGCTGAAATCCGGCCGCGCACACTCGTGCAAGTCCATTTACCCGGCAGGCACACCCTACCTAGCGTGACGTGGAGATTCCCCTTGCAGCGCTTTCAGACGCGAGCACATGCCGTAGCTGATCTACCCGACCGCGAGAAAAAGGCGAGGGCTGCCTGGGGCAGGGTCCACTCCCAGCCGTGGGACATTCACAGGAGACGAACCAGGATGGGTCACCAGGCGAGCACGACCAGGCACGCGGCCGCGCGAGTTCACGGCGATTCCGGTGCCCGCCCGGCTCGTGCCGCGGTGCGGATTCCGCCGTTTGCTGCTCGCCAGGAAGGCAGCCCCGTGGCTCAGTGGCCGCTCCACAGCTTCCTCGAACTCGGCGCGCTTGCTGGCGCGGTGCCGTGCGCCCGCCTTCATGCCAGGCACGTGCTGTGGGAATGGGGACTGGCCGGTCTCGCCGACAGCGCCGAACTCCTGGTCTCCGAGATGATCACGAACGGGGTGCAGGCGTCCCGGGCGATGACCCAGGCCGCTGTCCGGCTCTGGCTGGCCTCCGACCGGGCACGGGTCGTCATCTTGGCCTGGGATGCCAGTCCGCTGCCACCGGTACCGGCAGACCCCCGCGCCGACGCCGAGAACGGCCGGGGGCTGCTGCTGGTCGATGCCATCAGCGAGCGGTGGGGCTGGTACGTCCCCGGCGAGCAACCCAGCGCAGATGCCCCAGGCCAGCACGGAAAGGTCGTCTGGGCCGTCGTGCAGTAAACCACCCAGGCAGCGGCCAAGCAAGGGAGACAGCAATGGCGACATTAACGCAGGTGAAAGAGACAACACGATTCCTAGAGACCGGTTCCCGCTCGCAGATGCTGGTGGCTGAGGCCGCGCAGGTGATGCCGGAAGGGATCACCCGGGAGACGATCCGCCGCCAGCCGTACGCTCCCACGATGGCGTCGGCGCACGGGTCGGTGCTGGTGGACGTGGACGGCGATGAGCGTACCGACCTGCTGTTCAACCACACCGCGCTGATCCACGGCCACGGCTACAGCCCGGTGGCGTAGGCCGTTGCCCGGCAGAGCCGCCAGCTTGAGGCGATCCCCTTCCCGAACGAGCACGAGACCGCGCTGGCCCGGCTGCTGGCTCCGCGTGTCCCGGTCGATGATCCGCTGTTCCGGTTCACCAGCTCTGGCAGCGAGGCCGTGATGCTGGGGCTGCGGCTGGCCACGACGGCAACCGGGCGGCGCAAGATCGTGGTGTTCGAGCTGCTACCACGGCGCGTTCGTGCCCGCCAGCCAGGCCGACGCCCCGCCATCGGATTCCCTGCTGTGCCCGTTCAACGCACCAGACCTGCTGCGGCACCTCTTCCGCAACCACGGCCCCGGATCGCCGCCGTGCTGGCCGACTTATGCCCGGTACGCGGTGCGCTGTCCCCGGCCACGACCGCCTTCGCCGGGCAGATCCGGGACGGCTGCGCGCGGTATGGGGTGCTGCTGATCGCCGATGAGGTGGTGTCCTCCCGTGCCGCGCCGGGCGGCATGGCCGCCGCGTACGACCTGCGCCCGGACATCGTGTGCCTGGGCAAGTACATCGGCGGCGGGCTGCCCATCGGCGCGATCGCGATGCGCCACGACCTGGGGACGTGCTTCGCCCTAAGCCATAAGCCGCGATTGGGGCACGGCGGCACGTTCAACGGCAGCCCGCTGAGCATGACCGCCGGCATCGCCGCGCTGGCCGGGTTCGGCGCTGACCGCGCCGCCGGCCTGGACGCGGCGACGACCGCCGTGTGCGAGGAGCTGAACAGCCTGTTCGCGCGCCGGGACGCGGACTGGTCAGTGCGCCAGGCGGGATCGCTGTTCCACTTCTGGCCGCACAAGAACCTGCCCGCCGCACCAGGGCAGGCACGCCACCATGTGAGCCGCGCCGTGCCCGCTGATCGCCGTGGTAGTCGTCTTCCCGTGCGTGCCCGCCACCCCGCACACCTCGGTCCCGGCCAGGAACCGGCCCAACGCCTCCGGATACGTCAAGACCGGGATACCGCGCCGCCTGGCCCCGGCAAGCTCGGGATTATCCGGCCTGACCGCCACCGAATGGATCAAACGGTCAACGACGTCCAGATGCCCCGCCGAATACCCCCGTCATACGCTGATCTCCGGGAACCGGTCCAGCAGCTCGCCGGCCAGGATCGTCCCCGAATCCTCCGACCCCGACACCACCGCGCCGGCCTGCGCCAAGATCACCGCCAGCGCGGACGTGCCGATACCTCCGATGCCAACCACGTGCACCCGCTCAGACATGCCACGCAGCATAGCCAGCCCAACTGTCGGCAACCGGGATACAGCCGATTCACCCAGGTGTTACGCGCCATGAGCGCCTGACGACACTCGCGGCGAACGCCGGTTGCTGGCTTACCCGTCTGTTAGGCGCCTCCGCCGTGCTCACGTTGGCGCCGAGATGCTCGCCATGGCGGCTCCAGGCGGCTCACGGCTACCCCGGCTCGCGTCACGGACGGTAGCGGCCGACCCGAGATATGGCGCACGATATCCGCCTTATCTGTGTCGGAATGTTGACCCGGTCGGGACGACGTCTGCTTGGGTCCGGAACTGGACATTATGCGCGGCTGCGAGTCGTTGCGACTGGCTGCGCTCACGATGCGGGGTGGTGGCAATTTCTTGAGGGCAGCCCTGAACGACAGATTCCGCTCCCGCCACACGATGCCTGCCACCGCGCCCAGGATGATCACGACCCCGATGGCGATCGGCCAGGACATGAGGGCAGAGACCACGCCGGGCGGCCCGTACTTCTTGTCGTCCGAGGTAACCATGTCGGAGAAGATGACCGAGAAGACTGCCTCCATGCCCCAGCCAGAGTACTGCCGTGCCGACGGCGGGGGGAACAGGGGCCGCCAAACGAACCGCCTGCGATTACACAACCGCTGTGCCCGCGATGCTTACGCTTGCGGCCTGCAGATCGGTTTCGGGCGTGACCGGCTGCCGCGGCGTGCGGTACCAGCCCAGGAGCTGGCTCAGCACCCCGAACACGACGGCGTAGATCCCGAGGATCACCAGCGCCTGCGTTATCCCGTTTCCGTTGTAGTACATCGTGTTGTGAATCGCCGTCAATGCGTTCCGTGGCGGCAGATACGGCCCGATGTCGCGCCAGAAGGTAGGCAGGAAAGGAACCCCGTTTGCCCCGCCGGAGGATGGATTGCCGAACTGGATCACCACGATGATCGTCACGAGCGTCCCGATGGCCCCGAGCAGCTTCTGGAGCACCGAGGCGACAAGGGCGACGACAAGGACGGTGAAGGCCATGATCGGCCACAGGGACCAGAACTGGTGGATCGGCCATCCCCAGGCGAACGCTCCGGAGATGAGGTCGAGCAGCAGTCCTGCGACGAGCGCGAAGACGATCAGGAGCGCGACGCGCAACGGGCCCGTCGAGGTCCCGGTCGCGCTCATCAGCACCGTCGACGATATATATCCCGCGACCAGCAGCGCGATCAAGACGATCGACGGGATCACGCCGTACGGGTCGCCAGACGGCGGGGCGTTGCTGGGCCTAATCTTGAGAGTCGCCTTCTGTTGCATGGCGGCGTTCTCGAAGTTCACCGTCAGCGGGTACCCCGAGTAGGCACTTGCGCCCCCGTTGAGGATCAGGGTGTTCGTGCCGCCGCTGGACACGAGAGCGCCGTAGATCTTGTTCTGATTCAACGCCGTGTTAAGAGCGGATTGGTTCGGGTACTGGATCGTCTTCAGGGACATCTGCTTCTGAACTTGTGCGGTGAGCGGGGAGGAGCCGATCTCGCCGAACGCCAGGTTGTGGGCGACGGGGTTCCGCTCGGCCGTGATGTAGTTGACCGTAAACAGGCACTGCATGACGGCCACGACCAGCAGCGCGCCCACCAGCGGAACAACTCGCGACCGGCCCGAGCGCGGCGCCGCATGGCCCGGCGCCGGGGCGCCCTCGGGGGGCTTCTGCGGCCGGAACCAGTTGAAGTAGGCACCGAACGCGACACCGACGAGGACGTAAATCCCGAGAGTGATGTACGCGTGCGTCGTGCCGTTGCCGTCGAAAGAAAGCGTGTTGCGGATCAGGACCACCGCGTTCTGCGGCGGCAGATACGGTCCGATGGCGTGCCAGAAGGGCGGCAGCAGCGGGATCCCGCCGCCGCCGGAAGAAGCCCCGCCGAGAATGATGAACAGGATGACGACGACCACCGTTCCCAGCACTCCGAGCGCCCGCTCGAGCACGGCCGCGACCATGGCGACAGCGGCTATGATGAGCGCAAAGATGGGCCACAGAATCCAGAACTGGCTATCGGGGTAGGCGCCAATCAGCGGCCCGGCGATCAGGTCGGTCAGCAGCGCCCCGACGAACGCGTAAATAACCAGTGTCGCCATCCGCCCTATCCCCGTTGCGCTACCGGTCACCTTCGTCAGCAGGACAGACGCCAGATATCCGCCGATCAGAAGCGGCAGCAGCACGAGCCCGGGGACGCCGCCGGTCGGCTCATCAGCGGGTAGCGGGTGCGACTCCTGGACGACGAGCTGCCTGTGCAGTACCGCGGCTGCCGCGCGGAAGGCGGGCCCGAGCTCGATCTGGATGATGAAGCTCGCCGACGGAACGAGGATCAGCGTGTCCGATGTTTTTCCGGGGATCAGCGCACCGTAGAGGTTAGTCTGATCGATTGCCTGGTTAACAGCGGACTGGTTCGGGTACTGGATCGTGTTCAGGGACAGCTTCTTGTCCACCGCGGTCACAAGCGGGGACGAGCCGACCACACCGAACGCCAGGTTGTGCACCTTGAACAGGTGCACCGAGCCGATGAGGCTGGCCGCAAGCCCGCACGCCAGGATCAACACGACGACCAGCCCCGCGATCCCCTTTCTCACGGCGCCCTTGGGCATGGAGGCGTCAGTCTTGCTGCCAGATGTCTCCGCTGGGGTCACGGGCTGGCGAACCTCAGCGCCATCAGATGCATCCGCCATCGAGTCCCCCTCGCCGGAGTTGCTCGCTCGCAGCATCCAGGATGAACATCTCCACCCAGTCCCAGCTGCCGCACTTCCCCCGATAATGGCCCCCGCCAAGTCGGCCCGCATCACGCATATGGGATGAATTCTCACCACGACGTCCTGGCTTCGGCCCGCCGACGTCACCGACGGGCCGCTGGCGCACCTGCCATATGTTGACTCGTTGGCCGCCAACGCCGCGTGGCTGACCTGCGCTGCCATCGCCTGCGACCTGCTGCGCGCCGCCGGGCGCCCTAGCCAGCCTTGCGTCTGCAAAGGCCCGCGGCGCCACGCTGCGCCGCGACCTGATCAACGTCGCCGCCCGCAGCGCCCGGTCAGGCCGCGGGCACATCACGCTGCACCTCCCCGAAGGCTGGCACCGCGAACACGAGTGGATAACCCTGTTCCAGACGCCGATGAGGGCGGCCGATCGCGCTTCGATCAGCGACACCACCCGGACGATTCCGGCCAGGACGGCGACGATCAGCGAAAACAGGTTCAGGTTCTCGATCAGGTTCGAGACCGGTCGCACGCCGAGTGAGTATGCGCGGGGGGTGTGGCCGGACCAGCGGATCGCCAGGCCGAATATCAGCGTCACGATGACCGCGGCCGAGAACCCGGCGAGCAGGGCGAGGGCGCCCCGGAGAATCGGCGGCTTGTTCCGCTTATCGATGCCGAGCGCGATACCCATGATCGCGTTGTATTCCGGGCCCACGACCATGGCGCCGACGATGAGGATCTGCGAATTGGTCAAGATGCCGACGGCGCCGATGAGCCTGGCTATGGCCAGGAGGATGTAGAAACTGGGAAAGTAGACGGCATCGGAGCGGATTTTAGCCTCGACGATGTCCCACACGGGAGCGATGTCGCGCTGAACGAGGCGGTGCCTGGGGGCGGAGTTGCCTGTTCCCCGATGGCCGCATCCACGGACTCGATGGTGATCGAGCCCCGGCGGTCCTGAAGAGCCTCCAGCTGGCGGAGCACGAAGTTGGCGGAGCGGGCCAGGACGTCGAACTGCACGGCATCGCCGTCAGGCCGTCGGGCGGATCCGGTGAGAACGACCAGGTTGAAGACGCCGGAGTCTGCGAGGAGCGCATCAACGAGGTGCTCAGTCAGATTGGGCGGGCTGACCAGGCGGATGTTAAAATCATCGTAACTCCACTCCAGGCTCGCTCATGAAAGAGTCGCCGAGGTGAGGCGTACGCGCGGTCGCGGGCAACGTGACCTCAGATCAGCTCAAGCTGGCGGGCTCGGCGGACCGCCTCGCCGCGGCGGGTCGCGGCCAGCTTGCGGTAGATGTTTTTGAGGTGCGTCTTGACGGTGTGGGTGGAGATGTGCATCTCGCTGGCGATCTCAGCGCTGGTCAGCAAGCCTGATACGTGTCGTAGCACCTCCCGCTCGCGTTTGGTGAGCGGCTCGACCACTAGAATCGCGGCCTGCGTTGGGGCGCCCTGCGGAGCCGGGAGCTGATCGTGGAACAGGGCCGACGAGAACAGGCTCTGGTGGCTGCTGCGGGCCAGTGCAGGGTCATGCCGCAGAACCGGCTCGATCCAGCCATGTTCCAGGACGAACGGCAGCCTGAGCTGCTCGGGTTCGGCCAGCCGCAGCGCGGACGCAAGGGAGCGGCGGCCTCGTTCGCGGTCGCCGCTGGTGTAGCTGAGCCGGGCGTCAATCAGCCACGCCTGCAGGCACACCCGGTCGGGCGCTCCGCTAAGGGCCGCGAGCGCGGGTGCGAGCACGCGCCGTGCGCTCTGGCCGTCTCCGGCAGCCGCCGACGCGTGCGCGAGGGTGACTGCGGCCTCCAGCCAGGTGCCGCTGCCGGCACGCCCGGCTGCGGCGAGCGAGGCCGGGATGTCGCCGGCCGCCGCGCATGCCCGCGACTCGGCCAGGCTCAGTCTCTGGTCGAGCCAGGCCGGGACAGGCCACCCGGATCGTGCTCTGGCTATGATCTGGGCGGCCGCCGCGGCGCGTCCCTCGGCCAGGGCGCCGCCCGCCGCGACCAGATGGGCCACCGCCCCGATCAGCTTGTCCGGCCTGGCGCCCAGGGCGGCGTCCGCCTGCTTGAGTCGGCCGTGCGCCTCGCGCAGCTCATAGCGTTCCAGGTGTACCCAGGCCAGCGCGACAAGTGCCGCGGGGCTCGGGTTCTGGCCGGGCAGCGGGTGCTCGTCGAGCTCGAGGGCCGCCTGGCCGGCCAGCTGTGCAGCGCGGCGCAACCGACCGCGCAAAGCCTCTGCCAACGCCAGATGCCCCAGGCAGTCGGCTGGTTCGCCCTGGATGCCGGAAGCGGTCTCGGCGGCCACCCCCGACTCGAGGACACAGGCCGCCTGGTCGAGATGGCCTGACCACAGCTCGACAGCTCCGCGACCGGCCAGTACGCGTGCTCTGATGTGAGGATGCCGGGCGAGCTTGTCGCCTGGGATCCTGCTGGCCAGCACCTCTGCATAGGCAGCGGCGGCCGCCGCCGCCATCAGGTCCCCGCTGCGAAGGGAGGCGGCCATGCGGATCATCGCGGCGGCCAGCCGGCCCGCGGCCTCCTGATCGGCGGGAAGACGCTCCAGGATGCCGTCGGCGGCATCCAACGCGGCGGCGCATGATTCAGGTCGGCCAGCGGACAAGGCGACCGCGGCAGAGACCAGGTGCGGCTGCGGTCCGGTCCAGGCTTGGCCGTGCGGCATGGCCGCGAACTCCCCGGCCAGGGACCGGCCGCCCCGCGGCTCGATGATCTGGCTGATCGCTAGCCCGTCGATGACCATGTCGGCGGCCAGCTGCCAGTCGCCGGCCCAGGCGGCGTGCCGTACCGCGTCGGTGAGCTGGCCGTTCCGCTCATACCACCGAGCCGCTCGCCGATGCAACGCGACCACCCGGTCCGGATACTCGCGGCTCAGTTTCAGACGCAGCACCTCGGCGAACAACGTGTGGTAGCGGTACCACCCGGACCCGGCCGCCAGGACAAACCCGTTCGCGTGCGCCAAGGCCGACAAGATTCTCCCGGCCTGCTCAGTGCCGGCCAATTCGCTGGCGGCCTGCGCGCTGACCTGCTCCAGGAGGCTGGTACTCAGCAAGACGTCCCGGACCTCAGGCGGCTGGGTGTTGAGAACCTCCTCTACCAGGTAGCCAGTCAGGGCGCTGTCCTCGGTGATCAGCTCCTTGACGAATTGGTCCGGGTCGGGATGGGTGCCCAGGGAGATCGCGGCCAGGCGCAGCCCGGCCGCCCAGCCCTCTGTCCGCCGGGTCAGGCACTCCAGCGAGTCCGCCGTCAGCGTGATGCCATGCCGGGCCAGGAGCTCCCCGGCTTCAGCGACGGTGAACGCCAGGTCGCTGGCCCGGATCTCGGCCAGCTGCCCGGCCAGCCGGTAACGGTGCACCGGCAGCGGCGGGTCCATCCGCGCGGAAACCACCACCCGCAGGCCCGGCCCGGCATTCGTCAGCACGTAGCCAAGCCCGTCCAGCACCCGGGGGTCGGTCAGCAGATGCAGGTCATCCAGGACCACCGTCACCGGCGGGTCCTGGGCCGCCAGCGCCGCCGCAAGCCGCAGCAAGAACACATGGCCGGCCGCCCGCCCCCGCGCGGCGGCCGGCAATGCCCCCGGGACGGAAACGCCGGACCGGCGCAGTGCCGCGACGA
>Ga0074046_10001416_pt1 | contig 21665 bp, 20 predicted proteins | sample BogForMeECP23OM3_FD_94441 | JGI IMG/M metagenome (GOLD analysis project Ga0074046, IMG submission 94441) | Bog forest soil microbial communities from Calvert Island, British Columbia, Canada - Bog Forest MetaG ECP23OM3 | ecosystem: Environmental > Terrestrial > Soil > Wetlands ...
CTGGTCGCTCCCCCGCCGCCACCCCCGCCGCCACCCGCTCCGGCAGTCACGATAGTGAAAGCTCCACCTCATAGGGTATTTGAAAGTTCTGGCAAACTGATCGCACCAAGGGTGATTCCCAAAAATGTTGCTGATATCAAGGAAGCGCCCTTGCCGCCGGATATGGATTCTGGCGGAGTGCCGGGCGGAGTGCCGGGAGGTGTCGCAGGTGGCTCGATGGGCGGGGTCATCGGAGGTGTAGTCGGTGGAATCAACACAAGCACACTTGTTGCTCCGCTGGCACCGAAAGACAATCGGCCGAAGGCACCAGTGCGTGTGGGAGGTAGGATCAGAGAGCCGAAATTAGTTTACCGAGTGGACCCGACCTATCCGATATTGGCCAGACAAACGCACATGCAGGGTGTCGTCATCATTGATGCGGTGGTGGACGAGCAGGGAAACGTGGTTGAAGCGAAGGTCCGTTCTGGCCCACCGTTGCTGATACAATCCGCTATCGATGCTCTCAGGCAATGGAGGTATGAACCGACCTACCTAAACGACCAGCCGGTCTCGGTGCAATTGACTGTGACCGTGTCTTTTCTTTTAAACCAATGATCGAAAGCCAGGTTCGACGGGCGCGACTGTTTTTGGCTAGTTGAGCTTTAGCCTTTGCGAGTGCTCCGAACGAGAAATGAGTTGCGCTTAGCAACCTCGGTTCAGGCTCCAGGATTTTCCGGATCTTCTCTTTTATCTAAATACTTCACCAGAAGGACTTCATTTCCCTTTTCGTTGTAGAGAAGTTCGTCGACAAGTTTCTTGGCCATCAAAATTCCGAAGCCACCGGGGCGAATTCCCCGACTCTCGCGCTCGGTCATGTGCCGAAACGGCTCGTCAGGAGGATTTCCAACCGCAGCGTGCTTGATCTCGTCCATGGAAAATCCTTCGCCGGGATCTTTTACTTTGCACAAGATCATTCGGCGAGTGCGCACGTAGCAGATTTCCACGTATTGCGATGGATCGAAATGCCCGCCGTGCTCCATGGCATTGAGGAGCATTTCCCGAAATGCGGTAGCAACTTCCTCTTTCTCTACATCGGGCAAATCGGAAGCTTCACGAAAGAACTGAATGAGCCGGTTCGCGGTTAGCACATCGCATCGGACCGACAGACGGACCCACTCTGGCACCGCAGAAATGATCTCGATTCCGTCATCCCAGAGCGGTTCCGCCATAGCAATTCGGATCATCTCCGCCAGTTTTTCGGTGGAGAACGGCCGCGCGAAATAGCTGAACGCACTCTCCCGAATAGAGGAAAGAACATCGCCCGGTATGAACTCGTCGGTAAGAATAATTAGCCGGGTGTGCGGGCGAACCATACGGATACGTCGCAACAGCTCGATGTCTTCTTTTCCCGTTGTTCTCTCGCCGGTAATGATCAGATCGAAGGGGTGTTCCTTGGCCATGGCCAAGGCGTGTTTGTTATCGGCAGCAAAGTGAATGGACCAGTCCGCATGGTCGAATAAGTTGGTGAGTAGCTGATTCAATTCCGGACTGGAGTCGACGAGTAACGCGCGGTGCTGCTCGGTTGGGGCCGGGTCTCTTGGAATCTGAGGATTCGTTAAAGACATGTCGATGGCGCCTCGTGAATCAGTTTTTGGCGTGCAAAAACTATAGTTCGGGGCTGCCCTTGATGCAAGATGCACCATCGGACGGATTACAAAACGGCCAGCTTAGTTTCTATTCATTCATCAAGAATAGCGGCTTCATTTCAAAACTCTGGTACACGGGGCGAAGTCGCTCTGTATTGTAATGCTCCTTAATGTTGATCACTTTTTTCGTGGAAGTGACTGTTTCGATGGGCACGTTATCGTAGCGACCATTCTTCAGAACTACCAGGCGCCCGTGAGTGCGATTCAGAATCAAATCCAGGGCGAGATTCCCGTAAGCCATGGGCGCGATGGAATCAATGGCGTCAGGGTCGCCGCAGCGGACAAGATAGCCAAGCTTCTGGGTGATACAGTCAATTTTTTTTCCATTGTTGAACTTCGGTGAAAGTTCGGCCAGCTCATCGGCAACCAACTCCCCGATGCCACCCAGTTTCTTGTGCCCAAAGGCGTCGGCATCTTCCTTTTGGAAGACCATGTCGCCGCCGTCAAACATGGCGCCCTCGGAAACCAGGACAATCGAGTAGCGACTAGGATTGCGATTGCGATCGTGGACCAGGAGTTCCGCTAGCCTCGAGATGTCGAATTTATGCTCAGGAATCACGCAGCGATCTGCGGCACCAGCCATGGTAGGCAACATGGCCGTGAAGCCAGCATAACGCCCGAAAACTTCCAGAACCATGAACCGTTCATGAGATCCAGCGGAAGTACGCAAGGAATTCACCATCTGGATTGTGCGGGTAACACAGGTGCTGAAGCCGATACAGTAGTCCGTTCCTGGAACGTCGTTATCCATGGTCTTCGGAATAGCGACCACCCGCACACCTTCATGAAATAAGCGCACCCCATAGCTCAGGGTGTCGTCTCCACCGATGGGAATCATGTATTCGATGCCCAGCCAGGAAAGATTTTTTATGACCTCAGCCGTTAGATCATTTTTGTCGGCTGCAAACGCGCTTTTCAAATGCTCGGGAACGTTATTCTTACTTACCTTGCTCGGATTGGTGCGGGAAGAATGGAGGAACGTTCCGCCGGTGCGCCCGGCGCGATTCACCACATCTTCTGTGAGCCGCTGGAAATTATTGGAGTTGTCATACTTTTCGTCGCGAACGATGTCGACCAGGCCGCCCCAGCCGCGGCGAAATCCGATGACTTCGAATCCTTCGCGCAGCGCTCGCAAGGTCACGGCACGAATGGCTGGGTTCAAACCCGGTACATCGCCACCCCCGGTTAGGATTCCGATGACGCCTCTTTTTACGTTGAAGTTAGCCATGTTTCCGCAAGTCTCTTTCCATGTAGAGTAACAAACAAGAGATTATCTATCCCGGGCCGCAATTTAGAAAGTGGAAAAAGGAAATAATTGCCCGACTATCGCGGACCTGCAGCGCGCAGGCAGTCAAACCTATTGCGTGCTTAGAGTTCGATGCGCGTTCCAAGCAAAACCAGAAAGTTCAAGAGCCATGTGGGATGGGCAGGCCAGGCGGGTGCGGTGACTAGGTTGCCATCGACAACCGCTTCGGTCATGGCCACATCGGCAAAGGTTCCACCGGATTGCCTAACTTCCGGACCAACGGCCGGATAGCAACTGCAACGCTTCCCTCTTAACACTCCTGCGGTTGCTAGAATTTGTGCTCCGTGACAAATCGCTGCAATCGGTTTCTTCGCAGAAGCGAAATTCTGAACGATTTCGAGCACCCGTGCATTCAGTCTCAAATATTCCGGTGCGCGGCCACCGGGGAGGAGGAGAGCATCGTAAGCTTCTGCTTTGACTTCATCGAAGGCGGCATTCAATGTAAAATTATGCCCGCGCTTTTCGGAATAGGTTTGGTCTCCTTCAAAATCGTGAATGGCAGTACGCACCGACTCACCTGCTTTTTTGCCCGGACAAACCGCGTCGACGGAGTGGCCGACCATTAAGAGGGCCTGGAAAGGCACCATAACTTCGTAGTCTTCGACGAAGTCACCAACCAACATCAATACTTTCTTGGCAGCCATAACGCCTCCATGAGTGCAGAAGAGATAGGAAACGAAAATTGCAGGCAGGTGCTCCGGCTCTCAAGTCGAGACTCCGCGTGGACCTTACCCGTAGTTCGAATATTGGCTTAATCACCACCTTGCTCTGTGGACAGAATGCGGATCCAAACAAACCACGCACATCCTGAAATTTCACTTCCGCTCATCGAACTATTGAGGTTGGCTCGAGACTGCCAATGATACGGCAGCGTCTCCAATGGTTAGCATGTCCGTGCGCGTTTTGTCCCACTCGCGCACAGTTAGGCCGCGAGCCGTGAAGAAACGACGGATCTTGGCAGAGTCCCATCGCAAGACTTCTTCGAGCACCGGAATCAAAACGCTCATGGCGTTGTCGCTCAGTACGGTCCGACGAGCAACTTTGGTAATGAATTGCGCTTCGGAGACAGCGATGGTCAAACCATCGTGCTGGTTGATGTGCATCATCACCGGCAAGTCGGAACTGCCGTCGCCCATGTAAATGATGTGGTCGTGGCTGATACCAAGCGCTGCACGTATCTCTTCTAGGACGAAAATCTTTCCCCATCCTGCCGAGGCGTGAACGATGGAATTCACTTCGCCGCTTGATTCGTTCCAGAAGAAACGCGTGCCGTGAATATTTTCCGGAGGAACGATTCCCTGCAGAGCGGATTGAATGATTTCCTGGGGGGCCGCGGAAATCACGTTGAAGGAAAATTTGTAACCATCCGAGAGATTTTCGAGGGAACGCGCAAAGAGAGAAACATCATGCTTCAGACGAATACGTTTCCCCGTTTCCAAAAGATGATCCCGGCGTACGCGGCGAAAATCCGGGTCATGAAGGATCAAGTAGGATAGCTCTGCACCCTGTTGGACCAGATGGATGTCAGAGAGGCCCTTCACTTTGCCGTGAAAATCGTGAAGGCCGATGAGCTCGCTCAGCACGACGCCCGAGTCGTTAAAACTGAGGGTCTGGTCGAAATCGCTGGCCAGAAGATACTGCTGTACCATAGGGATATACTCCTCTTTCTGCCCGTCATAAGGGCGCGAGCCCGAAAAGCGCTCAAAATTCCCCACGCATCCACCATAACGCTCCCAGGGGGTAGACACCCCACGAATTATTTTGATGGGTGCTATGCGTGAAAAAGGTCAATGTTCTGTAAGCTTTTGGTTAGATGCTACGCATTGGTAAACGGTTTACTGATATAGAGTTAGATGGATAATCGATAGCAAAATGCGGAGGTTACAAAAATATAAAGGTTACCTTTTGAGCACGAAGAAAAAGCGATAAGCAAAAATAGCGTTTTGGTAGTTCCAGGACTCGCCCAGGGGTTGCCCCCCTCGCGGCCACTATTGCTTCGATGTTCCGAGGCCTTAGTGCGGAGGAGCAGGAGGGAAGGGCCTCGGGCGAACAGGTCTGAAACCAGATATGTCTCGCGTGTCGCTGCGGGGGAACTAGGTTCGGGACTGGTTTCGGTTCGGCGAAATTGGTAACGTCTAGATTTCCATTACGCGGTGCGCGAATGATTAGTCACCAATTGGCGGCACGGCGAACAATGCGGGTTGTGGGCTTCTCTCGGGCCGTGCTATCAACAGTGGGGGCCCTTATGGAACATGCACTGAATAAACCTATCGAATCGCGGCGCGCTTACCAACATCGCCGGCACACGATTGCCTTTGGGATGGTCATTGCGCTGGTGATCGCAGTAGCGCTTGTTGTTCTGCTCGTCGTCTGAACGTAAGCCGTCTCACGCCCATCCGTCATCACTACCCTCGAAGTTGCCCGATTCCCCGTAAATCTAGCAGGCCTACTTTCTTTTTCGCTCAACCAGCGCGGTAAGCGCGTGGGTGTACTCTTCGACGGCTTTCGGGTTCGCCTTGTTGTAGACAAACTGACCCTCACGCCGGGTTTCGATCAGACCCGCTTCGGCGAGTATCTTTAGATGGTGCGAAACGGTTGCCTGCGTAACTCCTTGTAAAGATACCAGCTGCCCGCAATTCATTTCTTCTGAACTGCTGATCGCTTCAAAGATCAGCAGCCGGGTTTCATCGCCTAGGGCCTTTGAGATTTTCTCTATCTTCCCTTTGTCCATGCTTCTCTATTGTATAGGCCCTGGCAAATGCTCTGTAACCTTTCATTTAGACATTCATCTAATCGTCGGGTCCACAAAATGGCGCGGGAGGAATAGACATGAAACGGCTGGAAGGAAAGGTCGCGGTAATCACAGGTGGGAATAGCGGGATTGGTTTGGCCTCGGCCCAGCGTCTTGCCGAAGAGGGAGCGCGTGTAGCAATTTCCGGCAGAAATCGAAAAACTCTGGACCAAGCTGCCAAAATCATCGGACAGAATGCTTTGGCAATTCAGGCGGACACGTCAAAAGTCGCTGACACCGAGCAACTCCTAAAAGAAGTTAGGCAAAAACTAGGAAAAATCGACGTACTCTTGTCAACGCAGGGATTGCCAAATTTGCTCCGATTGCGGACTCCTCGGAAGCTTTTTTTGATGAACAATTCAACACCAACGTGAAGGGTGCCTATCTCACGCTGCAAAAAGCAATTCCGCATCTGAACGACGGCGCCTCGGTCATCTTGAACACCAGCATCGTTTCGACAAAGGGGCAGGCCAACGCCAGCGTTTACTCCTCAACCAAGGCTGCACTGCGGTCGTTTGCACGAACGGCCGCAAGCGAATTAATTGGCCGGGGCATACGAGTGAATGCCGTCGCGCCTGGGCCGATTGAAACTCCCATATTCGGGAAAACGGGGCTCTCCGCGGAAGAGATTGCCGGATTTGCAAAGCACATATTAGAAACCGTGCCGATGAAGCGATTTGGAAAGCCGGAAGAAGTGGCAGGCGCGGTAGCTTTCCTGGCTTCCTCTGATGCGTCCTACATTACGGGCGTGGAACTGAATGTCGACGGCGGAATGGGCCAACTTTAAGTTGTCGTCCAGGACTCCCGCACAGGGGTGGTTCTCGGGCGGCCTTTCTTATTTCGGGAAAGAGGGATCCGCAGAAGAAGCAACGTCGGCGTCAAGGAACCATTGGTGTGTTCTGTCTCCTGGCGCGTAGCAGTTTCCATCGGCTGAGTAGTTGGCCGGACAGCGCGCGGTAAATTCCCTGCGACGCGGCGATTGGGCGTACTGCCAGATCTCTGTCAGAGGAAATCCACTTTGTTCTGGCAACAACCCGGTGGATGGAAATGTGCAACCCGGGGATGGGGGGCATGTGTCGTTATAAACCCAAAACACAATCTTATTTGCCCCCGCGTGCTCCTGGACATCGCGCGCCGTAGTGAGGCTGACGCCTCCACCCTCATCTACGGGCATACCAGAGCAATAAACCCCCACACGATACCCGTCACGTTGCAAAATTTCGGTCCAGCTTCGAATATATGCGTGAGAACTCGCCGGCAACCTTCCGCCCTCTTCGATATCGAGAAAGATAATCGTGCCCTTCGGGAAACCCTCTTCATCAGCGGCTTTCGTCGCGAGTTCAGCATCCAGAGCGCCTTTTTGCCGGGCGTCCGTGTCATTTTTCAGGTTTCGACTCTCTCTTCCACTAAATAAAACCACAAATCCGAAACCGAGTTCTTTCAACCGAGCGCGCTTTCCTCTCCATGTAGTTCCCTTCTCCCCGGGTGGTGGCCCAAGCCAATAACTGCTGAACGAAAATGTTTTGCGCAACAGCGGCAAAGCCTCGTCGCCAGGATACTGATTCAAATCAAAACCGAGAAAGGAAGGTATTCCTTGCGCCGGACGCCGCACAGAATCGCCATGGCTCATTGGACCGAATGGTGCCAGTAAAAGGAGACTCGGCGGAGCAAAGAGTAGGACTGCCAGCAAGCGCATTCTTTGAATGTAGCGCAGATGTCCGTTGATCGAAATTGTTGGCATATGGAATTTTCAGGTATCCATATACTGAGCGTCGCCATTGCCGAAGGACCAATTCTCCCAATTCACTTCGACGAGATTGATTAGGAGGTCTCCCGGTAACACACCGGGATTTTGTCCGAGAATTTCCGCCATTCGTTTATACAGAAGTCTTTTCTGCTGCGGCTTGCGGCCAAAGCTTAAGGTGATTTGCACGAACACGACCCCCTCGGTACGTTTCACGTCGAGATATTGCGGATCATAAATCAAGCCATCCGGCGGGTGCTGCGTGATGACTTGAAAACGGTCCTCCGGTGGGATGGCCAATGATTCGATCATGGCTCGATGAACACCCTCGCCGATCGCCTTTCTGTATTCCGGAGATGTTCCTTCACGCAAGGAAATTCTGACTAGAGGCATGAGTTTCTCCTTGGCTGGCCGTAGCAGGCAGTGTACATCGTCCCTTCCTGTTGCACATGAGCATCGACGCGACTTGCCTCCAGGCCCAGTCTCTGATGAGATACAGCCATGCGCTTCCCGCCGATTGTCCGTTGGGCCACTGGAATCCGCTGGCAGTGGAAAGTTTTCATCCCGATATTCGTGATCATGATCCTTTGCCTGGTCGGGATGGCGGCGATTTTGCGTTCTCTGGAAATTCAGAATGCCCAGTGGATTTTAGTTTCCGTGGTTGCGTTCGCTATTTTATTGGGTTTCGTACTTCTTTCCGTGCTGCTGGTGTTAGTCGAACAACCATTACAGGAATTGATGAATACAATCTCCCGGGTACGGACTGGCGATCTAACTGCCCGCGTGGAGTTTGCCAAACGTGAAGATGATATTGGGGCATTAGGCCGGCAGTTCAATGAAATGGTCCAGACCCTGGACCAGAACCAAGCGGAAATCGAGGAACTCCATCGCCGCGAGATGTTGCGGGCAGAGCACCTGGCCAGTTTGGGAGAACTGGCTGCAGGATTGGCGCACGAAATTCGCAATCCGTTGGCTGGGATTGCGGGCGTGGTTGATGTTATGGGGAAGGAATTGCCGCCAAATAGTCCGAGCCGCGCGGTAATGGCCGATGTACAGAATGAGGTGCTGCACATTCAGAATATTCTGAACGATCTACTGTCCTACTCGCGCCCACGGCCGCCTAATTTTCATCCTGCAGATATAAACACGACCGTAGAGCAAGCGGTGCAGTTGGCGCGCCAGCAAGTGTTGACCAAACCGATTCAAGTTATCTATGACCCGGTTCCCTCGCTGCCGAAGATAGAGCACGATCCCACCTTGATCCAGCAGGTGATATTGAACCTGCTCCTAAACGGCATCCAAGCGATTCCTGGCGAAGGCAAAGTAGAAGTTCGCCCTTCGCTCGAAAATAATTTTGTCGTTCTCGAAGTCAGTGACACCGGCCGGGGCATCTCCGGAGATGCCTTGACTAAAATCTTTAAGCCATTTTTCACAACACGCAGCGAAGGCACGGGCTTGGGACTCTCCCTTGCCAATGGCATTGTGCAGGCCCACGGTGGGAGAATTGAGGTCACTAGCGCGGCAGAGAAGGGCACGCAATTCAGGGTCTTGCTACCTGTTTGTCGGGTCAAGGAAGGACAAGCGTAAGCCCACTGTAAAGTGTTAAGGTTAGGAAATGGAACAGAAGAAAATTTTAATTGTCGATGACGAGAAACTGGTGCGTTGGGCGCTCAACCAGAAGTGTACCGAGTTTGGCTATCAATGCATTGAAGCCGAAACCGGGCAGGCAGGACTTCTTTCGCTGCAGACCGAGTCCGTTGATGCCATATTGTTGGACGTTCACCTGCCTGATATGAGCGGTCTGCAAGTACTTGAAAAACTGAAACAAGCTGGCGAATCGCGCAGCATCATTATGATGACGGCCGATCCGCAATTGGACGATGTAAAAGCGGCTCTGCGGCTGGGCGCTTACGATTTCGTCAGCAAGCCCATCAACTTCGATGAGTTGAACGTTACGCTGCAAAACGCGCTGGAAGCTGGATCTCTCCGTACCGAAGTGGAGTCGCTGCGAGATGAAGTTCGGCGGCGAGCGGGCTATCACGATGTCATTGGGGTCTCGCGCAAAATCACGGAATTGATGAAGTTCGTCTACAAAGTTGCCTCCAGCGCCGCCACAACTATCTTGATTCAGGGAGAAAGCGGCACCGGTAAAGACCTGGTTGCCAAAGCGATCCATTATCGAAGCTCCCGCTCGGAACGTCCTTTCATCGCGATCAATTGTTCCGCCATTCCTGAGACGTTGATGGAGGCCGAGCTCTTCGGCCACGAAAAAGGGGCATTCACCGACGCCAAAGCCATGAAGAAAGGATTGTTTGAGGCGGCAGACGGCGGCACGCTGTTCCTTGATGAGATTGGCGAACTGTCTCCTCTCTTGCAAGCAAAACTTCTGCGCGTGCTAGAGGATCAGGTGATCCGTCGCATCGGTGGGGTGCGCGACATACAAGTTGAAGTCCGGGTAATTGCCGCGTCCAACCGCGACCTCGAGCGAGAGGTTCGTGAAGGTCGCTTCCGCCAGGATCTTTACTACCGGTTAGCCATTATTTCCATATTCTTACCTCCGCTGCGTGAGCGTAAAGAAGACATCCAGCCGCTGGTGGAATTCTTCCTCGGCCATTACAACCGGAAATTCCGGAAGTCAGTGCAAGGAATCAGCGAAGAGACCCGCCGGCTCCTGCTGAACTATGATTGGCCGGGAAATGTGCGCGAGCTGAAGAACGCGCTGGAACGTGCCATGATTTTAGAAGATGGTAACTTGCTGCGTCCGGACGATCTTCCGTTTTCCGTAGCCAGCGGCAGAAGCAACGCCATCGTGGAAGACAATCACAGTAGTGTGGCTCCAGAAGCCGCGGCCGTGCCTGGCCGGCGCAGACTTCCTCCGCTGTTTATTCCTGAGGGAGGCACTTCCCTTGAGGATGTGGAACACGCTCTGGTTGAACTGGCCCTTCAGCAATCTCACGGAAACCAAATCAAAGCAGCGAAACTGCTAAGTATTAGCCGCGACGCGTTGCGATACAAAATGAAAAAATTCGGGCTATCCCATTCTGAGGAAGAAGAGCCCACCTCTCCGACTAGTACCTAGCTCCGAGATAGGGTGCGCGAGAAAACGCGCAACCAGTGTGAAATCCCGCAAAACCCCTGCGCGGCCCCGAACGTCCTTGCCACCGTCTGCCGTAAGTCTTTTTCCATTCGTTAGTTGCGAATTTCCACAGCTTGGCCTCGAAACGGCACAACAGATGCAGATAGCTCTGCTGTCTAGTAGTTAGGCAATGGAGCGATTGTCGAATTACTGGTCAGTGGGCGTTCCTTTTTCGATGGTCGGGCTCGCGGTGAAGGCTCGAAAGGATACATCGTAAAAAGGGACGCCCACAAAAAGAGTTTGGCAGCGGCCGGCCCACATCACGGAAGTGTCGCCGTGTCGACCGCAAAGGCCCGCGATTCGGGCAAGAGTAGCTGGCCGCTGCCTTCAGTTTTGCCCCTCCACTTTTCTCTCTCTATAATTCGGGTTCGTGAAGTTACTCGTCCACAAACAGTTTGCTGAATTCGGCGCACTCCACTGCGTTACCTTACTCAACCAGTCCAATTGTGACCCCAAGACCGCCACAAGCTGTTCATTTTCAGCGCACGGAGAAGGTGCTCTATGGTACGGAACGTGCACCTTCCTGGTCAGAACTGGATAGGGGGAAGCACAGTGCGCGTAGGAATCAGGCAACGGTCTCAGGAGGGCATCATGCCGCAAGTACTCGAGCCCCAAAAAAAGGTAACTGCAGAAGAAACCAATCGTGTATTGCTCACTAAAATTCTGGTCACCACAGATTTTTCGGAAATTTCCGATCATGCGCTCGATTATGCTGTCTCTCTAGCCAAACGCTATGATGCACGCATTTACCTTGCACATATCATAACGCCCGATCCGTTCCAGTTCGCAGAGCCGCAACTTGCTCAGGCTACCTACGAGAAAGTTCGGCAAGCAGCGGAAGAAGGCATCACGGACATTCTTATCTCCGGAAAGCTGCGCGGGGTACCCCATGAAGTCTTACTGGAAGAGGGCAACGTATGGCCCAGTTTGGAAAAGCTCATCACCGATCATGAAATCGACTTGGTCGTCGTCGGCACGCATGGACGCGGCAAAGTACAGAAGCTCCTGATTGGCTCTGTGGCTGAGGAAATCTTCCGCCAAGCCAATTGCGCCGTCCTTACCGTGGGTCCTGCGGTGAAGGGTGACGGTTCGAAAGAGGTCGAACTGAAGAACATTTTGTTCGCTACTGATTTTGGACCAGGGGCCGAGAAGGCCGCTGCCCATGCCTTTTCCTTGGCACAGGAGCACGGAGCCCGCTTAAGCCTCCTCCATGTCATTGAGAGTTCTGCGGCCTACACCGAAGAGAGTGTGGCCCGGCAGCGCGAAATTAATATCGCGCGTATGAAGCAACTGATGCCCGCGGGCAGCGAAAACTGGTGCAAACCGGAGTTCCGGGTAACCTTTGGCGCTGCCGTGGAAGAAATCCTGCACGCAGCAAAGGAACTGGGCGCTGACTTGATCGTAATGGGAGCAAAGCCTCGCAGAAGCTTGGCTGGCCATGTGCCCTTGACCATTGCCTACAAGATCGTAACCAAGGCGACATCACCCGTTTTGACCGTTCGCGGCTGAAGCTTCGGGAGCGGAATCTCCCCCCCGCGGAAATCCGCATCCCACAAATAAAGGCGGCGCGGCCTCCTCCCCCAGTCGACCGGCGCCGCCTTTATCTTTCTGAAGGCCAGTCCTCCTTCCAGTCCGTAAGCCACTCTAAGAACCCGAACGGAACCCTGTCCCGGTCCCGCTTCGATACCGACTGGGGCAATGTTGTTCATTTGTCTCTGAGGAGCAAGGTAAGCCCTTTGTTCCGTTGACTGGTTTGGTTACTCAACCTACTATGTGCGGGCGATGTCGGACACCCCTGCGTTTGCTTACGTGTCGCGGCCAGGGACTGTGGGTGGAGGAAACAGATGTGGAGCCGCAGAATTGCGATTCTGTTTGTGGGCCTCATTCTAGGCGCTCGGACCATCCTGGCACAATCCAAACCTGAAGGTCTGGAATTCGACGTTAAAGAGCACTACACCAAATACGAATACCGGATTCCCATGCGTGATGGTGTGCGTTTATTCACTGCCATCTACTTGCCCAAAGACGCTGCGCACCCGTATCCGTTTCTGATCAACCGTACCCCGTACAGCGTCGCGCCATACGGGGTGGATCAGTATCGCGCGCAGTTGGGACCGTCTCCGGAATTCGACAAGGCCGGCTACATCTTCGTCAACCAGGATGTTCGCGGACGGTACATGTCAGAAGGTACCTTTGTTGAAATGCGTCCCCACATTGACAACAAGAAATCGAAGAACGATGTGGATGACAGTAGCGATCTCTACGACACTGTCGAATGGTTACTCAGGAACATCCCCAACAACAACGGCAAGGCGGGAATCTGGGGCATTTCCTATCCGGGATTTTATACTTCGGCGAGCATGATCGATACCCACCCGGCCCTCAAGGCGGCTTCCCCACAAGCGCCGATGATGGATTTGTTCAAGGGAGATGACACATACCATGGCGGAGCGTTCATGCTGGCGGCAAACTACGGCTTTTATAGCTCATTTCGACCGCAAGCGAACCCGGAACTACCCCCGAAGGTACGCGTTCCGTTCGACTACGGTACCCCGAATGGCTACGATTTCTTTCTCAATGCAGGCACCCTCGAGAATCTGGGCAAACTACTGGGTGGACAGGAAGCTTTGTGGCTCGATCAGGTCCATCATGACACTTATGACGAATACTGGAAGCAGCGGAACCTTGCCGCGCACGTGAAAAACGTACGCTGCGCGGTGCTCACCGTGGGAGGATGGTTCGATGCCGAGGATTTGCAGGGTCCGTTCACCCTGTTTCATGCGATTGATCAGGACGACCCGGGGATCTTTAATGCCTTGGTGGTTGGGCCCTGGGTACATGGTGGATGGGCGCGGATGGAGGGAAATCACCTCGGTCGCGTCAGTTTTGCCGCAAACACTGCCGAGTACTACCGCAAGTACATCCTGTTTCCCTTTTTCGAGCAATATCTAAAGGGAGCGGGCGACGCAAAGTTACCGAAAGCCTATGTATTTGAAACGGGCACAAACGTTTGGCGGCAATACCCGTCCTGGCCGCCGAAAAATATAGAAATCAAGACGCTGTATTTCCACGCGAAAGGCGTGTTGTCGTTCGATCGACCCGACGAGGAAGCTAGTACGTATGACGAATATCTAAGCGACCCAGCTAGGCCGGTGCCGTTTGTGGCATATGTGGCTCAGACGGTCCCCCAGGAATACATGGTGTCTGACCAGCGCTTCGCGGAATCACGCACGGATGTGTTGACCTATCAAACGGCCGTGCTCGCGGAAGACGTGACAATCGTCGGACCGATATCACCAAAATTATTTGTTTCCACCAGCGGGACGGATTCCGATTGGGATGTGAAGTTGATTGATGTTTATCCTCCGGATTATCCGCAAAGCAAGATCGATGAACCCCGAGCGGAAGATAAAGGCAAGCCGCTGACTGATGTAGCCGCACCGCCGTTCACGATGGGTGGTTACGAACAGTTGGTTCGTGGAGAACCATTCCGCGGAAAATTCCGGCACAGTTATGAAAACCCCGAAGCGTTTACGCCGGGCAAAGTGGAGGAAGTAGGATTCTCGATGCAAGATGTGAACCATACCTTCCGGCGTGGCCATCGCATCATGGTGCAGGTGCAAAGCTCGTGGTTTCCGTTGACTGATCGCAATCCACAAGTATTTATGAACATTCCTGATGCGAAGCCATCTGATTTCGTGCGAGCAACCGAACGTGTCTACCACGCCCAATCGCAAGCATCGGGAATAGAGACCAACGTACTCGTGACAACCCTCGCCAGCACTGTTGAAGATAAATAATAGTTCAGGTTGACACCTGCAACGCATTTAACTATCGTGGCGCAGTATTGCGGGGAGCATTCTCTTCAATACTCGCTTTACCTGACTGGACTCCCGCCTTTCCAGCCAATCCACTTGAAAACCAAAACGTCAGTGCCGCCCAGAAAGAATGAGAAGCAAAATGACTCCAGATGAACTCAACAACATCGCGGTTGAATTGAAGCGACTCGGCACAGAACTCAATCTGTCAGACGAGCAGAAAGGGAATCTCAAGGCCTTTCTGACTGAAAAATACGAGAAACTGCAGGAATATAGAAAACAAAATCCAAACGTCTCGAGGGAAGACGTCATGCAATACGTTGCTAAACACCGAAGCGAGGGTCGGGAAAAAATTGAAAAATTCCTGACTCCCGAGCAGCTTACAAAGTGGGATGCGGAAGTTGCTAAGGCAAAGGACTTTCTCAGTGCCAGAGCTGCCTCCGCTTAAATCTCAGTGCGGTCTCTGAATGACCATTTAAGACAGCTGGAAGAAGCTTACTAAGAGCGTCATTTGCAACGGGCGACTATTTCCTATAGTCGCCCGTTCATTTCCTTCAGAATGAGATAGAATCTCCCCGCCAAACGGAACAGTCCGGGAATTTAGCTTAAAGAGGAAATGGTAACCGAGAGCCCTTGTCGCATTCCATGGAACTCGTCGCACGGCTAGCCGTGTTCGCATTCGTAGTGGCTAGCATGTCGAGTGTGGGTCTTAGTCTCTCGTTCGGAGAGATTCATGAGCCGTTCAAATCTCCGCGACTGGTGCTTAGGGCATTGACTGCCAATTTTATTGCGGTTCCGCTTTTGGCCTACCTCATCACCAAGGCGATTCCAGTTAATCCATCCTTGATGATTGCGTTGATGCTGCTCGGTACTGCCAGCGGTGCGCCGATGTTGCCGAAGTTGGTGGAGTTCGCCAAGGGGAATCTGGCCCTGGCAGTGGGGCTCATGGGATTGCTGATGGCAACGACCGTCGTGTATGTGCCACTGGTTTTGCCCATGCTCCTGCCTGGAGTGCACGCGCAGGCCTGGTCCATAGCAAAACCACTTTTGGGTGTCACCCTGCCGCCACTTCTAGTGGGTCTAGCCGTTCGCGCGTACCGAAAAGAAATTGCGTCACGCCTGGCGCGGCATTTACGTGTCGCATCAAACATCACACTCCTTGTGGTCATTTCCGCTGCGATTGCCGTGAATTATTCTAACGTGATTCAGATGAGTAGTCTGGAAGCAATCGCTGCAGGTGCGACTCTTTTTCTGGGTTCATTTGGGATTGGTTTTGCACTTGGAGGCAGTAACGCCGAAACACGACTGGTCCTTGGTCTGGGAGCCATCGTACGCAACGTTTCGGTATCCTTCTTGATCGCGGTTGAGAATTTTCGCGAGTCGAATGTCGTGAATTACGTTGCGATCCTTGGGTTAGTAGCGGTCTTGATTCAGCTTCCCGTGGCGCGTCTTTTGGGAAAGCGAGTCCCGCGTCAAACGGTGTGAGTGCGGAGTGAGATTGAATTTCGTGCACTTCCCTTCAGGCGCTCCTGGACGCATCAAACCGAGTCGGAAATACTGTTTCCTATGACGAATGACCCGAAACCCACTGTTGACCATCGTTTGGGAGGCTCGCGCCTCAAGCGATGATCTTCTAACGAGGCTCATTCGCATCTGGATGGCGAATCGCGGGGTATGGGAGGCCATTGTGGGTGCGGGTCCGGTGTGCTCGGACGCGACCGATCTAGATGTCGACGCCTACCTATCGGCGTGGAATGAGCTATTGACTGCACTGGCTTGATCGTATTTGCTACAACGCCGGCGCCGGGGGTGTGGAGGATTTCTCCGGGTACAGTCGCTCGAACTCCGGATCGCCGCGGAGCAAAGCCAGGTCAGGGTCGCGGCGCGTCCATACCGCGTCTTTCGAACCAGCTTCCCAAGCCTTTCGCAGGGCTTCCAATGCTTCCGCTTTTTTGTTCAAGCGACAGAGTACGCAGGCAGCGTTATAGAGAATGGAGGCTTCGTTGGCGCGTAGAGTGACGGCCAAGTTCAACTCGCGCAAAGCGTCGGCCTCTCGCCCCAATCCCGCATAGTTAGCACCCAGAAGAATGCGAGCGCGCGCATCTTCCGGTACATGTTTCAAGTGGTTTTCGAGTGCGGCGCTGAATCTTTCAGTCATATTGTGCTTCGAGCCTTCTTTTTCCATCGCGCCCAGCGCATTGAGGATCGGTACATAAACATTGTAATCTTCCCCGCTGGCTTCGATAGCCGATTCTGAAATATCCATCACTTCCTGCGAGCGTCCGGCGGCAAATAGCGCTCGGCAGAGCAGATAGTAAGCGCCATCGCAGTCGCGCTTTCGCTCGATGGCTTTTTTCACCATGCGCACTGCTTCATCGTAAAGTCCAGCCGCGTAAAGAACCCAAGCCTGACTGATATGCGTTTCCGGCAGATCCCAACGCAACGCGACTGCGCGTCCAGAAGCTTCACGCGCCCGTTCCACCCAAATCGCATCGCGGCTGAAGAAGGAGTAGTACATCGCGCAAGCGTTGGCGCAGGCTGCGTAAGCAAGCGCGAAACTGGGATCAAGTGCTACAGCATTTTCAAACATCTGAAGCGCGAACTCAACGTCCTGACGAGTGAGCCGACGCGCGTAACGTTTACCGCGCAAATACAGATCGTACGCTTGCAGGTTTTCCGTGGGTTTATCCGCCAGCGCTTCCAACTCTTGCGGCGAAAGCGTCACCCGCAGGGCTTCGGCAATTTTGCGTGCCATCTCGTCTTGTACTTCGAAGACGTCTTTCATCTCGCGGTCGAAGCGTTCCGACCACAGCGGGAAATCCGTGTGTGTATCAATCAATTGGGCGCTGATGCGCAGACGAGCACCCGCACGGCGTAAAGTCCCAGTAAGAACGAACGCCGCTCCCAGTTGTTGGCCAATTTGCACGGGCGTCACGGACTTGTCGCGAAAAGCGAGGACGGTCGGACGCGAAAAGGTATTCAGGCCGCGGATTTTGGAGAGTTCCGTGATTACATCCTCCGTGATGCCGTCGCGCAGGTACTCGTCTTCCTTGGCACCACTTTGATTTTCGAAATAGAGAACGGCGACGGACTTTTTTGTTGCAGCAGGCACAGCCGGAGCGGCCGCCGCAACAAGCGCCTCGGTTTTCTCTGCAGCGGGGCGACGATTCGAATCAAGGTCCCGCTTAATGCGCTTCAAATCGGCGCGAAGTTCCCCAGCGTTTTGGTAACGCAGGTCAACATCTTTCTCCAGGGCTTTTGATAAAAGATTTTCAATTGCGGCAGGCAACCTTGGATTGCGCTTGGTAGCGGGAGCGGCCCCGGAATGTAAGATCCCATCGAAAATTAAGGCAACCGTAGAGCCGGAAAAAGGAACCACGCCTGTAGACATTTCATACAGCACTACGCCCAATGAAAAGAGATCAGAGCGGGCGTCCAGTTCTTCGCCGCGAGCCTGTTCCGGCGACATATACGCAACTGTCCCCACGGAGCTTCCGGGACTGGTGAGCATATCTGCGCCTTCATATTGCGTGCGCATCGAGGTTTGACTGACATATTCGGCAGCGGGCGTACGATTCGGCGCGAGTTTGGCCAAACCGAAGTCCAAAATTTTTGCCTGACCCCGGTCGACGAGAAAAATGTTTGCTGGCTTGATGTCGCGGTGGACGATTCCTTTCGTGTGGGCTGCTTCTAGGCCGTCAGAAATCTGGATGGCAATATCCAGAAGTTCGGAAACGCCAATGGACTTTCCACTGATGCGATGCTTCAGCGTCTGGCCTTCGAGCAATTCCATGGCAATAAAGGGTCGACCTTCAAATTCGCCGATGTCGTATATGGTGCAGATATTCGGATGATTCAGCGAGGAAGCCGCGCGCGCTTCACGGCGGAAACGTTCGATCGCCTGCGAATCCTGTGAAATATCGTCGGGAAGAAACTTGAGAGCCACGTTGCGGCCGAGCCGGGTGTCTTTGGCCTTGTAGACCACACCCATGCCTCCACCGCCGACTTTTTCAAGAACGGTGTAATGGGTAATTGTTCGACCGACCATCGAGGCAGTGTCCGTCACGGGAATGGAGTTTATCTTAGCCCTTCCCCACAAGCAAACAGCCCTTCGTCAATTATAAGTCCCATCCGAACCGCCGGTCATCCGAGCCTCGGGTTCCTTGTACTTCTATTCCACCTGGTCGTGCTATTCTTCTTAGGCCGCGTGGCCGTCCGGTGCGGCTGTGGCGAAATTGGCATACGCGGTGGGCTTAAAATCCACTGGGGTTTCCCCGTTGTCGGTTCGAGTCCGACCAGCCGCACCATATTCGTGCTCGGAAGGCACCCAAACGTGGGTTTCCCTGCACAATTTGCTGTATCCCTCTAACCTCTTGCTCGGCAATAGACTCTATTCTGGAGTACAATCATGGCGTTTCACTCTGCAGGTGGTGGCCTCTCGCCGGGAAATCCAATCGACGGGTATCCTCTTATCCGTGACGGAGAAATCGTGACACAGCCCAATTTCGATCAACTTTGTATCAATACCATCCGCACACTCTCGATCGACGCTGTGCAGCAAGCAAATTCCGGGCATCCCGGGGCACCGATGGGGCTGGCGCCGGTGGTTTATTCCCTTTGGCACAACTTTCTAATTTTTGATCCGGCTGATCCCAACTGGCCGAATCGCGATCGGTTCGTGCTCTCCGCTGGTCACGCATCGATGCTGCTCTATTCGACGCTTCATTTGGCTGGGGTTCGCCGGGTCGACCGCAAAACGGGCACAGTGGAAAAAGAATTAGCCGTTTCGCTGGACGACATAAAGAACTTCCGACAACTCGGCAGCAAGACTCCGGGCCATCCCGAATCGCATTTGACGACCGGTGTGGAAACGACGACTGGGCCGCTCGGTCAAGGCGTCGCCAACAGTGTGGGCATGGCCATTGCAAGCAAATGGTTGGGCGCAACATATAACAAGTCCGGCTTTGATCTCTTTAACTTCCGGGTGTACGCGGTTTGCGGCGATGGCGACATGATGGAGGGGGTGGCTAGCGAAGCAGCTTCCCTTGCCGGCCACTTGCGACTCTCGAATCTTTGTTGGATTTACGATAACAATCACGTGACACTCGATGGCCCAGCTAGTTGGTCGTTCGACGAAGACGTAATGACCAGATTCATCGGCTATGGCTGGAACGTGACGCGCATCGCCGACGCCAACGATTTGATGATGCTGGCGCGCGGCTACGAAGTGGCCCTAAAGACAGATGACAAGCCAACGCTGATCGTGGTGGATAGCCACATTGGATATGGCTCTCCGCACAAGCAGGATTCGTACGAGGCCCATGGCGAACCGCTCGGCGAAGCGGAAGTGAAGCTGGCTAAGAAAAGCTACGGCTGGCCGGAAGATGCCAAGTTCCTGGTGCCCGATGGTGTTTACGATCACTTCCGCGAAGGTATCGGCGTGCGCAGCGCGAGAGCATATGAGACATGGAACAAACTTTTTGCGGATTATTCCAAGCGATACCCTGAGCTTGCCGGTCAATTGAATCGAATCAAGGGCCGCGAATTGCCCGATGGGTGGGACCAGGGTCTGCCGGTCTTCCCTGCTGATCCTAAAGGCATGGCCACGCGCGAAAGTTCCGGCAAAGTTTTGAATGTCCTAGCGCAAAAGATACCGTGGTTGATTGGCGGCTCTGCCGATCTGGCCAAGTCAAATAAGACCAACCTGCTGTTTGAAGGCGCGGGAGATTTCTTCCCACAAGAATACAATGGTAGGAACATTCATTTCGGTGTCCGAGAACATGCGATGGGGGCCGCGGTGAATGGTATTACGATCAGCGGTCCGCGTGCCTTTTCCGCCACGTTTTTCAATTTCAGCGATTACATGCGGCCCAGCATGCGCCTGGGCGCGCTGATGGAGATCAATCCAATTTACATTTTCACGCATGACTCTATTGGCGTTGGCGAAGATGGGCCGACGCATCAGCCAATCGAACAACTTGCGTCGTTTCGCGCCATGCCGAACATGACGGTGCTGCGGCCCGGCGATGCGAATGAAGTCACCGAAGCGTATAAGGTGATCGCCAAGCTCACTCATGGGCCGGCGACTCTGGTGCTGAGCCGGCAGGCCGTCCCCACGCTCGATCGCACAAAATTTGCCCCAGCTTCAGGGGTGGCCAAGGGCGGGTACATCCTCAGAGACGCCGAAGGCGGGAAACCCGACGTAATTCTGATCGCAACCGGGACAGAACTCCAGCATATCGTTGCGGCAGCGGAAGCTCTGAAATCCGAAGGCATAGGAGCGCGGCTTGTCAGCATGCCTTCCTGGGAGCTATTCGAGCAGCAAGATACCACGTACAAGGAGAGTGTATTACCGCCGAGCGTCACGGCTCGCGTCTCGATGGAAATGGGAAGTACCCTCGGTTGGGATCGCTACGTTGGGGCTAAAGGAAAAATTCTCGGCATGCACAGCTTTGGGGCATCGGCACCGCTGAAAGATCTCTTGAAGAAGTTCGGTTTCGGACCGGAACATGTCGTCAAAGCCGCCAAAGAAGTTCTGGGCAGGTAATTTTTATGAATATTGTCATCGGATCAGACCATGCGGGATTTCAGCTGAAGACTTCGATGATCTGGTTTCTGAAAACCCTGGGCCACTCGGTGCTCGACATCGGCGCTTTCCAGGAAAATGACGGCGACGATTACCCGGATTTTGCTGAACTGGTGGGCCAAGCGATTATTGATGGCCGGGCCGAGCGCGGCATTCTGATTTGCGGCAGCGGAGTCGGAGTCAGTGTTGCCGCAAACAAAATGGTTGGCATTCGCGCCGCCGTCTGTCATGACAGCTACTCCGCGCATCAGGGTGTTGAACACGACAATATGAATGTTTTGGTATTGGGCTCGCGGATTATCGGCGAAAAGCTCGCCGAAGATCTACTGGACAATTATCTGAGAGCAAAATTCTCAAACGAAGAGCGTCACCTGCGCCGCTTGGCCAAAGTCCACGCAATCGAGACGCGGATGTTAAAAAGCTGAAATCTGGATCTTGCGCCACTGCACTCTGGCGTACAATCTAGGTTCGATAGTAGTCGGAGTAGGGATCACGATTGCTCATGACCCCCTCCACGGATCCGGACAAGCGGCACTACCGCATCCGGCTCTTGCCTTAGGTAACGACGCCCATGCGGCGGAGAGGATAGGGATGGCAGA
>Ga0074046_10001417_pt1 | contig 21655 bp, 18 predicted proteins | sample BogForMeECP23OM3_FD_94441 | JGI IMG/M metagenome (GOLD analysis project Ga0074046, IMG submission 94441) | Bog forest soil microbial communities from Calvert Island, British Columbia, Canada - Bog Forest MetaG ECP23OM3 | ecosystem: Environmental > Terrestrial > Soil > Wetlands ...
GCAGGGCCCGCTGGTGTCGGGAACCGGGCCGGAGGTCGAGATGCACGGGGGATTTGAGTACATCGGGCAGCAGGTGCCATCGACCTCGCGGGTGACGATGTACGGTGTGGATTCGGGGTTGACGGTTGGCGTGTCGAGGCACTTTGGCGTGCGCCTGGATTTGGGGTACGCGCGGGCTGGGAGCCTTTTCGAATCGGGACACTCCAGCGACATTCTGAGCTACATGGCGGGGCCGGTGATTTATCCAGCGAGGACGCAGCGCCTCTCGCCGTATGTGGAGTTGCTGGTCGGGGGCGCGCGGGTGACGGGAGCTACGCCAGACGTGCAGGGTGGTTATGTGCGTGGGTACGTGAACCAGCTGGCGTGGGCGGGAGGAGCTGGAGTGGAGATTCGGACGACGCCGGCATTTGCGTTGCGCGTGGGAGCGGACTATATGCACACGAGTTATTTTGATCCGACGCTAGCGGTGGCGGGGCAGGGGAATATCCGCGGGTTGGTGAGTTTTACGTATTATTTGGGTGGGCGGCGGAGATAAACGGAGAGCAGAGGAAGAATTACCAAAGAGAGCACAGAGGGCACGGAGCCGCAGAAGAAATCCTGCATCAGAATCCGCAGTTGGAATACACCTGAGTGTGTGGCGTTTCGTCAGCTTTTCAAATGAACAGAACAGCAGAAGAGAAGAGTGGCCGATCTAAAGTTCGGCCACTACAGGATGATGGGTGGCCAGCTGATTGTTCAGTGGCCGGGTTTAGTGCTCAAAAGCGGGAGCAGAGCTCCCGCACTCCAAATGGGTCTAGAAGAGGTTCCAGAGGAACTGGTTGTAGACCTCGTGGTGGTATTGGACTTCGGGAGCTTTGACGAAAGTGCCGAGTGCGCGGGGACAGCGGTCGGCGGAGGCGTGTTTCAGATCGGCATAGCGGGCCTTGACGTCGGCGCCGAAGAGCTTGGTGGTCCAATCGGCTTTCTCGAAATGCTCGATAGCCGTGTAGATGTTGTCGGGAAGATAGCGCTCGGCCTGACGAAGGTTTTTGATTTTTGAGGTTTCGCCGTCGAGTCCGGTTTTGAAGATCGAGTACATGACCAGGTAGGGATTGGCGTCGGGAGAGACGGAGCGAACTTCGACGCGCATTGATTTTTCGTTGCCGATGGGAATGCGGATCATGGAGCCACGATCGACGGGCGAGGCCTTGATCTGGTTAGGAGCTTCGAAGTGCGGGTCGAGGCGGCGATAGGCGTTGACGCTGGCGTTGAGCAGCAGGCAGAGGTCGTTGCCGTGGGTCAGGATGCGGTCGATAAAGGCCCAGCCGGTTTTGCTTAGTTTTTCCTCGCCCTTGGGATCCCAGAAAAGATTCTTGCCGTCTTTGCTGACGGAAACGTTGGTGTGCATGCCGCTGCCGTTGACGCCAACGACGGGCTTCGGAAGGAAGCTGGCGGTGAGGCCCATTTTATTGGCAACCTGGCGGCAGATCAGCTTGTAGAGCTGAATCTGGTCGGCAGCGTTGACGACTTCGGAATAGCTGTAGTTGATTTCGAATTGCGAGGGAGCGACTTCCGGGTGGTCCTTTTCATTCTGGAAGCCCATGGCGCGCTGCACTTCGGCGGTGGTGTCAATGAAGGTGCGCAGGGGATCGCCGGGAAGCGAGTGATAGTAGCCGCCGGTGTTGACGTACTCAAACTTGCCTGTTTCGTGGTAATGGCGCTCGGCTTCGGGGCCATTGAAGAGGAAGCCTTCGATTTCGTTGGCGGCGTTGAGCACATAGCCTTCTTTTTTGTTCAACGTGTCGGCGTAGCCTTTGAGCACGCCGCGAATGTCGGCGGAGTAGGGTGAGCCGTCCTTGTCGATTACTTCGCCGAAGACGAGCACTTTGCCGCTGCCGAAATAATCGGCGGGCGCCCAATAGAAGGAGCCCCAATCAATGCCCAGGCGGAGATCGCTTTCGCGCTGGGCGGTGAAGCCGCGGATGGAGGAGCCGTCGAAGGTGAGGTTGTCCCAGCTCTTGAGGAGGAATTTTTTGTCGTAATCGAGCATGTGGAGACGACCTTCGAGATCGCTGAAGAGGACGGTGACCGCTTTGATACGCTTTTCGGTGGTGAGGTATTTGAGGCGCTCTTCCTGGATTTTGTGGACGGGGACGCGGCTGGTGCGCTGTTCTTTGGCCTTGAGATTGAGCTCTTCGAGTTCGTCGTAGGGGAGAGAGAGAAAATTACGCAGTTCAGTGGACATGAATCTCCTTGGCTTGGAGCGTTAGACGCCAGATTGGCATTTTGGGAATGAACATCCCTAACGATGTTAAAGGTAGCGCGAGGGGAAATGCAGCGTCAAATGGAAAAAGGGATATCCACAATAGGAAAAATCAATGGGAAGGATGAAAAAAGTGGATAGGTGGAATGGGGGAAGAATTTTGAGACGGCGGAGAAACGAGCGGCGGATGGTGAGTTGGACTTTGCGGTGGGGCTGTAAAAGTGGGAGCTGAGCTCTGCTTTGGCAAGCTCAGGGCAAGCTGCACTCGCAAGGGGTTGTTTCTAAACGGGACAACGGTGTGAAGTTGATGCAAGCACGGAAATGGTGGAGCTAAGGTAAGGCCAGCAATTGTAACGAGATTTGGGGGAATGGGATTGGCACGTGTCCTGCAAATAGGAAGGCAGCAAGTTGGTTGCAGACTTCAAGAGCGATGGGCGGAAACGCCGGTTGCCTTTTGGAATCTGAAGTAGACCCCCAAGAAAGTACCTCATATCAGCCCGCCAGAATCCTCACGGGCGTCGCGAGTTCACCCTGAACAACTTGCGACGCCCACCCTCCCTTGAAATGGATAACAGATAACAGCGAGCGGATAACAGGAAGCGAAGAGGAAGAATTACCACAGAGGACGCTGAGTGGCCGCTGAGGGCACGGAGAAGTGTTGGGCGGAGTGGTTTGCCTGCGGAACAATTCCAATTTGGTTGGGATGGTTTGGGGCCTTCGCGGGCCAGCGATTAGGTGGGTGAGTATCGTCATCGAAAGCGGAAGCTGAGCTTCCATTCGACAAGCTCAGGGCAAGCCGCACTCCAAATGGGGACGCCCGCTGGGGGCGGGCGTCGGAAGAGTTCGGATTGGGCTTTTGGTTAGCGAGACGCGGTTGTGGCGCTGGGAGCGTCGTTGCTGGCCGCGATGAAGGGAACGGTGACGGTGCTGTCGAGGCGCGCGAGGAGTCCGGTTTGCGCGGGCATGTCTACTTCCTTGCCCTTGCGGGCAACGACGTAGACGGCGCCGGCAGCGAAACCGATGCCCATGCCGCGAGCGAGGTTGCCGAAGAGGACGCCCATGAGGCCGCCACCACCACCGCCAACGGCCAGGCCGACTGCATCGCCTTTATAATCGTGCTTTTCCTGGATGAGTTCGCCTTCGGTGATTTTGACGTCATGGCGTGGCTGACTGTAAGAGTCCACGCGCGGGCGGCCGATGGCGATGATGCTCATCTGGACGGGGATCAGACGGCTGTCAATTTCAATGCTTTTGAAGGAGAGGTTCATGTACGACTGGCCGCGGAAGAGCGAAAACATTTTCGCTTTCTGGATGGTGCCGACGACGCCGTGGATGCGGGTCCCAGCGGGAAGAATGATGCGGCTATCGAAGGAGACGGGTTGCGCGAGAACGGCGATGAATGGATCGCCATCACGGCTGGAGGTGCTGCTGACGGGCGTGAGCAGCGTGAGATGGATTTCGGTGCCCTGGATGACTTGGCGGGGTTCGGCGTAAGTGGGCGCGGGCAGAACGCCAGAAATGGCTAGAGCAATAACCAAAATCAAAGAGAGAAAAGCTTTCATGAAAATCCTCCTGCTGCACGTGCGTGCAGGTATTGGTCTCCGTAACGTGGAGAGAGGCCCCTTGCGGGTGGCCTGGCGCTGGCGCGCGGACCGGGCTTCCGTTGCGAACGGAAGCTGGGCGGTTGGGGAGGAACTCCAACCTGAGGAAAGAATAGTGGAGGAGCGGAGGAGATGCAACCGTGTTGCGGGGCGGGTTGCAGGGGAAGGTACTGGGGGAGCGGGAGGAAAGAATGCAGGGTCATGGTCCGGTCATTTGCATTAGGCCTGAGTGGGAGTACACTTTCCGGCACTATCCTTGAAGGAGAACCAGGCTGAACTCGGAGGAAAGGCGTGAAGTCGCTCCGTCGGATTCCGCGCGTGATGTTTGCGTTGTTGTTGGCCTTTCTCGCAAACGTGCCAGAGGGTTTCGGACAAACCAGGCCTAGCGAAGAGACACCCCAGGGGCCGATGATTAGGGAGCGCACGGGTCTGGTGCTGATATCAGCGGAAGTGACGGATGCCAAGGGAAACCGCGTCACGATATGAACAAGGTGGGTTTTGTGTATTCCGTTCCCCCGGCGGCGGTGCGGATTGACGAAAAAACTGAAAACCAACTTCGATTGGAGTTCGGGGCGGTGGCGCGCGACTCGAAGGGAAAAATGGTGGGCAACCACACCAAATTGGTGGAGGGGATGATGAGCGAAACGCAAGCCCGGCAGGTGCGTGAGAAAGGGATCTTGTTTACCGGAACGATAGAGCTGGGACCGGGAGAATACTCGTTGAGTTTCGCGGTGATGGATAAGGTGAACGAAAACACGGGGAGTGTGAGCGCGCCGTTGAAGGTGGAGTGAGGTTGGCCTGAGCCATTAATTCGAGTTGGAGACCAGGAATCTTTACAAAACGACCCATGCGAAATGCCCTTCTGAGAGCCATTTTTGTTTGCCTGGCTATTTCTGGCGTCGATCCGAACGTGTGGGGAGCCGTGCCGGAATCCGGCGAGGGATCAGAAGCGGAAAAACTTCTGAAGAAGGCGCATGAAAGCACGGACATCCGGGCAGCAGGCAGTCAACCGTTCCGATTGACTGCCACCATCACACTTTCTGACGAACATGGCCAGACGAAGGAGGGCAGCTACCGGTTGTTGTGGGAATCACCGACGAAATGGCAGGACGAAGTCACGTTACCGGATTTCTCTCAAGTGCGCCTGGCAAATGGGGAGAAACTCTACATTAACCGCAAACCGGTGGCGCTTTCGATAGAAGCGTTCCATCTGATCCATTTTTTGAACTTTCCCGAAGATATGCGGTTAGTTATGGAGGGCAGACCGATTGACCTGAAGGAAATCGAAAAAGACGGAGTCCGCGAGAAAGCGATCAAAATCGCGATCACAGATAAAGTGTGGTGGACGGTTTATCTGGACGACGCAACCCCGGTTCCCACCCGCATCGAGTCCTCAACACGCAAAACCCGATTTGTATACCAGGATTATATGATCTTCGCCGGACATCAATTTCCACGCGTCCAGGTGGTAACGAGCGTAAATAACCTGTCTATCCGCATGCAAGTGCAGGAACTTGTCGCCGCGGCCTACAAACCCGATGTATTTGTACCGCCGCCCGATGCCCCATTTGTTCAATGGTGTCCAAATGTCACTGCCGCGAAGCCTCTCCAACAAAGTGGGACAGTTATGATTCCGTGGCCGCTTCGGACGGGTCCGGCGCTGAAAAAACACGTCGTGGTTTGCGGGATCATTGGCACGGACGGTCAATGGCGCAACCTTACGGTGGTGAAATCAGCGGGGAAGGAAGCCGACGCTTTTTGGACAAGCGTCTTGCTTCACGAACGGTATTCTCCTGCGATGTGCGGGAGCGGGCCCGTCGTGCAGGAGTCGGTGCGCGAACTATTTATGCCTTGATGCGTCCGGCGCAGAATGAGGGCGATCGGGCGAAACTGAGGGAGATTGGTGGCAAGTGCGGAATCGAGAATTGGGAGGGTTGTGTTAAGCTGAAAAGGCATTCGCGGAATGCGTGAGTGTCGAATCGTGGAACTTCGGGCTTCGTGCAACGAGGTCCCGCGAACCCCGCCAGGCCCGGAAGGGAGCAACGGTACCGGGTTAGCCGAGTGTGCCGCGGAGACCCCGAAGTTCCTCGATTTGAACGAAAGTAATCAGTTATCAGTAATCGGTGATCAGTCAGAGGCGAGCAGCGAGCAGATAGCGACGATCAGGAAGCGGTTGGTTGGCGACTTTTCGGCTTTAATCTCACTTTAAATTTTTGGAATGGTTTCTGGAGGCGCGTGAGGAATTCTCTTCGCGGCCGCAGGCGTGCGTGCATCGGGGGACGGCGCCCGCCTCGGAAGGCGGCCGCTACAACAGGCGCCGATGGAATCAGTACGTAGGTTTTGACTTTTGCGGGGCGGACGCTGAAAATGCAAGACACGTATGACTTACCAAGTGATTGCGCGGAAGTGGCGGCCGCAGACGTTTGCGGATCTGGTGGGGCAGGAGCATGTGACCGAGACGCTGGCGAACGCGATCAAGAAAGATCGCGTGGCGCATGCGTATATTTTTTCGGGGGCGCGCGGCGTGGGGAAGACTACCGCGGCGCGGATTTTGGCGAAGGCGCTGAATTGCGTGAACGGGCCGACGGCTACTCCTTGTGGAGTTTGCGATGCGTGCAAGGAGATTGCGGCGGGAACTTCGCTGGATGTGATTGAAATTGACGCGGCGTCGAACCGCGGCATCGACCAGATACGCGAGTTGCGGGAGATGGTGCGATATGCGCCGGCGGCTTCGCGGAGCAAAGTGGTGATTCTGGACGAAGCGCACATGCTGACGGGCGAGGCTTCGAACGCGCTGCTGAAAACATTGGAGGAGCCGCCGGAGCGGGTGATTTTTGTGCTGGCCACGACGCAGCCGGAGGATCTGGAAGATACGATCCGGTCGAGGTCGCAGCATTTCCATTTCCGGGCGCTGACGTTTAATGAGATTACCAACCGGCTGAAGTACATCGCTTCGAAAGAGAATTTGAAGATTGAGGATGGCGCACTGGCGGTGATTGCGCGGATGGCGGAAGGCAGCATGCGCGACGCGCTGTCTCTGCTGGAGCAGGCGCGGGCGTATTGCGGCGACGATATTCAGGATCAGGCGGTGCGGGATTTGCTGGGGGTGGTGCCGGAGGACGCGCTGAATGAGCTGGTGCAGGCGATTGCGGAGCAGTCGGCGGAGCGGGCGCTGGGGCTGGTCCACCGGTTTCAAAAAGAGGGGCGCAACTTGCAGCATTTTTGCCGGGAGGCGATCCGGCACATGCGGAATTTGCTGATTGCGCGGGTTTGCGGGGCGGATTCGGATTTGCTGGCGGCTACGCCAGATCAACGGCCGGGATTGGCGAAGGCTGGGGCGCTGTTCAGCGAAGAAGATTTGACGCGATATTTTCAGATTTTGTTGCAGACGGATGACGCGTTGCGGCGGGCGATGGATCCGCGAGTGCATTTGGAGATGGGATTGTTGCGGATGGTGAATGCGGCACGGTTGGGATCGCTGGAGGAGTTGTTGGGGGAGGCGAAGGGGGCGGGCGGCGGGAGTTCGGGTGGAGGAGCGGCGGGGCGCGGGGCGGGGGCGAGTTCAGGAACGCCGACGATTTCTGCGCGAACGGCTTCGGTTGGGGCGGCCAGTGGTTTTGGTGCGGGTGAGAAGCGACCCGCCTCGGAAAGCGGGCCCTACAAAGTCGAAGAGAAGGCGCCCGCTTCGGAAAGCAGCCGCTACAAAAGCGAAGAGAGAGTGGCGGCCAGGCCCGAAATGATTGCTGTTGGTGCATCCGCGGCGGCGGTGGCTCCGGCTTTGGAGAAGAAAGAAAAGACGACGGAGATTGTTGTGGCGGGATTGGATGTTGGACAGGTGGCGGAGATTAAGGCGGGGATACAGGGGCAGCAGAAATTTATTGGGGAGTTGCTGGAACATTCTTCGCGATGGGAGCTGGACGGCGCGGAGTTGCGAATTTATTTTCCGGCGGAGAAGAGCACGTTCGCGGGATTGATCGAAGGACGCGAGACGCTGGAAAAAATCCGTAGCGTTTCGGGCAAGGTACTAGGGCGAGCGGTTCGCGTCTGTGCTAAGCTGGAAACTGGAGCGGCAAAGGATGCGAATGCATCGCGCGCCGCGAGCAGTACGCAGGAGATTCGCGCGCAGTTCGAAAATGACCCGATGGTGAAGTCGATGTTGCAGAGATTTGGCGGGAGAATTTCCGAAGTGCGACGGCAAGGCGAAGAATAAGCCACACGGCAAAGTGAGGCTGAATATGAACATGGAAGTGAACGCCCTACAACAAATGCTTTCGCGGCTGCGGCAAGTTCAGGAAGACTTGCAACAGCAGGTGAACTCGGTTGCAGTGGAGGCGTCGGCCGGCGGCGGGATGGTGACCGTGAAGATGAACGGTCAGAAGCAAGTGCTGGACGTGAAGATCGAGCCGGAAGTGTTTGCGGGCAAGGATCAGGAGATGCTGCAGGATTTGGTGCGGGCGGCGGTGAACGAAGCGTCGCGACGCGTGGACGACGAACTGGCGAACCAGATGAAGAGCCTGGCGGGCGGAATCCCCGGCATGGCGGGATTGAAGATTCCGGGATTGTTTTAGAGGAAGTTCTTTCCTCTATTCAGCTAAACATCGAGAACAATTTTTTTGTTGAGATCCTTCGGGTTGCAAAGGGCGCAACCCTCAGGATGACGTTGCCGTGGTGTCGGTTGTGGTTACCGACCTAAAGGTCGGCCACTACATCTGCCTCAAAGCGGACCCGTCGTTGTTCTGCCGGACGGGCTACGGTTTGAAATTTTCGACGAGCATGATGTAGACGGAGGGTTGGTCTACGAAACAGATTAGGAGATGGCGACCATCGGGGGAGATGGCTAGGGCGGGGGCGCCGTTGTCGGGTTGTTCCTGGCCGCCGACGAATGCCAGCGCGCTCTGTTTGGTTGCGAAATCGTAAAAGAAGAGTCCGCCTTTGCCGGTCGCGGGCATTGCTGGGTAATAGATGCCGTCCGGCGTCACCGCATAGTAACCCCAGGCAGTCGGCGGCAATCCACCAAGGAGTTCGATCTCTTGTCCACCGTTCACCGGGACTTGCCAGAGCCCGGGCAGATCGCGGCCCTTGGCATAATAGAGAAATTTGCCGTCGAAGGAAGGAAGCGCGGCGAACCCGCCGTTCTTTGTAATCTGGGTGGGCGAGCCGCCAGCGGGAGCGCATTTCCAAACCTGCCAGGCGCCACCGCGGTTGGAAGCGAAGTAAATCCATTGGCCGTCCATCGACCAACTGGGGACGGCGTTGTCCGAATTTCCCTGGGTGATCTGGCGAGGCTGGCCGCCTTCGGCATTGATGATGAAAATTTGCGGATGATCGCCGGGGCGCGAGTCGAAGGCGATCTGGCGCGAATCGGGGGACCAGCGGGGCGTGCCGGTAAGATTCTTGGCAAAGTGGGTCAACTGAACGGGATTGGCGCCATCCGCATCGGTGCGCCAGATTTCGTGATAGCCGGTGCGCGTGGATTGAAAAGCGATGCGCTTGCCGTCGGGAGAGTATTGGGGCCCCTCTTCCAAACCCGTGGAATTGATGAGGCGTTCGAGCGGCCGGACAACTTTGTGGTCCGGAGTGAGAGTGGCTCTCCAAATGGAGGCGGTGTAATCGACGTTGGTGTAGGCGAGCCGATTCCCTGCCCTGCTGATCGCGGGGCGCATGGCCCAGCCCGCACCGCCGATCGGTAAGCGGGCGGGTGTGCCGCCTTCGGCGGAAATGCGCCAGAGGCTGGGAGAGCCTTGCCGGGAAGAGGAAAAAACAATGTCCTCGCTACCGGGAGTCCAGGCAATGCCTTGAATATCCGCGTGGTCAAAGGTGAGTTGTGTGGGAGCGCCACCGGCGGCGGGCATGCGAAAAAGTTCCAGAACATCGAGGGTGTTGCGGACAAAGGCGACATATTTTCCATCGGGGGAAAAGGCGGGCGAGGCATCGCCGAGGGTTCCGGCTGCGGGGAAGGTGAAGATGCGCACTTCGAGGGTATCGAGAGAGAGCAGGAGGATGGCCGAGGCGGCGTCGGGAGTGGGGCTGTCGGAAAGAGCCAGATATTTTCCGTCTGGGGACCAATCGAGGGCGTCGACTTTGCGCGGGGATTTGACGGTGTAAAGGCGGCGCTCCGAGCCTCCCAAGGCGGCGGTTACAAAGACGCCGATGGATTTGTCATCGTCGTTGTAGCGGAAGAAGGCGATGTAGCGGCCATCAGGGGACCAGACGGGAGCAAATTCCGCCGTCGAGTCCGCGGCGCTGGTGAGACGTCTGGGTGTATCGGCGGTACCAATCTGCGAAATAAAAATGTGCGAGCGGCCGCCTTTTTCGCCGGCCCAATCGAAGGCGACCTGGTTGCCGTCAGGGGAAAAGGCGGAGTCGCCCTCGCGGGGCAGGCCGTTTAGGGGGGCGATGCGAATCTGCGGGGAGTCCGTGGAGCGAGTGGTGCGCGCGGCGAAGTACCAGGTGGCGGCGATCACGAGGGCGAGCGAGCTGAGGCCGAGGATCGCAAGGAGGAGCCGTGAATGGCGGGGGAGTTCAGAGTTTATCGGAACGGGTTGGGAATCGAGGGCGAGAGATTCGGAGGAGCTTGGCGGAGCGTCGTGTGGAAGAGGAAGCGAGGAGGCCGAATTCGGCGGCGCGGCGTCGCCGACGGAGACCGGAGCGATGAACCGGTAGCCGCGCTTGGGGAGGGTTTCGATGAAGCGGGGATTGTCGGCTTCGTCGGAGAGAGCGTCGCGGAGTTTGTTGATGGCGGTGTTGAGGCCGTGCTCGAAGTCGACGAAGGTGTCTTCGGGCCAGAGGCGTTTCTGGAGTTGCTCGCGGGCGACGAGTTGGCCCGGGTGCTCGAGGAGGATGGCTAGAATCTGGAAGGGGCGATCCTGGATTTTGAGGCGGATGCCGGATTTGCGGAGTTCGCCGGAGAGCAGGTCCGCTTCGTAGGCACCGAAGCGGACGACCGAAGGCAGGCGGGGCGAGGTGGTCACGAAGTCTCCTGATGGTAAAGACGAAACAGTAGCACAAAAAGTTTGAAGTGGTGGCCTCAATTACAGTTGAGAAGGATGGTTAAGACTTTTCTTTTCTGACGGTTGAACGGGGACATTTCTTTTTCCGGCCCCTTACCTGGCGTGCATTGTGCGGCGGAATCCCTTGAGCGAAAGTGGGCGCGTTCCTGGAAAACGGGAACCAATTTCGAAAAGGGAGCGATGCCATGAAGAACATTCTGAGAGCGGTGATGGGAGTTGGACTGTTGGTGGTTTGCAGTGGAGCTGGGCTGCGGGCGCAGCAGGCGGATCGGGTGGTGAAGTTCGAGGCGCCGTTTGCGTTTGAGGTGGAGAACAACAAGCTGCCGGCCGGGGAGTATACGGTGCTGGTGCAGGCCGGTTGGTTGCAGATTCAGGGGAAAGATGGGAAGGCTGCGGCTCATGCGTTGACGATGCCGGTGGTTAGCGAGGGACAGAAGACGGTGGGGAAGTCTTATGTGGTGTTCCACCAATATCGCGGGCACTTTTTCCTGGCGGAGATTTGGGCGTCAGGACAGGAGAAGGGGCGCGAGTTGCTGGAGACGGGGGAAGAGCAGCAGTTGGCGAAGCGCGAGCAGATGGTCAAGGTGAACGTGCCAGAGCAATTGGCAGCGGGAAAGTAGGGACGGCGATGGAGTGGTCTAGTTCGTGTCGGCAGAGACGGGAATTTGTGGGGTGGAGCGGATTCCCGTCTTTGCATCGGAACGACGCGGCGGGCGTTCGGCGAAAACTGGAATGGGTCAGGTTCCCGGAAGCGCGTTTATCAGGCACATCCAATTCCAAATGGGTTTGTGCAAGCGGTTGACAGATGTCGGGATTTTTGTACCGGGATATACTGGCTGATTCTTTAGATGTTTCTCGGATTGTACTAATCGAAATTTCGACCCAGTCCATTCGTAAAAGTAAGTGGCGCATTTCTCGGTAGGACAACCGTCGACCACGAGCAGACGACTGTTGTTGCGATATTCCAGTCCTTTGCCCCGCCAACCGTGTGTGGCAAAAGCATCGAGCCACAGCGAATCGAACGGCGGCCCGTAAATAACACCCGTCTTGAGGTCAATGAGAGCGAAACGTACGCAATCCGAGCCACAGCCCCATTCGACAATTCGGTAGCTACCAGAAAAATTGGGAGTATGAGATGCCCCTTCTCGAATTCGCCTGCGAAACGAACGCCATTCATCAGTGATTTTCGGAGCCGCGTTTTTCCCTGCGTAGAGTTCGGCAACAGTGTAGTCAGAAAATTGAGGTCGAGTTTCGCGTGGCACTGATTGAGGCAAACAAATCGAACCAACAAGGGATAGTACCAGGCAGACCGTGCTGCTCATTCTATTCAACGGTAACCCTTAGACTGATTTGCGCACCAACGGGGAATTTTAGCATGCGTTACGGGACAAGAATCTTCGGAGTGTCTGACTAGTAGGTAATCGGAAACTGGGCCAGTACGCAAAAATTTGCGGAGAGGGGCGGCTTGTGTTAACTAAGGAGCATGGCTGATTTTGCTGCTCCAGTTGAGAAGTTGATTGAGGAACTGAAACACTTGCCGGGGATTGGGGCAAAGACCGCGCAGAGGCTGGCGTTTTATCTGTTGCGGATACCGGCGCAGGATGCGCTGGCCTTGGCGGATGCGATTCGCGACGCGAAAGAAAAGATTCGGACTTGCTCGGTTTGCCACAACATCACGGATGCGGATCCGTGCCTCTATTGCACGGGGCCAACCCGCAACAAGCGGACGATCTGCGTGGTGGAAGAGCCGCACAACATCCTGGCGATTGAGAAGACGCGGACGTTCAGCGGGATGTATCACGTGCTGGGCGGATCGCTTTCGCCGCTGCAAGGGCGCGGGCCGGACCAGCTGAACATTAAGAGTTTGATCGAGAGGCTGAAGGGCGGGGATGTGGAAGAGATTATTATGGTGACGAATCCTACGGCGGAAGGAGAGGCGACGGCGGTGTATTTGTCGAAGCTGCTGAAGCCGCTGGGAGTGCGGGTGACGCGGATTGGCGTTGGGATTCCGGTGGGAGCGGATTTAGAGTACGCGGATGAGATTACGATGATGAAGGCGATGGAGGGGCGGAGGGAGTTGTAGAGGTTTTCGCGAAAGAGAATTGGCGGATCCCCGGAGAGGTTTTTCGGGGATTTTTTGTTGGGTTCATGGGTGCGCAATGAGTTGGTGGTACGGCTGAAGTTGAGGTTCTGAGGACGCGGTCGTAGCGCTGAGGAAAAAACTGGTGGGACGAGAGAGCTAGTACGTACAGAATGATTGTCCCTCTAGGCAAGAATAACGAATCAAGGTACAGTGCAGGTCTGCGGTGGAGTCCCCGCCAATCGCTGCTGGTTCCGTGGGGAACTGGTGTAGGAGGTGCCCAGATGCCTGGACTGGAGCACTACATGTCTCAGTATGACCATGAGCACCATTCAACGTGGAACAAGGTATTGCACGGCATCGGAATCCCGCTGATTTTTGCGGGGCTGACTCTGCTGGTGATGCTGAGATGGCGTTGGGGGGTTGGGTGCTTCGTGGGCGGCTGGGTGCTGCTCTTCCTGGGGCACCGGATCGAGGGCAACAAGCCGGCGTTTTTCCAGGGTCCCGTGTACCTGCTGGTGGGGCCGATCTGGGTGGCCAAAGAGATTTGGGATACGCTGAAGGGATCGCACAGCGAGCAGGATGCGACGGCCGCGAAGAAGTCGTAAAGGATTAGAGACACAGTAGTTAAGAGATGGTACCGCGACATGCAGAACGAACCCGGCGGCCCTAATTTGACGGACGAGACGAGCGAAATGCCTACAGAGGGCGCAGCGAGCACAAACGACGAATTGAGGAAGCGGCGGAGCACGCGGATCGTGCAGGCCGTGCCGCTGACGGTTACGGGTGTGGACGCGCTGGGGCGGCCGTTTGCGGAGCGGACTTCGACGCTGATCATCAACTGCCACGGCTGCCGCTATCAATCGAAACATTACGTGCTGAAGAACATGTGGGTGAACCTGGAAGTGCCGCATCCGGAGCAGGGGCATCCGCCACGGCGGGTGCGCGGGAAGGTGGCGTGGATTCAACGGCCGCGGACGGTGCGGCAACTGTTTCAGGTAGCGCTGGAGTTGGAGTCGGCGGGAAATGCTTGGGGGATTGCGTTTCCTCCTGACGATTGGTTCGCGTTCCCGGAAGATTCCAAGTTTTTGTCCAATCCGGCTTCGCCGATGGATTTGCCGCCGAGCATTGGCATGCCCACGCTAGGTGAGGCGCCGCTGCCGATTGTGGAGGCGGAGCCGGGTGTGGCGACGCCGGACAATGTGCGGGTGTTCCCTGCCCCGGCGAGTGCAACGGATGCGTCTTTGCAGCTGGCACGCCAGGTAGCACGCTTGCTGGCCGAAGCGAAACAGCAGATTCATACGGCGGCGAAGGAAGCGGCGGTGCAAGCCGTGTCGGCGGAACACCGGCTGAGCGGCGAAGAGTGGGAGCGGAAGTACACGGCATTTCGGGAAGAGGTGGCGCGCGAGACGGCGCAGGCCATCGGAACAATCCAGGAAGAGACCGAGACGCGGGCACGGACGGCGCAGGCGGCTGCGGCGGAATCGCTGAAGAATGAACTGCCGCGCTGGCTGGCACCCCAATTGGAACAGCTCACACATGAATTGACCGCGCAACTGGCGAGAGAAGGCGCGATTCAGCGGGATCAGCACGAAAAACAGTTGGCAAGCGCGCAGGACACGCTGCAAACGCTGTGCACGCAGGCAGAGGACGCCGCGGCCAAGCTGCGGACACATGCGGAGCAAGTGGAGTCGCACGTAGCCGAACGGCTGGAAGCAGCAAAGCAGCAGGCGGAGGAAGAGGCGCGGCAGAGGGATGCGGCCGCGGGAGAGCAGAAAGATAAGCTGGGCGAGGTTCTGAACAACATTCAACAGAAGGTGGGCGCGACGTTTGCGGAGGCGCAGAATGCGCTGCGCGAGCGGGTGGCTCAGGAATTGAGCGGCGCGCAGCAACAAGCCTCGGCTGTTTTGCAGGAGCAAACCAACCGGCTGCGCGAAGAGTTGAAGCAGGAAGCGGCGGCGCAGAGCTCGTCGGTGACGGGTTCGCTGGGCGATAAAACGAAAGAATTGGAAGAGACGCTGGCGCGGGCGAACCAGGCGACGGAACGCCTGGAGCAGTTTGCGGGGCGGATCGAAACGGTACAGCAGCAGGCGATCGGGGGATTCCAGTCGCAGCTGGATGACGTTTTGAGCCTGCATCGGAATGAGTTGCACCGGCAATCGGACGCATTGTTTGAAGAGATTCACGCGCGCATTCGCAGCAGCTTTGCGGCGGCGAACACCGAGGCTTTGGAGAAGTTTGAACAGCACATCGAATCGATGGTGCAACCGCACATCACGCGGACGGAAGAGGCGGTACACCGGCTGGCGGGTGGGCGTTCGCTGCTGGACGCGGCGCTGACGATGCAGCAGGACCGCATCCGGAATTCGGCGGATGAGGCGTTCGCAGAGTCGCTGGCGCGCTTCCGGGAAAATCTGGGAACCGTGGAGCAGGTGCTGAGCGAATCGGCGCAGGGGATTACCACGGGGCATCTGGATGAACTGGAAACGAAAGCGGTGGACCTGAAACACCACACGCTGGAAGAGATGTTCAAGTCCGCGGAGTGGTACGAGAAGAGAGCGCAGACGCAATTGCAGAGTTCGACGGAAAAGATGGTGGAGCAGGCGGCGACGCAATTGCGGGAGAAGGCCGGGGAAGTGTCGAGCCTGTTTGCCAGCGAGTTGAACCATGCGAGCCGCAGTTACATAGACCAGAGCCACCGGCAACTGGAAGAGACGGTGCGCGACGCGTTTGAGCGGGTGCGGTTGCTGTTCGCGGAGGCGGCGGATACGACTTCGGCGGCGTTCACGGACGAGATTCAGCGGAACGCGCGGCAAGAGCTGGAAGGATTCATGGAGTTGATGCAGAAGACCGTAGAACAGTCGCGGGAACGCCTGGATGCAGCGCGGGAAGAGTTGAGCTACAAGGTGACGATGGAGCAGGAAGACTTTTTGCGGCGATTCCACAGCGGGTTGAATGAGGCGGTGAACCGGGGCCTGGGCGAGTCGCAGGGAAAATTGCAGGAAGAGTTTTCGTCGCTGTGGGAATCGTGGCGGAAGATGAACGAGACGCAGCAGGCGGAGATTCGCGGCGGGTTCCACAAGATGGGCGATGAGGCGGTGGGTGAATTCCGCGGGCGGCTGGAAAACATTTCGAACTCCTGGATGGTGGCGACCGTGGCGACATTGAATCATCAATCGCAGGACGTGATTGCGCAGATTGCGGCGACCGCGGAGGAGAAGCTGCGGGAGGCGTCGTCGGAGGTGTTTGCGACGTTTGGGGAGACGCTCCGGGAAAAGTTACAGCAGATAGCGGCGGGGTTTGAGAAGGGGCGGGGGGCGAAGGCGTGATGGTCGCTGGGTTACGGATGGCGGATCACGGATACGGGATAACAGATCGCAGATAACAGATAGCAGAAAGCTTGAGGTCGTGCACGATTTTTAGTTTGTCGGTGAGGATTGCACCTCGAAAGCGGTAGCCGGGCTACCGCACTCCAAAGTAAGTGCGGCCCGTCCGCCTGAGGCGGGCGAGCCCTACTTCCACAAGAAACGGCTGGAACCTGTATAATTCCCGATGGACTATGGCGAATCGGGCTTACCTACGCGTGTGGACACGCGACTTTTCGGAACAGACCATGATCGCGGAGTTGGCGCGGTTTCTGACTACGGCACCCGTGTCGGAGGCCCCTAACGGGTTTCAGATGCTGACGGTACAGCCGGTGGACTACGCGGAGCCGGCTGAGGTGGAATGGGATTTGCGGGAGGCCAAATATGGCCCGCCGGAAATCGCGGCTCTGGCGATCCAGCATTTGAATGCGGATACGGCGTTTATTGTGGATGCGAAGTGGGAATTGTGGAATTTCGACATAGAGACGCTGAAGTGGGCAAACGGGCCGCAGCCGCTAACGCTGACTTGCCAAGGGACGCTTTTTGAAGATGGTGCGGCAGCAAGCGAAGGGCAGTTCGTAGCCGACCTGGGATTCGAGCATTTGTTCACCGGACACGGCGGATTGCTGGCGCCGGGGGCGGCGTCGAACCCGTTCGAGAGCTCGGACCATCCGGTGGAGAAGAGATTTCGGGCATGGATGGGGAGCGGTGAGAATCTGAAGCAATATCACCAGCGGACACGAGAGAACATCCAAAAACTATTCGGATGGGTGGAGGCGGTGCAGGCGGCGCTGCCTGTGGAGCGGAGCGTGTTGTGGAGCGAGGGCGAGGAGAATTTTGAGGCTCGGCTGGATGCGATTTTGGGGCAGAGGTGACGTGGCAAGAGCCAGTAATCAGTAATTGGTAATGAGTTCCGGAAAAGAGAAGATGAGGACCGGTGGATACCAGTGCGCATGTGTGGCGGCCGCCCGCCGAGGCGGGCGGGCGCTTTTTGCCATGGCGCTGATAACGGCATTGGCCGGAGCGCAGACTGTTCCGAAGCTGGCGGCGAAGAGGGCAGCAGCGACACGGGCGAATGAATTGACACTGGCGGGGTTGCGGCCGGGACGTGACACCCTGGCGCGGGCCGCGCAGTTGAACAAACAATTTGGCAGCGGCGAGGACTTGCCAGGTGAGCAAACTGGGTGGTTCGACGCATGCAGAGATCTCTCGCTAACGATTGATAGCGACAAGGCGAAACGGATTGAAGTTATGCGGGTGGCAGCATGGGGCGGCTCTACGGCAGATTGTGCGAGTGTGTCGCCTGGGCCGTGGAAGACGGGGCTGGGATTGCGCGTGGGCGACTCCTCGGCAAAGGCCCGGCAGATTTATGGAGAACCGGATTCGCGGAGTCCTAGCACGAAGGGCGGGCAGCCGCTAGAATTGTGGTATTACGCCTTTGATTGGGCGGGGGCGGATGTGCCGCAAGTGATGGAACTATTGTGTACAGGGGAAGCCGACGGCAAGGCGGGGCGGGTGGTGGAGATTACGCTGGCGGCACCTAGCCTGTAACGGGCTGGAGCGGACGGTTTTTTCCGGAAGGTTTTGATTACGCATCGGTTGAAGTCGCGTCTACAGTAGAAAGGATCGGAATGCAGCGTTCCTTACTCCTCATGTTGGCAGCGAGTACCGTTTTGGGTGGATGCGGTTCCGAGGCGCCGAAACCTGCCGCGACTGTCGAGAGCAAGCCTGCCGCGCCCGCGATTCCCGAAGACGTGCAAGATGTGGCGAAAGCGTTGCTGGGGAGCGAAACGCAGGTGCTGCTGTATGGCGACCTGGCGAAGACCGGGAAACAGCAGGTGCTGGCGGCGAACGTGGTGCCGAATACGCCGAAGAGCGTGGTGGCGGGGACGGTGGTGACGCGCGCGGTGGTGGCGGAAAACGAAGACGGCAAGTGGGTGGAGCTGATGCGCGCCGACGAGTTCCTGAAGAATCCAAAGGGATTCCTGGGATTGACGCCGCTGGTTGCGGTGACCGGGTGGAAGTTGCAGTATGAACAGAACGCGGAAAAAGGGATGACGATGTACTTCACGCCGATCAAGGCGGGTAGCAACGAGCGGACGCTGCCGATTGCGGTGGCGTGGAATCCGGCGACGAAACGCTACCAGTCGATGGACCTTACCTACGAACACTTTCTGCTGGAAACGCCTTCGCTGGAGCATGCGAGGTCGACGCTGCGATGAGCACTTCTGCGGCAGTGCTGCGCGCGGGCGGGCCGAAGAAACCCGGGGTGTCTACCTGGGAGAATCTGCGCGGGCTGTGGCCGTATCTGGGGCGATATACAGGATCGATAGCGCTGGGGCTGGTGATGCTGGCGCTGATGGGATTGATTGGAAACCTGGTACCGCTGGCGACCGGGGTTATCACCGACACTTTGGCGGGAAGCGCGCGGCCATTTGAAATCGCCATGCATGGATCGCAAAACGTTCCGCCGCTGAGCTGGCTGAGCGATCTGGTGCCGTATTACCAGGCGCATAGCGGGAGAACGCTGGGAATCTATTGCCTGATCTTGATCGTATGCATTGGATTGAAGGGCCTGCTGTCGTTCGCGACGCGGTGGATCCTGATCGGAATTTCGCGGGACATCGAGTTTGATATCCGCAACGATTTGCTGGACCGGCTGCTGGTGATGGAGCCGGAGTTTTACGTGCGCAACCGCACGGGCGAACTGATGTCGCGGGCGACGAACGATTTGAACGCAGTGCGCATGGTGCTGGGACCGGGGATCATGTACAGCGGCACGACGATCGTGACGATGCTGCTGTCGATTTCGGTGATGGTGGTGTTGTCGAGATCGTTGACGCTGTGGGTGTTGCTGCCGGTGCCGGTGGTGGCGATTGCGGTGCGGCATTTCGGGAAAGTGATTCACGAGCTGTACGAAAAGATTCAGGCGTCGCTGGCAACCCTTTCGGCGAAGGTGCAAGAGAATTTGTCGGGCGTGCGAGTGATTCGGGCGTATGCGCAGGAAGAGGCGGAGATTCGCGGGTTTGACGAGCCGAACCGCGAGTACGTGGCGAAGAACGTGCAGTTGATCAGAACTTGGAGCATGTTCATGCCGTCGCTGCAGTCGCTGATCGGGACGACGTTTTTGATTGTGCTGTGGCAGGGCGGATACCGATTTCTGCACGGGCAGATGTCACTAGGCGCGCTGATTACGTTCAATACCTATTTGAATTTTCTGGTGTGGCCGATGATAGCGCTGGGCTGGGTGACGAATATTTTCCAGCGCGGCGCGGCATCCATGGGGCGGCTGAATTACATTTTGACCGCCAAGCCGCAGATTGACGACCGGAACGCAAAGGTTCCGAAGGAAGCGCGGATCAATGGGGAAATTGAGTTCCGCAACTTGACGTTTGCTTATCCGACGACGATTACTGGTGGCGGAGCGGCAGGTTCGAACGGACATGGCGGCGAAGCGCGGCCAGTATTGAAGAATGTGAATCTGAAAATTCCGGCGGGATCGACGCTGGCGATCATCGGGCCGACGGGCAGCGGGAAGACCACACTGGCGGCGCTGATTGCGCGACTGTGGGAAGCGCCGGCGGGAGCGATTCTGATTGACGGGCGGCCGATTCAGGAATGGCCGCTGGAGACGCTGCGGCGGGCGACTGGGTACGTGCCGCAGGATACGTATCTGTTCAGCGAGACAGTGGGAGAGAACATCGCGTTCGGGATGGAGAAATACGAACTCGGACAGGTGCGGGAAGCGTCGGAGATTGCGAGTCTCGACAGCGACATTCAGGACTTCGCGAAACAGTACGAAACGATGGTGGGGGAGCGCGGCATCACGCTTTCCGGCGGGCAGAAACAGCGCTCGGCGATTGCGCGGGCGATTGTGCGGGATCCGCGGATTCTGATTCTGGACGATTCCCTTTCCGCAGTGGACACCCAGACCGAAGAAAGAATTTTGAGCAGGTTGCGCGGGGTGATGCACGGGCGGACGACGATCCTGATTGCGCACCGGACGTCCACGGTGCGCGATGCGGACCAGATCGTGGTGTTGAAAGGCGGCGAACTGGTGGAGCGCGGGACGCACGAGGAGTTGTTGGCGCGGCGCGGGTATTACGCGGATTTGTATCAGAAACAGTTGCTGGAAGAAGAGCTCGAACGGGCATGAGCAATATTCACGAAGAAGAGGCGTTAGGCAAGGCATACGACTCGCGGCTGATGCGGCGGCTGTTGGGGTACATGCGGCCGTACCGGTTGCGGGTGTTTTTCGCCTTGGCGCTGGTGGCGATTGTGACGCCGCTGGAACTGGCGCCGCCGATTCTGTTCCAGCGGGCGATTGACAACTATCTGGTGCCGGGGGTGAGTGGGGCGGTGGCGCTGCCAGTGGCATGGCGGGGCGTGATATTCATCAGCGTTTTTTACCTGGGCGTGCTGGTTTTCGACTTCCTGGCGCAATACATCCAGATCCGCATCATGCAGCGCGTGGGGCAGCAGACGATGTACGACATGCGCACGGAAATTTTCGGGCGCCTGCAGCGGCTGCCGATGACGTATTTCGACCGCAACCCGGTCGGGCGGCTGATGACCCGGGTGACCACGGACGTGGACGCGCTGAACGACCTGTTTGCGGCCGGCGTGGTGACGATGATCAACGATTTTTTCCTACTGGTGGTGATGGCGGGGCTGCTATTCAAGATTGACTGGCGGCTGGCGCTGGACGCGATGGCGATTTTGCCGTTCATTTTCGTGGTGACGCTGGTGTTTCGCAAATATGTGCGGGACGCCAACCGGAAAATTCGGACCGCGATTGCGCGGATCAATTCGTTTCTCCAGGAATATATTTCCGGGATGGCGGTGGTGCAGCTTTTTAACCGCGAGCAGAAAGCGCGGCAAGAGTTCAAGGTGCGCAACCAGGAAAACATGCTGGCGTGGCGGGACGCGATTCTGGCCTACGCGCTGTTTTATCCGGCGGTGGAGTTTTTGAGTTTTGCGACGATCGCGCTGATTTACTGGTCGGGCGGCAACCGGATCCTTGGAAATGCGCTGACCTTGGGCGTGCTGATCGAGTTCACTATGTTTGCGCAGCGGTTTTTTCGGCCGATTCAGGATTTGAGCGAAAAGTTTAATATTTTGCAGTCGGCGATGGCGGCTTCGGAGCGAATTTTCAAGCTGTTGGACGAACCGATTACCATCGAATCGGGAAAAGATGCTCAGCGGATTACTTCGCCGCGCGGAGAGATCGAGTTCCGGAATGTGTGGTTTAGCTACCGGAACGTGGAGCAGCCCGCAGATGAGGATTGGGTGTTGCGGGACGTGTCGTTCAAGATGCAATCGGGGCAGACGTTTGCGATTGTGGGGCATACGGGGGC
>Ga0074046_10001418_pt1 | contig 21653 bp, 19 predicted proteins | sample BogForMeECP23OM3_FD_94441 | JGI IMG/M metagenome (GOLD analysis project Ga0074046, IMG submission 94441) | Bog forest soil microbial communities from Calvert Island, British Columbia, Canada - Bog Forest MetaG ECP23OM3 | ecosystem: Environmental > Terrestrial > Soil > Wetlands ...
CAGTCGATTCTGGTGGCGCGTATAGCTTCTCCTCCCTCTGTTCTTTTGGGATTCATACGGAATCGGCACCCTCGCTATCTGATCTATGCCGACACAGGGATTCTGTCGAAGGTTCTTCCTTTGGAATGTAATGTGCATTCAGCAGAGCTCAACGCTGAAGTGACATGCCCTTTCCATAACGACGTCTATGCGGTTTACGAGGTCAATTACTGATGATTGGACTTTATGGAGAACTTGAACAAGTACTCCGATCTCGACCACCATTGAGGATAGCCTGTTGGTGGAAATCTTGTCCTGAGCGAATCAGGAGACTCCGGCCACGATCAGGGAGTTGAAGCAACATTTAAATAAGCTACTGCGTGTGTTGTTTACGGAATAGATAGAGCATCACTGCTGTCCCGGAAGACGTCGACGAAGTCGGCGTAAGCGGTTGATGATCTTGGGATACGCGGTTTTCGCGCACTTGAAATCACTGCGGCCGCGGGGGCTCGAAGCGGCGACCAGGAGCAGCAGGAATGCGGTATGAACTCCGGCCGTGCGGTTAGTTTTGGGTGTGCTCCCCGCGGATTCCAAACTCAACGGCCAGCAATCTTGGCTCGCCATGTGTTACTCTTTAGGCACGGGCTGGTGTGATTTCAAAGGCCCCAAAATGGCTGCATTCCGGAACTACAGAAGCCATGAAAAGCCCCTTAAGAAGTCCTCTTAAGGTCAGCCAGCGCACGAACTTGCATTATTATCGGGAGCTTTAGCAATGAACGTGACGTTGGACGTGCCGCGGACTCTGCCTCACCTCGACGCTCTTGAAGCCGAGAGTATCCACATCATCCGAGAGGTTGTGGCCGAATCGGCACGGCCGGCTATGCTGTATTCAATCGGTAAAGACTCCTCGGTCATGCTCCGCCTGGCCCAGAAGGCTTTTTACCCCGGAAAGATCCCCTTCCCTCTATTGCATATCGATACGGGTTTCAAGTTCCACGAGATGATCGAGTTCCGCGACAGGATTTGCAGCGAGCTTGGGGTCCAATTAATTGCGCATACCAATTGGGAAGCGAAGAAGGAGGGAGCCAATCCCTGGAAGTTAGGCACCACCCGCTGTTGCGCGCTGTTGAAGACAAAAGCCCTCTTGGACGCTCTGGCTGCCAATGGCATCGACGCTGCTATCGGTGGGGCCCGGCGCGATGAGGAAAAGTCACGCGCTAAGGAGAGAGTCTTTTCGCTTCGTGACTCCCTCGGACAGTGGGATCCGAAGAATCAACGGCCGGAATTTTGGAATCTTTACAACAGCCGCGTCGAGGCTGGGCAAAGCATGCGGGTGTTTCCTCTTTCGAACTGGACGGAGGTGGATGTCTGGGAGTACATCCACCGGGAAAACATTCCCGTTGTGCCCCTGTATTTCGCCAAGGAACGCGAGATGTTGATCCGCGGAGACTCCCTTATCCCGCTCGATCACTCGATCAACCTGTTGCCCGGCGAGAAACCGCAACGCGTGATGTGCCGCATGCGTTCGCTGGGTTGCACATATTGCACCGGCGCGATACGGTCCACCGCCGCCACCGTGCCGGATATAATCGAAGAGCTGAAATTCTTCCGCCGTTCCGAGCGCGAAAACCGAGTAATCGATCATGACCAGGAAGGCTCCATGGAACTGAAGAAACGGGAGGGCTATTTTTGAGCGTCGTTGGGGAAGAGCGAGACCTGCTTCGGTTCTTGACAGCTGGGAGCGTGGACGACGGGAAGTCCACTCTTATCGGGCGTCTGCTTTACGAGTCCAATGGCATCTACGAAGATCAGCTCTCTTCGGTGCGGAAGGCCTCTTCCGCGAAAAACGTGGAACTTGACCTGTCTTTACTCACCGACGGGCTGCGGGCCGAGCGCGAACAGGGCATTACCATCGATGTCGCCTATCGGTATTTCGCTTCGCCGCGCCGCAAGTTCATCATTGCCGACACGCCTGGCCATGAACAGTACACCCGAAACATGGCCACAGGCGCCTCGACGGCGGAGGTGGCGCTGATCCTGGTAGATGCGCGCAAGGGCGTGTTGAACCAGACTCGCCGCCACACGCTGATTGCCTGGTTGCTCGGCATCCGGCGGATGATCGTGGTCATCAACAAGATGGACTTGGTCGACTACGACGATAAAGTCTTCCACGCCATTCGGGACGACTTCGCGAAATTTACCGACTCGCTTCGCGGTGTTCAATTCGAGTTTGTTCCGTTGAGTGCACTAAGCGGCGAGAATGTCATTCGTTGCAACGGTTCCATTCCGTGGTACCAAGGGCCGACTCTCCTCAACCTTTTGGAGACTGTCCCGGCAAAGTCCGAGTCGAGCCAGGACTTTAGATTTGCAGTCCAGAATGTTATCCGCCCAAATCAGGATTTTCGCGGTTATTCCGGCCAGGTAGGCTCCGGCATAGTGAGACCGGGACAAGAGGTCGTTGCTTTACCCTCGGGACAACGAACCACCGTTCAGGACATATTTCTTTACGACCGGAAACTGGACGAAGCATTTCCCCCTCAATCGGTGGTGCTGACTACCACGGACCATATCGACCTCGGCCGTGGCGACATGCTCGTTTCCGCTGACCAGTTGCCCACAGTCTCCACCAGAGTCAGGGCCAACCTCATCTGGATGTCGCAAAATCCCCTGCGGCGCGACACCCGATATCTCATCAAGCACACGACCAAGGTGCTGTGCGGCAGGATCAGCCGGCTGAATCACACACTTGACGTTAATACGTTGGCAAAAGTCAAGTCTGAGAGTCTGCAGTTCAACGAAATCGGCGAGGTGCAGATTGACTTGCACAGCCCGATTTTCTGCGATCCGTACGAGCACAATCGAATCACCGGCAGCTTCATAGTCATTGATCCGTTTACGAACGATACAGTCGCGGCCGGCATGATCGTGGAAGCAATTCCGCTGCAGGCCGTCGATGGCCTGGATGAATCGTCCGCCGGATCGCGTGTCGCCCAGGAGCAGGGTCTCACTGTCTGGTTCACGGGCCTTAGCGGTGCCGGGAAAACGACCATCTGCAGGGCGGTGGCTACCGAGCTTCTGGCTCACGGACTGCAGGTGGAAGTGATTGACGGAGATATCATCAGAAACCATCTCTGCAAGGATCTCGGATTCAGCAAGCAGGACCGGGACGAGAACATTCGCCGCATTGCCTTCGTCTCGCAGCTCCTGACGCGCAACGGCGCGATCGTTCTTGTCTCGGCCATTTCACCCTACCGCGCCAGCCGCGATCAGGCCCGCAAGACCATCGGCAACTTCATGGAAGTCTATGTGAGTACGCCTCTGTCCGTCTGCGAGGTAAGAGATCCGAAAGAGCTTTACCAAAAGGCGCGCTCCGGAAAGATTCACGGCTTCACTGGCATTGATGATCCGTATGAACCACCGCTGACGCCGGAGATTGTCTGCAACACCGATCAGGAAAGTACCCGGGAGAGTTCCTCCAAGGTAGTCTCCGCTGTTCTAAAGAATCTTTCTTTAAAGACTCCTTGAGCATTGACCCAGCCGTAACCTGCTCATTGGCGAGTGCAATGGAGTCGCCGTGGCTTTAGGCACCATCGCAGCGAGAATCGCTGTGGGACTCGTTGTGGGAATCCTCGTCGGACTGACGGGGCTCGGCGGAGGCATGCTGCTGCTGCCGCTGCTGATCTCTGTTCTGGGAGTGCCTCCCATCATCGCGGTTGGGTCCGACGCGGTCATCAACTGCATCACGAAAATTGGCGCCGGCGCGCTGCACTGGCGGCGGGGAAACGTCAGCTGGCGACTGGCTCTCAGCCTGGCTTACGGCAGCATTCCTGGAGCCATTCTGGGTGTGACGCTGCTAGCGCGCATACGCGCCATCTACGGCAGCGGGGTAAACGATTTCCTGAGAGTCGTAATTGCTATTCTGCTGATTGTCATTCCAATCGCCTACTACATCAAAAAGCGCCCGGTAGATTTGACGCCCAGCCTTGAAGCGATGCGCCAGCCCAAATACCATTTCGGAGTGACCCTCATCGGTTTCTTTGCCGGAATTCTGGTCGGTGTCACGTCCATCGGATCGGGAAGCGTCATCCTGATGCTGCTGCTGGTGTTTTATGGCTTCGCACCTTCCGTAATGGTTGGCACAGACATTGTTCACGCCATCTTTCTCGCCGGTCTCACTGGAGCGCTTCAATTCGGATTAGGCAACGTCGACCTGACTCTAGTGGCGTGCGTTATCCTCGGATCGATCCCCGGTGGCCTGCTTGGCGCATATCTCACCAAGTTCCTGCCCGCCCGCCGTTTTCGCCAGGTGCTTTGCACCGTTCTTGTGGCCGTCGGCACAAGAATGTTATGGGTCTCACTTTCGCATGCTCACTGACACTTTAGAAACCGAATATCTCGCGCGCGTACAACATGCGCTGAACACGGCGCATGACACGGTAAGGCAGTTTGCGCCGGGCACATTCGCGGTGAAGGACACCGGAGGACGTGACGTGATCACTCAGGTCGACCGGGCCGTGAGCGATGTGCTGCGCACGGCATTGCTAAAGGCAGAAGAAGGTTGGCTCTCCGAAGAGGACGTAGACGACCTGAGCCGCCTGTCGAAACGAGTTGTCTGGGTGGTTGATCCTCTCGACGGAACTCGTGAGTTTGTCGATGGCATCCCCGAGTGGTGCATCTCGGTCGGGCTCGTTGTCGACGGCGCACCAGTAGCTGGCGGCGTGTGTAACCCCGCGACCAACGAGATTTTTCTGGGAGGCCTGAACTCAGGAATCACCTACAACGGGCGCCGTGTGCAGCCGACTCGAAGAACAGATCTCAAGGGAGCGGTCGTTCTCGCCAGTCGCCAGGAATACAAACGTGGCGAGTGGGCACAATTCGAGGGCAAACAGTTCTCAATCAGGCCAACTGGCTCTGTGGCTTACAAGTTGGCTCTCGTCTCCGCCGGCCTGGCGGATGCGACGTGGACCTTGTCTCCAAAACACGAGTGGGATGTTGCAGCCGGGGTAGCCCTCGTTAGTTCTGCCGGCGGAACTGTGGCTTGCATCCGCGATGGTAGACTGCAATTCAACCAACCGAAGACGCTTCTCCCCGGACTAGTTGCTAGCTGTAACGGCATTTGGCAAAGCGTTTCCCGCATTGTGGATGAAGCACTCGTCAGCTGATCCTGCGACCGGGCTATTTGCTCTCTAAAGGCCCCCGCACCGCAACCAGGTACTCGACGATTTCCTTCTGCTCGGCATCCGGAATCTGGGCGCCATAGGCATCGACCATCTTCTTGACTTCTTTCTCCCACACAGTCTGTGAAAACCGAGGCTGCATAGCCACATACCGGGCCGAGTGGCAGATCAGGCAATCCTTGCGATAGGTATCCACGTGCGGGCCTGCTGGAACATTAGGCGCGTATTGCGGGAGCACGATGCTCTGTACAGGGGCGCTGGCTTCCTGTTTGGTCTTGGGCTGCCCCGATTGCTGACCATGGCCGGCAAGGGACAACATCGAAACCGCGACAACAGCACAAGTACAAGATTCTCTCCAGCGCATAATTTCCCTCACGCTACCACCACATCCATGTCCTCAATCACGTCGCGCTGGTAGCCGCTACGATTCCACTGCGAAGAGCGCTGAGTCTGGCCGTCTCCTGCAGTGGCACGCACCATCAGCCGATAGCTGCCCTTCGCCGGCGGCGTCCACTCTGCCTGCCATGTGCGCCAGGAGTATTTCCCCAGGTCCGTGCCGAGAGTGGCGTCACTCCACGTCTGCCCGCCGTCGGTCGAGAGTTCGACTCTGCGCACACCAGAACCACCGTCGTTGGCAACTCCCTTCAGCGTGAAACTCTCCCCCGCGCGAAGTTGTTCGCCCGGCTCGGGACTTACGAAAATCGAATGGACAGGCATCAAGCTGATCGACACCGTTGCCGCAGCGAGATGTTGCGGATCTTCGTTGGCGTCGGGGTTGTCCGGGATGCGGTATGCCTTGTCCATCCAGAACGTCTTGAGCGGCTGATCCAACACCGTGAGGGACGACAGCGACTTCACCCAGTAGGTGGAGAACCATCCCGGCACCACGAGCCGAATGGGAAAGCCATTCAGCATCGGCAGCGGCGAGTCATTCATTTCGTAAGCAATCATCACTTCCCCGTCCCGCGCATGGTCAATCTCCAGCGACTTCTGGAAGACCGGAGTGGCCGGCATCGGAGGCACATCGAGTCCTCGCAACCCCACCTGGACCGCACCGGCTTTCACTCCCGCCTCATCCAGGACGTCTTTCAAGCGCACCCCAGTCCAGCGCGCATTGCCCATCGCACCATTGCCCCACTGCCCTCCGGGAACGCGGGGCTCAAACAGGCTGCGCGAATTCCCCGCGCACTGCGCGAGCGCCACCACTGACACTGGTTTGAACCTGGTCTTCAAGTCCGACAGTGACAAACTTAAAGGCTTTTGCACGAGGCCGTTAACCTCGAGCCGAAACGTATGCAGATCGACGTTTGTGGGGATCCCTGAGAGGTGCCAGCGCACGAAGAATGCGTCGTTGGGCGTCAAGTCTGACTGAAAATAACGCAGCGGAGTTTCCAATTGCGGTGGCCGGTCCGTCAGCAGGATCAAATCCGTCTTTTGTGGATACCGCACGAGCTCGCGGCTCGCGACTACGCCCTCGCCGAAGTACGGGAACGCCCCATCTGCCGAAAAGCCGGGCGTACGTCCCCAGGCACGGTGACCAATCGCGACGCTTCCCCCCGCAGTGAGCAGCCTAACGAACTGTCGTCGATCCATGAGTGAAAATCCCTGTTATCGGAGTGTACGCCCAAACTTCCGGACCGTATTCTCGCACGTCTTTGGCATGGGTGCCCGGCGCACGCATGGCACCCACGACGTTTATGGAAGGTAATACCGGAACGAGCTAAAGACCATATTCTGGATCGCTTCGGGCTGTCCCGCGATGCCCGACCACGCATCGCGAGTGACATACGAGTATTGGAGGCCTAGTTGCAGCCTGCCCTTGGGTCCGTTGTAAGGCTTATAAAAGAATGCTGCGGTACCCTCGAAAATCGCGCGGGTGTTCGCGGAGCAGTTGGCCAGAGGACCGGGCCCGAACCCATTGGCCAAAGTGGGCAGTGTCTCCGTTCCGCATCCTGTGTTTACGAATAGCGGCGATCCATACCCGACGGGCTTGCCTTTGAAAAGCGACGCTTGACGCCCCGCGTATTCGCCGCCGCCGTAGAGGTTTAAATCCCACTTCGGCGCGTGGTATTCGACAGAGAGCAGGCCCTGATACGAGCGAACGAGGTGTTGGAAACCGTTTCCATAGGCTGTCGTATCGGGCAGTTGAGCAACTCCATAACGGCCCACTCCGTTGCCTCCCAGGTAATGGATCCCGATTTCTAGGTGCTTCTGGGCCACGAACCAGCGGGCGTTGGCGCCAAAGCCTCCACCTGCCGTGTTGTTGTTAAACGCGCCAGCAGCGGATGGCGTGGCGGCCGTAGCGTTGGGATAGATGCGCGTGCGGAAGATCCTGGCGATGCCGAAAATCTCATAGTGCCCGAAGCCTGGTTCGAACGCCATTTTGGTAACAAAATCAGGCGAGATGTTCGACGAGTAATTGGCGAGCGAGTTATAACCACCGCTGCTGCCGTTGCCAGGGCCGCCGATCAGGAAGTTCGTCGGATTTCCTGAGACGGTAAGAAGGGTCTGCGCGTTCTCCACCGACATGCCGAACCAGACTCTATTATCGAAATCCTTGGTCACGCGAACTCCGTACTGCCGCAAATAACTGAAGCCCACGTTGTACTGCGTGTCGATAACCTGCGGACTAAGCCAGGTGAGGGGGTCGAGGCCGGATTTAAACTCGGTCGCCAGGCTCCACATCTGGCCGCCCGCAACGGACCAGCCATTGTGGAAGGCAGCCTGACTCCAGAGCTGTCTCTGCCGGAGCACATAGCTGTTGCTTTGATTGTTGGTGGAGGCAACGCCGACGCCCAGGAAGTCCGCTTCATAGTAGCCGGTCAGAACAGTCTCGCCCCAATTACCCTTCGCCAGCAGCGACATGCGCGACGCCCGTCCGGAACCGTAGAAATCGGAGGCGCGCGCCTGACCTGCAGCCGAGAACGGGATGGCGTTAAACTGAGTGCCTATGTCACTGAACATTGCGCGCTGACGCCAGACTGTGTCCGCCGCCAGGAAACCGCCGGGCGTAAGGGTGATGCCTTTGAAGTGAATGGCCAGTGGGCTCTCCAAATCGCCGACCCGCTTCTCGGTTGCGGTCAGTGACTCGACCGTGCTGGCATTGGCGGCCTTCAAGTCGGTCACGTCATGTTGCAGCGAGATGAAGTCGCTACTGGTGATCTGGCCTTCCTTTTGCTCGCCGCTCAATGCCGACCGCGCAGTCTGTTGCGCCTGGCTTGCCGCCGCGTCGGCTTGGTCCACCCGCTGCTGCAAGGTTTGAATGGCCTGGTCGCGGGACTGAATCTGCCGCTGCATCTGCTGGATCTGCTGCTGCTGCGCGGCTATCGCGTCTTTCTGCTCGGCAACCGCATCCCTCAATTGCTGGATTTCGCTTGAGCCGGAGCGTACCGCACCCGATCGAGCGCTGGATTTGTGTTGTGACGTGGTGGCGTCTGTTTGCGCAAATACAGTGGCTGGTATCGCCAGCAACACTGCTAATGCAAATGCTCTTTTCATCGTCTCTCCTCAAGATTCGAATCTCGATCGAGCTTGGCCAGATTCTTCGTACCGGAATGCTCGCGAACCCGGAACCGTAAATCGGATAAATTAAGATTGATGTAACCGAGTTATATGCACTGCAACGGTAGACTCCGTATGCCGCGCCTTCCGGACGAAATCAGATCTTCCTAAAACGGCGTTGTCGCCGCTAATCTCAGAAACTACATTAATATCTAGTATGTCCATCTTTTTCATCGAGATTAATGGCATAAAAAACGGGCCTCCGGCGTTCTTGGGCCGCTGGCCCAATAAGCCGCCCTTCGTGCTGGATCGTCGAACTTTTTGCGTCTTCCCTCCATGGTGCTGCATTCCACCGGTGCGGGAGGATAGGCCCACTTCGACCGAAAACGGACTTTGGCCGCAAAAGCCGTGGGTTGTCCAAACGCGCGCACCAGGCGCACCGCAACCCCCTCGCCCATCAGACGTCCAGGGCGGGTGTTGGCGCTCGTGGGCGGCATGTCGACGATCACTTGCACTCTCGCTCCGAGAGAAGGGACGTCTCGCGCCCGGATGCAGACGGAAGACCGGCTTATATGATGGGTAACGCCCACACCCATCCGAAGGCCTCCGTCAGAGTCTCGCCACAGAAATCGTACTGCCGTTCTGATCGGAAATTCTCGATTCATGTTTCTCTCTCCAGCTAGCACCTACGTCGCCGGTGTCAAGCCCCACTTGTATTGCAGTCGCCGTTCGAAGGTCCTGAAAATCAGCCCGTCCACGATGTATCCGATGGCGATGATCAGAATCATCACCGCGATTACCTGGCTCATGTCGTTCAAGTCACGGCCCATCATCAGCAACTGACCCAGCCCCAGGCTGACGAAGATCATTTCGCCCGCAATCAGTGAGCGCCAGGCAAACGCCCATCCCTGCTTAAGTCCGGTCAAGACATACGGAAGGCTGGCGGGAAACAGCACAAACAGAAACAGCTTCAGCCCGCGTGCGCCCAGGTTGCGCCCCGCCATCGCATAGATCTTCGGCATCTGTTTGCGTCCGGTCTCCATGCTGATCGTCACCGAGAGCACAGAGCCCATAACAATCACAAAGAGAATTGCCTTCTCCGAGAGCCCGAACCAAAGTATTGCGATCGGCAGCCAGCAAATACTGGGCAGACTCTGTAGACTCACCATGAGCCCGCCCAACGTTTGCTCCAGGAACTCGCTCGTGGCCATCAACAATCCAAGCAGCACTCCGATAGCGACCGAGAGGGCATAGCCCACAGCGATGCGCTTCATGCTGACGGCGATCGCGATCCAGAAGCTGTGATCGGCAAATCCCGCCCACAGGGACTCCAATACTCCCTGAGGTGGAGGAAACAGGTAAGGCGGCCAGATGTGGAGGCGTGCCACCAGTACCCAGGCTCCAATCGCGATTGCGTAAAAGGTAACTTGTCTACCGACTGATTTCATGACGAAACCCGGTACTCCTGCTCCAAGCTCTTGTTGATCTCCTCCCGCAAGTCGTCGAGGATTTCCTTTGCACAATGGGAGATGGCCGGATCTTCAATCTGACGGGGGCGAGGCTGGTCCACCGCGAACTCTCGCTTGATGCGGCCCGGGCGGAAGGTAAAGACTGCAACCCGGTCTCCCAGCCTAGCGGCCTCGCGCACGTTATGGGTGACGAAGATGATGGTGCGCCCGGTCTGCGTCCAGATCCGCTCCAACTCATCGTGCAGCAGGTCGCGGGTCTGAGCGTCCAGGGCGGCGAATGGCTCATCCATCAGCAGGACATCAGGCTCAGTGGCAAGCGCACGGGCCAAGGCGACTCGCTGACGCATTCCCCCGGAGAGCTGGTGGATGTAGCTGTCAGCGAACTGCGAAAGTTGCACCAGCCGCAGGTAATACTCGGCTTTCTGCTTGCGCTCGCGCTTCGGAATGCCCTTCATCTTCAGGCCGAATTCGACGTTGTCAGCGACCGTCAGCCAGGGGAAGAGCCCGAGTTCTTGGAAAATCAGGATCCTGTCAGTGCCCGGCCCGTGTACCGGCTCGCCGTCGATCAGAACCGTTCCCGATGTGGGCTGCTGCAGCCCGGCAATCAGATGCAGAAGCGTGGACTTGCCGCAGCCCGAAGGACCCACGACGCAGAGAAACTCGCCCGCTCCGACTTGCAGGTTGATATGGTCCAGCGCCAGTAGAGGTGATCCGTTCGTCTTGTATTCCAACGTAATGTCGTGGAGCGCAACTTTGGGAGTCTGCTCCTCGACGGCGGTTCGCAAATTCTCGGCTGTGGACACGTCCGAAGTCGGCCACGCGGCGAGCCGCGAAGGTAAGTATCGGTGGTCGGTACTGGTAAGACGTTGTGGCGAAATACTCATTGCACGGCCTTTCTTCCCTTCTCGGCGAGAACCTGATTCAGGAAACTCAAGTCGTACAAGCCGGACAAATCGGGCATCTGGCGGCCCAGGAAGCCCGCCTCGTAAGCGGAACGAGCTGATGTCAGCATCGAGCTTCGAATCGGATCGTATGTGACTTCAAAATGGCCGTAGGCTTCGTCCATGAGCGCCGCCGGCAACGCCTTGCCTGTTTCTTTCTGGATTTGGCTGTTCAGAAGCAGCTTGGCTTCAGGTACATGCCCTTTAATCCAGTCGGTCAATTCCACGTTGGCCCGCAACCAGTTCTTGATCAGGTCCGGGTGCTCGCGCAGGAACTTCGCGCTCACGATCAGGTTGGTCACCACGAATTGTCGATTGGGCCACAAGTCGCGCTCATCGAGAAACCGCCGGCCATTGCCCTCCTGGATCAATCGCGTGGCCCACGGCTCCGGTGCCCACGCTGCATCCAGCTCCTGCTTCAGGAACAGCGTCAACTGGTCGGGATTAGCCAGGGGCAGCACCTTGACGTCTCCCCCTTTCTCTGTCGGCGTCATCCCGTGCGACTTGAGCCATGCGCGCAAAGCCACGTCTTGCGTATTGCCAAGTTGAGGCGACGCCACCCTTTTTCCATGAAAGTCCTCAGGTTTGTTGATTCCCGCATTGCTGCGAACCACCAGCGACGCTCCCCCGCTGGCGGCTCCAGACACGACCTTGAGCGCTTCGCCTTGCGAGCGGACATAGCCGCTGATCGTGGGATTCGGACCGATATAGGTCATATCGATCGCCCCCGCGTACAGTGCTTCGATCGCGGAAGGTCCGGCGTTGAAGCTCTTCCAGTCAATCTTCACATTTGGGCCCATGGCTTTTTCGAACCAGCCACTGGCTTTGCCCACCATGGCTTGCGGATGCGTAATGTTCGGGAATGCGCCAACCCGTATGACCGTCTGGCCAAGTCCCTGAGAGATCCCACACAAAAGAAAACTGATGACGATAAGCGCCTTGAATTTCATGGCCTATTCCTGGGCCCGCTTTCCATGCACGGCTATGGGCAAGACTTTCGCGGAACTTTCTTTGGGTTTCTGTTTGCGATGGGCCTTCCCGCCGCGCGGCTTGTCGTCCTTAATCAGATCGGCCAGCGAGGTGTTCTCCAGAATCTTCGCCGCCGCGTCACGCACGTCGAGAAAGACCTGGAACAAGGCCCGGCGCTCGACGTCGTTCTCGATCAGGTCCCGTAGTTGCTCGGCGTCGGCGAAGGGAGCCAGTGCCCCGTCAATCAGGCGAATGATTTCAGCCAGGTAAATTTCTGAAGGAGGACGGCGCAGTTTGTAGCCCCCCTTGGCCCCGCGCACGCTCTCCAACATGCGGGCGTTCTTCAGCTCAAGCAGGATCAGTTCCAGGAACTTCTCCGGCAGGGCCTCTTCATACGCAATGTCGCGAATGCGCACCGCACCCTGCTTGTAGCGCCTGGCCAGCATCATCATGGCCTGCAATGCGTAAAGACCTTTTTGCGAAATTCTCATAGGCTTGTCACTCGCCGAATTCACCAACAAGGACATTCTCGCATAATGTCTAGTAAAAACATAGATTTAATTCGATTTAATTAGAAAATCGTTCCCCATAAAGGAAAACTCCGTCGGGCGGGCTATTTCCCGGCGCCGCCCAGTCAAGCTACATAATTCTTAGAACGTTAATCTCCTGAACGACGCACCCGGCGCAGCATGCTATTCTGACTCCGTTGGGCACGGCCTTGAGACACCGCCTGGCTCAGAACTAGGCCGCTGAATTGTGATTTTGATGCTGCTGCGCTCTCCGCGCTGCCAGCCAACAGCCTCCTACCGGGAACCGGACATGATAGCGGCCCTCATACTGGTCATCGCGGTTGCCGTTAGCCTCTATATTCTCCTGGGCTATCCCATGTTGCTGAGAGCGTGGCGCAGCTTCGGCCCGCCCATCCGCAAGGACCTTGAATTCCGCACCACCGTCTCCGTCTTGCTCGCGGTGTATAACGGCCAGGACTTCGTCGGCAAGAAGCTCGACAACCTGCTCAGCCTCGATTACCCGTCGAACCTCCTGGACATCATCGTCGTCTCCGACGGATCGACGGACGCTACCGACAGCATCGTCCGCTCCTATGCCGATCGCAACGTTCGCCTGGTGTCCGTCCCGCACGGCGGTAAGTCCGCGGCCCTCAACGCCGCCATGGACCATGCCACCGGCGAAATCCTTCTCTTCGTCGATGTCCGCCAGATATTCGACCCGCAGGCGTTGCGCCACTTGGTGGCCAACTTCGCTGACCCATCCGTGGGCGCGGTCACTGGCGAGCTGAAGTTCATTCACTCCGACCGGGTTGGCGAGGCAGCCGACATCGATGTGTACTGGAAGTACGAAATCTGGGCTCGCCAGCGCCATTCGCAAATCGACTCTATCTTCAACACGACAGGCTGTATTTATGCACAGCGGCGCAGCCTGGCCGGGCCCATTCCTCCCGACTCGCTGGTGGACGACGCCATCATTCCGCTGCGAGCGTTTTTTCGCGGCTATCGCGTGGTGATCGACACCGAAGCTGTGGCCTTCGATTACGGAGTGGTCCAAGGCGGCGAGTTCCGCCGCAAGATGCGTACGCTGGGCGGAGTGTGGCAGGCGTGGGTGCGCATGCCTCAGCTCTTCACTTCGGCCAACCGCATGCGCATGCATTTCCTGCCGCACAAATTCGGCCGGCTAATTCTGCCCTGGATGATTATCGTCGGACTGCTCGCGGCTTGGCTGCTTCCCGACGGGCCAGTCCGTTCTGTGCTTCTGGCTTGTGCGCTGCTGGTCCTGGTGCTGGCCTCGCTCGATCCTCTGCTGCCGAAGACCTTCCCTTTTCGGCGCATTACCTCCCCGTCCCGCAGCTTCGTGGTCTTGAATACCGCAGCGCTGCTCTCGGTGATGGTCTTCTTCGTTCCGCCGAAGCGTTTGTGGAGACCCACTCGTCTGCCGGGCGACGCCACCGACGCCCTGCTCACCAATCATTCGGAAAATAAATCGTAATCAGAGCGGTTGGGGTGCCCCGTTCTACTCGAAGCGAAGCGGCGGGTAGGTCAGGTGGAAGTTGAACCCAAGTCGCCCCCGGGACGTCATACGTTCTCACGCACACACTTTCGTCCGCGAGGCGCCCCTGCTTCGGACTTTGTCAGCAATCTCTGAACTCCGTGCTCTCCGCGCCTCCGCAGTGAATTCGTCGCCTGCATAGACGATCTTTGGAGTTGCTGGCACAGATCTAGAGCTTCCCCATCGCCTCCTCCACGCACGCAAGCAACGCCCGCCGTTGGGTCATCAACGCCGAGAAATGTCCTGCATCAATCCACCGCAACATGCTGCCCTTCCAATGAGAATGCAGCCGCTCGGTCTCGCTCGCCAGCACGTATCCATCGCACGTGCATCCCGAAACAACCGCGGCGTCCACACGAATCGGCGGACGAAAATTGGCGATGTCGGCCACGTCGAACAATTTCTGCAGTCGCTCTCGCGCCGAATCGCCCAGCGTTTCGAAGTCCACGCTCCGCGACAGTAATCCTCGCGTATAGATGGCGCTGGCCGAAGCCCCAGTCGCCATCGCCGCACATGCTAGCGGCATCGGCGACACCGACGCTGTGATCGCCGCCATGTGGCCGCCCATGCTGTACCCGGCCACAGCTAGCTTGCGGTATCGCGGCCGCAAATATTCCAGCAGCGCCCGCGCCTCCAGCACCATGCCAAGCGCCATCAGCCCGTGATCGGCGACCGTAATCTCCGACGGCCCGCGCCCATTGCGCCGTAGTCCGTAATAGGGATTTTCGAGGAAGTAGAGGTCGATGCCCCGCTCCGTCAGCGGGCCAAACACACGCTCGCGGATCCAGTAGCCCTCGTCGCGCGACGCCGCCAGCATGACGCACGCCGTTTCGTTGCCCGTCCGCGACCACTCACGCACGTGTGCTGTCGCAACGGTTTCGGGCAACGCACACAACGGTGACGGAAACTTGCCGTCGCGACAAATTCCCTTTCCCCGCGCTCGCTGCGCGTGCCACTCTACCTCGATGGGACTGGGCGCTTCCAGGTAGCGCCCGCGCGACGAGAACTCGGCCAGCACCGCCTCGTCGCCCCAGCCGCGCGAGAACATCCGCGACCCGCGCGACAGCCACGCTACCGCACGGTCCAACGGATGCGGATTCGGCTCGTCGCTACTGAGCCCCTTCATCGATCACTTTGGGGTTGCCGAAATATTTGCGCACGCCGACGGTAAAGAAGCGTCCCCACGGTCCATTCGGCCCCAGGTAGCCCGGCCCCAGCGGACGCGAGCTGAAGCGTTCAAACAAGAACTGCTGCGTCAATCGCAGGTCGAAGCGTCTGCCCAGGTAAACATCCGCGCCCCACTGCCGCTCCCAGCCAATCCCGTCCATCGACCATGTGTATTTGTACTGCGGCACGTTGTTGCCGAAAACAAACGTTGGGTTCCAGAACAGCTTGAGGCGCCGCAGCGCAGTCTTGCCGAACGGACGCACCGTCACCTGCCCCCAAATCAGGTAGCGCGCGAACGCGTTGCACGATGCGTTCACGCCGCCAAAGTCTCCCGAGTTGGCCGCGCACAAGTTGGGATCAGGCTCGTTGTGCGGCGGCGCGATGTCGAATTGCGCGAAGCCGTAAATCCAGTTTCCCTGGGGAAACCACCAGCGCTCGTCTGGATCAGGCACCCAAAACGTCGGTTGTTGCTTGGCCGCCGGGTTCGGTGCAGTTTGCGGACTGTTGACGGTGGCCTGCGCCGTGGCAGGCGCGCTAGCCGCAGGCTGTGTGGTCGGGGACGCAGGCTCGGTGGACTGTTGGGCAACCGCCGCCCAGCAGCAGAACAACATCGATACAATGACCAGCAAACGACGCATGAAACCTCCGCAGCCCGGTCTCAACCAGGCTGGCTGCTGCATGACAGCATGTCGAACAGACGCGGCTCCGCCGAGTCCGCACTAGCCGAGCCCCGCTCCATTCAGGTTTGCACCCGAATCCGGCAGCGAGGCTTTCACAATTGCAGGCAAGAATCCTAAGGTATCGAACCTGGTGTACAAAGTCACGCCTTCGTAACGCACCGCGTTCAATCAGGACGCCCTGCAACTCAAGAGCCGCTCTGCGGCGACATTTGTGTTAGCCGCGGGCGTAAGCCCGCGGTCCAGCGGGAAAAATGACTGAGCCGCGTAGCGGCGGGCACAGCTACGACACACACCGTGGGGACCGCAGAGTTCTCACACACCCTCTTCCGCCCGGCACGAACCGATTTTTGGCCTTTTGTGACATAATTCCCGCCGATTTCTGATACAGTTCATTCCGCTCGTAGTACGGCAGTTCCCCCCACCTGTTTGCATTCGCGCCGCGATTTTGACAAGCGCTTAACCTGCGCCTCTTCGATCTGTGATGTGATGGCAACCCTGAACGAATCCCACGGCTGGATCGCCTCCCCCAGCATCTTTGCCGCCCAGCAACTCCGAGGAGATTAAATCCATGGCAGACCTTGAACACCTCAAGCAGAAGTACCAGCCCGTCTTGCACACCCTGGAAATCGAAGGTGCCCAGGTGCAGCCGCTCGGCCTTGATGGCGAGCAGTTGGTCCTGACTGCGACCGTCGTCTCCGAAGCCAGCAAGAACCGCGTCTGGGACAGCATCAAGTCGGTTGATTCCAGCTTCGCCGATCTCAAGCACAACATCCAGGTTGTTGCCGGACAGCAGGTATATATCGTGCAGTCCGGCGACAACCTTTCGAAAATCAGCAAGTATTTCTATGGCAACGCCAACAAGTACATGGACATTGCCAAGGCCAACGGCCTCTCCGACCCCGACAAAATCAGGGCCGGCCAGCAGTTGACCATTCCCCAGTAAAACCTGCAGCGGCCCAGCACCCATTTGCGAGGGCCGCACACCATCGTTTTAGGAGACACGTTATGGGACTCTTCGACCAACTCGGCGACGTCTTGAAGCAATACGCCAACAGCTCAGCTTCAGGACAGGTGAACCCACAAGTGCATGAGCACTTCGACCAGGTGGCGCAGGCCGCACCCAGCGGCGCTCTTGCCGACGGATTATCCGCCGCCTTCCGCTCCAACAGCACTCCCGACTTCGGACAGATGTTGGGCAGCCTGTTCAACAACTCCAACGGCGATCAGAAGGCCGGCATCATGAATCAGTTGCTGGCTTCTGCCGGACCCGGCGTGCTTTCCCAGCTCACCGCCGGTGGTGGTGGTCTTGCCGCCTTGCTTGCCGGTGGAGCTTCCAAGCTTACTCCCGAGCAGGCGCAGTCGGTTTCGCCCGAAGTCGTGCAGCAGCTGGCTGCTCATGCCGAGAAGTCCGATCCCTCGCTCATCGACAAGGCCAGCGCCTTCTACTCCGAGCACCCGGCGCTCATCAAGACGTTGGGCGGCGCGGCCCTGACCATTGCCATGGCCAAGATGGCCGAATCGAAAAGAGCCTAGCGGTCGCTCTGCTCGATCACTCGATTTCCATCGCCGGAGCCACCGCTCCGGCGTAGTCTTTCTTGCATTCCTGCAAAAACCGAGTTTCGCGCGCGGCCGGGGAGTATTCGCCAAGCAGACCCCAGCTTCTCTCCCCATACGGGAAGCGCATTTGCCGGGCGCGTTTTATATTCTTGACGCGCACCAAAGTGTGGTGCTAGTGTCTTTGGCGCTAGCCAGAAACGCCCATTCTGAACAACTTATGCGTGAAAGTTAATGAGCACTAACGGCTCCCTCACGACCACGTTTTTCCAGTTTCACTGTCACGGAGGTGTTATGAAACTCGCAGTTCGCTTGTGCTTGTTTTGTCTACTGCTCAGCGCCGCTGGCGGTTGGGCAACCGTCATTGGAAGTACGAATCCAAACCTATTTTCCGACACCATAGATTGGTGTGCGCAGGCTACTTTCGCTTGCGATGGCAACCCTTACCCCACACCCCAACCATTTATCTCTGCCTTTGGCAACTTGGGCTTGGTCGGCCTACCCACCCTCCAGGACTTCCAGGCCCTCCAGGAAGGTTCCAGCCACTTTGGCGGAAGCTTCCCTGACGGTATGGGGTTGATTTACACCGGTGTCACCACACTCGGCAACGCTCCCGATTACATTGCCTTGGTCTTTGCCCAACCTCAGTGGGGCGCCGGTGCTTACATCCAGCCCTACTGGTACGGCACGTTCAGCGCCACAGTCATACTACTTGACACCAATGGCGGCGTTCTTGGCTCTTACGTCGTCAATGGCAACTCCACCGATCAAGCCTCGGACCTGCTCTTCATCGGCGCCCGCGATACGGCCAGGGATGTCGGGGCTGTGCTGTTCCTGGCCGGGAACAACGGCCACGATGGCGACTTCGAGATCGGCACCGCCGGACTCGCTACGCCTGAGCCATCCACCATTCTCCTCGCGGCACCTTCGATGCTTGGTCTCATCGGATTCGTTCGTCGCCGCCGCGCCCGTCATTCGCAGGAGGTGCTGTAATGAATTTCCGCAAAGTTATCCTTAGCTGCCTTGTTCTATGCCTTGCCGGACAGATCGTCCTCCTACAAGCCCAAACCAGGCATGGCAACCTCGTCCTGCAGAAAGTGCCGCCGGCGAGCGGCCACGTGAAGGCGGTCGGCTCACCCGTGAGCAAAGAAGTGCAGACAGTGGTGCTGAAGCTGTCCGGCTCTCCAGTCGCGGTAGTTCAAGCCGGTATGCCGGGAAAGATTCTTCCGGATAACACACGGCTAGCCATCGTTAAGAACCTCCAGGCCCAGCAATCGGCGCTGATACCCTCCGTTCAGGCCATGGGCGGGACCGTATTGGCGACGTTCCAGCACGCTATTAATGGCATCAAGGTTCGAGCTACGCCCGACGAGATTGCGTCCATGTCCCATCTGCCCGGCGTAGTGGCGGTCAAGTCGGTGAGAACCTACCACATCGACAACGCGCTGAGCGTTCCCTTCATCGGTACACCGAAGGTATGGAACAACCCTCCCGGGCTTCACGGCGAGCACATTAAGGTAGCGATTATCGATACGGGTGTTGACTACACCCACGCTAACTTTGGCGGCCCGGGTACAGTCGCCGCCTTTCAGGCAGCCTTCGCCACCAGCACGATGCCTGCGGACCCGACGCTGTTCGGGCCAAACGCACCGAAGGTCAAGGGTGGCTACGATTTTGTGGGCGATGCCTATGACGCCAACAATCCGAGCAGCATGCCCATGCCCGACCCCAACCCGCTGGACTGCAACGGCCATGGCAGCCATACCTCAGGCACTGCAACCGGCTTCGGTGTGGATGCTGCCGGCAATACCTACCACGGGCCGTATGACCTGACCACGCCCAGTCATTCCTTCATCATCGGCCCCGGTGTTGCTCCTGAGGCCGACCTGTATGCCTACCGCGTTTTTGGTTGCAGCGGCTCGACCAACGTTGTAGTTGAGGCCTTGGACCGGGCACTGGCCGATGGCGTGCAGGTGGTAAGCATGTCCCTGGGCGCCGATTTCGGCAACGAAGACTCGGCCGATGCGGAAGCCTCGGAAAACCTTGTCAACGCGGGAATCGTGGTTGCGGCCGCTTCCGGCAATGCAGGCCCGATCCCCTTCATCACTTCGGATCCGGGTACGGGCACGAAGGCAATCAGCGTGGCCGCCATGGATTCACACACCTCTTTCCCGGGTGCAAACCTTGCGCTCACGCCCACTGGAAACATCGTCGCCCAGGATTCCAATGGCTATCCTTTCAGCGACGGTACCGTCTGGCCTGTCGTCGTACTCAGGAACCCTGACGGCACCATTTCTTTGGGTTGTAACCCTGCCGAATACACCGCCGCCGGCGTGACCGGCAAACTCGTGGTTACAAAGCGTGGCACCTGCGCGCGCGTGGCACGTGCGATCTTTGGTCAGGAAGCGGGTGCGGCTGCGGTGGCGATGATCAACACCTCACCAGGCTACCCACCCTATGAAGGTCAGATCACCTCCGATCCGGACACCGGACAACAGTACACGGTCACGATTCCATTCCTCGGCGTGCTTCAGTCCGACGGGAATACTCTGGCGGCTGCGACACAGGCCACAGCGACGAATTCGACCGTCACCAACCCAACAGCGAGGCAGGTTGCTTCCTTCAGTTCGTTCGGGCCTCGCACCGGCGACGGGCATGTGAAACCGGAAATCGCAGCCCCGGGCGTTAGCATCTTCTCAACCTTGATTGGCAGCGGCAACCAGGGAGTTTATGAATCGGGCACTTCGATGGCGACGCCCCACGTCGCGGGTGTAAGCGCTCTGACCATCCAGGCCCACCCGACTTGGACGGCCTCAGACGTTAGCAACGCCGTGGTTAACACCGCCGATGCCGCGCAAATCGTGGGCTACAACACTACCGCTGCCGGTAACGGCTTGGTGCAGCCCTACCCTGCTGTGCTAACCTCCGTGTCCGCTCGTGGAGCGGATGGCACCTCAGAGCTCAACTTTGGGGTTTCCGAATTTACCACTGCCAATTACACCGGCAGCCAAACTCTCACGCTCGTAAATCATGGTGCCGCAGTGAGCTTCACCGTTTCGGTCGTGCAGGGCCCGAGTGTTCCGCACACCGCGACGCCGAGCACAAGTTCAATCACGGTTCCGGGCCACGGTACTGCGACTTTGAGCCTGAAGCTTACCGTCCCGATCCTCACCAACGGCAACTCCTCTACGTACAACCACGTGGAGGGGAGGGTAGTTCTCACCCCCACCAGCGGCAACAATGGAGTGAAGTTGAGCGTGCCGTACTATTTAGTGTCGGGCGCTCGCTCCGTGGTAACAGCCAAGCTCGTGGGATCCCTCACTGGCACTGGGTCGTCGACCGCAGCCCTCAGCAACGCGACCGGATTGGTTCCCGGTTCGGCCGACTTCTATGCCTGGGGTCTTGCGGCACAGCACCAAAGCACGGTCGCCAGCGCGCTACGAGCGGTGGGCGTGCAGTCGTACACCGACCCGACATACGGCCAGATCCTGGTGTTTGCGGTAAATAGCTTGGGCCGTCTGTCGAATCCTTCCAGTACCGTCGAAGACATATTCGTCGACGTTAACGGAGACGGCACATTTGACTACGATATTGAGGCGGCTGACTTAGGGCTCTTGACGACAGGCACTTTCAACGGTCAGGTAGTGGTTGCCGTCTTTAACCTGTCCACTGGCGCCGGGGTCTTGGAGTTTCTTGCCGACGCCCGCTTGAATGGAAGCACAATCCTAATGCCGTTGGTGGCCGCCGACATCGGGATCACGGCTACCAATCCGCGGTTTACGTACGTTGCTCAAACCACCGACCTTTCGTACAACAACGTTGACCTCATCCCGACTGCTGCGAAGTTTAACGCCTTCAACAGCTCGATCAGCACCGGGGCGTTCGCGAGTCTCGGCGCTGGCACGACTGCCAGCGTGCCTCTAACCTACAACTCAACCGAGGCTGCCATCACTCCCACCTTGGGAGCGATGGTAGTGTCGCTCGACAACAACACCAGTCACGGAGGACAGGCACTGCTGTTGCCCGTGAACTGATAGCCTTCTCGAAAACCACTTCGGGAAGCTGAATTGAGTCGTTAACCTCCACAGGGCGGACGGAATGTTGGCTGGCCAATGTTCCATCCGCCCTTTGTTCGTCATAGGTCGCACGATCAAG
>Ga0074046_10001419_pt1 | contig 21650 bp, 15 predicted proteins | sample BogForMeECP23OM3_FD_94441 | JGI IMG/M metagenome (GOLD analysis project Ga0074046, IMG submission 94441) | Bog forest soil microbial communities from Calvert Island, British Columbia, Canada - Bog Forest MetaG ECP23OM3 | ecosystem: Environmental > Terrestrial > Soil > Wetlands ...
ATACAAGCCGCCAGAACAAAGAGAATTCTCTTGCTCATGTATTCTTACCCCTTTTTATTGGCCCTAGACTCATTGCTAACGAGAAATAAAGGCTAAGAGCACGACTCTCTTAACCTTCCCGCCGGAAACGAAGCACCCTGGAATCGCGGCAAAAAATAAACGACGACCGCCAACGACCCGTTAGAAATCCCCGGCGGCTCAAACGACGCTATGAGTACGGGGAAAAATAGTGGATTGAAATTACTTCTCAATCCGGGATGTGTCAAGCAGATGTTTACAAAAACCTGTGCAAGGTTTTGATAGGCCGTATCTTAGCGGCAGATTGACGACAATCTTACGGCACGAAAAGGGCGAAAAGTGCCCCAGAACGGCGCAGCGGAAACCGGCGAAGTTCCTTTCGCGGTACGTTCCTCTTATTGGAGGGAAGCGGCGACCCTTTTGCCGTATTCCCTGGCTTTGGCGATGGCGGCGGGTTCATCTACTGTTAACAACTTGCCGTCTTTCAGCAGAGTCTTTCCGCCCACGACGACGGTTTGGACTTCGCTGGCTTTGAGGGCGTAGACGATTTGGGAGTAGACATCATACAGGGGTACGGCGTTGGGGACGTCTAGCGTGAGGATGACGAAATCGGCCTTTTTGCCGGTTTCCAGCGAGCCGATCTGTTCTTCCATGTGCAGGGCGCGGGCGCCTTCGATGGTGGCCATTTCCATAGCGCCTTTGGCTCCGAGCGCGCGGGGATCGACGCGGTAGGTTTTCTGGAGTTTCGAGGCGAGGTCCATCTCTTCCATCATGTCGAGGTCGTTGTTGCTGCCGGCCGGGCCGTCGGTGCCAAGGCCGACGCGCATACCGGCGGCGCGCTGATCCACGACGGGAGCGACGCCGCTGGCGAGCATCATGTTGCTGGAAGGATTGTGTACGCAGCCGACCTGGCGCTCGGCGAGGATTTTCATGTCGGTGTAGTCCACCCAAATGCAGTGGGCGGCGAGGACGTCGGGGCCGAGAAATTCGATGCGTTCGAGATATTGCACGGGAGTCGTCCCGTTTTTCTCGAGGCTGTCGACGTATTCTTTGCGCATTTCAGCGACGTGGATGAGGATGGGCGCGTGATATTTGCGGGCCAGAGCGGCGGCGTCGCGCAGAGTTTTTTCGGAGCAGGTGTAGATGGAATGGGGAGCGACGGCGGCGTGAATGAGCGGATCGCCCTGCCACTTTTTCAGGAATTTTTCGGAGTAAGCGGCCATTTCGGCTTCGTTCTTGTTGTCGGGCACGGGGAAATCGATCCAGGTTTCGCCGAGAACGCCGCGGAGGCCGGCGGCCTTGGTTTCTTCGGCTTCGGCGTCTTCGAAATAGTACATGTCGGCGAAAGTGGTGGTGCCGCTGCGGATCATTTCCGCCAGAGCGAGGCGGGAGCCCCAGCGGACGTAGTCCTCGGTGACGTTGCGGGCTTCGGCGGGGAAGATGAACTTGCGCAGCCAGTCGTCGAGGGTGACGTCGTCTTTCAGGCCGCGCATGAGAACCATGGGGATATGAGTGTGGCCGTTGATCAGGCCGGGCATGATGAGCTTGCCGGTGGCGTCGATGGTTTCTTTGGCGACAAGGCCCTTGGGGAAAGCGGCGGCGTTTGGACCGATGGCGATGATTTCATCACCGCGCACGGCGAGGAAGCCGTTTTCGAGGACCCGGCGGTCGGGATCCATGGTGACGATGGTTGCGCCTTTGACCAGCAGATCGACGGAGACTGCTTGTTTGGGCGTGTCTTGCGCGAGGGCTGCGGAAGCGAACAGCAGGGATGCGGTGAGGAGGATTCGGAATGGAGTCATGAACTTGTCCTTGTAGCTCAGGCCTTCAGGCCTGAGGTTTTTCGCGGCTGTAGCGCAATCGAACTGGTGGAGCTAAAGCTTCACCCTGATAGTAATTTTGCTGGTGCTGTGGAAACCTTCACCCCGCTGAGCAATTTTGCCAGCGCTGTGGAAACCCTCACCCCTCGAAGGGGTGAGCTACAGATTAGAGGAGTCGAAGGGTTTGGGGAAGAGCTGGCTCATGCGCAGGACTTCGACCTTGCCGTGAAGGTTGGCAAGCACGACCGGAATGTCGCCACAGAATTCCCAGATGATCTGGCGGCAAGCCCCGCACGGAGAAGTGAGCGTGCCGGTGTCAGTGACTACCGCGATGGAGTCGAAATGTCGTTCGCCTTCGCTGATGGCTTTGAAGATGGCTACGCGCTCGGCGCATAGGGTAAGGCCAAAGGTGGCGTTTTCAATGTTGCAGCCGGGAAAGATTTTGCCAGACGTGGAGTGAAGCGCCGCGCCGACTTTAAAATTCGAGAATTTGGCGTGCGCATTTTCGCGGGCTTTGGTTGCGGCGGCGATGAGGGCGTCGTGTTCGGACATTCGGGCCTCCCGAGGATTGAATAACGTTTTGGATTATAAAGCGGCTGCGATTTGCGGAATCACAGCGCGCAGCAGGCCGATGAACTGAGACTTGACGCGCTCGGCGGTTTCGAGGACTTCGGTGTGGTTGAGCGGCTGATCGAGCACGCCGGCGGCGGCGTTGGTGACGCAGGAGATGCCGAGCGCGCGAATGCCGGAGTGGCGCGCAGCGATGACTTCGGGAGCGGTGGACATGCCGACGAGATCGGCGCCGATGGAGCGGAGATAGCGGATTTCGGCAGGGGTTTCGTAGCTGGGGCCGGCCAGCGCGGCGTAGACGCCCTCGCCGAGATCAATGTTTAGGCCGCGGCCCGCCGCCAGCGTGAGTTCGCGGAATTCTTTGTCGTAGGCATTGGTCATGTCGGGGAAACGCGGGCCGAATTTATCTATGTTGGGTCCGGAGAGCGGGTTGGCGGCTTGCAGATCGATGTGATCGCTGATGACGACGAGGCGTCCTTGGGTGAATTCTTTTTTGATGCCGCCAGCGGCGTTGGTGAGGATGACGGCCTTCACGCCGAGACGCGAAAAAACGCGGATGGGGAATGCGACTTGCTGCGGCGAGTAGCCTTCATAAAGATGGACGCGACCTTGCATGCCGGCGACTTCGATGCCGTCAACCTTGCCGATGACGAGTTGCCCGGCGTGGCCGATGGCGGTGGAACGCGGGAAGTGCGGGATCTTTGCGTAGGGGATGCGGGTGGCAGCGGCGAATTCGTCGGCGAAGGCGCCCAGGCCGGAACCGAGGACCAGCGCGATTTTTGGGCGCAGCTTGGTCTTTTTTCGAATGAACCGCGCGGCGGCTTCGGCGCGCGTAAACTCCGCATTTGCCTTCGCCGAGGACGACGTTCTTGAGGCGGCACTCATGTCAGGATTCCCACGATGCACGCGGACATGAGATTAGCCATAGTGCCGGCGAGCATGGCGCGGATGCCGAACTTGGCCAGTTGGCTGCGTTGCTCCGGGGCGAGCGCGCCGATGCCGCCGATTTGAATACCGATGGAGCTGAAGTTCGCGAAGCCGCACAGGGCGAACGTGGCAATGGTGAAGGAACGCGGGTCGAGAGTGCCTCTCATTGTGCCGAGCTGTCCGAAGGCCACGAATTCATTGATGACCATGCGGGTGCCGAGCAGGTTTCCGATTTTCGCGGCGTCGTGCCACGGAATTCCGATGAGCCAGGCGACCGGAGAGAAAATCCAACCGAACAGAGTTTGCATGCTGTCGGGAAACCAGGCCATGTGCGGCCAGTTGTGAATGCCACCCATCATGGCGTTGAGCAGCGCGAGGAGAGCGATGAAGGTGATGAGCATGGCGCCGACGTTGAGGGCGAGGCTGAGGCCGTCACTGGTGCCGCGGGCGATGGCGCCGAGGACGTTGGACTCCTTTTCCATAGCGGGCATTTCGACGCGGCCCGCGGTGAGAGATTGCTCGGTCTCCGGGACCAGCATCTTGGCCATCAGTAGCGTGCCGGGAGCGGTCATGATGACGGCGGTGAGCAAATTTTTAGGATCCGCGCCGCCGACTTGAATATAGCCCGCCATCATGCCGCCGGAAATGTGGGCCATGCCGCTGGTCATAACGCACATGAGTTCGGACTTGGTGAGCTTGGGAAGAAAGGGGCGGATGGTGAGCGGGGCTTCGGTCTGGCCCATGAAAATGCTGGCGGCGACGTTGAGGGATTCCGCGCCGCTGGCACCCATGATGCGGGTCATCAACCAGGCGGCGGCACGGATGATGAGTTGCATCACGCCGATGTGATACAGGACGGCGAAAAAGGCGGCGATAAAGATGATGGTGGGCAGGACCTGGAAGGCGAAGGAAAAGCCGAGGCGGGAGAGTTCTTTCGGGAGGCCGAGATCCCCGAAAACGAAGGCCGAGCCGGCGTAGGAAAAACTTAGCAGCTTATTCGCGCCAGCACCGAGAAAGCTGAAGATTTTGCTGCCGAACGCGGAACGCAGCACGAAATAGCCGAGAGTGAGCTGCAGGCCGAGCCCCCAGAAAACCGTTTTCAGCTGGATGGACTTGCGGGAGGTGGAGAAGAGGTAGGCTCCCCCGAGGATGAACAGCATGCCCAGAACGCCGGTGAATCTTGCCATTCCGTCTCCTTATGACCCACACCCGCGAAGATTCGAATGATTCCTAGCCGCCAATGATGCGGCGGATTAAAGGACGCGCTGGTGGCTTTTTATCACCGATGACGTAACTTGCAGCAATCATTTTTTGCGCGGCGAGCAGTTGGGTGTCGGAATTGTAGGCGATGGTCACCAGAGTTTCGCCTTCTTTGATGGGGTCGCCGATGCGTTTGTGGAATTCCAGGCCGACGGCGTGGTCGACGTTTTGTTCCTTCTTCTCGCGGCCTCCGCCCAGCATGGCCAGGGCGATGCCGAGGTCGAGGCAGTTGATGTCTGCGACGAAGCCGGAGGAAGTGGATTTTACTTCCTGGTGGCTGCGCGGGGTGGGAAGAAGAGAGGAATCATCAACCACGCGGGGATTGCCGCCCTGGAGGCGGATGCACTCGCGGAATTTTTCGAGGGCCTTTCCGGAGGAGACCATCTCCTTGGCTAGTTCGCGGCCTTCGTCCAGGGTTTTGGCGCGTTCTGCAAGGAAAAACATCCAGGCGGAGAGTTCCAGGCTGAGGTCACGCAGATCGGCGGCGCCGTGACCTTGCAGGATCTGGATGGACTCAATGACCTCGTTGGAGTGGCCTGCGAAGCGTCCGAGGGGTTGCCCCATGTCCGTGATCAGCGCTACACATTTCTTGCCCATGCGCTGCGCGGTTTCGACCATGACTTCAGCAAGAGCGACGGCGTCTTCCTCCTTGCGCATGAACGCCCCGGAGCCGGTTTTTACATCGAGGACCAGGGCGTCGATTCCCTCGGCAAGTTTCTTGCTCATGATGGAGGCGCAGATGAGGCCGATGTTTTCGACAGTGGAGGTGGCATCGCGAAGGGCGTAGATTTTTTTGTCGGCGGGCGCGATTTCAGCGGTTTGGCCGATCAGTGCCATGCCACATTCGCGCAAGACGCGCTTGAATTCGCTGAGGGAGAGGAAGGTGTTGAAGCCGGGGATGGCTTCGAGTTTGTCGAGAGTGCCGCCGGTGTGGCCGAGGCCGCGGCCGCTGATCATGGGAACAGCGAGGCCGCCTGCCGCGACGATCGGGGCGAGGATTAGGGAAGTCTTATCGCCGACGCCTCCGGTGGAATGCTTGTCCACCTTTTTAACCGGCAGGTAGGAGTGATCGACGACTTCGCCGGAGTGCAGCATGGCTTCAGTCAGGGCGGCGAGTTCGGCGCGGGAGAGGCCGCGAATCCAGGCAGCCATCAGCCACGCGGCCATCTGATAGTCAGGAATTTCGTCGCGCGTGTAGGCGGAAATGAGGTAGTCGATTTCTTCGCGGGAGTGTTCCCCGGAATCCCGCTTTTTTCGAATCAGGTCAACGGCGCGCATGCGATTGGAGGCGAGTGCGAGACTAACATCGGGGTGTGGACGCGTCAACGCGGACCCGGGATGAGGGAAGTTTTCGAGGTGCGTATAAAAATGGCACCCGAGTCTTCTTGAGGAGAGGAATTTAACTTGGGACCGTCTGCCCGCGACGGTGGGGTTTTGCAGAAAGGGGAAAAAAGCGCCCGCCGCAGACCGCCGCCGCTGCAACGGCAAGAGGGATGCGGGAGGGTGCGTGGAGCCGCCCCTACTTAACAAGTGTCGAACGGGGAGAGGATGGTACGAGATTAAAGTTGTAGTGCGGGTTGCGCTGGCGTCGCGGCGTGTTATATTTCCGCGTTCGATTAAATGAGAGGATCGTGCATGAGCAAGGTACCTAGGATTGCGGTGGTGGGCAGCGCGAATGTGGATTTGACGACCTTCAGCGATCGTTTTCCGCGGCCGGGAGAAACCATTTTTGGGCAGAGGTTTGACTTGGGGTTCGGCGGGAAGGGCGCGAATCAGGCGGTGGCGGCGCGCTTGTGCGGTGCCGACGTGGTGATGGTGGCGAAGCTGGGGAATGATCTGTTTGGCGAGGCGACAGTGAAGAATTTTGCTTCGCTGGGGATTGATACGACGCATGTGGGTATTGTGGATGGGGTTTCCAGCGGGGTGGCGCCGATTTTTGTGGAGCCCAACGGACAGAACCGCATCATTGTGGTGAAGGGCGCGAACGATACGTTGAAACCCTCGGACGTGGACGCGGCTGGGGACGCGCTGCGCGGCGCGGATACCATTGTACTGCAGTTCGAGATTCCGATGGAGACGATTGCCTACACTGTGCAGTTTGCGCGGAAAAACAAAATCCGCTGCATTGTGAATCCGGCGCCGGCGCAGCCCATCGATGCAGGGCAGTTGAATGCGGCGGACTATTTCATTCCGAACGAGACCGAAGCGGAAGTGATTACCGGGTTGGCGGTGCAATCAATCGAGGACGCCAAGCAATGCGCGGGAGCTTTGCTGCAGCAGGGTTTCCGCAAGGTGATTATCACTTTGGGGAGCCGGGGGGCGCTGCTGGCTTCGCCGGAGGGTAGCGATCTGATTGCGCCATTCACGGTGACGCCGACGGACACCACGGGCGCGGGCGATGCCTTTATCGGGAGCTTCGCGGTGTTTTTGGGCGCGGGATTGCCGGAAAAAGAAGCGGTGACGCGGGCGAATTTGTACGCGGCGCTTTCGACAACAAAGGTGGGTACGCAAAAGTCCTTTCCGACCCACGCAGAGTTTACGGCTGAGTGGAACAAGCGCGGTGGAAAGGCGTAGGGTTTGCGCGGGTAGCGCAAGCGCTGCGCAAGATAGCAGGTCAGGGGCACGAGAAGTACACAAGGAGCATAAATGTTTGTTCTCCACAGTTATTCGTGGGCGGTGGTGTTTTGCATCATCACGATGTTTTGCTGGGGGTCGTGGGCGAATACCCAGAAGCTGGCGAAGAAGGGCTGGCGATTTGAGCTGTTTTACTGGGATTACTGCATTGGGGTGTTGCTGCTGACGCTGGCGCTGGGGCTTACGCTGGGAAGCAATGGCGGGGACGGGCGCGGGTTTCTTGCGGACCTGGGGCAGGCGTCGCATGCGAGCATCCATTCGGCATTGATCGGCGGGGCGATTTTTAATCTGGCGAATATTTTGCTGGTGGCGGCGATTGATATCGCGGGGATGTCAGTGGCGTTTCCCGTGGGGATAGGATTGGCGCTGGTGCTGGGCGTTTTTGTGAATTATCTGGAACATCCCGAGGGCAACGCGACGCTGCTGTTTGGCGGGGTGCTGCTGGTGGTGCTGGCGATTATCCTGGATGCAGTGGCCTACCGAAAATTGCCGGGCGGCGCGGCGGGGGTCAGCACCAAGGGCCTGATTCTTTCGCTGGCTTGCGGCGTCACCATGGGATTCTTCTACCGTTTCGTGGCCGCGGCGATGTATCCGGATTTTGCGCAGCCGCAGCCGGGGAAACTGGGCCCGTACGCGGCAGTCTTTGTTTTTGCGGTGGGCGTTTTCATTAGCAATTTTATTTTGGGCACTTTCATTATGAAGAAGCCGTTCGTGGGCGCGCCGGTTTCGTTCGGAGATTATTTCAAGGGCGGGTTGGGGACACATCTGACGGGAATTTTGGGCGGAATTATTTGGGGCGTAGGCATGTCCTTCAACATTATCGCCGCAGGTCGCGCGGGATTTGCGATTTCCTATGGACTCGGGCAGGGCGCGACGATGGTGGCGGCGTTCTGGGGCGTGTTCATCTGGAAGGAATTCCGCAGTGCGCCGAAGGGAACGAACGGTTATCTTGCGGCGATGTTTGCGTGCTTTTTGATTGGGTTGGCGCTGATTATCGTTGCGAAGACTTCTTGAGAACGGAAGCAGAGGAAGTGAATGAAGTAAAGGAATTGAAGAAGCGGGCATGGGGAGTTGCGTGATGGTTCGATTGAGGCGGTGTTGTTTTGCGGTTTTGATTTTGGGAGTGGCTGCAGCGGTGACGGCGGCCGGGCCGCGAAAGGTGATCATTGATACGGACCCGGGGACCGACGACGCGATGGCGATTATGCTGGCGCTGAATTCCCCGGAAATTGATGTCCGGGCCCTGACGGTGGTGCCGGGGAACGTTACCGCGGCGCAGGGATTGGAGAATGCGCTGCGCATGGTGTCGCTGGCGAACCGCTGCGACATCGCGGTGGCGGCTGGTGCCCAGCATCCGATGTTTCAGAAGTTGATCACCGCGGAGTTCTGGCATGGAAAGAATGGCCTGGCAAACATCGAATTGCCGCCCAGCAAATGCAAAGTGGACCCGCGCTGGGGCCCGGACCTGATTATTGAGATGGTGCACGCGAATCCGCACGAGATCACCCTGGTGCCGATCGGGCCGCTTACGAATATCGCCCTGGCACTGGAGAAGGACCCGTCGATCGTTCCGCTGGTGAAAGAAGTGGTGATCATGGGCGGCTCGATTTCGGGCGGCAATGTGAACGCGGCCGCGGAAGCGAACATCTACAACGATCCGGATGCGGCGCAGATTGTTTTTCAGGCGGGCTGGCCGCTGACCATGGTGGGACTGGATGTTGGTGACAAGACCTTGCTGACTCGCAAGCACATCGAAGCGCTGAAGAAGAATCCCGGTCCGGTGAGCGACTTTATTTATAAGGTGGCGGATTTTTTGATCGCGCTGGGTGAAAAGTATGGCGACGCCGGGACGCCGATGTACGATCCGCTGGCCGTGGGTGTGGCGATCGACAGCACGCTGGTGAAGGCGCCGCCCATGCACGTGAATGTGGAAACGCGAGGGGAATTTACGCGTGGGGAAACGGTGGCCAACCGGCGCGGCGCCGTTGAGCGGAACGTGCTTCATCGTTTTCCGGATGGCGACCGGTATGTGATCGAAGGGATCGACACGGTGCCGCCGAATGCCAAGGTCTGCACCGAGGTGAACGCGGAGAAGTTTTTGCAGATGTTTGTCGGGCGGATTCAAGGCAAGTAATGCGGTGCGTGTTTCGCGCGAAAGAATTACTTTTCTCCGGCGGACTATCGAAAGGTCAGGAGGTTCTCTCTGGTCGCAAATGGCAAGACTGGCAGGATAATTGAATCGTTCAGCGCAAGCGCAATGAAGCGGCGAAAATTTCTCGGTTTGCTGGGGAAAACCGCCGCAATTTCACAAATCACACCAATGGCATTTCTTCCGGCCGTCCTGGAAAATCCCGGGCGAGCCCGTTCGACAGAGACCATGCACTGGCCAAAACCAATCGGAAGTCCGGTACTTGAGAGCCTGCGCTACGCGATCGAGAGTTCGCGCGACGTGCACACCAATTACGAAAAGATCCTGGAAGTGGCGTCGTGGATGGCCTACGAAGAGTTGCCCATGCCGGAGTATGCGCTGCCGTTCGGCTTGAGCCAGGGCGATCCGGACGTGGCGATCGATTTTGTGATGGTGGCGGACGTGATTGACACGGCGTTCACGGATTTTGCCCGCCATGAAAAGTTTCAAATGGATTACGGCGGACAGCACTGGTCGGATTCCGAAGCGGAGTTCGCGTGCATCAAGAGGGCGCTGGACAATGGCGTGCCGTTTCTGGACGGCAAGTATCTCGCTAAGATTACCCGACCGGAACTAAATAAAGTGTTTGAGGGCAACATCGAAATGCCCATGCTGGATGAAAAGCTGGCCGTGCTGCACGCCGTGGGGAAAGTGCTGGCGGAGAAATACGACGGGAAGTTCCACAAGTTCGTGCGTTCGTGCTCGCCAAAGTTGTACGACAACGGGAACGGTCTGGTGGACCGGTTGGTGACGGAGTTCCCGCGGTTCAACGACGTGAGCATGCTGGATGGGCACGAGATCAAGTTTTACAAGCTGCCGCAGTTGGGCATCTGGATGCTGTACTCCACGCTGCACAAGACGGGGAAATTCCAGCTGGACGATCCGCAGAAGATGACCGCGTTCGCCGATTACATCGTGCCGGTGGGGCTGCGGCTGATGGGGATTACCAGCTATTCGAAAGAGCTGGAAAACGCAATCAATACGTACCAGTTGATCCCGCGGGATTCCCGGTGGGAAATTGAGCTTCGCGCGCATTGTCTATATGCGACGGCGTTGATGACCGATGAGATCAACAAGTTGCGCCCGGCGAATCTGCAGATCATCATTCCGCAAATTGACGCGCGGATCTGGACGCACTATCACACCACCACCTGGCCGCATCATCTTACGCAGACCATCATGTATTAGGCAGGTATCCGGTTTTTACTTTTCACAACCCGAAAGGAAATGCTTGATGAAATCATTCGCTCGATTTTGCTTGTTTGCGATTGTGGTGCTCACCTGCTCGCTGGGCCTGAGCGCCCAGTCGAAACGAAAGGTGATTATTGACCAGGATGCGGCGGGTCCGGGCGGCACGGACATGCAGGCGATCCTGGCGCTGGTGAATTCTCCGGATACGGACGTGCTGGGTATCACCGTGCTGACGGGCGACGCGTGGCGGGATGAAGAGGTGCTGCACACGCTGCGATTGATGGAGATTATCGGGCGCACGGACATTCCGGTTTTCGCAGGCGCGGAGTTTCCGCTGGTCAGCAGCAAGGAGTACATCGCCAAATGGGAAACGATTCACGGCAAGGTCGTTTATCAGGGCGCATGGAATTTTGGACCCGGAAACAAACCGCACGGGCCGAGCGAGATTCCGCCGATGCCGGAAGGGAAGCCGACAATCAAGGCGGCTAACGAAGATGCGGCCCACTTCATGGTGCGCACGGTGCGGCACTACCCGCACGAGGTTACGGTTTACGCCGCGGGGCCGATGACAAATCTGGCGCTGGCGATTGGGCTGGATCCGGAGTTTCCGGCGCTGACCAAGGAACTGATCGTGATGGGCGGGAGCATCAATCCGCAGACGGACGATCCGGAGTTTTCGCTGACGCCGACGCGGGAGTTCAATTTCTGGATGGATCCGGAAGCGTCGCGAGCGGTGTTGCACGCCAAGTGGCCCCGCGTAGTTCTAACGACGGTGGATATTTCTGTGAAAACGCACATGGAGAAGATGCTGATCGAGCAGGTTCGCAAGAGTCAGGAGCCGGCGGCACAATATGTGGCGAAATACGCGGAGCCGGGTTATCTGTGGGATGAATTGGCGGCGGTGGCCTGGCTGGATCCCAGCATTATCACCAAGTGGAGAAAGTTGTATGTGGATGTTGATGCGGATCACGGCGCGGGATACGGGAACACGCTGGTGTGGACGCCGGGATTGCAGCCGGGAATGGGCGAGGTGCTGGTGGAAGTGCAGGATGATTTGGACAAGCAGAAGTTTTATAAGGAGTATGTGGAACTGCTTTCGCGGCCAACACCCAGCGCGAAGAACGCCATGGGAAACTAGGACTGATGCCGAAGGGGCACCCGCCGCGGACGAGGGCCACCACACGAACAAGAAACACCTCTGAGCACAGGTAGGAGTGTCTGTGCCACTGGTTGTTTGCGGTGGTATGCTCAATAATTGCGGCGAAGGAATCGTAACGCGATTGCGGAGATAGGGTATGGATACGCAAAAACGGCCGAGGTTGGAGATTACGGACCGGCAGGGGAATAGGATCGTCAGCGAGAGCTTCACCGGGGAGGCAGGGATTGCCCGGCTGCAGGGGCGGGAGCTGACGGCCAATCGCGGGACTTCGCTTAATTTGGATTGGGTGGAAAGCGTGCGGGTGAATCTGAGCGCCGTGGAACGCCGGGCTGCTTCGCTGGGTACGCGGCGCACGGTGAAGAAGGATTGGCAAATCGCGTGGCTGCTGCGGGCGATTACGTGCATGGATCTGACCACACTGAGCGGTGACGATACGGACGAGCGGGTGCGGCGTTTGTGTGCCAAGGCGCGCCGGCCGATTCAGCAGGAAATCGTGGAAAAACTGGGAATCGAAGAGTTGCAGATTCATGTGGGCGCGGTATGTGTGTATCACTTATTTGTGGAAACCGCGCGGCGGGCCTTGGAAGGCACCAACATTCATGTGGCTGCGGTGTCCACGGGTTTTCCGGCGGGGCTTTCACCATTGGAAGAGCGCATCGCGGAAATCCGGCGCTCGGTGGAAGCTGGCGCGCAGGAGATTGACGTGGTGATCACGCGCGCGCATGTGTTTGGCGCGCAGTGGCAGAAGCTGTACGACGAAATTGTGGCGTTCAAGGATGCTTGCGGGCCGGCGCACTTGAAAGTGATTCTGGGCACGGGGGATTTGCTGACGCTGCGAAATGTGGCGCGCGCCAGCATGGTGGCGATGATGGCGGGGGCGGATTTTATCAAGACGTCCACCGGGAAAGAAACCGTCAACGCGATATTGCCCGTGGGATTGGTGATGACCCGCGCGATCCGCGAGTACGCGGAGGAGACCGGGATGGCCGTCGGGTTCAAGCCCGCGGGTGGAATTCGTACCGCGAAGCAATCACTGGAATGGCTGGCGCTGATGAAAGAAGAGTTGGGCAACAGTTGGCTGGAGCCGCATCTTTTCCGTTTTGGAGCCAGCGGCATGCTGGGCGACATTGAGCGGCAACTGGAATTTCATGTGACCGGGCGGTATTCGGCGGATTACCGGCATCCGATTGCGTAGTTGAGGAAATTGCCAAGCGCATAGCCAGGAATCGCTGTGCCACAAAGGCGGAGTAGCGATGAGCAAAAAGGCCAGTGCCAGGGATGGCGAACTAATTCTGAAACTTTACGAATTGCGGCGCGAAGCGGAGTTGCGCAAAGCGCGAAACTGGTGGCTGTGGGAATTTGTGCCGCGAACTGCGGATGATTTCCTGAAAGTGGCGAATACCCCGGGCACGCAGGAGAATAATTGGCTGCGGCAGGGCGCCAGCTACTGGGGAATGGCGGCAGCGTTGGTGCGGCAGGGAGTGCTGGACGAAGACTTGTTCCTGCGGCCGGCGTGCAGTGGCGAGATGTTTTTCCTGCTTGCCAAGGTGTATCCGTTCCTGCCGGAACTCCGGGAGAAGCTGGGGGACCCAGAAGCGTTTCTGGACGTCGAAAAGGTGGTGATGGGGACGAAATGGGGGCGGGAGCGGCTAAAGTTCATTCTGAAGAGGATTGAAGCGATGCGGGGGAAAAAAGCGAAAGAAGGACAGAGTTAGAGAGCGGAATGACGGTGGCGTGTTTGGGAGCGGAGTTACGCCGAGAAGTTAGAGGGGTATACAAGAGAAATGAGCGTCGTTGAGAAGTTTAGAACGATGGAATATGGCCCCGCGCCGGAGGACCCGAAGGAGTCGCTAGTGTGGCTGGATGGCCATAACCGGCGATTTGGACATTTTATTGACGGCGGGTGGCGGGCTCCCGCGGACGGAAAATATTTTGAGACGGCGGATCCTTCGGCTGGGACGGTTTTGGCGGAGGTGGGGCAGGGAAGCGCCGCGGACATTGATGCGGCGGTGAAAGCGGCGCGGAAAGCGTTGCCCGGCTGGCAGAAGTTGACGCCGCATGCGCGGGCGCGCTTTTTGTATGCGCTGGCGCGGCAGGTGCAGAAGCACTCGCGGCGGCTGGCGGTGCTGGAGACGCTGGACAACGGGAAACCGATACGCGAGAGCCGGGACATCGATATTCCCCTGGTGGCGCGGCATTTTTATCATCACGCCGGGTGGGCGCAACTCCTGGAACAGGAATTTCCGGGTTATACGGCGTGTGGCGTCGTGGGGCAGATTATTCCGTGGAATTTCCCCCTGCTGATGCTGGCCTGGAAGATTGCACCTGCGCTGGCAACGGGAAATACCGTGGTGCTGAAGCCGGCGGAATACACGCCGCTGACGGCGCTGGCGTTTGCGGAGATTTGCAACGAGGTGGGCCTGCCGAAGGGCGTGGTGAACATCGTCACCGGCGACGGAGCCACCGGCGAAGCGCTGGTGAAGCATCCGGACGTCGACAAGATTGCCTTCACCGGCTCAACGGAAGTGGGCCGCGCGATTCGCAAGGCCACCGCTGCGACTCACAAAAAGCTTTCGCTGGAGCTGGGCGGGAAATCGCCGTTCATCATTTTTGAGGATGCGGATCTGGATAGCGCGGTGGAAGGGCTGGTGGACGGGATCTGGTTCAACCAGGGGCAGGTGTGCTGCGCGGGTTCGCGGCTGCTGATGCAGGAAAGCATCGCGGAGAAAATGACGCGAAAGCTGCAGGCGCGTATGAGCACGCTGCGGGTGGGCGCGCCGCTCGATAAGGCGATTGATATTGGCGCGATCGTGGCGCGCGTGCAGCTGGACAGGATTGAGAGATTGGTGCAGCAGGGAATTGCGGAGGGCGCTACCTGCTGGCAGCCGGAAGTGCTGCTGCCGACGCGCGGGCTCTACTACAAGCCGACATTGTTGAGCAATGTTCATCCGACGTCGATCGTGGCGCAGCAGGAAATTTTTGGGCCGGTGCTGGCGGCGATGACGTTTCGAACGCCGCGCGAGGCGGTCGAACTGGCAAACAATACGGTGTATGGCTTGGCGGCGAGCGTGTGGAGCGAGAGCATCAACGTGGCGCTGCACGTCTCCGCGCAGATCAAGGCCGGCGTGGTGTGGGTGAACAGCACCAACCTGTTTGACGCGGCTTGCGGATTTGGCGGCTATCGCGAAAGCGGGTACGGGCGCGAGGGCGGGCGTGAAGGACTGCTGGAATATCTGGAGCCGACGTGGTTCCGGAGAGCCCCGGCGCTGAAAAAGAACGGCGCGAAGAAGAAGGATCAAGCAGAAGTGGCAAATCCGGGGATCGACCGGACAGTGAAGCTGTACATCGGCGGGAAGCAAGTGCGGCCGGATTCCGGTTACAGCGTGGAAATTCGCGGGAAGAGGGGCGAGTTGCTGGGCGAGTCTCCGCTGGGCAACCGCAAGGACATCCGCAACGCGGTGGAAGCGGCGCGCAAGGCGGAGGGTTGGAGCAAAGCCACCGCGCACAACCGGGCGCAGGTGCTTTACTACATCGCGGAGAATTTGTCGCAGCGCGGCGAAGAGGTTGCGGGAAGGCTGGCCGCGGCGGTGGGAAAGAAGCAGGCAGCCGAAGAGGTGCAGAAGAGCGTGGAACGCCTGTTCTCTTATGCGGGGTGGGCGGACAAGTTTGACGGCGCGGTGCATCATCCGCCGATGCGCAATGTTTCGATCGCGATGAATGAGGCGCTGGGGACGGTTGGCGTGGTATGCCCGGCGGAATTGCCGCTGCTCGGATTTTTCAGCCTGGTGCTGCCGCTGATTGCGGCGGGGAATACGGTCGTTGCGGTGCCCTCGGAAGCTTATCCGCTGATTACCGGGGATCTTTACCAGGTGTTGGAGACCAGCGATTTGCCCGGCGGCGTGGTGAACATCGTGGCGGGCCGCGCCAGCGAATTGCTGAAAGTGATGGCGGAGCACGACGATCTCGATGGCATCTGGTGCTATGGAGATGCTGAATTGTGCGCGGCGGCGAAGGCGCTTTCGGTGGGAAATTTGAAGCAGGTTTGGACGAACGAAGGGCGGCTGATCGATTTCTTTGATATTCCGCAGAGTGAAGGGCGCTGGTACCTGGAGCACGCGCACCAGGTGAAGAATATTTGGGTGCCGTACGGGGAATAGGGTAAGGACTCGCAGTTCCTCGCGTGTGAAATGAAATTACTGCTGGCCAAGTAGTTCCCTCACGGAAGTGAAATTCCTCGTCCAGTGCAAGACGCATGTCGTTGTTCGGATGACGGCAAAGACGACGCGCCTGCCGCGGCGGGCGGGCCATGCAAGAAAAATCAGACAGCAGATTCTTCACCTCGTTTGAACGGCGAAACGAGTTCGGAGTAACTGTGTTGGGCGAGTGTTCGCTGCGAGAGAGTTGGTCGGGTGGGGTGGATGCTGAAAAGCGGAAGCAGAGCTTCCGCACTCCAAAGTTTGTGGATTCCCTGGTCTGAAGAGCGCGCAGACAAAAAAGGGGATGGCCTTGTTGGCCATCCCCTTTTTGGAAGAGTTACTTGCGTTTACTGACCGGAAGCGGCGGTGTAGAACGTTACGAAATACGGTGAGTTCCCCGTCGGTGCGGTGGTTGGAGAGGCCTGCGTTATGGCGCCGGAGGCGACTGTGTAGAGCGAGATGGTGGCGTCGGCGTTGTTGTCGATGGCCAGCATGACACCCGTTGGGTCGATGGCCAGGCCTGTTGGGAGGCCACCAGTAGGCTGGGCGGTGCCGACCTGACTTCCGATCGCGCCCGTGGAGGAGTTCAGGTTAAAGGCAAAAACCTGGCCATTGCCTGAGCTTGGAGAATCCAGGACATACAAGAAATTTCCGGAAGGATCCGTGAGTACATTGTAAACGGTGGTTGCAGCGGTGACGGAGAAGTTGCTGCCAACCTGCTTCAATTCGCCTGCAGTAGGACCGCTGCTGGTGTCGATGCTGAAGACGGAGACAGTATTGTCGCCACTGTTAGCTACGAACAGGTGAGCGTTCACGTCGATGGTGGCATAGAGCGGGCCAGTTCCGGCACCCGTGGAGATGGTCGCGGTGCCAAGCGGCGTCAACGCGCCGGTTTGCGTGATGGCATATTCGCTTATGGTGTTGTTGCCATTGTTGACTACGTAGAGGAACTTTCCTGTGCGGTCAATCAAAACCCAAGTGGGTATATTCAGCGTTGCGTCTGTGTAGCCGTTGGGTGGCCCGAAGCCAGGAATGGCCGTGAGGAGGCCGTTGGTGGATTGCGTGTTGGTTTGCGCGATGGAATATCCAAAGATTGTGAAGTTGCCTGTGTTGCTGCCGTCGTCGATGACATAGACGAAGCGGCCCTGGGGGTCGATGGCGCCAGTGTTGATCCCGCCAGTCCCAGCCACGTAGGTCCGGCCGGTAGTGGTCAACCCACCGGCAACGGAGTCGATGAAATTCGTTTGTATGGTGCTTCCGCCGTCGATGTAGTAAAGCAGATCGCCGGATGGGTGGATCAGGACCTGTTGCGGGCTGCTGGCAAGGAACGCCGAGCCAGGTAGTGCACCGAGAGAGGCACTGGAAGGAGTCGCAGTGTATCCCGAGATGGAGCCGCCTCCCGAGGAGGGTCCAATGTTATTCGCAACGTAGGCGAATCTTGCGGCCGCGGCTTGGACCGTCAAGGTTGCGGTGCCGGTGAGGCTGAGGGCAGCTTCGGTCGCGGTAATAGTGGAAGACCCTGCGGTAACTCCAAGAGCCACACCACTATTCAAGTCGATGGTTGCGACCCCCGTTGTGCCGGAGCTCCAGGTAATCGGGTTTTGTGGAGGCTGCGTACCGCCGCCGCTCAACGTCTCCATCGCGGTAAATAGAGTGGTGGTGCCGGTGGAAATGGTAATCGTTGTCGGTGTAATCACCAAACCATTGGCCGCAGCCGCAGTGACGGTCAAAGTCGTGGACCCGACAGTGATGCCGTCGCAACTGGTGGCGCTGATGGTGGTCGTGCCTTGGCCAACAGTTGTAGCGTTGCCGGTGTTATCAATCGTAGCCACCGCCGTATTGGTGCTGTTCCAGAAGATCGTCGGATCGGCGGAGACGTCTAAATCGCCGGAGCCGCCAGCCGCGAAAGTAAAATTGCCGTCGGCAACAAAGGTGACGGGCGTACCCGCGGGCACGGAAGGAGCAGTGGGGGAGAGGGTGATGGAATTGAGCTGATCCACGAGCAGTGGTTCGCTGGTGGCGATAATCGAGCCCAGCGAGGCTCCAATATTGGTGGTACCCAGCGCGATACCGGAGGCCACACCAGTGGCGCTCACGACGGCGGCGGAAGTGTTTGAGGAAGTCCAAGTGACCAGGCTGCTCTTGTCCTGGGTGGTTCCGTCACTGTACAAACCGGTGGCGGCATACTGAAGGGAACCACAGGAAGCGGTGACCGGTGGGAGACCGTCGGCGGGCCGGGCCACGGACTTTCGAGTACTCTTCTGAGCTGGGCGGACGCCGTGGCGAACCGCGCCTTTCACGCCGCCGGTGTCACCCCCGCTGACATAAATCTCTCCGCTGATGGGGGCAACGGTGATATACCGCAATATGGGAGCGCAATTGCAGGCGACAAGGATTGCGGCGCACAACAGTGCCATCCCCGAGAATGCCAAACTACGGAACTTTCTAATCATAACGCCTCCTCAGCGTGGTCGCTCGAATCCTTCTGGACAGAGGCTGGGCAGCGTTCGGGGATCAAATTTTTGGGCGGCGAAATACACGTACGGCGGGCGAGGTCCCACCCCACTGAATTTTCTGGATCCCAAGATGCCTCTGCAGGTAGAACGATACTTGAATCGCGAGGCTTCGGCAAAGTATCTCTCGGGATATGGTTGACGTTTTGATTAACCGCCAGAAGCGGGAAACGAACTGCCCGAGGCTCTTGGCAGACCAGACAATCTCCTGATTGTCCTCCTTGCGCTGTTCTGCAATGATGCCACCATGGATTTTCGGCGCTAAGCAGGTGTCGGTTTAAGCCTCGATTATCAAGGATCCTCGACAATGTCGCGACTCCAGACCACGGAAGACCATCGCTTGGAAGAAACCCGGCAGCGCAAGAAGTATTGGAAGCGCTGGGGTCCGTATCTCTCGGACCGGCAGTGGGGCACGGTGCGCGAAGACTACAGCGCGAACGGAACGGCGTGGGAGTTTTTTCCGTTCGAGCACGCACATGCCCGGACGTACCGCTGGGGCGAGGATGGCATCGGTGGCATCTGCGACCGCCATCAAATGATCTGTTTCGCGCTGGGATTGTGGAATGGCAAGGATAGCATCCTCAAGGAGCGCCTCTTCGGGCTCACCGGAAACCAAGGGAATCACGGCGAGGATGTGAAGGAGTGTTATTTCTACCTGGATTCCACGCCAACCCACAGCTACATGCGCATGCAGTACAAATACCCGCAGGCGGAATTCCCGTACCGCTGGCTGGTGGAAGAAAATAAGAGACGCGGGCGGACGGAGCGGGAATTCGAGTTGCTGGATACCGGGGTGTTCCAGGAGAACCGGTATTTCGATGTGATTATCGAGTATGCGAAAGCTGACGTCGAGGACATCCTAATCAAAATCACGGCGTGGAATCGTGGTCCGGACGCGGCGCCGCTGCACCTGTTGCCGACGCTATGGTTTCGGAATACCTGGTCCTGGGGAAAGGACCTGCGGCGGCCCACGGCGCGGCGCGCCCCGGACACCCCGGGTTCCTTGTGCACGGAAATTGAACATTGGCAGTACGGAAAACGCTGGCTGCTGGCGGCCGGTACGCCGGAGTTGCTGTTCACTGAAAACGAAACAAACTACGAGGGGCTCTTCAATTTTCGGAATCGCACGCCGTATGTGAAGGATGCCTTCCATGCGTACCTGATTCACGGCAACAAGGCGGCGGTGAATCCGGCGCGTGCCGGCACCAAGATGGCGGCGCACTATGTCATGGAGTTGGCTCCTGGGCAATCGGCCACGTTGAAACTTCGCCTGACGGACACTGATCCTTTAGGCGGAATGGATTCCGATTCACCGATGGTGGGGACGATCACGGGGCCGGCTCATCATGAGCGGGGCGCCGGTGTGCCGGGCACCAATGATTTTGCGGAGGGATTCGAGGCGGTCTTTGAGACCCGGCAAAAAGAAGCAGCGGAATTCTATGATTCGAGGATTCCCAAAGAATTGTCGGACGACGCGCGCCACGTGATGCGCCAGGCGTATTCCGGAATGTTGTGGAGCAAACAGTTTTACCACTACGACGTGTATACGTGGCTGGAAGGAGATCCCGCCGGGCCGGAACCTCCGCCGGAACGCTTGCATGGCCGCAACAAGGAATGGACGCATCTTTACAACGACGACATCATTTCCATGCCGGACAAATGGGAGTATCCGTGGTACGCGGCGTGGGACCTGGCGTTCCATTGCATCCCGCTCGCGATAATTGATCCGGATTACGCCAAGGACCAGCTGATCCTGCTGCTGCGCGAATGGTACATGCATCCGAATGGGCAGTTGCCGGCGTATGAATGGGCGTTTGGAGACGTGAATCCCCCCGTGCACGCTTGGGCTGCGTGGCGCGTTTACAAAATCGAGCGGCGCATCCGGGGAGTGGCGGACCGCGGCTTTCTCGAAAAAGTCTTTCATAAGCTGTTGTTGAACTTCACCTGGTGGGTGAACCGCAAGGACCCGGATGGCCACAACATTTTTCAGGGCGGATTCCTGGGTCTGGATAACATCGGAGTGTTTGACCGCTCGGCGCCGTTGCCGACCGGCGGGCACCTGGAACAGTCCGACGGCACCAGTTGGATGGGCATGTATTGCCTGAACATGCTGGCGATTGCCTTGGAACTTGCTAAAGACGACCAGGCTTACGAAGACGTGGCCAGCAAGTTCTTCGAACATTTCGTTTACATTGCGCGAGCGATGAATGACATGGGCCCGAACGGCAAGTCGCTTTGGGACAATGAAGACGGCTTCTATTACGACTTGCTGCACTTGCCGAACGGCGACGAGCATTTTCTGAAAATCCGCTCGATGGTGGGTTTGATTCCGCTGTTTGCGGTGGAAACGCTGGAGCCGGAAATTGTGGACCGTTTGCCGGGCTTTAAACGCCGCATGCAGTGGTTCATTGACAATCATCCGGACGTGCCGGAACACATCGAAATGACGCAGCGATCGGCGCGCGGGGTGCGCCGCCTGCTGTCGCTGGCCAACCGCAAGCAGTTGAAGCGCATAATGTGCAGAATGCTGGATGAAACGGAATTTCTTTCGCCGTATGGGATTCGCGCGTTGTCGCGCTATCACCTGGAGCACCCCTATGAAGTGCAGGTGAACGGGCATGTCAATCGCGTGGATTACGAGCCGGCGGAATCCTCGACCGGAGTGTTTGGAGGGAACTCCAACTGGCGCGGGCCGATCTGGTTCCCGGTGAACTATCTGCTGATCGAATCGCTGCAGAAGTATCACCACTATTACGGGGAAGACTTCAAGGTCGAATGCCCGACACACGCCAAGAACGAGCAGGATTTGTGGCAAGTGGCGCAAGAGATTTCCAAGCGGCTTACGCGGATTTTTCTGCGCGGGAAAGACGGCAAGCGGCCGTTTGCCGGGGGGGAAGAACTCTTCAACAGCGATCCAAACTGGCGCAACCTGATTTTGTTCTACGAGTATTTTCATGGAGACAATGGCGCGGGCCTGGGCGCGAGCCATCAGACCGGGTGGACCGGATTGGTTGCGAAGCTGCTCGAGCAGAGTGGGGAGTAAGTCGTGTCGCTGCTCGCCGAAGTGCAATTTGGGAGAGAGGTCCTTGGCGAGTTGGAACTCGCGGAGGGCCGGGAATGGCTGGTGACCAACGGCCTCGGGGGCTACGCTTCCGGAACGGCTGCGGGGACCTG
>Ga0074046_10001421_pt1 | contig 21642 bp, 20 predicted proteins | sample BogForMeECP23OM3_FD_94441 | JGI IMG/M metagenome (GOLD analysis project Ga0074046, IMG submission 94441) | Bog forest soil microbial communities from Calvert Island, British Columbia, Canada - Bog Forest MetaG ECP23OM3 | ecosystem: Environmental > Terrestrial > Soil > Wetlands ...
GCAGGCCAGGTTTAGCACCTCACGCTCGTTCCGGGGACTGTTCCTCTTGATTGCGGCGCAACATCCGCCTAAGACCTCTTCCACTGCTTCCGCATAAGCTTCACGATCTTCCATGAGGATACGCTCAAAAGTGCGCCCGAGTTCTATCTTGTCTTCCTGACGCGGTTCGCGGCAGCCAAGAAATCTGTCGCGAGCGGCACGCAGTTCCGGGTGGGTGCGGACAAAATATTCTGTGATATTGGGCACATCCCAGGTAACGCGCAACCCCATTTCTACCTTGCCGGCAACGTTTGCAAGCTGTTGAAGAAAAGCCCTCCGATTGCAGGAAAGGATTTTCCGGACCGCTCCCGGACTGTCGGCAATAATGCCGAACCTCATTGGCAAAGGCGTGGTTTCCTCCATGAGCAGGGTGATGACTTGCTGATGGGCCGCGAGGTTGCGGCGCTCCGGACGTATCCTCGTGCTCACAATATCGCTGACTACGGCCTGAATATGTCCGTCCGACAGGTTGTAGACAGTGCCTCCATCAATCCCGAGCGTGCCGTACGTCCGCTCATCGCGACCGGCGATGACGGCATATATATACCTTCCAACGCAGTTGGCCGTTTCTTTGGCCATGCGGCCCATCCTTTCAGTGCGCCCCTGCCCCGGCGCGCCTTGTTGTCTTATCACCAAGGTGGGTTCCGATACCATCCACCAACTGAACGGATTTGAGTTTGCCGTCGATGATCTTGATCTGAAGCAGCCGACTACACGTAGAGCACTTTGCCTGCCCTTCGTAATCGGCGTAAGCATCATCATCGAGATCCACCTTGAAGCCGCATGATAGGCAGTTGATTTTCATTCCGTTTTCTCCCCGCTCATTGATTTGATTCTCCTCATCCGGGAAACGCAAAATCCGGAGCATGAGCATTGCCCGCTCAATATTTGAGCTTGAATCCCCCGGTATTTTTCTTCCCGACAGGGTTATATCCGCTGCCTCCTCCCGGAGTTCCGGCGGGACCGGCACCGTCCTGTTCTTTCATTACACGCAAAATCATGGCCTCTTCGGCGTCGATCTCCCGGAAGCGCGCATCGATATTGCCCACCCGAACCATTGCGCTCTGCCTTTCCCTGGCACGCCGAAATTTCTCCATCTCAAGGCAACTCAACCGCATATACGCTTTGTGCGGTATTGCCTCTTCACCGGCCCTTCCCGAATGGGAAGCAATGTCCTGCAAACCTTTGATGGTTCTCGGTGGAACTGACATACCCGTTCTCCTTTTCCAAATTCCGGTGGCCGCCGGCCCCTAACCCCTGCCGACGCCTCCGTTGTGGTCCCGGCAGACCTTTTCCACTATTTCATCAACTTTCAGCCTTATAACCGGATGGCCCCCGCGCGTAACTTTTGCCGTGTCCATTGTGAGCACGTCCCGGCAGACCCAGCGAAACACAGAATCGTCCCTGCAGGCCCTGCGCCCGCGCATGGCAAGGACCCTGGCAATCACAATGCAGGCGCGGACAGTGGGCCGGTGGTTGTTTACACCCACGCCCCGCAGCTCTCTCACGATATCCACGATGGTCTCGGCATCGGGCCTGGAGATGCCCGACTTGGCCACCGTTATCTCGATCTCGGTCTGGCGGTCGTAGTGTTCCAGGTGCACCGTTATAAGCCGGTCCATAAGCGCGTCCTGAGTCTTATGAACCCCAGCGTACTCTTCCGGGTTCGAGGTAAAGATGGCCGTAAAATCCGGATGCACTTCGAGGTAGCCCTCCCCTGACCTGCGCAGCCTGGGCAAATTCAAGATCCGTTCGGACAACACGCTCAGAAAAGCGTTGTTGGCCTCCGGTCTGGAACGATTAAACTCATCGTAGACCAGAGTGTCGCCGTTTTGGCAGGCCGTGGTCAGGCGGTTGTCAACCCAGAAACTCTTCATTTCCTCTTCGGTTTTCAGAACCGAGTGAATGAAGTTGTCGATCAATTTCGACTTGCGATACCCTGCATCCCGGCCCACAAGATCGGAACTTGCGAACTCGTCGTCGCCGTGGATTAGGGTGACCGGACGGCCCAACTTAGCCGCAACATGAAACGCAAGGGTCGTCTTCCCCGTGCCCGCCGGGCCGGAAAAGTGGATCGGATAGCCCGCCTGGATATAGGATAGGGCACGCTCGGTTATCTGCTCCACGTAAGGAGTCAAGACAAACCCATCGCCCGGCTCGGGCAGGATGTTGTCTCCCTCCGGTTGGACTCTCACCGTTCCCGACAGCACACTAAGATTTTCGTTGCGCATCTTCCCACTACTCCATATACGGGTTTCCAGTTCCACAGTTTCAATTGCCGGCAGCGGCATCTTGCCCCGATTGCGGCAAGCGCCTTCTTGACCTCAAATCGATATCCGTCCCCGGCCTCGGCACCTCAGGCACGCCATCGCAGAGGCGGAGCCGTCATCGCCTGTGCCTTTACACTCCGGGCATTTGCCGGTTGGGCCGGGGACCTCAGCGACAAAGCCTTTTCCCCCGCAAACCGTGCAAGTGAAAGTTTTGACGGCGCCCGTGCCACAGCAATGCGCACAACTCACGTAAGGCTCCGGCACACGGACGAGGCCACTGCCCCCACAGACACAACAGATGGAAAGCCGGGACATGATGCCGAAGGGGTCCTTGCCGCCGCCTCCGCAGAAAGAACACGGAACCTCAATCCCTCTTTTGTGCTCAACAGCCATTTCATTCATACCCGTGACCGTGTTGCGCCAGGTTGGACTCTTGGCTGGCTCACCGGTAATGCTTCTCCTTCTTCGACGCCCTCTTCTCTTCGTTTCCGGGCGGTTTCTTTGCAGCCTCGATGGGCCGAATGTCTTCAGGCCCGGTTTCCGGTGCAACAGACTTCGGTTTGGCTTCCAGCATGGGTTCGAACCCAAGGAACTCCCCAGGCACCCCTTCAGCCTCCTGTTGCTCCTGTTCCCACAGAGCCGCTTCTCTCTGAGAGGTCTTTACACTGGACTGCTCCTCGATCCCTGTTAAGCCCAGCCACGCTAGACGGGAGCCTGCCATTTCCGATGCAAATTCCTGCCGCATGTTGGCAACTACCTGTTTTAGCTCTCCCACAAAGACCGACCGGTCCGCACCTGCCTTTTTGAACATTTCCGCGTTAGAGCGGCGGTGGTCCGCAAGTTCGTTGCGAAAGCCCGCACGCATGCCGGACAGATCAACCCTTAGATTCGAGAGGAATCCCAGGCGGCTGTTCTTTGCACTTTTTGCCATCTCGGTGTGACCATGGCGAAAGTCAGCCCGCATGGCCGAGACGCTCTTCTTTTGATCGGCGATAAAGGCGAGACGCTCTATTTTGGTTTGCCTCGCCATCTGTGAATGACCCCTGATAAAGCCAGCCCGCATGCCGTTTACTTCGGTTTTCAACCCAGAGGCGAATGAGGCGCATTCCAGTCTCGTCTGCCTGGCCGTTCTGGTATTCTCAGCGCGAATGCAAGCCAGGTCCTTATGAAAACCTGACTGCATCGAGCACACATCGGCCCTGATCCCAGACAAAAATGCCAACCGCTCTTTTTTTGACGTCCGGGCCATTGCAGCATGAGCGTCGTGGAAGTGTCTTTGCATCGCCGCCACCGTGTTCCCGCGCTCCCTCGCATCCTGAACCAAATTTTTCAAAAGCTCTCCGCGCGCGCCCCGCAAACCTGTTATTTCGCCGCGCAGCCGCGCCATGTCCTGAGTCGCCATACCCATGGTCTTCCTCCTTTCCAGTACATGGTCCTCCAACTCGGGGTCCCTCGCCGGGCAGGAGCGCCCGGCAATCAGGACCCTTTGAGGTTCGACATTAGGCCGGCGCAGCGGCACTGGCCGTCAGGCCGATGGCTTCAGCGTATTTCAGGTAGGTTTCGACCGAAGCGATCACCACACGGGCTTCGATGGAGAGCAGTTCGATCCCGACAAGGGAGACCTTGGCCCAGACATCGATTACGATACCTTTGTCCAAGATGCGATCCACCACTTCAGCCAGACTCGATGAATCAGTTGATTTCTGAACTTTTGCCATGATAAAATCCTTTTCTCTCGTCAGCTCGATGAGAGTCCTTCCCGGGGGTACAGCCTGTCAACGGCTCCCGGGGGGGAACCTCAGCTCCGAGACAGACGCACGCCTTCAGGCGGGCGCTGCTGCGCTGGCGGTAAGCCCAATGGCTTCGGCATATTTGAGGTACGTTTCTACAGAGGCGATCACCACACGGGCTTCGATAGACAGCAGTTCGATCCCGACAAGGGACACCTTGGCCCAGGCATCGATCACGATGCCTTTGTCCAAAATGCGATCCACCACTTCAGCCAGACTCGATGAATCAGTTGATTTCTGAACCTTCGCCATACTTAACCTCCTTTTAAATCAACGGTTTATGCTACTGCTTCCCAACCGCCCGCCGGGCGGGCACGGATTGCATCCGGCAGGTTTCCGTCGGAAAGAGTCCTTTTCCGAATCGAAACCGCCGGCAGGATAGACATGGCTAAAAGCATGCCAATTTCAAACAGCCTTTCCCATCTTCACAATATCTCGATTTTATTGTGAAATAAGCAAACTGCCTCGATCATATGCCGTCAAGGACCTTCCATTGGGTAACGAACTCTATGGAGAAGGTTACATAGTTGGGGGAAAGTAAACGGGGTTTTCGCACCCGCAGATGGTATCAGGCAGGATTGAGAACTCTGATGATCCCGAGGATCTCGTCGTTTTGGAAGGGTTTGCTGATGAAATCGCTGATCAGGCCTTCTTCCAGGGCTTTCTGTACACTCACGTCGTCCCTGTAGAAGTATCCCGATATCATTACGATGCGCACGTCGGGGTCCATCAGGCGGATGCGCCTGGCCAGTTCCAGTCCATCCATGTCCGGCAGCTTGGCGTCCAGAAAAGCCATCAGAAAGCCGTTCGAGGCCATCTGCACAAGCGCCTCCTGGGCTGTGAACCCCACCACGGCGGCAAACCCGTTTTTCTCCAATATATGATGCAGCGCCCAGCACATGTCCGGTTCATCATCTACAATGAGAAATTTCGAGATTGTCACGCTACGTCCCCTGCTTCATTAGAGCGCGGGCAGCCTCACGGTAAAAGTGCTTCCTTTTCCCTCGGTGCTCTCCACTTCGATCGAACCAAAGTGGTGCCTCAGTATTGAGTAGCATATCGAAAGCCCCAGTCCGCTGCCTTTTCCGACGGGTGAGGTTGTGTAAAACGGATCGAATATCTTTTCGATCTCGGCCTTGTTGATGCCGCTTCCCGTATCCGTAATCCGAACCAAAGCCTCTTTTCCCCTGGTCACCACTGAAATGCTAAGAGATCCTCCGTCAGACATGGAGTTTAACGCGTTCAAAAAAAGATTAAGGAAGACCTGCTGCAGAAGGCTTCCAACCCCGCTGATCATGACGGTTTCCTTAGAGAAGCTGCAGACGACCTCGATCTTCTGTATTTTAGCCTGGCTGGCGACGAGACAAAGCGTCTCATCTATCAGCGAGCAGAGGTTTACCAATGCCACGTCGGTTTTGGCCGACGGGTGGGCAAACTTCAACAAGTTCTCTATTGTTACCGACGCCCGCTGGATGCCGGTGTGAATCTTTTGCGCGCATTCCTGTCGAAACTCCGCATCGATATCCTCCTGCATGAGAAACTGGGCGCACGATGAGCAAATCGCCAGTGGATTTCGGATTTCGTGGGCTATCCCCCCTGCCATCACCCCCAATGCGGCAAGCTTCTGAGACTGGAGGAGCTGCATCTCCAGTTTTCGCCTCTCTGTAAGATCTCTTCCCACCATGACAAGCCCCACCGATTGCGACATCTCGTCCCTCAAGGGCGACAGGACCCAATAGACAGGGATAAGGCTTTGCTCTTTTGTAGTGATGTCCCATTCGACCATGATAGAGTTCTGTAGGGTGTGCATCTCGGCCAGGACCCTTTTGACTTCTTCCTGCCGGTCTTTGGTGCAATACTCGACGAAGGGTTTCCCCTTTGTCTCCTCGAAACAGTAACCTGAGATCGTCTCAGCCGCCCTGTTCCATGTGAGCACCCTGCCGTCGGTGTCGGTGGATATTATGAGATCGTTTGCGCATTCGACAACGCTTGCCAGGCGGCGTTCCAATCGACGGACGTCTTCGCTAAGCCGTATCTGCTCGGTCACGTCCTCCATCAAAAGCATTGCACTCTCAACTACACCCTCCCATGTAAAAGGAAGGATAATGTAATAATAGACCCGCATCGGCAGACCCGGCGCCCTGTAAGTAAGGCGCTCCCCTCGTGTCGGCCGGTTTTCGCGGAACACCTGCCCGATGCGGCGCCCGATGTCCATACGTTCGAGAATGGTGGAAGGAAACACTACTTCCAGCGGGTGCCCGATAGTATTGGACTTGAAACGCTTGCTCTTTTCAAGGAAGTTTCTGTTTGCGCTGACGATGCGCATATCCCGGTTGATGAGCAGAACGGAACTTGGGATGGCATCCAGAAGCATGGTGTAGAGCTTTTCATACCGGTTCAATGGACCATGGCGTGGAGCATTCAAAGCATTACCGTTCATCTCCCACTCCTAATGCGGCGTCTCCTGGGTTCCTCCACATTTCGAACAACTCATTCGTCACCCCGAACCCGAAACCAGTTGCGCATAAGACCCTCAAGACATAACAAAGTTATAGGGGGCCCACGGGCCGCTCAGTAGAAGCCCCGCACCTTCGCTATTTATTTCATGGAATCTTTTGCGAAACACTTCCACCGATTCGGCTAGCACCAGAAAATAAAGAGAAAACAGCGGAGCCGGCATCATAAACTTCCCTGTGCCGGGGGCGCGGCCTTCCACCTTCGACTTGACGAAAAGTCCGGCAAAAGCCGCGAACACTCTTTCGACAAAAGCCCTACGCGCCGCGGTAAATACTTCGTTTTGCGCATAGCGTATTTTTTGAGCGGCCAGGTAATCGCAGCCGGGGCCGGCTGAATGCGGGCTCGACACGGGGGGATGCCAAACGCCCCTTTGCGCTTCGCATCCTTCTGCCTCACTTCGGCCAGGCAGAACGCGGACCCCCATCTCTACACAGCCCGCCAGTTCTTTGAGAAGAGCGCTGAACTGGTCGCGGCGCTCCTCCAGCAGCCGCACAAGCCTGCATTCTTCAGCCAGCACACAGCCGTAGCGCATGGGGATCACGGTATAGCGGCAATGCAGGCGTGCGACGATCCTTTCATAGGCGAGGATTCTGGAAGGGTTCAACGCCAGTTCCGAAGGGACGACGCGTGACACGGCGCCGCTCAGGCCGCGGGTCGTTGTGAACAGAACATGCTCGCCGTTTACCCCGATTAGCTCACGGGGATGCCTTCCGGGCAGGCTCCGCAAAATACAGTAGAGCAGAAAACTCACGGCCGCGCCTCCTCTTCCAGGCAGGGACAGAAGCTGTATGGAGGCCAAGGCCCCGAGATCTCGAAGACCAGGCCTGGAACCGCACACAGCTCATTGGCCCTGCGAACGCTGGCATAAAAATCCGACGCCATATCCCGCGAAACCAGAAAGGCCCAGTTAATGATCATATCCTTCTCGCCCACCAGCTCCTCGCGGGCAAGCGGTTTACGCACGCTGAGATCGCTGGCGATGCGGCCAAGTTCCACACCTGTGCTTTTGCAGATTTTTTCAACCGAGCGGTTCACGGCATCTTTGCTGATGGCCCGCATTTGGCGCTCATTTAGATAGAGGGCGCCGGGGGATGCGGGAATTTCTTGGCTCCGAGCGGCGCGGATCTCCTCTAAGAATTGCGCGCAGGCCCCGGCGCGGTTCAAAAAAGCCTTGACCGCCCATTCATCCTTACCCGATACCATGCGAAGAAAAAGCTTTATTCGATCATAGTAGTTTTGCAACCGCACTTGCAGGCTTTTGTGCGAGCCAAAAACCGTCGCGAACCGCATCGGCAGGACAGGTGAATGAATCATCGCCTGCTCCACAACCGCTTCGTGCCGGCAGGCGAGCCGCCCCAGCCAGGCAAGCTCCCCTATCCCGTTTTCGGCCGAATGCCCGCTGAATTCATGCGCGCAAACAAAACTTACAACCGCCACAACATCCATGTAGGGCAGCAAGAAGACGGGATTTCTTCCATCTACGCCCACTCCTTCGACATTGGAGAGAAGGGCGGAACTGGCGAAACAATAGAGGTAAATTGCCTTGGAATCCACATCACCCGGCATTTTCCACACTCTCTTGATCTAAATCTGCCCCGTGGTCTGCAAAGCATAAGCGGCCGCCCGCCAGCGCCTCACCGAAGGCGTGGTGTTTTTCCCCCGGGAGATGTCTTCGTATCTCCACGCCGCCGCATCTCGCCATATTTGCGTTAGGGCTGTCAGCCCTCAGGCTCGTTCACCTCCAGCAAACTCTCCTCTATATCTTGCTCCTCGACAAGGACCCTCACATTGGCTGTCGGATCGGCCTTCAAAAGTTCCACGGCTCGTCTGACCGCCCTGAGGCCAGCCTGGTTGCATGCCGACCCGATTTCAGCTCCGCTTAACAGTTCTGCTCTGCGGGCCAGCTCTCGATAGTCGATCTTGTGCGCCAGAGGTTTTTTTCGAAGGTGCACATTGAAGATTTCCTCGCGATCGTTGATATCCGGAAGGGGGATTTCGATAACTTCGTCGAACCTGCCAGGCCTGATCACAGCCGGATCAAGCATGTCCAGCCGGTTGGTCGCCCCCAGCACCAGCACACCTTTCAATTCTTCTATTCCGTCAAGTTCGGTCAGGAATTGACTGAGCACCCGTTCAGCAACGTTGGAACTGGTCGAGCCGCCGGCGCGCAGGGGAACAAGAGCGTCTATCTCATCAAAGAAAACAATGCAGGGTGAAGCCTGCCTGGCCTTTTGAAACACTTCACGCACAGCCTTTTCCGATTCTCCCACGTACATGGAAAGAAGGGCCGGTCCTTTGACCGAAATGAAATTCACCCTGCTTTCAGTGGCAATCGCCTTGGCCAGCAGGGTCTTGCCGCAACCCGGAGGGCCCGACAGCAGAATGCCCTTGGGCGGCCTGGTCCCGGCCTGCTCGAAGAGATGGGCGTATTGCAGGGGCCATTCGACCGCTTCCAACAGGCGCTGTTTTACTCGCGAAAGGCCCCCGACTTCCTTCCAGCTTACATTCGGCACCTCGACGAACACTTCGCGAATGGCCGACGGTTCGACCTCGCGCAAAGCAGCGAAAAAATCGGACATGCGCACCTCGATGCGGGCGATCTGCGAATCGGGAATGCTGGACATGGAAAAATCGATATCGGGCAAGACACGTCGTAGAGATACCATTGCCCCTTCCCGGCAAAGAGCTTCCAGGTCGGCCCCTACAAAGCCGTGAGTAATCTCGGCCAGATGGGGCATGTCCACATCCTCGGCGAGGGGCATGCCGCGGCTGTGTATTTCCATGATCTCGAGCCGGCCGTTGCGGTCGGGGATAGGAATGGTTATTTCTCTGTCAAAACGCCCAGGGCGCCTGAGTGCCTGGTCCAGAAGATGAGGAAGATTGGTGGCGGCGATGACTATGAGGTTCCCTCGCCTGGCCAATCCGTCCATAAGTGCAAGAAGCTGCGCAACCACGCGTTTTTCTACATCTCCTACCACCCGCTCCCGCTTGGGAGCAATGGCGTCGATCTCGTCTAGAAAAATTATGCTGGGACCTTTGCGGCCCGCATCCTCGAAGATCTTGCGCAAGTGCGCTTCGCTTTCTCCGTAGAATTTATGAATGATCTCCGGGCCGCTCACAGAAAAGAAATTGGCATCGGTTTCGCGGGCAATTGCCCGTGCGATGAGGGTTTTGCCGCACCCCGGCGGGCCGTGAAGCAGCACCCCTTTGGGGGCATCGATTCCCAGCCGTCGAAACACCTGCGGGTAGCGCAAAGGAAGTTCGATCATTTCGCGTATCCGCTGGAGCTGCGGCCTGAGTCCCCCGATGTCCTCGTAGGAGACAGCCCGGCCCGTGTGTTCCTCCTGCGGTTTTCCGATCATGAGCAACGTGGCTGGGTTAATCACGACAGGTCCCCTGGGAATGGCGCTCTCTACCTTGAAGTCGGCTGAGCGACCCCCGAAAAGGGTGGCCCGTATGCGGTCGCCCTCGAGCACCGGCAATCCGTCAAGGAGGCTGCCAATGTAGCTCAAATCCCGGTCGGAAGGCGTGATGTCGGTCGGGGCGATGGCGACCCGTTCGGCCTGTCGGCAGGAGGTCCTGCTCACGCTAACAAGCTCGTCGATCCCCGCCCCGGCATTCTCCCTGACAATACCATCCAGTTGAACCCGCGACTGGCCGCGCATCTCCTTGTATGCAGGCATCGCTTTGCACACCGTCTTGCGTTTGCCGACAATTTCCAGGGTATCGCCGGTCGATACCTGCAGCATCTCCATGTCCTCGGGACCCATCCGCGCAAAAGCGCGTCCAACATCCTTGGTGAGGGCTTCGGTTACTTTGAGTTTGAGTGCAGGCCTTGTAGTTTCTGGCATAGAACCGCCTTTGCGCCTGGAGGTGGATGTCTTCGCAACCCCGCGCTGCCCGGGTTGCCGTGAACTAAAGGATTTTGCGCCCGCTCAGGAGGATGGATTATGAATCAACCATTAGAGTTGGCGCGCCAGGATAAATAAAATATTCCATCATGTGTCGAGTCTTCCCGATTTCGCGTGCGGAACATGATCCCGCCAACCTGTGGGTGAGGTATCGCCCCACACGGGGCCCCAAATTCCGGACTTAACCTTTCGACTCATGCATGCCCAATCACCCGGGCTATCACAGGGGCCAGAGACAGGCTCTTCGTGTCCCCGAGCGGTGCGGTGTAAAAACACCAGGTTGAAAGCATACACGCCGCGTGTGGCCCGGGGCGATTTGACTACTGTTTCATGCACTTGATCTCCACAATTCCGTGTTTGCATGAAACCTCGATCTTGTCTTCTCCAAAGCTCCCGGGCAGAAGCACCTCCTTGCGGTATTTCTTTTTCCCCTTTTGCGCAACCAGGGTCAGGATATCGTCTCGAATCTCGATCTTAATATCCTCGACCTCTATCCCGGGCATCTCCGCCACTATCAGTACATGGTCCTCTTCGTCGAAAAGATCCGTCAAGGGTTCCCGCACCTCATGGACTTTCGATCTGCCGGTCGCTTTGCCGGTGCTGACGTTGCCGAAGGGTTCCACTTTGAGTTCCTTGCCTCCGAGGCCCGCTTTCACCGAAAAGCCAAAAACAGCTTTGAGGTCCTTTTCCTTGTCTTCCCATTGCATATCGCCTTCGCGCGAAAGTTGTTCGCCCTTTTGGGCCAGATCGGCCAGTTTTTCTACAAGTTCGCCAAAGCCCCGGAAGATCCCCTCAATTACCCCGCCGGTCTGGGCACCCTTATTCGTCCTTTTCCCCTGCGCCATTTGGTTCTCCATTCGTGTGGATTGCGTATCGTTTCACCTTTGAAATCACTGTCTTATAGTCCACCTTGAGCAACCGGGCCGCTTTGGCCTTATTTCCTCCCGTATACTTAAGCGCTTGGGTGAGAACCTGCCGTTCAATCGCCGCTGCCCCGTTTCGCAACAGCTCCTTTAGCGGCATTTGCTTCCACCCGGCGACGCTCATTTCTATGGGGAGTTCGGCAATGGGCGGGCCCGCACCGGTAATCTCAAGGTGCTCCCCGGTAACCACCCGGTCTGCCATCAGTACCGCACGGCGGATAACCGAACGCAACTGCCTGACGTTGCCGGGCCAGTCGTGCGCCAGCAATTTTTCGATGGCACACGAGGAAAACTCCTTGACGTTTTTGTTGAGTTCGCGGTTTGTAGCATCGAGGAAAACTCTTGCAAGATAAGGAATATCTTCCTTGCGCTCGCGCAAGGGTGGAACGGTGATGCAAAACTCGTTCAGTCGATAGAAAAGGTCGAGCCGGAAAGCGCCGGTATTGGTCAGCTCCAGCAGATCCACGTTCGAAGCCGCCAGGATACGGACATCAACGCTTATCGGTTCCCTGGCGCCCACGGCATAGGTTTTTTTCTCCTGGAGCGCCCGAAGAAGCTTGGCCTGCGCAGACAGGGGCATATTTGAAATCTCGTCAAGAAAAAGCGTCCCGCCTTTGGCCATTTCGAACTTGCCGGGCTTGCGCGCAACGGCCCCCGTAAAAGACCCCCTTTCGTGACCGAACAGCTCGCTTTCCAGAAGGGTTTCCGGTATCGACCCGCAATCGATGGGGACAAAGGGACCCGTTCTGCAACTGTACCTGTCGATGGCGCGAGCAACAAGTTCCTTGCCCGAGCCTGTTTCCCCGACAATGACCACACTAAAATCCGATCTTGCCACCAGGTTCACCTCGGATATGAGGCGTCCGATCACATCGCCTGGTCCCATCGTCTCCCTCAGGCCGCAGGAGCCTGCCTCACGTGAGGAGAGATACCTGCATCGTTCTCTGAGCCTGCGTTCCTCCAGCGCCCGGCGCACAATCGTAACCACTTCATGGTGACTGAAAGGCTTGGCCAGATAGTCGTATGCCCCGGCCCTCATCGCATCCACGGCCCCGGGAACATTTGCGTAGCCGGTGATCATGATTGCCGGGATACCCAGGTCCTTTTCCCTCACAAACTCCAGGACCTGCATTCCGTTCATGCCAGGCATCATGAAGTCCAGGAGAAGCACATCGGGCCCCTGCGAGGCAATTGAATCCACGGCTGCCGTTCCGTCATTGACCGTCAAGACCTTAAAACCTTCGCTTTTCATAAGCCGTGAGAGGATCGCGCAGTGAGCCGGCTCGTCATCGACGATGAGGATTTTCGCTTCTGAATCACTCATTTTCTCTTTTCCCTTTACTATTAGAGGGCAGCCGGGGCACGTAGACAACTTCAATGTCTTCTGCCAGCAGATTGTCCAACGAGTGAAGCATTCCCAAAAAAAGAATCCCCGTTTCGCCTTCGCGCAAAGTGCTGTTGATTCGGGCGGCGATGAAACTGTCGCGCCTTGAGAGCAAAGTATCTCCGGGGAGACTTGTCGGGTCCCGGGTAGAGGGTCGAGGACCTTTGGCTCGCCGCGAGTGACTGGCGATTGCCGACCTGGCGACCACTTTTGCCCGCTCGTATTCCTCCAGGAGCAATTCGGAGGACTCGGTCCCCATAAGCGATGCACCCTTTTCGATCAATCGCTGGAGGAGGCGATGATTCAGGCCGCCCTTCTTCGCAAGGTCGGCAACGATCTCCAGTTCTCGCCCGCAAACCGGCAGCCCGTCCTGGTAGAGCCGGACCCTTTCGTAAGAAAGCTCCGAATGCTCAATAGATCGTTCGATTTCGGCCCACATTGCCTCAATGGCCTTTAACTTGCTCCGCCACGCCCTTGAGCCCAGCAGCCGGAGTCCAGCTCGCTGCACCGGCCCGCTAAGGTCACCCAGGTCGGTTTCACTGTGGACGATCGGGATGTGGACAAGCTTCCTGCGAAATGCCTTGCTGTGGCAGTCGGCATCCATTTCTGCCATGGCGCACCCCCTGAGAGACGTCCGCCCCCGATCGCAACCCGGTTCCGGGTATTGATGAATACCGGTTTTTGTTATACCGGATCAAAACAACAGAAAGCTGCGCCCGGTGACTCCACGCTCAACAATACACGGTATCCTGAACCGGTGTTTCCTTCTCCCATGCATGAACGGCGGCCCTCAACTCCCATGAATCTTATGATGAAGACATGGCAAGCCCGGACTTCCGGTTAAAACCCTGTAAGTAAAAACTGATTCTTTACGGCCAATTCCTGTTGCCGGAATAATTTTTCGGGTTGCCCGGAGCAAGCGCCATCTTTCGTAAAGCAGCTAGACCAACTCATGATGTCGCTATGCTACAACATACAAAGACCGCATTGCCCTCTATTGGCAAAAAAGTTGAAACAATCTAAAAAAACTCCACTCAACAGATAAAGCAGTAACTCATGTCCCATGGGACACCTCACAATCCCAGCGCTCAGTGAGAGCCTGCCAGGCCTGCCCCGGACCTGATCCGGGGGACCAGTCTCGGGGTGGGCCATGCCCGCGACGAACTTTGCGAAGCAACTGTTCCGAGTGCGCTAACAAGAGCGGCAGCCACTGTTTTTAAAGAGGATTTTCTTGCGGCTGATCCGGGCAGGAGCTGAAATATTCAACTGTGGGCAGTAGGAAGCGAGCGGGAAAGGCACAAAGGTTTCAGCTCTGACAGGTATCCTGCAAACCTCAACATGCGCTCTTTTCGGCATGTTTTGCTGCCCGAAAAAATTCTGCAAAGCGTTGGCTCCAGGAATGGATGCTGCTCGGCCACACCGGATTTGCAGGGTCCGCAGTGTTTTGAGGCAGATTGTGTTGGGCCGGCCGCGCAACTCAGCATATGAATCGCCTTTGATAACTCTTCCGATAACCTCTTGTTTCCCGCAAACCCTTGTGATATAAGCATTCGCAAAAAAGGCTGGCGTAGCTCAATGGCAGAGCAGCTGATTTGTAATCAGCAGGTTGGGGGTTCGACTCCCTTCGCCAGCTCACCTAAAATCTTTTATTTACGCAGGTTTACGAGATTTGAACGAGGATTTTACGGTGTCCCTTTGGTGTCCCCCAGCCTCGGAGAGTGTCCCCCCGCGAGCCGAGGCATATATTGATTTTACCAGCTCAGGATTAGGCCGGTAATATCTCTCGAAAGCCTTGTTTGTAGAAATTTTCGAGGCAGTTTTGATTTGTTCAGGAGTGAACTCTTTCCCTAAAGCAATCACTGAACTATGTTTCGTGCCAGCGTAAAGCGACACGCCTTCAACACCCACCTCTCTGCAAGCACGTAGCCAAGACCGATAGATCAAATTATGGTGGAACCTGTCCCCAGCCTTCGTATGGGTCGGACCTTTGTGTTCAGCAAGGTGTCTGAAAAAATACATCTCGGGAAATCCTCGCGGCAAGGACCGCACAAGCTCAATATCCTCCGGCAGCATTTCAATGATTTTGTCCCGCTTTTCCTTTGGATGCTCAACAAAAATCACCCCAATTTTCGGGTCAATGTGTTTTTCCTTCAGGTTAAGCAGCTCACCCGGGCGAATCGAAAAATAAGTTGATAACCACTTCACCGCGATCCATATGCGCGGATTGATGTTCCACGTCATTTCCCTGAGCTTATCCAAAATGGCGGCCTGAGAATCCTTGTCAACCACTTGCCGAAAAGCCATCTCCACTTTACCAAGCTCGGGAAATTCCGGAACCTGATCGAAGGCGATCATCTTCCGCTTGCTCAACCATTGGAAGAAAGAATGAAGAGCCGACTTAACATTCTCACGGGTTTTGCTCGACAGGGACTTCAGAGTTATTTTGAGAAAATCCTCAATCGCAGCATAGTCGATAGTCTTTACATTCCGATTACCCCACACCCCGGTAGCATAATCGCCATAACGCTTGAGCGGGCGGAAAGAATCCGGTTTTACTTCCTGCTTTTTGATTTCAAGCCATTGCTGAACTAGATTGGCAAATCCAAGCGGATTGTCAGCCCGATAATCCCGATAATCGAAAGTTCCTTCCTGAGTTTTAAACCGGATACCATCCAGAAAGCGCCTAGCCTCGATATAACTCTGCAGGCCCGACTCTTTGCTGAATTTTTTCTGAGTGGAATGACCCCTGAGCTTAAACCGGACCCGCAATTTACGGGCGATTTGGTCCGGATGTTCCTTGCAGGCAACGGCCGTAAAACCGTTATCCATCATAGGAGAATTGCAAACAGGGCATTTTTCTTGTGTGCTAATGCTTCCAAGCATACACATCTCTCCTTCTGTTTTGGGCTGGACAGAAGGCATCATAAAACATGTGTATTCAGGCAAGCAACCCTTCATTTAAAACTCACTATTTATCGGACCTAAAACCACTCGTTTAATCACTATAAGTAAGCGATATCATTATACATATGCTTATCACTGTGATACCAGCGAATTACCGAACTTGTCAAGCATTTATATATTTGGAAAGCGTCGAATAAGGCAGGAAATGAACGGAGGCCCCAAGATGATCCATAGACCTGTCTACGATCCCAAAAAGGCAGGAAATAGCCTTACCCTATGTTCAGATATGGCCACCCACGAGAAAATCGATTCTAGGGCATTCTAGAAGCCTCGTTTCTTCTTCCGAGCCTTCCTCTCAACCCTTTTCTCTGCTCTTTGACCATTTTCAGATCCTGCTGATCGGGATGAACCGGCCAAGTCATAATTACGCCTCGTCCGATCCATTCGGGCAATTTCATCCCGTACCAACCGATCCAGCATATCCCCAATCGGAATCTCATTTACGAGCGCCAATAGCTTCAGATCCCTTAGCGTTTCCTCTTCGGCATAAACCGATTGTACCTTTTTCATACCCATCTCCTCTCTTAACTTGAATAATTAATCCGGAGTTGTCTCAAAAGCCAAAGCAGCGACCTCATAGATTTAATATACCTCAAATGAGCCTGTATCAATCATATAATCATATTAATTTAATATAAGGAAAATGTGATCTGGATGAAGATCCTCAAAATATCACCCCGGAGGCGGATCACCTCGACAAACCCAAGCTGACAACCGATTTATCAACATGCGTAATATCTCCCTATATATTCTAGTTAAAGGCGCGCCGCTCGCTTCGCTCGCTTCGTTCGTGCCGGCGATCTCACAAGCAGCGATCTACCGCCTACCTCCCTGAGTCATCACATCGCACCCCGGATCATTGTGAGGATGCGATGCGATGACTCAGGGAAGGGAAGCGAAACGGGAAGGACCGCCACAAAAATAAAAGGTACGCTCCGAAGCAAGGACAAATGCCTGAGCACGCACGCACATAAACATACACACAAACACACGTGCTCAGTCATAGTCCTTGCATCTCCGCATCAAAGGCATTGAATGAGGAATGCTCCGCTCCGATCTAGGGATGGATATCACGAAAAGAACACCGAAAGCGCGGTTTTGCGCAGGGCTTTGCCGGTGGGGCGCCGCCCGCGCAACCGCGCCTTAAATCTCAAAAAAGAAATGTAGGGGGCAATAGACGATGGGCTGTCAAAACCGTCCTGATTATCGTCACAACGCAAGGCCCGATTTTTCCATTCCTGACACCGAGGTACATCGGGAAAAACACTATTGGGTTGATGCGAGTAGAATTGTATAATACCCTAACTGGAAAAACGTTGTAAATTGTCCAGATACGAAAACTGGATAACTATACAATTTTGGTGAGATGATGTCAGTCCTTACCAGCGCTCGTTCGCGCGATCTGAAGCGATTTCATGTCTTGTTAGAACAACTCGAAAAGATTTGTTGTGGTTATCGTTTTCTACGCGACTGCTCCGGACGACAAAATTGGCCTCACCGCGGAGTGTACTTTTTTCACGAAGACGGCGAACACCGAACCGACACAGGAACGGGACTCCGCATCGTGCGCGTTGGAACGCATGCCCTCAAGAATGGATCACGTACAACATTATGGAATCGCCTTTCCCAACATAAAGGCGTCACTAGAACGGGCGGTGGCAATCACAGGGGGTCAATTTTTAGGTTAATCATCGGTCAAGCCTTAATTCAGAAGCATGGGTATAAATATGAGGCTTGGGGAGTTGGCAGTGCTGCCTCCGTAGCCATTCGTAAAAGCGAGGAAAAGCTCGAACAGGAAGTTTCGCTTTTTATCGGGCGAATGCCTTTTCTCTGGCTCGCCATAGATGATATTCCGAATCCGGACAGTCTGAGAGGATTCATTGAACGAAATGCCATTGCGCTTTTAAGCAATTATCGCAAGTCTGTTCTTGATCTTCCCTCAAACAATTGGCTTGGCCGCTATTCCAACAGAGCGAAAATCACAGATTCCGGACTATGGAATCAAAATCATGTCGATGAGACCTACGATCCCACGTTTCTTGATGTTTTTGAACGCCTCATCTCTCAAACAAGGAGGGTATCATGAAAATAGTTATACGATGCGCCAAAAGGAAACGTGACGAGGGCTATTGGCAAACAAAGGAATCCAAGCCTGTTTTGTTTGTTGCCCATCCAGAGCTAAATCCTGACGTTCGGAACTTTGACGGTCTTTACGATTTTCCGGACGCAGTATCCGATCATCCTAATGATACGTGGCGCAAACTTCTTTCCGACTACAATAAGCCCCCAACCCACAATCCTTTCAATCTACATCGCGCCTATGATCTGTATAAACCAAAACCACCTTATACGGATCTCTATAGGGGTCTCGTGACAAAGTTCGGAGTAGATAACGTCTATATTCTGTCAGCAGGTTGGGGTCTTATAAGATCGGATTTTTTCACACCCCAATATGACATCACATTTTCGAACTCGAAAGACGTGAAGCCCTATCAAAAGCGTGAAAAGGAAGACAACAAATATAAAGACTATTGCATGCTCCCCAAGGATACAACAGATACCATCGTCTGCCTTGGAAGCAATGCCTACATACCGCTATTTCGCCGTCTCACAACACATATTCAGAGCAAAAAGGTTGTTTTCTACAACTCATGCCGACCTCCCAATGCACCTGGTTGGTTTCTCAAACATTATGATACAAATAATCAGAGAGCTTGGGTTTATGAATGCGCCAGGAACATTATCGACGTATTTTGTCCATATTCAGAAAGCCGTATCAAACAACTTACCGCGCACGAGCTTGAAAAGCTGCTTGAGAGCATCTAGCCGAGTAGGACTAGCGCGGCTTTGCGCCTTGTTTAAAACCTCGGAAACTGAACTAAATGACAAACGGCCAAGGTTGAAAAGCTACTTGAAGACACTAAGGGCAACCGCTTTGAAGTCCCCCGTATACCAGCTGCATACCGCTATGGTCATAGTTGTACTTAAGTATTTGGAATCGCAGAGAATTTTTTCAGGTCTGGAGGTTCAAATCCTTTCGCCCCGATTTTTTACGCACTGTTTCGATTCCGGCTATTCCTTTTCCGGTGTCCCTCCGTTGTCCCACTCGCCCGCAAACCCTTACGGGATCTATATGGCGAAGGGTTCGACTCCCTTCGCCAGCTTCAGTAAAATCAATACCTTACAAGAGAAGATCCGGAAATATTCTCTCAAATTTTGCCCGGATCTTGCCTAAATTCAATTTACCTGGTTCTCCTTTTGCTTACTTACCGCTTGGCAGAAAGCTTTATCGAGACTCGATCCATCAGCAATTCCAGTAAGAGCTTCAGCGTACCGCGTGTAAACCTTCAGAACCATTTCTGAGTCTCGGTACCCCGTCACGTGAGCTATCCACCCTGCTCTCCCGGGCGCAAACCTGCACGAAAAGCGAATTGGAAATACCGTCCCCAATGATCGGGTATTTTACCGAGCAACTTCTCCTGCTCTGCTACAGTGAACGGCATAATCTCATCCAAGTTGGTCTGTTCAGGCAACCTCTTGAATCCGAAAAAAGGATTAAATCCCGTGCTCCAGTTAAACTCTATCGCAGCTTGTGTGCAGACCATGCGAAGCGGGATGAAGTATTTGTTGATCGATTTATGACAAACCGATTCCTTTTTTGATCTTCCTCCCGCGCACGTATGAGACGAACTGCTCAAAAAGACCTGGAAGTGCCCGAATCAATCAACTTTTCAATTTTGTTTGGGGGATGCAGAAAAAGGGTTCATCCGCCTAATGAGTACCTCTGGATATAGAGGTGGTAGAGACGTAGTTTGAAATACTCAGGATCTCGGAACCCGTAAGCTTGCCTTTAGAGGGTCTTGATTTTGTTTATCAGAACCTCGACTGCGCCGCTGGTGATGCGGTGATCGAAGCAGTTGGGAAGTCCAGTGCGGCAGGCCGCAAACGTCTTTCCCACTCTCTGAGGGCCTTGATCCCTGAGTTCATGGCGTCTCGGCACCATCAAACAGGAGGACTTTATATTTTTCAGGCAGCAAGGAATCCCGTGGATTGTTTTTCGCGGTTTTTGATCCGGAACGGAGCCGTTTCAGGTGATATCAACCGGGAGGAGACTCTCCATGCACGGGTTGCAGGGCGCCCCTGCAATTTATCGGAGTGAGGTTGACAAAGATGGTACCGATGGTAAATGTACATCTACTAAAAATTATCGATAGAGAATTTCTATTAAGATCAACGATGCACGGGAGAGTAACATGAGCACTCGGAAGGCCGCCAAAAAGGGTGGACCCGATCCGAAACCGAAGAAGGATTTCAACTCGGAAATCCGCACGCAGGACAACGAGCCGTTCCAAGGCGCCCGTTCCGGAGGCTGTCTCATGTGCGGGGGCTGTCAGATCACGGGGCATTGTATGCTCGAATCGTAAAGAAAGCATCCCGCTGACGGCCCAAAGCACATGACAGACGAACCGAGCGGGATGCCTTCCGCGCTACGCGAAGTACATCGCCAAGGGATGCCCGGAAGAGCATTTCACCGAATGATCGCTTACTGTTGTTAACAAGTCTGTCATACGAGGTGTCCTGCTGCATCGGGATGTATCGCCCCGGTACAATCGAACTCGTTGCCGGTTATTTACATGAGCGTACCCATCCCGCGCATGATTTGCAATTGCGGGAACAATGCGATTTAATTATGGCTCTTTTATGATTGTGTTTGCCTACTGTGCAAAAACCCCGGAAGGTGGGATCAACTATTTCCTAAACACCTGGAACTCATGTCCGCACTCCGCACATATCTTCTCATAAATCTTGGGCGTCGAGACTTCGAGTAATTTCCCCAGCCATGCGACAATCGTGGTGAGCGACCACTTAGGTTTCACGTTCTCGCTTCCACATTCCGGACACTTCGCCTTTCCCGGTATGTCTCGCATAACCATAGCTCGGCCTCCCTTTGCTGAATGATGTCGTTTCCGTTGCCGATCTGAGTTTGAACCAATCGCCCTCAAAGTACATGTTGGATCAAATTATTATCTTGTATATTCATATATTTAGGCAGGAAGCATCATCTCAGCGGCCCGAAGATATCTGGTCCGGTGAGTCTGCAAAAAGAGATAAAGAACTGAGAATTTACGTTGGCACTAACCGGGCCGAGATCATTGACAGAAGACTATAAAATGGATCGGATGCGAGCGATCCGAATTGGCAGCCCAGAAGGCGCCCCGCTGACAGCCCAAAGCGATTGAGAGACACCTCGAGCGGGGCGCCTTCCGCTCTACGCGGGATACATCGCCAAGGGGTGCGCAATAGAAATGATATTCTTCTGCTTAGATGGTACACAATAGACTTCTATGCAAGAATATTGTGTAGCAAATTGATGGAGGAGGCGTTATGGATTCAGATAGATGCATCCCTTTTCAGCTTGCAAAGGCCAACCAACTGGCCGGGAAATTCCTGGGACAGAAAGTGGCCAACTTAAATATCACTCCTGTCCAGGCATTGGCGCCTGGCTTTCTCAATGGAGAAGACCAGATCGCGGCCAGTGAATTGGAAAGGAAGACGGAGCTTGACAGTGCGACCTTGACAGGCATCCTCGACCGTCTGGAAGCGGCCCAGCTTATTGAACGACACAGCAATCCCGGCGACCGCCGGCCCATTTTGACTCATCTGGCAGAGTCGGGAAAGGTCGTAGCTATCGAGGCTGCCAGGCTGATCGGGGAGGCTAATCAGGCACCCCGCTCACGCCCAACGCGACCGATAGACTCTACTGCGGGTGCCTGCCGCGCTCCGCGAAGTGCCCCGCCTTGTACGGCCTGGTAAAGGCAGGCATAGCCCACACATCGGGACGGC
>Ga0074046_10001423_pt1 | contig 21627 bp, 24 predicted proteins | sample BogForMeECP23OM3_FD_94441 | JGI IMG/M metagenome (GOLD analysis project Ga0074046, IMG submission 94441) | Bog forest soil microbial communities from Calvert Island, British Columbia, Canada - Bog Forest MetaG ECP23OM3 | ecosystem: Environmental > Terrestrial > Soil > Wetlands ...
CTCGACGTACACATGGAAAAGCTGGCCGAGGCATCGATCGATCACAATCTCGCGGACCTCGAAGCGAAACATCCCAAGCTGGTGCGCCGCGAGACCAAGGATCGCCTCGAGTCGTGCCTCGTCGCGCTCGAGCCGCAGAGCGGCAGGATTCGCGCGATGGCCGGCGGGCGCGACTACCGCTCGAGCCAGTTCAATCGCGTTACTCAGTCCAAACGTCAGCCCGGTTCGGTGTTCAAGCCGGTGACATACCTGGCGGCCTTCGACGAGACTCTGTCGGGCGGCGCCGAAAAGTTCTTGCCGACTACCTATATCGAGGATGCGCCTTTCACCTGGCAGTACGGCGACATGAGCTGGACCCCGAATAACTATCGCGATCGCTTCTTCGGCCACGTCACGCTCGAGTTCGCGCTCGGGGAGTCGCTCAACTCCGCGACGGCGCGGCTCGCGAACAGCGTCGGCCTCGATCGAATCCGCGCGATGGCGTCGAAGCTCGGCTTTGGCGATTTGCCGGCCTACCCGTCGATCGTGCTCGGCGGAATCGAAGTCTCGCCGATGCAGGTCGCGCGCGCATACGCCGTGATTGCCAACGACGGCATGGAAATCCAGCCGTACGCCGTTACTTCCGTCGTCGATGAAAACAACAAGGTGATCGAGGGTCACGAACTCGCCGCCGAGCAGGTAATCTCGCCCGAGCTCGCGTACATGATGCAGTTCATGCTCGAAAACGTGATCAATCATGGCACCGGCGCGGGCGCGCGCACGCTGGGTTTCACGCGGCCGGCCGCCGGCAAGACCGGCACGACCAACGACGCGAAGGATGCATGGTTCGCGGGCTTTACGCCGAATCTGCTCGCGGTGGTGTGGACGGGTTTCGATCAGAAAGAAGAGCTGGGACTGACCGGCGCGCAAGCTTCACTGCCGGCGTGGACCGCTTTTATGAAAGCGGCGACCGCGTCGCGCCCGCCGCTCGATTTCACCCCTCCGCCCGGAATCGTCGAGGTGAAAGTCGATCCGACGACCGGCTACAAAGCGACGCCCTATTGTCCGATGACGATGATGGGCGTGTATCCCGAAGGGATGGCGCCAACTCAGGACTGCCCGTATCATACGTCACCGACGTCGTTGACCGCGGTGGACCACAAGATTCCCGAGGAGCCGAATCCCGTAGCCGATCCCAATGACTAGTCCGCGATGATGCGACTCCGCCCATTCGCTCTCGCAATATTTCTGTCGATGCTGCCGATTCCCGCGACCGCGTCGGATGGATCGAATCGCGATCCAATACTCCTGGCGAAGCTGCAGGAAGAATCGATCCCGGCGCAGGATCTCGCGGCGCCGGCGAGTTCTGCGAGTCCCGCCGCGTCACCGTCCCCGGCCGACGACACGAATCCCGACACGAACTCCGGTCCCGAAGATTGGCAGGCCGTTCCTGCTGGACAGTCGCCGCCCGCCGAGCGCGAGGAGCCAGCGGCAAATTCAACTCCTGCCGCGCCGGCGGCGGCATCAACGCCCGAGGAAATCGCGCCGGCGATCGACGTCGGCTCGATCGCGACAACGCCGAAAATCAGCGACTCGTCGCTCGCGCCACTGATCGATACCGCGCCGACTCCCGCGCGGGCCGCGTCTTTGAGAATCACCGAGCAGCAGCGCGTCGAGCTCGATCGTGGGCATACTGACGACGCGATTCGCGAACTGGCGCACGCGATCTCGATCGATCCGAGCAACTCGTACGCCTACTTTTACCTGGGCCGCGCGTACGTCGCGCGCAGGGACTACGGGCAGGCGCAGACGTTTTTCAAGCGCGCGGAAATCGGGCTCGCGTCCAATTCCGCCTGGCTCGGCGAGACCTACGCGTTTGAAGGAGTCTGTCTCGAGCAGGCGGGTAAGTCCGCCGAGGCCGCCGCCGCCTATCAGAAAGCGTTGGCCGCGAGTCCGGGAAACCTGACGGCGCGCGTAGGCGTGACGCGGCTGTCCGCCTTTATGCCGGCGGCCGCATCCGCGCCCGCGCCCGCCGGAGATCTCGATCAGCCCGCGCCTGCGGAGCCCAACGTTCCCCCGCCGCCCGACGAAGCGCCCGCCCCACCGCCGCCGAAATCGGCACCGCCGCCGTCGGATTGAACGAAAGCGACTAATTTAACGTGACCCACCGTGGGTTTCACACTTCCTTGGGCAGGGGTGACCCCTGCACCCAGTGTTAAGAGAAGATGCGGGACTTCGTCCCTGTTGGAACTGGGTCGGGGCGGAAGTGGTCCGGATTCTTACCTCGCCCGTTGTTTTCACGGGAGAGGCGGTCCGGCCGCGTCGCGGCCGGTAGGTGAGGGTTCTGCGATCGCAACACAAAAGCCCGCCTGCTCACTTTTTTGCGTCGCCCGATTTTTGTGTCATCCTGATCGAACTTGCGATGCTGATACTCGGAATTGAATCTTCATGCGACGACGCGGCCGCAGCGGTGCTCGATACGAGCACACCGGGCATCGCCGAGATTCGTTCGAGCACCGTCGCGAACCAGGACGATATCCATCGCGCTTACGGCGGCATCGTGCCGGAACTCGCATCGCGCAATCACGTCGTGACGATCGAGCCGGTGATCGAGCGCGCGCTGAGCGCGGCAGAATGCCGGCTTGCAGATATCGAGGGCATCGCCGTTACGCGCGGACCGGGATTGGTCGGCTCATTGCTGGTCGGCCTGATGTTCGCCAAGGGTCTCGCGCAGGCGAGCGGCGTCGCGATGGTCGGCGTGAATCATATCGAAGGGCATCTGCTGGCTCCTCTGCTCGAGAATCGAATCGCGATGCCGTACCTCGCGCTGGTCGTGTCGGGCGGCCACACGGCTCTGTTCGCGGTCGAGGATTTCGGGCGCTACCGGCGAATCGGGCGCACGCGCGACGACGCCGCCGGCGAAGCGTTCGACAAAGTCGCGAAACTGATGGGGTTGGGCTACCCGGGCGGCCGCGCGATCGACGAGATGTCGCGGCGCGGGAATCGCAAGCGCGTGCGAATCCCGCGCGCGCACGTGAAAGGCGCGCCGATGGATTTCAGTTTTAGCGGCGTGAAGACGGCGGTCGCGACGATTCTCGCCAGTGAGAACGGCCGCGCGGAGCGGCCCGAGGATCTCGCGGCGAGCTTCCAGGAGGCCGTCGTCGAGATGCTGGTGAAGCCGACGATCGCGGCGGCGCGCGAACTGGGCGCGGAGACGATCGCGCTGACGGGAGGAGTCGCGGCGAATTCAAGATTGCGCGATAAGCTCGCCGAGGCAGCAGCCGCGGACGGGCGCCGGCTGGTCGCACCGGCGCTCAAATACTGCACGGACAATGCGGCGATGATCGCGCTCGCGGGCAGCTACCGGCTGCTGCGCGGCGAGCGCGACGCGTTGAGCGTCGACGCCGAAGCCAATCTCGCGATTTGAATTCGGAGCGAATGACGATCGCACGAAAATCGCGGGTAGTTGACGAAACACCGTCGCGTCCCGCACCTGCGCTCGCGCGAGCTGGCGTGCGACCGGCGAAATCGCGCGGACAGAATTTTCTAACCAGCGCCGGCGTCGCGGATCGAATCGTGGCGGCGGCGGGGCTTCGCGACTCGGATTCGGTAATTGAGATCGGCCCCGGCCTCGGCATCCTGACCGAGAAGATCGCCGCGCATCCACTACGCTCGCTGACGCTGGTGGAACTCGACGCGCGCCTCGCGGCGCGGCTGCAGGAGCGCTTCGCAGGCGTTCGCGTCATGAATGCGGATTTTCTCACGATCGATTTCGCGGCGCTTGCCGCCGGCTCGCCAGTCAGGGTAATCGGCAGTCTGCCGTTCAACGTAGCGGCGGCGATTCTGCGTACGCTCTGCGACAACTCGCGCATGATTTCGAGAATGGTGCTGATGTTTCAACGCGAAGTCGCTGCGCGGATCCGCGCGACACCCGGCGACGATGCGTACGGCGCGCTCAGCGTGTTCACCGCGCTGTACTGGAAGATCGATATACATTTTACCGTCGCCGCCGGCAGCTTCCATCCGCGTCCCAAGGTTGACGCCGAAGTTCTCGCGTTCGCACCGCTGCCGACGCCATCGTTTGCGGACGATGACGAACGCCACGTGCTCGAGACCGTGCGCGCCTCGTTCTCCGCGCCGCGCAAAACGATTCGCAACGCGCTCGGGCATGCGCTGGGTATCGACAGCGTGCAGACCGGGCGCGCGCTCGAACGCGCCGCGATCGATCCGGGCACGCGCGCCCAGAAGCTCGGCGTGCCGGATTTTCTGAGACTCGCGCGCGCGCTGCGCATCGAAATGGCCGCCGGGGTCGTAGCGCGCGATGCCTGAACTGCCGGAAGTCGAATCGCTGCGGCGGATACTGGCTCAAACCGCGGTTGGTCGAACGATCGTGAGCGTACGAATCGGAGAGAGACGGCTGCGGCGCCGCGTCACGCCGAATTTTGCGGGCGTGATTGCCGGGCGGCGAATCGTGAAACTGTCACGGCGCGCGAAATATCTGATCGTCGAGCTCGACGGCGACCATGTCTTGTTGGTGCACCTTGGGATGTCGGGAAGTTTGACTCATCGATACGACGGGTTCGACGCCGACGACTTCGATCCGCGCCACGATCACATTGAATTTTCGCTGGACGACGGCTCGCGCCTGGTCTACAACGATCCGCGGCGCTTCGGGATGGTCCGTCTCGTCGAGCGCGCCGCGTTGGCTTCCACGGCGGAGCTGAAAGGTCTCGGGCCGGAGCCGCTGTCGCGCGCATTCAACGCTGACTATCTTGCCGCGAAGGCGCGCGGCCGAACGGCGGCAATTAAGAACCTGATAATGGATCAACGAATCGTCGCAGGAATTGGAAACATATACGCGTCCGAGATTTTATTTCGCGCCGGAGTGCGGCCCATGCGGCGGGCTGGGCGCGTCACGCGAGGCGAGATCGAAAAAATCGCGGCGGCTGTGCCGGTGATCCTGCGCGCCGCGATCGGCAGCAACGGCACCACCTTTCGCAGCTACCGCGATTCGCGCGGACAGCCGGGGCGATTCGCCGCACGCTTGCGCGTCTACGGTCGCGACGGAAAACCGTGCTACACATGCTCGACGCCGATCAAAAATGTGGTCGTGGGCCAGCGCGCGAGCTTCTACTGTCCGAAATGCCAGCGCTGACGTGAGTGACTAGTACGATGCAGCGACTTAAATCTGTAGTGCGACTTCTTTGCGCGATGATCGTGCTGGCTCCCGCGCCTTTGTCGTTCGCGCAGAGCGCGCCGCAGATTGATTGGAACAAGGTTGATTCCGAAGCCCTCGACTACTTCCGCGCCTACCTGCGCTTCGATACGACCAATCCGCCGGGCAACACTGCCGCCGCGATCGCGTATCTCAAGGCGATTCTCGACAAGGAGGGGATCGCTACCCAGACGTTCGAAAGCAAGCCCGGGATGGTGACGCTCGTTGCGCGCATTCCCGGACCCGCCGGCGTGAAGCCGCTGATGCTGATGTCGCACGCAGATGTCGTGCCGACCGTCGCCGCCAACTGGACGCATCATCCGTTCGATGCCGACGTGAAAGACGGCTACGTGTGGGCGCGCGGGGCGATCGACAACAAGGCGCACGGGATTATGGCGCTGATGACGATTCTCGCGCTCAAGCGCAATCACGTCGCGCTCCGGCGGGGCGTCGAGCTGATGGTGAATCCCGACGAGGAAGCGGGCGGCGACAACGGCGCGACCTGGATGGTGAACAATCATTGGGACGCGATCGAGCCGGCGTTCGCATTCAACGAGGGTGGAGAAGGCGCGCCCGACTGGCTCGGAATCAAGGGCACGACGTTCACTGTTGCGGCGTCGGAGAAGCGCGTGAACTGGCTGCACGTCAGCGTCCGCGGCAAAGGCGGGCATGGCTCGGTGCCGAAGACCGACAATCCGAATCTGATCCTGATCAACGCGCTCCATCGACTTCTGGAAAAACAGCCGCCGATCCGAATCACGAAAATCTTCGCCGATGCGATGGAATCGATTGCGCCGCTCGAGCCGGGCCCGGCGTCGTTTCAACTCGCGCATCTCGACCAGCCCGGCGTCGCGCAGGCCGCGATGGCGGGCGTGCTCAGCCCTTACAATATTCAGGCACTGATGCGCGACACGATTTCGCTGACGATGCTCAACGCGGGAATCAAGGTGAACGTCGTGCCGACGGTTGCCGAGGCGGGACTGGATTGCCGGCTGCTGCCGGGGACAGATGCGGTAGCGTTTATGAAACGTCTGCGCGATTTGCTCGGCCCCGGCAACTTTACGATCGAGTATATCCAGCGGCCCGATGACGCTCCGCCGTCGCCGACTTCCGGCGAGGCGTGGGATGCGATCAAGCGCGTCGTTGCGAGCGATTTCAAAGGCGCCCGCGTCGTGCCGTGGATGACCACCGGCGGCACCGACTCGCGCGTGTTGCGCGCCAAGGGCGTTCGGGCCTACGGCTTCGTCCCGGTGATTCTCGGCGAGGGCGAACTTGCGCGCATTCACGGCGACGACGAGCGACTGTCCGTCGACAATCTGAATCGCGGCATCAAGGCCACTTACGATTTGACGATGGATCTCTGCGCTGCTCACCGCTGACAGCGCGTATGTTATGGTGACGCGATGACACTCGACATGCCCACCGGAATCGGCGCCACGATTGCGTTCCTCCTCGGCGCGAGCGTCGGCAGCTTCGCCTGCATGGTTGCGTACCGGCTGCCGCGCGATCTTTCGATCGTTTCGCCGCGCTCGTTTTGCGAGAGTTGCGAGCGCGCGCTTACGTGGTGGGCGAATATCCCGATACTCGCATATCTCGGATTGAAGGGGCGCTGCGTGATGTGCGGCGCGCCGATTCCGTTCCGTCATTTCCTGGCCGAACTCGGACTGGCGGTCATCGCGCTCTATCTCTACTTCGCCTTCCCGCTCCCCGACGCGATCGCGCGCTTCGTGCTGTGCGCCGCGCTGTGGATCGTCGCGATCATCGACTACGACTGGCGGCTGATTCCCAACATCATCACGTGGCCCGGCACGCTGGTTGGGTTCGTCGCAGCGTCGACGATGATGCCCGACGTCGGCTGGAAAAGTTCGCTCATCGGAATCCTGGTGGGCGGCGGCGTCCTGTGGGGCACCGGCTATTTCTACCAGCTGGTGCGCGGGCGCGAGGGCGTCGGGCTGGGCGACGTGTGGCTGCTCGGGATGGTGGGAGGATTTCTCGGCTGGGCGGGCGTTTTCTTCACGATGTTTTTCGGTTCGGTAATCGGCGCGATAGGCGGAATCGCATTCGCGCTGACCGGCGGCGGTGCGACCGCGCCCGCTCCGCTTGGCGAGCCGGCGACCGATCCGGAGGAAGCGGACGTCGCGATTCTGAAGACCGAAGTTCCGTTCGGACCGTACCTGGCGCTGGCAGCCGGCGTGTTCGCTGTCTTTCAGCCGCAATTGACGCACTGGTATCTTGGCCGATAACAATGCCGGCCGGTGTATTCATCACGCTCGAGGGCATCGAGGGAAGCGGCAAGACGACGCAGGCCGCGATTCTTGCTGATGCGCTCCGCAAAAATGGGCGGCGCGTAACGGTCACGCATGAGCCGGGCGGCACGCGCGCCGGCGAAACGATTCGCGCGATTTTTCTCGATCCCGCCGTTTCGCTCGATGTCGCGGCGGAACTATTGCTGGTGCTTGCCGATCGCGCGCAGCACGTGCGTGAGAAGCTGCGGCCCGCGCTCGCATCCGGGGAGATCGTGATTTCCGATCGCTACTCCGATTCGACCACCGCCTACCAGGGCTACGGGCGCGGCTTCGACCTCAAGCTGCTCGGCGAGTTGAACCGGCTCGCCAGCGACAACGTGACGCCCAATCTTACTATCGTGCTCGATCTGCCGGTCGAGACCGGGCTCGAACGCACCCGCGCGCGTGCGAAGGGTACGGGCCGCGGCTCCGACCGCTTCGAGGGCGAGCGGGCGGAGTTCCATCGCAAGGTGCGCGACGGGTTTCTGGCGATTGCGAAGGCCGAGCCATCGCGGGTCGTCATGATCGACGGCGACCGCCCGGTCGCGGCCGTCACCGCCGACATTCGCCGCGCCGTGGACGAGCTGCTCGCCCACCGATGACTCCATGCCGATAGCTTCGATCCGCGGACATCGCGAAATCGCGACGCGGCTGCTCGCCGAGATACACAGCCGCCCGTCGCACGCCTACCTGTTCGCGGGGCCGCGCGGCGTGGGCAAGGCGATCGTCGCGACCAGCCTCGTGCACGCGCTGATGTGCGAGCGGTCGCCCGGCGAGAATTTCTGCTGCACGACCGCGCGATGCCCCGTCCGCATTGCGCCGCAGACCGAGCGCACTCGCGCCCGCACCGGCGACGCCGACGCGCCGCGATGCGATTGCTGTTCGGCGTGCGTACAAATCGCGACGGGCGTGCATCCGGATTTCACTTACGTGTCTCGGCCGGCTGGCCGCAGCGAAGTTCTGATCGACCAGGTCCGCGAGCTGATTGCGCGGCTTGGAATCCGGCCTTCGCGCTCCGCGATTCGCATGGCGATTATCGACGACGCGGAGGCGCTCGGTATCCCCGCGCAGAACGCGCTGCTGAAGACCCTCGAGGAGCCGCCGGGCCACGCGATTATCATCATGGTGACGGCGAGCGAGCGCGCGCTGATCGACACCGTCCGTTCGCGCACGCGGATTGTGAGATTTCCGGCGCTGCAGGCCGCCGATCTCGAAGCGATACTCGCCGCTCACGGCGTCGCCGACAAGGCTCGCACCCGTGCGCTTGCGATGCTGGCGCGGGGCAGCGCGGCGAATGCGATCGCGCTGGCGGACGGCGATGAACCGCCAATGAAGGAGCTGCTCGACGCACTCAGCCATGCGAAATCGATAGACTTCGCGCGCGCGCAGTCGCTCGCGCAGGAATTCTTTGCCAATCGCGACACGGCGGCAGGCAATTTCGAGCTGCTCGCAAGACTGCTCGAGGAAATACTATGCTACAAACTGCTTAAGACCGACTTCGCCGCGTTTCCGCCCGAGGCGCGGTCGAAGCTGGTGAGCCTGGCGGACAGTCTCGCGGTCGATGCGGTCGTGAAATGTATCGACGCGGCGGTGCGCGCCAACGTGGCGGTCGGGGAGAACGCCAATCCGCGCATGCAGGCGGAGAACTGGTGGACGATAGCCGGCCATGCGATGCGGGGTGAGTAGAAGATAGTGGCAGACATCGATCCGTTTGAAGGCGCGCCATCGCTGCCGAAAATTGTCGCGGTCAGTCTCCACCAGACCGGCCATCTGTACAATTTCCTGGCCGGCGACCGCGAGCTGCGCCGCGGCGAGCGCGTGCTGGTCGAGAGCGAGGTGGGAGCGCGGGTCGGCACGATAGAGATCGAGCCGCACGAGCCGGCGCAGACGATCGATCTCACCGCCCTGCGTCCGATCATCCGGATTGCGAGTGACAGCGACTTCTACCTCGAGCAGGAAAATCTCTCGCGCGAGGCGCACGCGCGCCGGCTGTGCGTCGAGCGCATCCGCGAGCGGCGAATCCAGATGAAGCTGGTGAGCGCCGACTACACCTTCGACGGGCGCAAGGTGACTTTCTATTTCGTCGCCGAGGGCCGCGTCGATTTCCGCGACATCGTCCGCGATCTCGCCAACACGCTGCGCGTGCGCGTCGAGATGAAGCAGATTGGCGCGCGCGACGAGACCAAGGTAACCGGCGGGCTGGGTCCATGCGGACGCGAGCTATGCTGCTCGAGCTGGCTGCGTGACTTCGAGGCGGTGACCGTCAAGATGGCGCGCGAGCAGGGGCTGGCGCTCAATCCTTCTCGGCTGGCCGGGATGTGCGGACGGCTTAAGTGCTGCCTGCGCTACGAATACGCCACGTACGTCGAACTCAAGCGCGCGCTGCCCAACCTCGGCAAGCGCGTGCTATGCGTCAAGGGCGACGGCAAAGTGGTCCGCCAGAATATCCTCAAGCAGACAGTGCTGATCCAGCGCGAAGAAGACGGCGGCGTCGTCGAAGTCACGCTCGAAGACCTGGTCGCCTCCCGCCCGCAATAGCCTGAACAACGAATTAGCGCGGGCGGAGTGCCATCGACACTCCGCCCGCAATCGTTCCCTTCCCTCACGTCAGTGACACTTAGGGAAGGAGTTATAGGTTAGTTACTCTTACCGCCGCACCCCACGTCTCACCGCCCTTGTCGGCGCCGGAAGCTGATTCCCGACAACTGCGTTGTTGATGTCGAAGCATCCCGCGCCGTCGCCGAGGCTGTCAGTCAATATCAGTGCAAACGGATTGGTGCCTCCGAGACCCAGGTATTTAGTATTGAGTCCTGCCACCTCGAGATTCAGCGTCCATTCACCGCACGCGCCGGCAGGCGTCGGCAGCGCGACCAACCTGGCCGAAACGGTCTCCGTCGACTGTTGGAGCATATTTGGCGGCGACGACTGGAACAGGGTTCCATAACTCTGGTGATTGACCGTATGCACCACAAAGCGACTCAGCATCAGATCCAGCCCGCTATCGGGGAGCATGGCGCATGTGCCCTCGATCAGTGCGAGACTGAAGCCGGAATTGAGCGCATCCTCATCCATGTCGCAGGCCGGGTCGCCATTCGACGTGAAGGTCGCCCCGATGTTGACCTGATCGGTATTCATCGCGCTCCCCCGGGCTATCTGCACCCTCTCGCTGTTCAGCGTGTAAGGTCCCACCGCGTCGAGCTCGTATGCGCCGGCATCGCAGGTGCTGAGATTGGCGGGATCGGGCCGGCCAAAGAGCCGCTGGTCGGTTCCCAGTGGCTGAGGTGTCATCTGCTGGTCGGTGCAAGAAGCGACCGGAATCAGGTTTATCGCCGGGCTCATCATCGGGGAAGTTTCAAGCGCGAATGTATCGGTCGGCCCGCCGTTGTTTGCTAGCGGCTCCAGCAACGCATCGGTGTTTTTAAGGCTGCCCACGCCGGTGTTAACGAGGCAGCTATTGCCAGAGTCTATGTTGTAGCCTTTATCGTTGATACCAACAGTGGCGCAGTTCTGAGGTGTGTTGGCATCGAAGATTGTACCCTTGACCGCGGGCATGACCATCGCCGCGTAGCCGCCACCGGCCCCGGCCGCGTTGTCCGCGATGGTGCAGTTGGTGATTTTCAGAGTGGCGGAATTGTTCATATCAGCGATGGCTCCGCCGACGCTGCCAGTCGGGGCATACAGACCAGTCACGGCGGTATTGCCCGTAAAGGTGCTGTTGATGATGTCGACTGTTCCGGCACTGTTTATGTAGATTGCCCCGCCCTTGCCGCCGTGGAAAGTCGTAATATCCTGCGCGTAATTATTTAAGAACAGGCAATCGTCAATCTCCAAATCGGTGCCGTCTGCGAATATGGCGCCGCCAAAGGGAGCCTGTCCATCCTCGAGCGTCAGGTTCTTCAAGGTGAGTGTGGTGCCCGACCCAGCCAGGAATATCCCACCACAGGAATATCCCACCAGTTAGTGAATTGCCGCCGCTGATCGTGATGCCGCATGGCCCCACACCCGAGCAGCCGATGCCCGGACCTACGATGCTTAGATGGGTGTCAGAAATGCTCAGCGGAAGGTCGGCAACGTCAACCGCGATGACGCCGGTGACGAGGAAATCTATCTCGTCGTTTCCGGTTCCTGTGGCGCAGGTCGCGCCGGCAACGGGCAAGCCGTTGGCCGCTTTGACCGCATCGGGCAGACTGCAGTGCCCTGCAACGTGATCGCCGTTAAGCGTATCGACATTGATAAAGTTTACGGGGATGGCGCGCGCCAAGCCCGACATCGCCAGGAATAAGAACGGTATCGCAACTGCCGCAACCGTAAAGTGCCGCTTCGAACCTGCCATGGACCCCTCCCCGCAGCCTATCCGGCCGCGTTGGCAAATCTTCACCAGTTAACTAACTCTGGCGTTGTTTGGCAGACTCTCGCACGGCACGGCCTACTGTCAACATCAAGTAGGGAAACGGACCAATTCGATAATTCGATAAGAAGTCGCGCGGGCGGATGTCATCGACACCCGCCCGCATCTCCATTCCTTCCTCCTCACTAGGGTGCAGGGATTACCCCTGCGCAGGAAAAGCGTGAAACCCACGAGGGGTTTCACGTACAATTAAGCCGATGGCGAACCGCATTCACATCACGACCGCAATCATCTACAGCAACGGCCCGCCGCACGTCGGTCATGCTTACGAAGTGCTGGCGACCGACGCCTTCGCGCGGTTTCAACGCCGCAAGCTCGGTGCGTCCAATGTCACGTTCGTCACCGGCACCGACGAGCATGGCGACAAGAACAAGCGCGCCGCCGAGGCCGCCGGTCTGCATCCCAAGGCGTTCGCCGACAAGATCAGCGCGCTCTTTCGCCAAGGATGGGCCGGGCTGGACATCAGCTACGACTTTTTTGTCCGCACCACCGACCCCGTGCATCAGGCGTTCGTGCAGAAGATGCTCGCGCGCAGCCACGAATGCGGCGACATCTACTTCAAGGACTACGAAGGCCTTTACTGCGTCGGATGCGAGCGCTTCTACACGGAAAAGGAATTGCTGCCTGGCAACATCTGTCCGGTGCACAACACTGCCGTCGAGCGTATCAAGGAGGGCAACTACTTCCTGAAGCTCGAGAAGCATCGCGCGGCTGTCCGCCGCAACATCGAGAAAAATCCCTACTTCATCCGCCCCGAGCGTTATCGCAACGAGGCGCTGCGGATGCTCGACGAGCCGCTCGAGGATCTTTGCATCTCGCGGCCCAAGGCGCGTCTCGATTGGGGCATCACGCTGCCGTTCGACGACAAGTACGTGACCTACGTGTGGTACGACGCGTTCTGGGCCTATCTCAGCGAGCTGCCGAAGACCGACGACGCGTCACTGACCGCGATCCTGCCGGTCACCGAGCATTTCATCGGCAAGGACATCCTCAAGACGCACGCGGTGTACTGGCCGGCGATGCTGTTGTCGGTCGGCTTGCCGCTCTATCGTCATCTGAACGTCCACGGCTTTCTGAATTTCGGCGGCGCGCGGATGTCCAAGAGCTCGGGCAACATCCAGGACCCCGGCGCCTATCAGAAAAACATCGGACCCGACGTGCTGCGCTTCTTCATCCTGCGCGAATTCACCTACGGCCTCGACGGCGATTTCACCGAACAGCGCGTGATCGATCGCTACAACTCGGACCTCGCCAACGACCTCGGCAACCTGACCAGCCGCGTACTCTCGATGGCGGCGCGCTACTTCGGTGGCGCGATTACAGCCGCGCCCGGCGGAAGCGGCGACCCGCTCGACGTCGCGATTGTGGAGAGCTTCGCCTCGATCCCGTCGCGGGTGGCACCGCTGGTCGAGGAGCTCGCATTCAATCGCGCTCTGGAAGCCATCTGGCAAGCGCTGGACGCGGCAAACAAATATATCGTCGCGACCTCGCCGTTCACGCTTGCCAAAGATCCGACTAGCCTGCCGCGCGTTGCGCAAATCCTCGCGAACCTGGTCGAAGGACTGCGTGTCGTCGCCGACACGCTCGAGCCTTTCATGCCAATAACATCCAAAAAAATTCTCGCCCTGCTGAACGTCGACGACAAACAAGCCCGCGCCCCATACGGAGAAGGCATCAGCCCAGGTCATCACGTAAATCCAACCACCCCGCTCTTCCCAAGAATCGACAAGAAGCCCCGACCTTGATGATCGTCGATACGCATTGCCATCTCGCGGATGCGAAGTTCCGCGACGATGTAGAAGCCGTGATCGCGCGCGCATCCACCGCCGGCGTCGCTCAGATCATTTCCGTCGGAGCGATTGGACCGATCGAGAGCGATCGATTGACGGTCAAGATCGCCGAGCGTCACGAAAATATCTTCGCCGCGGTCGGCGTGCATCCCCATGACGCCAGGGACTGCACGCCCAAGCGCATCGCACAGTTGCGCGACCTTGCCGCGTCGAAGAAGGTCGTCGCGATCGGCGAGAGCGGACTCGATTTCCACTACATGCACTCACCGCCCGAAGCGCAGGAAGCGTCACTGCGTGCGCATCTCGCGCTCGCGGCGGAACTCGGCCTGCCTATCGTGATTCATTGCCGCGACGCGGAGCGCCGGCTCGCCGAGATCGTGCGCGAAACGGGGATTCCGCCGCGCGGCGGCGTGATTCATTGCTTCACCGGCGACGCCACCGCGGCGCGCGAGTTTCTCGCGCTCGGCTTCCACATATCTTTCTCAGGCATCATAACGTTCAAGAATTCCGCGCCGATTCGCGACGCCGCAACGATCGTTCCCGACGACCGCGTGATGGTCGAGACGGACGCACCCTATCTCGCGCCCGAGCCGTATCGCGGCAAGCGCAACGAGCCCGCCTACGTAACCCGCACGCTAGAGAAGCTCGCAAACCTCCGCCGCACCGACGCGACGACTCTAGGCGCGCAGGTAATCGCAAACGCCACCCGCGTGTTCGCGCTTCCGCTATCGCGCTAACCCAGCGGATTGCCGCCGAAGATCAACGAATGCAGCGCGACGATCGCAGCCGTCAACACGATGCCCGCGCCAATCGCAGCCCACGGCATGTCGCCGCTAGTCCATCGAACACGCCCACCGATTAGCGCCGCGAACGGCATGAACGACGTCTTCGAAACGAACTCGCTGTAGCGCTCGCCGAGCTCGCGAAGCTTGCGCGCGTCCTGATGCATCCCGCCGATGATTCCGAGAGCGGGGAACATCCCGAAGAAAATCACGTCGCCCGCCCACCCGTTCATTAAGATGTGCGCAATTCCGAACAGGCTGAATGCGACAAAACTCGGATGCCGCGTGATCTTCTGGATGCCATGCGGCTCGAGCACTCCCTTCGCGCTGGCTACTCCCGGGTTCGGATTGATGAAGCTCGCGACAAACAGGACGAGCGCCGCGAGCATCAGCAGCCACACGAGCCATCGTATCGGGGCGTCGGCGCGCAGGTACCAGAGCAAAGGGCCGGCGTGCTTGTTGCGCGCGAACTCGTAGATGAGCGGTCCAAGAGTCCCAGCCGCAACAATCGAATAGATGCCGCGATAGGGCTGCTCGCCGATTGCATCGATCAATCGGGATCGAACGGCCGACGACGAAATGATCAGATGACTGGCCAGGAACAAGAACGCCCACAGCGCAATCCAGACAGTCGCATCCATAGGGACCTCCGCAGCAGCACGATGATCGCAGGATCGAGGCGCGCGTCAATGCAGCGCGCGCGTTGCACCGCAATACTCGATTCACGAATCGGGTCGAGCGGGGTTGTAGGTATCAGGAGCATCGAACAATGATACCCACCACCCATATTGAAGAGGCGCGGTTCACAGAAGTCGCGGAGCGCGGTGCGGAGCATGAGATCGGCGACGGCGTCCGGCTCGCGCAAGCGTGCGTCGTCGAGGAAATTCTCGGCGCGGTTTTCGGATCGATCACGCTGTGGTACTTGGTCAGTTCGATTGCCGGACTGTCCTGACACGCGCGATGCCGACGTTCAATCTCAAATTGCCGCTGCCCTTCGAAGAGGCGGTGAAAGCCATGGAGCGCGAGATCATGCGCTTCCTCGTGCGCTCGACCGGCGATCGCGACGACGCGATGGACCTGTTCCAGGAGACATGGCTGCGCGCGTATCGCGCCTATCCCACGCTTCAGTCGGAAGACGGACTGCGGCCGTGGATTTTTCGGATCGCATCGAACCTGTGCCGCAATCGCGCGCGCGACCGGATGCGCCGCGGCCGCGTGATCTCTCACGAGAGCGCCGACGGCGAAGCGATCGAGCATCGCGCGCCGCATCATCTTAATGGCGGCCCCGAAGGCGCGCTGCATTTGAAGAGATCGATCGCGCGGCTGCCCGGCAAGCAGGGGCAGGCGTTGATGATGCGCAAGTTCGCTGGGCTCGAATATGCGGAGATCGGCACTGCGCTGAATTGCTCGGCGGAAAGCGCGCGGGCCAGCGTTTACCAGGCACTGAAGAAACTCAGGCTCGAAGAGTAATCAAGATGAAGACCAATCGAATGGCGGCGCAAGCGAAAGAGAGTCCACCGCTCGACGACCGGGTGCTCGACGCGATGATCGGACAGACGCGGCCACGCATCGAGCGCGCGATGAAGATCCTGCGGCGGCCGCAGGCGCGGGTCGGCGTGATCCCGTCCCAGCTTGGCCGCCTTCTGATCGCGGAGAGCGACCGCGGCATCGCGGCGATTCACTTCCTCTGGACCGACGGCGCCGAGCGGACCCTCGAGCTGCTGCGCAAAAAGTTCGATCTGATCGAGAACGAGGCAAGCGCGCGCCGCATAGAAGCGGAAATCGATCGAGTGTTCGAAGGCGACTTCAGCGCGATGGATCATCCGCTGGATTTGAGTTTGGTCGAGAGCGATTTCAAACGCCGCGCTTACACCTCGCTGCGAAAAGTCCCGCCCGGCGCGGTCATCACTTATCATCAACTGGCCGCGACGATTGGACAGCCGGACGCCCAGCGCGCAGTCGGCACCACGATGGCGACGAATCCGATTCCGATCTTCGTGCCGTGTCATCGCGTGATTCGCTCCGACGGAACGATCGGCAACTACGGCGGCGGTGTGGACAACAAGCTCAAGCTGCTGCGCGCGGAAGGATTCGACCTCGGGCGCGACCTGCGGTTGCCGTCGCGCGCCGTGATGGGGCATCGACGCACTGGAATCTACTGCCGGCCCGACTGTTCGGCGGGACTTCGCGCGGATCCGTCGAAGGTGCTGATCTTCGCGGATTCAACCTGCGCCAAACATGAAGGGTTGAGAGCGTGCAAGCTCTGCAAGCCGACGTGACTCGGGCCGGGTGAGAAACAAAAAGAGCGACGCCAGATGCGGCGCTCCCTCTCTTGTTCAATCGCGCGGACCGGTTACTCGGTTTCCGACTGCGACTTCAACTGTTGGATCTGCTGGCGTTGATTCTCGATCTCCTGCTGTTGCGACTGCACCTGCTGCTGGGTCTGTGCGTTGGCGTTTTCCTGGTTCTGCATCGAATTGCCGACTACATAGCCGGTACCACCGCCCAGAACGCCACCGATCGCAGCCCCCGCGAGAGGATGGCCCACAGCGGCACCTACGATCGCCCCGGTACCCGCGCCCAGCGCCGTGCCGCCCAAGGTGCCTTCTTCACGAGTCGAGAGCGGCTGCCCCGAGCATCCCGCAAGAACGAGTGTTCCCGCCAGCGCCAGACTCATTAACATTCCTACACGTTTGCGCATAATGAGAACCTCCATCTTCCAATGACTATACGTCAGCGAAGCTATTCGGTTTCCTGTTGCCCCTTCAATTGTTGAATCTGTTGACGCTGCTCTTCCAACTGTTGTTGCTGCTGCTGGACCTGCGCCTGGGTCTGAGCGTTGGCGTTCTCGTTGTTCTGCATCGCGTTGCCGACTGCGAAGCCGCCTACGCCGCCGACGGCCGTGCCGATGGCGGCGCCTGCCAGGGGCGCGCCGACTGCCGCACCGATGATCGCGCCGGTGGCCGCGCCGATACCCGCACCGCCCAGGGTGCCTTCTTCACGGGTGGACATCGGTGCACCCGAACATCCGGCGACAAGGAAAAGCCCGGCCAGGGCCAACGAACCCAACATGATCCTGTGTTTGCGCACTGTCCTTCTCCGCAGCTATTCGGTTTCGCCTTGACTCTTCAACTGTTGAATCTGCTGCTGCTGGCTCTGGATCTGCTGTTGCTGACTCTGAATCTGCGCCTGAGTCTGAGCGTTGGCGGTTTCCTGATTCTGCATCTCGTTGCCGACCGCGTATCCGCCCAATGCGCCGATACCGCCGCCGATTGCCGCGCCCGCCAACGGGTTGCCAACTGCAGCGCCGATGATCGCACCGGTCGCGGCTCCGACACCCGTTCCGATAAACGTGCCCTTCTCACGTGTCGAGAGGGGCTGCCCCGAGCATCCCACGACTGTCACGATCGCAACCGCCACGAGCAGACCTTTGATTATCGATACCGCGTTTGTCCGCACGAGCTTCCTCCTTACATATTCAGCAGTTTTCATGCCTGCAGGTCGCTGCGGTTATTTTCCCAGCCGGCAGCAGGCGAGTTTATTCAGACGCCGCTAGTTTTCTACCTTCTGTGTGGGCAATCAACCATTTCGAACATCGGCTGCAGCATTGAAATTTTTACCGATTTCCTACTCTAGCACATCGCCGTAAACGAATATTCATCTTCGACCCCTGCCGCAACCGTCAGGGCAACACGGCGAAGATTCACGGTCCGAGCGTCAGCCGCGCAGTCGCAATCATCGCACGTTTCGCGATTCTGATCATCGCGGGAGAATCATAGGTAAGACGCCGCTTCATTCGAATGTCTGACTCCGTTTCCTCTCCCTCATCCGCCAAACTCATCTGTGCACCGCCCGAACTGTTAGGAAAGGATGAAGGTGAGTGTCGAGTTAGGGTGTCGCGTTCCGCGCCACCGATTATTCGCCTCGCCCGCTTTGTTGCGGGAGAGGCCGCGCTGAAGGCGCGGGTGAGGGCGATTTTTTTCGTGCGCGATTCAAGATTCCGCTTCCGCACGGAAGGCCCTTGACCCTAATTCGATTATTCGATACTTGTGGAAATATGAAGAAAGAAAAAACCATCGCCGCGCTCGCCGCGTTGGCGCAGGAGTCTCGACTCGACGTCTTCCGGATGCTGGTGCAGAGCGGGCCCGAAGGCTTGCCGGCCGGCGAAATCGGCGCGCGGCTCGGCGTTCCTTCTCCCACGCTCTCGTTCCATCTGAACCACCTGAAACACGCGGGGCTGGTGACCTGTCGGCGCGACAGCCGCTCGATCATCTACAGCGCCGACTTCAAGGCGATGACCGATTTGATTTCCTACCTGACCGAAAACTGCTGCCGTGGCCAGGCTGAACTATGCGCACCGGCGGCCTGCAAGCCCGCGCGAGCGATTAACGGCAAACAACTCCGCTCGGCGGAGAGAGAAAAGGTGAGCGCATGAAACGCATGCACATACACGTCGCGGTCAAGGAAATCCCCGAGTCGATCAAATTCTACTCGACCATGTTCGGCGTCGAGCCGTCGGTGGTGAAACCCGACTACGCCAAGTGGATGCTCGAAGACCCGCGCGTGAACTTCGCCGTGTCCACCTTCGGGCGCGCGACGGGACTCGATCATCTGGGAGTCCAGGTCGAGACTCCCGACGAATTGCGCGAGATTGCCGGCCGTTTGAAGACCGCACGGGAGACTGTGGTGGAACAGCGCGACGCGGCCTGCTGCTACGCGCGCTCGGACAAGGCATGGGCGACCGATCCGAATGGGCTGTCGTGGGAAACCTTCTTCACGATGGGCGAGACTACGGTGTACGGCGAGGAGCTGAGGCCCGTCACCGGGGCGAAGAAAGTTGCGCCTGCAAGCGCGTGCTGCGTGACGCCTGCGCCGGCCGGCGCTTGCTGCGGCGCAAAGACCGGCGCCTGAGCGCTTACGCCGATGGCGAATCGGGAATTCAACGTTCTGTTCCTTTGCACCGGAAATTCCGCGCGTAGCATCATGGCGGAATGTGCAATGAATCGATGGGGCAAAGGGAAGTTCAAGGCATTCAGCGCCGGCAGCCACCCGACCGGAGCGGTTCATCCGGTGGCGCTTCAACTGCTCAATGAGCTGAACTACGAAACGTCCGCGTTGCGCAGCAAGAGCTGGGACGAGTTCGCGCGGGCGGACAGCACCCCACTGGATTTCGTCTTCACGGTCTGCGACAAAATCTCGGGCGAAATGTGTCCGGTATGGCCGGGACAGCCGATCACGGCGCATTGGGGCGCTACTGATCCCGCGGCCTTCGTGGGAACTGATGAAGCCAAACGCCGCTTCTTCTTCAGAATCTATACCGAGCTTGAAAACCGGATAAAAATCTTCAGCAGCCTTCCATTCGACTCGCTCGACCGCTTCGCACTCGAACGCCGCGTCAGGGAGATCGGAACCGTCAAGTTACCGGAAACCAAATGACTCCGATCGTTCGCCGGCTCTCGTTTCTCGACCGCTACTTGACGCTGTGGATTTTCCTCGCGATGGCGGCCGGGATCGCGCTCGGAGCGGCGGCGCCCGGCGTGAGGACTGTCTTCGATCGCCTGAGTGTGGGCACCACCTCGATACCAATCGCGCTCGGACTCATCCTGATGATGTACCCGCCGCTGGCGAAGGTGAATTACGACGAGCTGGGAGATGTCTTTCGCGATTGGAAAATCCTCGGCCTCTCGCTGGCCCAGAACTGGATCATCGGTCCGATCCTGATGTTCGCACTCGCGGTGATATTTCTCCGCGATCGTCCTGAGTATATGACCGGCCTGATCATCATCGGGCTGGCGCGATGTATCGCGATGGTAATCGTGTGGAACGACCTCGCCGATGGCGACACGGAGTATTGCGCCGGACTGGTTGCGTTCAATTCGATCTTCCAGGTGCTTTTCTTTTCGCTCTATGCGTTTGTATTCGTGACGCTGGTCCCGAGATGGCTCGGCTTGGGCGGCGCAGTCGTTCAAATCACGATCGGCCAGATCGCGCAAAGCGTCGGCATCTACCTGGGCGTGCCGTTCGTCGCGGGCTTCGCGACCTGGAAGATCCTTACCGCGCGGATGGGCAAGGCCTGGTATCGCGAGCGTTTCGTTCCGATGATCAGTCCGCTCACGCTTGTCTTTCTTCTCTTCACCATCGTCGTAATGTTTTCGATCAAGGGCGCGAATATCGTGCATCTGCCGCTCGACGTGGTCCGCATCGCGGTTCCGCTGCTGCTCTACTTCACGATCATGTTCACGCTTTCCTTCATCCTCAGTCGCGCCGTCGGCGCAACCTATCCGCAGACGGCGACGCTGTCTTTCACAGCGGCGTCCAACAATTTCGAGCTGGCAATCGCAGTCGCGGTCGCAACCTTCGGCATCGACAGCGGCGCAGCATTTGCCGCCGTAATCGGCCCGCTGATCGAGGTCCCGGTAATGATCGGCCTGGTGGATGTCGCCCGATGGGCTCGGCGCAGTTATTTTCCGACGTCGCCGGGCGCAATAGATTTGCCCGACCGCCGCGACGCCAAGAGCGCCTAGCTAGGCAATTGCTCACCCGTGATAAGGGCTTGCCGTCCGCGGTAAAGTTGCAGATCGGATTCGGGCGAGTCCGGTTGCGCCACTTCTGATCGCGAGAAGCTACTGCTTGTCTTGGCCATAGGTCTGGCCATGGCCCTTGCCGTGATCGGTATCGTGATGCTTGCTTTGCGTTACCCAGTTCGGATGATGCTGCCCGACCCAGTTGCGATCGTGGTCAACCCACCAGTCTGAATTGTGCCAATGGTGATCCCGGTCGTAGTCACCATTGCTATACACACCGTATGGCCCATACGCGGTATAAGGAACGGCGGTGACTAAAGGCCACTCGTATCCGCCGCTGCAGGCGCCGCGGAACGCCCATTCATTTTCACTCATTAGTTGGGCGGCGGCCGCGGGATGGCCAGTGTTGCGATCTCTCCAATAGGTGTTCTGGACTCTCTGCGCAGCCGCACACGACGAGCCGTAGCCCACATAAGGAGCCGGTCCATAAGGAGCGGGCCCATAAGTCTGCTCCTCGAAGCAGGCTTGGATCGTGAGCCCACAGATCAGAACCAGCAGCAATTCAACAACCAGCCAAATTTTACCGGTCATCGGCCTCTCCTGTTTCGATTTCCCTAACTACAGGATTCCATCGCCGCCCATTC
>Ga0074046_10001424_pt1 | contig 21622 bp, 23 predicted proteins | sample BogForMeECP23OM3_FD_94441 | JGI IMG/M metagenome (GOLD analysis project Ga0074046, IMG submission 94441) | Bog forest soil microbial communities from Calvert Island, British Columbia, Canada - Bog Forest MetaG ECP23OM3 | ecosystem: Environmental > Terrestrial > Soil > Wetlands ...
CCAGCATCCGGACGTACTCGTCCTGCTTGTCCCGGGATTCCCAGGCGGTGCCGTAGATCCGCTGCAGCTGCGGGTTCTTCTCGCTCCCCCGCCAGTAGGCGCCGCCGGTGCGCATCAGCTTGACGGCCGGGATGGCCCTGGTGGTCGGCAGGTGCGGGCCGCGGCACAGGTCCTTCCAGCACAGCTCGCCACTGGCCGGGTCCAGGTTGTCGTAGATGGTCAGCTCACTGTCGACCCCAGAACCGACCTCGACCGACTCGCCCGATTCGAAGTTCGATGAGCCGGTCGCGTGACCCTTGAGGCTGATCAGCTCGAGCTTGTACGGCTCGTCGGCGAGCTCTTCGGCGGCCTGCTCGTCGGTCACCACCCGCCGGGAGAACCGCTGCCCCTGCTTGATGATCTGGCGCATCCGGCCCTCGATGGCCTTCAGGTCCTCCGGGGTGAACGGCCGGTCGACGTCGAAGTCGTAGTAGAACCCGTTCTCCACCGGCGGGCCGATGCCCAGCTTGGCCTGCGGGAGCAGATCCTGCACGGCCTGCGCCATGACGTGCGCGGTGGAGTGGCGCAGGATGTACCGGCCATCGTCGCTGGCGATGTCCACCGGCTCCACGTCGTCGCCGTCGGCGACCTGGTGGGCCAGGTCGCGCAGCTCGCCGTTGACCCGGGCCGCGATGACGGAACCGTCGGCGCCAAGCGCCTCGCCGGCCGTGGTGCCAGCCTCGACCACATGCTCGCGGCCTGCGAGGGTGATACGAAGCTGCTGGCTGGACACGGTGCGCTCCTTCATCGTCGAACAGAACTGGTTACCCGATGCTACCGGTGTGCAGGCGTATCGCGCGCGCGGGTATTCCCGGGGCTAACTAACCGCGGCCGGGGCGGTCGTCCGGTACCAGGCCGGCCCGGCGCAAGGCGTCGGCCAGCGCGCCGTCCGGTGCTTTGGTGGTCTTCGGGTTCCTCGGGTTCTTGGGATCGGGGCGGCCGGAGCCGCTCGCAGCGGACCGGGAGCTGGAGCCGCGGCCCGTTCGGCCCAAATTTCCTGACGAACGGTCCTCGGCTGGCCTGCGGCGGTCCGCCGGACGCGGTCCTTCGTCGTCCAGCCGCAGGGTGAGTGAGATCCGGTGCCTGGGGATGTCGACGGAGAGCACCTTCACCCGCACCACGTCGCCGGACTTGACCACCGAACGGGGGTCGGAGACAAAGCTGCGCGACATGGCTGACACGTGCACCAGGCCGTCCTGGTGCACGCCGACGTCGACGAAGGCGCCGAACGCGGCCACGTTGGTCACCACGCCCTCGAGCACCATGCCGGGCTCGAGGTCCTCGAGTTTCTCCACCCCCTCGGCAAACGTCGCGGTGGCGAACGCGGGGCGCGGGTCGCGGCCCGGCTTCTCCAGCTCGCGCAGGATGTCGGTGACGGTCGGCAGCCCGAACCGGTCGTCGGTGAACTTCTCCGGGCGCAGGCCGCGCAGGACCGCGGTCTTGCCGATGAGCTCACTGGCTGGGCTCCCCGTCGCGGCCATGATGCGGCGGACCACCGGGTAGGCCTCGGGGTGCACGCCAGACGCGTCGAGCGGGTCGTCGCCACCCCGGATGCGCAGGAACCCGGCGCACTGCTCGAAGGCCTTCGGGCCGAGCCGCGGTACCTGCATCAGCTGCCGCCTGGTCTTGAAGGGCCCTTCGGAGTCGCGCCGGGTGACGATCGCGATCGCCAGGCCCGCGGTGATGCCCGACACCCGGACCAGCAGCGGTTGCGAGGCGGTGTTCAGGTCCACGCCCACCGCGTTCACGCAGTCCTCGACCACGGCGTCCAGCGAGTGCGACAGCTTGCCCTCGGCCACGTCGTGCTGGTACTGGCCGACGCCGATGGACTTCGGGTCGATCTTGACCAGTTCGGCCAGCGGATCCTGCAGCCGCCGCGCGATCGACACCGCGCCGCGGAGCGAGACGTCGAGCCCGGGCAGTTCCTCCGAGGCGTAGGCCGAGGCGGAATAGACCGACGCGCCCGCTTCGGACACCAGCACCTTGGTGAGCTTGAGGTCAGGGTGGCGCTTGATCAAGTCGGCGGCCAGCCGGTCGGTCTCCCGCGAGGCGGTGCCGTTGCCGATGGCGATGAGCTCGACATGGTGCTGTTTGGCTAGCCTGGCGAGGACGTCGACGGCCTCGTCCCAGCGGCGCTGCGGCTCGTGCGGGTAGATCGTCCCGGTGGCGAGGACCTTGCCGGTGGCGTCGGTGATCGCGACCTTGACGCCGGTCCGGAAGCCCGGGTCCAGGCCCATCGTGGTCCGCGCGCCGGCCGGGGCGGCCAGCAGCAGGTCGCGGAGGTTGGCGGCGAACACCCGGACCGCCTCGTCCTCGGCCGCCTGCCACAGCCGGACCCGGATGTCCACGCTCAGGTGCATCAAGATGCGGGTTCGCCAGGCCCAGTGCACGGTGGCGGCCAGCCACGGGTCGGCGGGCCGGCCCTGGTCGCTGAGGCCGAAGCGGTCGGCGATGCGCGCCTCGTTCTCCGCGTCGTTGGCCCCCGGCTCGAGGGTGAGGTCGAGGATCTCCTCCTTCTCGCCGCGGAACAGCGCCAGCACGCGGTGCGAGGGCAGCCGCGAGAACGGCTCGCTGAAGTCGAAGTAGTCGGCGAACTTGGCGCCTTTTTGCTCCTGGCCCTCGCGGACCCTGGAGGTCAGCGTGCCGCGGGCGGCCATCGACTCGCGCAGCTCGCCGAGCAGGTCCGCATCCTCGGCGAACCGCTCGACCAGGATGGCGCGGGCGCCTTCCAGGGCGGCGTTCGCGTCCGGAACGCCTCGATCGGGGTCGACGAAGCTCGCGGCCGCTTGCTGGGGGTCGTTGGCCGGGTCGGTAAGGAGCAGGCCGGCCAGCGGCTCGAGGCCGGCCTCGCGGGCGATTTGCGCCTTGGTGCGCCGTTTCGGCTTGTAGGGCAGGTAGAGATCCTCCAGCCGGGCCTTGGAGTCGGCAGCGCGGATCTGCTGCTCGAGCTCTTCGGTGAGCTTGCCCTGGGTTTGGATCTCCTTGCGGATCGCCGCCCGGCGCTCGTCGAGTTCGCGCAGGTAGCGCAGTCGCTCCTCGAGCGTGCGCAGCTGGGCGTCGTCGAGCGTGCCGGTGGCTTCCTTGCGGTATCTGGCGATGAACGGCACGGTGGCGCCGCCGTCGAGCAACTCGACCGCGGCGCTGACCTGGCGGACGGCCACGCCGAGCTCGTCGGCGATCCGCTGCTCCACTGACTGGTTTTGCGTCACCAGAGCATTGTGCCAGTGAGCCGAGCTGGCCTGCTTGACTGCTAGGCTTCCGGCCCCGACGGCGTGTAGCGCTGGATGGTCACGCCGTCGGGGCCGACGCTGGTGACGTCGGCGAGCTTCAGCCTGGTCCGTGCCGCGCCGTCGAACAGGCGCTTGCCCGTGCCGAGGACCAGCGGGAAGACCATCAGCCGGTATCCATGAGGCCCTTAGCCGCGGGGGGCCGGGGAGATCCGGGCCGGGGTCACCAGGACGGCGACCCGCCGCTCATCGGCCATCACGCGGTCGTAGGTGTCGAAGTCGTCGTGCGTCCCGCCCGCCGCGGTGAAGATCTCGCGCAGCAGCAGGCGCAGCCGCTCGGCGTCGACCCCGGGCAGCGGGTCGTCGGGTCCGGCCAGCTCGACCGGTCCTTCGACGGCGGCCCACTGCCAGCCAGCCCGGACAACCACCGTAGCTCGCGGCCGGGCCCGCAGGTTGGCCAGCCGCCGCGCGTCACCGCGGCTCACCAGACCCACGACGTGTTCGCCGGTGACAGGATGCGGGAGCACGCCCGCGTTGACCACCGACGACTGAATCGTCCCGTCCGGCCGCAGCGTAGACACCACGCACAGGCCGTGATCACCGTCGACCAGGCCGGCGAAGTCCTCGAGTCCGCTCACGAGTGAAGCGTAACCTGGTGGCCGGGGAGCGGGCGGCCGCCCTGACCCGGAGATCCTCGGTCACGGTCAGCACGACGGTGTAGCGCGCCGGCTCGGCGCGCAGGTACTCCCCCGCCACGGCCAGGAACTCCTCGGTGTCCGCCGTAATGAACCAGCTCATAACGCTATGGTTTCATTTTGCGCGGGTACGTAGGGACGGTGCGGAACGAATCAGCGGCGCTGACCGGGGCGCGCGCGGCCGTAGCGGCCGACGCCGCGTTCGGCGCGGACATGTACCAGTTGCTGGCCGAGGACGCCGCCGACGTGGTCTTCTCGCCGGCCAACGTGGCCAGCGCGCTGCGGATGGCCCTGTGCGGAGCGCGCGGCGAGACGGCGGCGGAGCTGGCCCGTGCGCTGCACCTGGACGGATCGGAGCGCCAGGAAGACGTGGCCGCCAGCGGGCTGCGTCTGGTGTCAGCCGGGCAGGCCGGCGGGCCAGGCAGCGGGCCAGGCAGCGGGTCCGGCCATGAGTCCGCGACGCTCCGGGCGCCGAACACGGTATGGGTCCAGTCCGGCCTGCCGCTGCGGGCCGAGTTCACCGCCCGGCTCAGCCAGGCCGCGGCCACGCTCGCCGACGCCGATTTCGCCGCGGCGCCCGAGGCGGCCCGAGCCTTGATCAACCGCGTGATCGCCGAGCAGACCGAGGGCAAGATCACCGGATTGCTGCCGGCCGGCGCCGTCAGCCGGCTGACCAGGCTGCTGCTCGCCAGCGCGGTGTACCTGAAGGCGGCGTGGACGCAGCCGTTCCCCGAGAGCGCGACGGCCGACGCCCCCTTCTACCCGGATGGCCAGGACCACCCGGGCCTGACCGTGCCGATGATGCACCTCACCGCGCCGCAGGCCTACCTTCGCGGCGACGGGTACCAGGCCGTGCTGCTCCCCTACCGGGACATCGGCCTGGCCATGGCCGTGGTACTGCCCGACGGGCCGCTGTCGGCGCTGCGGCCGAAGGTCGCCGCCGCCGGCCTAGGCGGCCTGCTGGCCGGAACGGCCAGGCACCAGGTCACGCTGTCGCTGCCGAGGTTCCGGCTGGAAGCGGCGTTCGACCTCATCCCGGCCCTGCGGCGGCTGGGCGTGACCAAGGCGTTCAGCGACAGCGCGGACTTTAGCGGCATCACCGACGCGGAGCCGCTGCGGATCGGCGCGGTCGCGCACAAGGCGTATATCGACGTCGACGAGCACGGCACGGAGGCCGCGGCGGCGACCGCGGTCGCCATGACGGCCATGGCGGCATTCCGGGCTCCCCCGCCGGTCACGATGGTCGTCGACCGGCCGTTCCTGTTCGCGATCATCGACACCACGACCAGCCTGCCCCTGTTCCTCGGCCAGGTCAGCCACCCGCACGCCAGCTGATCAGAGGGCGGTTCGGAGGGTTCTTCGGGTTGCTCCGGGGCGGTCAAGGGCTCGAGCAGCTCGATGAGCTGGCGCCGATCTGGCTGAGGAGGGCTGCCTGGCCTGGCCGGTCGTCGTGCGCCTCCAGATCGACATGCGGCTCGGACGGGGACTCCTAGCCCACCGCCGCGCCAGCAAGGACGTTCGCCCCTACGGCTAGGTAAATTCGCCCCTATGGCCAGGCAAAGGGGCTCGGACATGCTCGGCGCGGAATACTCCGGCGGCCACGCCCCCGGGCGCAGGCGAGCAGACGAGGAGGTAGCGATCATGACGTTCGCGCACGCAGCCGAGCCGGATCCCGCTCGGGGTGTGAGGGTGCTGGTCTCGGCAGCCTCGATGCACGGGTCAACCTCCGATATCGCTCAGGTGATCGCGCAAGTGCTCTCGGAGCAGGGCCTGACCGTCACGGTCCTCCCGCCGGAGGAAGTCCGGTCCATCGACGAGTACGACGCCGTCATCATCGGCAGCGCGGTCTACGCGAGCCATTGGCTTGACCCGGCCAAAGACCTGGTGAACCGGTGCCTCGACCAGCTCGGCACTCGTCCGGTGTGGCTGTTCTCGAGCGGCCCGGTCGGGAATCCCGTGAGCAAGCTGGCCTTGGCCATGGCGAAAGATCCCGTCGAGGTGGCCGGCCTGCGCATAGCCACCCGCGCACGGGACCACCGGAGGTTCGCCGGCAAGCTCGACCGCAAGGTCCTGAGCCACGCGCAGCGGGCCTCGCTCCTGGTATTCCACGGCCTGGAAGGGGACTTCCGTGACTGGGCCGAGATCAGGCAGTGGGCCAGCGGCATCGCGGAGCAGCTCCGCCCTCGCGCCTGCGTGACGGCGGCATCGGCCGGTGATCCGGACGCCTAGCGATCCTGCAGATTGATGACAATTTTGTTGGAAATTTTTAGGATCGCCACGTGCGAGTGCCTGACGATCTGAGGGCTGATACGGCTAGAGATCCCTGCCCGCGCATCTGGCCATGATTTCCGCGATCGCCGGCCGCCGCCCGCCGAGGCCGAGCAGGCCACCCGCCGCCACCTGCGCAGCGTCATCACAGCGCTGCTCGAACAGCACGAGGAGGAAACCCGGTGAGCCAGCAGGAATCCATGCTCGTGATCAGCGCGCACGCCGCCGATTTCGTCTGGCGGGCGGGCGGGCGGCGCGGTGGCGCTGGCCGCGTCGCGCGGCGACCGGGTGAAGGTGCTCTGCCTGACCTACGGCGAGCGAGGCGAGTCGGCCAGCGCCTGGCGGGCGGGCAGGACGCTGGAGGAGATCAAGGCGCTGCGCCGGGGCGAGGCGGAAAGCGCCGCGGCCACGCTCGGGGCCGAGATCGAGTTCCTCGACGCCGGGGACTACCCGCTGCGCGAGCGATGGGCTTCGGTGTCTGGTCCGCGGCGGTCAGCGCCCAGGGCACGGTCAAGGAGACGCCGGGCTCGGTCAACCTGCCCATCTCGATCGGCGGGCAGATCGTCCGGCCAGGAGACGCGATCATCGCCGACGACGACGCTCTCTCGTGGCCGCCCCGGCGGACGGCGGGACGATCTGCACCCGGACCTTCATCCCCGTCCGGGTGCACGACTCGATCGGGGTGCTCGGCGCGGTTAGCGTCGCGACCGCGCTGCTGCTCGGCGGCGCGGCCGGAGGTGACCTGGCGGCCGTCAAGCCGGGACAGACGCGATTCGACATCGAGCACCCGACCGGGCACGTCGAGATCGAGGTCGAGGTCGACCAGACGAGGCAGCCGCCCAGGGTGCTGCGCTCGGGAGTGGTGCGCACCGCGCGCAAGCTCTTCGACGGCACCGTCTTCCCCCGGACGTTCTCGTGATGAGTGGGCAGCATGCCATGGCCACGCGGCCGCCGCTGCACGAGGTCGCGCACCTCGGGCACATCGAGTTGCTGACGCCGGAACCGGACGCGAGCCTGCGGTTCTTCGCGGACATCCTCGGCCTGACCGAGACCGGCCGCGAGGGCAACTCGGTCTACCTGCGCACGTGGGATGACTATGAGCACCACACCGTCAAGCTGACCGCGGCCGTCGCTGAAGAACCAGGCTCAGGCCTACCCGGCGCGCGGCGTCTGCGTGCGGCGCCTGGACCACGTCAACTACCTCGCCCGGGACGTGCCGCCCAACGGGGAGTTCGTCCGCGACGTGCTCGGCGGGCGGGTCACCGAGCAGATCATGCTGGACGACGGCACGATCTCCGCGCAGTGGCTGCACTTCACCAACAAGGGCTACGACCTGGTGTACACCCGGGACTGGACCGGCACGGCCGGACGGCTGCACCACGTCGCGTTCGCGCCGGACACCCGCGAGGACATCTTGCGCGCGGCGGACATCTGCCTGGACCGCGGGGTGTTCATCGAGACCGGGCCGCACAAGCACGCGATCCAGCAGACGTTCTTCCTGTACGTCTACGAGCCGGGCGGCAACCGGATCGAGCTGTGCAACCCGGTCGCCCGGCTGGTGCTGGCCCAGAACCCTTCGCCGATATACAGAGGAAATCAAGAGAAATTAAGCCGAACGGACTCCGGTAAGCGCTTACCAAATCCCGGTCTAGCCCAGCCCCGGGTTCGCCCGGCAGGCTTTCTGCCTCGGCTGCGGGGCACCCGTCCGCGCCGGGCAACTAGCTGAGCGGGGGCTGCGGGCTGGTGATCAGCGAGAAGACCGCGCCCTGGTTGTCGGTGACGACCCCGATCCGGCCGTACGGGCTGTCCCTGCTGGGCTGCACGACGCTGCCGCCGTGCTCGACGGCGGCAGCCACCGAGGCGTCGGTGTCGTCGACGGCGAAGTAGACGCTCCAGGCAGCCGGGGTCCCGGCCGGCGTCTGGAGCATGTACTGGCCGATGCCGCCGACCTCGCGGCCGTCGACCATGAGCATCGCGTACCGGAAGCCATCCCCGCTCACGTCCTGGTACTCGTAGCCGAACACGGCGCGGTAGAACGCCTTGCCGGCGTCAAAGTCCCAGCTGACGTGCTCGTTCCAGGTCAGCGCGCCGGTCTCGTTGGCCAGGCCGATACCGGTCGTCCTGCCGCCCTGCCACAGGCCGAACGCGGCGCCGGTGGTGTCGAAGGCGATGGCCATCCGGCCCTCTTCCATGACGTCCATCGGCCCCTGCAACACCTGGCCGCCCGCCGCATTGATCTTCTCCGCGACCGCGTCGGCGTCGTCGGCGGCCAGGTAGGTCGTCCAGGCCGACGGAGCGTCGGGCGGGCCGAACTTCGGGCCGAGGCCGGCCACGATCTGGCCATGGCGATGAGCGATGGCGTAACCGCCCACCTCCGGTCCGCCGGCCTGGATATCCCAGCCGAAAAGCGCCTGGTAGAAGGCGATCGCCTTCGGTACGTCGTCGACGCTGACATCCACCCAGCACGGCGTACCGGCAGGCCACCGCGTATCGCGCGTAACCACTTTGGTTTTCCTCCCCTTGATGGCTCGTTGCGGCCGACGCTAACACAGGGCCAGCGCGACCGGCCGGCCAACGCTCAGCTGTTTACACTGGGCATCCATGTACGCCAAGACCAACCCCAGTGCGGGGCGCCGCACGCCGCGGCAGAAGCGGATCTTCGCGATCGCCGCGGTAGTGGTGATCGTGGTCTTCGGCGGCCTGGCCGCCTGGGGTGCGGTGGCGCACGACTCGTACGGGGCATCGGGGCACGGCTGCGTGAACCTCACCGTGCCGAGCTCCACCGGGGGGGCTACCCTGCACTACTGCGGGGCGCAGGCGCGGTCGTTCTGCCAGGCCTCGTTCCGGTCTGCGGACCAGGTCTCGCTGCGGGCCCGGCCGCAGTGCGTGCTGGCCGGCCTGGGTCCTTCCGCGGACCCCAGCGCCGGGGCGTCGAGGTAACCGGACCTGCTACGCCGACGACCAGCCCGTCCACGGTCACGCTGGCCCGGCTCACTCGCTGTACCACTGCCCGCATAGCACGGCAGGGTACCCGGAGCGCGGCGTACCCGGCGCGGGGCCTGCGGGAAAAGGGCAGACTGCGGGCATGACGATCGTTACGGAATACCACGGCGTGAACCCTGTGGTCGCCGAGGTCGTGCGTTCGGGGTTCACCGAATCACGGCACCGCGGCGCGGTCGCGGGCCTGGCCGCCGACGGAACCCAGGTGATCAGCGCGGGCCACACCGCGGTGCCCTTCTTCCCCCGGTCGGCGAACAAGCCGCTGCAGGCCGCGGCGATGCTGCGCGTCGGGCTCGACCTGGACGGCGAACTGCTGGCGCTCGCCGCGGCCAGCCACTCGGGCGAGGACTTCCACGTCGAGGGAGTCCGCAAGATCCTCTCCGGTGCCGGGCTGACCGGGGATGACCTGCGCTGCCCGCCGTCCTGGCCGCTCGACCCGGAGGCCGCGCGCCAGGTGATCGCCCGCGGCGAGGACTCCTCCAGGATCCGGATGAACTGCTCGGGTAAGCACGCCGCGATGCTGGCCACCTGCGTGCTGAACGGCTGGCCGACGCGCGGGTACCTGGCTCCCGAACATCCCCTGCAGCAAGCGATCCGGCGCACGATCTCCGAACTGGCCGGCCAGCCGACCGCCGCCACCGGCGTGGACGGCTGCGGCGCGCCGCTGTTCGCGCTGACGCTGACCGGGCTGGCGCGGGCGTTCCGGGCGCTGGTTCTAGCGGCCCCGGGCACGCCCGAGCGCCGACTGGCCGACGCCATGCGCGCGCACCCGGAATGGACCAGCGGGACCCGCCGCGACGAGCAGCGGCTGATGGACGCGGTGCCCGGCCTTCTGGTCAAGGGCGGGGCCGAGGGCGTGGACGCGTTCGCGCTGGCCGACGGGCGATCTGGCGTGGTCAAGATCGAGGACGGCGGGCACCGGGCCCGGACCCCGGTCACCGTGGCGGCGCTGCGCCTGCTTGGCGCCGTCGTCCCGGACGAACTCGCCACCGTCCCCGTCATCGGCGGCGAGGCGGTCGTGGGCGTCGTCCGCGCGGTCAGCTTCTGATCGACGCCCTGGACACCGAGTTTTGTCGGCTGGGGGCCGTAGGATGACGCGGTGAGCAAGAAGTCCATGCCGCGTCGCGGCAATCCGGCCGGCCGGGCCGCCGCCAGCAAGACGCAGGCCGACAGAGATCCTTCCGGTATCGGGCCGACCGAGGCGGACGCCATCGTCGAGCGGGTGATGTCGAGCCTGTGGGCCGGGATCGCGTCGGGCGACCCGCTGCGGGCCGAGCTCGAGACCGCGACCTGCATAGCCATCCCGCGCGTGCTGGGCGAGCTGGATCCCGACGAGGCCGAGAAGTTCACCTCTGTCGTGCTGGTGGACGGGGCGGTCCGCAGGCGGACGCCCGACGGCGCGGCGCTGCTCCGGATGCTCATGGCGCTCGGCACCCGGGGCACCAAGCGGGCCGCCAGCCAGGCGCTGGCCGAACTGACCGGCGAGGACATCTACCCGCCGGACTGGGTGACCGAGGTCGGCAAGGTGACGCCCGGCCAGGCGTGGCGCCGGTATGACGTGTTCGGTGACGACGAGGCCGTCGCCGTGACGTTCAGCTACGGCGAGGCCGAGCACGGCATTCTGGTGCAGGTCGACCTGACCGGGATCCCCGTCGCCATGGCGGTCGGCGTGTCCTCCAACGCGGCCCGCCTGGTCGAGGCCATCACCCGCGACGACGAGGGGTTCGACCGGTCCGAGCAGATCAGCCTGGCCGAGGCGCGCCGTCGCCTGTTCGGGCCGCTGGACCGGACCGACCACGAGCCGAACCCGGACCTGTCCGCCGATACCTTCGCGTACCTGCCGATCGCCCGGACCCGGGTCCGCCGCCTCCCGGCCGACGCCGACGATGCCGGGTCCACGCCGGTGTTCACCGCGGCCGACCGCGCGGCAGCGGTGGATGAGTTCATGAAGAGCCCGCTGGCCGCCGAGGCCGTCGTGGCCGACGAGGAGTCCACGCGGTTCTGGGCCGAGGTGCTCACCGGCTACAGCGGCCGCGTCCCCGGCGAGCCTCCGGCCCAGGTCGGGCCGCGTAAGCTCGCGTACATCCTTCTCGGCCACGTGCCGAACACCTTCGTCCTGTCCCCCGCGCAGCGCAGCCACCTGGTGCCCGCGGTGACCGCGTGGGTCCGCTGGTCCGCCGACCACCGGGACCTGGGCGACGCCGAGACCGAGGTGCTGATGGAGCAGGTGCCGAAGGTACTGGACAGGTTCGAGGCGGCCTACGACGACCCGGACGCGGTCACGGTCCGCGGCTACACGTCCGGCCTGGCCGCCAGCGACGCCGACGTCTCCTGGCTGTCCGACAACGTGGGGCGCCGCATGTTCGCGCTGCCGATACCGCAGCAGCACGCTCCGCTGGACCTCGCGGACCCGGCTGACCGCCACCGTCTCATCGAGGCGGAGTTCGGCGCGTGCACCCCGCCCACCGGCATGACCAGCGAGGAGTTCGTGGAGGCGGCGTACCGGGTGGTCGAGGAACTGTGGCGGGACGAGGACAACCCGACCTACCAGGCGGCCAAGCGCATGTTCGCCGACGGCGTCTCCCGGCATGACCTCATCCACCGCCTGGCCGGGGCACCCGGGTAAGGAACCAGTTATAACCGGGCGACGGGATCCCCGGGCAGGGCGGCGCACAGCCGGGCCAGCGCCGTGGTGAAGGCGTGCTCGGGCGGACGGCCGTAGCCGATCACCAAGCCCGCCCGGCCGTCGCCGGCCGACGGGCCTTCGCCGGCGCGATAGCGCTCCAGCCCGTCGACCGCCACGCCATGCTGGCTGGCACGGGCAACGACGGCACGCTCGAGGTCCGTTCGGGAAAATTCGAGCACCGCCTGCAGCCCGGCGGCGATTCCGGTGACGTGCAGCCCCTGGCGGCGCAGCGCGGCCGCGAGGCGGTCCCGGCGGCGCCGGTAGGCGAGCCTGGCCCGGCGGATCTGCCGGTCGTAGCCACCCGAGGTGATGAACTCGGCCAGCGTCAGCTGGTCAAGTGCGGACGGCCCGGCGGCAAGCTCCACGGTCACCGGGTCGAGCAGCCGCGGCGGGACGACCAGCCAGCCGAGCCGCAGGCCGGGGGCCAGGCTCTTGCTGGCCGTCCCGGCGTAGATGACGCGGTCGGGCGCGAGCGTCTGGAGCGCGCCCACCGGCTGCCGGTCGTAGCGGAAATCCCCGTCGTAGTCGTCCTCGATCACCACGCCGCCCCAGCCGGCCGCCTCCCGGCGGCGCCGCGGATGCAGCGTCACGCCCAGCGGGAACTGGTGCGCCGGGGTCAGCAGGACCGCGTCGGTCCCGGCGGCCTCGCCGATGACCGCGCCCATGCCGTCGACCGGCAGCGGCCGCACGCGCAGGCCCTGCCCGGCGGCGATGTCCCGGTGAGCCTGGTGGCCATAGGCCTCCACCGCGAGGGTGCTCGCGCCGGCCGAGCGCAGCGCGCGGCTGATGCCGGCCAGGCCGTGCGCGAAGCCGGCGCAGATGACGATGTGCGCGGGATCGGCGGTCACTCCCCGCGCCCGGGCCAGGTAGTCCGCCAGGGCCGCCCGCAACTGCGGGACCCCGCGCGGGTCCGGATAGCCGATCAGGTGATCGGGGGTGGCCGCGAGCACCTTGCGGGCCGTCGCGAGCCAGGCCCGGCGCGGGAACGCGGACAAGTCGGGCACCCCGGCCCGCAGGTCGTAGCGGGGCGCCGTCACCTCGGGAGGGGCGGCGGAGCCCGCGCCCGGGTCGGGCGCCCGGCGCGGCGCGACGGACGTGCCCGACCCGGTCTGCGCGGTCAGCCATCCCTCCGCGACCAGCTGGCTGTAGACCTCGGCGATCGTGTTGCGGGCGATGCCCAGGTCCGCGGCGAGGGCCCGCGATGACGGCAGCCGCGTACCTGGGCGCAGGCGGCCGTCCCGGACCGCGCGGCGCAGCGCACTTTCGAGCCCGGCCCGCACCCGGGTCCCGGAAAGATCCAGGTGCAGGTCGACGCCGCCGACTTCGGGCCGCCTAGGCCCTTTGGCCCATGTTTCTGTCATAGAAATGGACCTTATCTTGGGCCGCTTTCCCGGTAGCGTCGGTGCTATGACGATCACGAACGAAACCACGCAGATCCCCGTCCGGCTGGCCTTCGACTCCTTCGCGGCCGGCTACTCCCGCGCGATGGCGCACCTGGACCAGGCCGCGACCAAGGAACTCGACAAGGCCGAGATCGACCCCAAGCTCCGCGAGCTGATCCGGATCCGCGCCTCGCAACTCAACGGCTGCGCCTACTGCATCGACATGCACACCAAGGACGCGCGCGCGATCGGCGAGACCGAGCAGCGCATCTACGGGCTGGCCGCCTGGCAGGAGACCCCGTACTTCACCCCGCGCGAGCGCGCCGCGCTGGCGTTCGCCGAGTCGGTCACGCGCCTGTCCGACACGCACGTCCCCGACCAGGCGTACCAGGACGTGGCCGCGGAGTTCAGCCCGCTCCAGGTTGCCGCGCTGGTCAGCCTCATCGTGACCATCAACGCCTGGAACGCCATCAGCGTCAGCACCCGCGCCTGGGTCCCCGGCTCGTACGAGCCGTAAGGAGTTTCATGCAGGGCGGGGATCTCATCCAGCCGAGCTGAGGCGGGGCATGGGTCCGGTGCTGGTGAGCGGGGCGGGGTGGGGGCGCCAGCTGGGACGCTGGGGGTGTTCGGGGAGGTCGATGCGGCCGCCGGCCCACAGCAGCGCGGTCCACGGGTCGGATCCGGACAGCTCGGCGGATGCTTGCGGGAAGATCCGGGCCAGGACGCGGCGGCATACATCCCGGGGCGGGTCGAGGCTGAGGCCGAAGCCCTGGGCGATGTCGTTGCCGTGCAGCAGGGCCTCGTAACACCCCATCCCGGCGAAGCCCTCCGGGTCGGCCATCCCGGCCGGATGGTAGGCACGGACGTGCGCGCGGGACGTGCGCACCATCGAGGCCAGGACCCGGCCGCCGGTGACGGCGAACTCCAGCACCTCGGCCGGGGACGCGTCCTTCGCCGCGGTCGCGATGGCGCGGACGTAGCGGCCGGTGGGCTGGACCGCGAGCTGCCAGGCGTAGGACAGCAGGCAGTCGCCGATGTGCTCGGCGGTATGCCAGCAATCCCATTCCAGGGTGCCCGCCCGCACCGACCAGTCGCGGTCGGTGATGGGCAGCAGCCTGCTCATCACGCATGAGATCACGCTGTCAAGGTCATCGGCGGTGACTGTCATGGTGCTTTCGAGCCTACGGTCACAACAGGCCGAGCACGAGCGGTTCACCTACAGTCATGACCTGCCGGGACGGATCATGCCATAACGAGCAGGTACGGCCAGGTCAGCCGCCAGCCCGGTCACGGAGCCGGGCCTTGACGTCGCCCTTCAGGACTTTCCCGACCTTCGACCGGGGCAGGTCGGGCCAGACCTCAACCTGCTTGGGCGCCTTCACGCTGCCCAGGCGCTCCCTGACGAAGGAGCGGACCTCGGCCTCGGTCACCGCTGGCCCATCACCGGGCCGATCTTCGTCAGGGCCTCCTCGAGGCGGCTGGCCGACATGGGAGCCGCGCCGTACCACAGGCACTGCAGGTGCGAGGTGTCGGTCTCGGCAAGCCGGTCGTGATCCAGGAGCATGTAGATCAGCGTCGGCGGCAGGAACGTGTGGGTGATCTCGCGCTGCTCGACCAGGGTCGAGCAGGTCACGGTTCTCCGCCGCCTCGTTGCGCGGGTTGACCGGGCACCACACCGCGCCCGCCCGGGAGATGCCGAACACGCAACTGAACGCGACCGGGTCGTTCGCCGACAAGATCGCGACCTGGTCGCCGGGAGCGATCTCGGAGCGGTCGAGCACGCGGGCGATCCGCCACGACAGCCGCTGGACGTCGAAGTAGGACAGCGTACGCCCGGCCGTGGTCAGGCAGGGTGCCTCCGGGCCTAGGGAGGCGCCCTTGTCGAGGAAGTCGGCCAGGCGCACGCTGCTGTGTCTTTCTTTGCTTCTTGATCAGTGGTGGACGGTGAGGTTCGGCTCCATGACCAGGCCGAAGCTGCGCAGCACGCCGAGCAGCTCGCGGTGGCCGAAGGCCTGGCAGCCGGACGCGAAGCCGACCCGCTTGGGCGGCTGCTGGAGCAGCGAGTACGCCCCGTACGCCTGCATCAGGCCGGTCTGCTTGTAGTTCGAGTTGCCGTGGATCACGCAGTGCGCGCGGCCCAGCGGGCCGGAGGCGTGCACCGAGTCCAGCGAGGTGTTGACCCGGGTGGCTTCCCGCGGCGGCATCTGGTTCATCACGCCGGCCGCCTGTTCGGTCAGCACCCGGAGCTTCTCGCTTTCCGGCAGGCCCTCGATCTGCTCCAGGACCGCCTTGACGATCTGCGGGACGCCCAGCATGAGCGGGCGGTTGAACACCCCGCCCAGCGCCTTGACGTTGGCCACCCGGGGATCGTGCTTGAACCACACCGGGTGCGAGGTGCCGCCCCACGGCAGCGCCAGGCCGGTCTCGTGCTGGCCCGGGACTACCACGTCGTACAGGCCGGCGTCGGCGGGCCATTCGACGTAGGCGTTCTGCTCCAGGTAGTGCGCCTTGGACAGGGCCGCGTTGACTAGGATCGTCCGGGTCGAGGCGATGGTCGGCATGCCCTTCCAGAAGACCAGGATGTCGAGCGTGTCGACGCCGGGCTTCTCGAGGCAGAGCTGGGCCGCGATCTCGCCGGTGGTGTACATCTGGGCGATGCCCGGGGCGAGCAGCAGGCCCTTTCCGGCCATCCGCTGGCCGTAGTCCTCGTCGCAGGTGATCAGCCAGTCCTGCTCCCCCGTGGTGTCCAGGTAGTGGCAGCCGGCGTTCAGGCAGGCTTCGACGACTTCGCGGCCGTACTGGGCGAACGGCCCGACGGTGTTGCAGACGACCTCGGCTCCATTGAAGAGGTCGGTCAGCGGGGCCACGGCGTGCGCGACCTCGACGATCTCGTGCTCCACGGTGTCGATGCCGGGCACCTTATCGAGGGCCTCTGCGATGCGCGCCTTGTCGCGGCCGGCGGCGACGAACGGCAGGTTGAACTCGCGCAGGTACTCGCAGATCAAGCGGCCGGTGTAGCCGGAGGCGCCGCAGACGACGACGGGCTTAGTCATTTGTTTGCTGTCCTCTCCGTGTGGCTTACATGCCCATGCCGCCGTCGACGGGCAGCCCGGCGCCGGTGATGAAACGGGACGCGTCGGAGGCGAGGAAGACCACGGCGTCGGCCATGTCGGCGACCTCGCCGAGGCGGCCGTGCGGGGTGAGCCCCACCACGGCGCCGACGCACTCTTCCACGCTCGGGAAGAGCCCGAGTGTCACCATGTCCTGGGCAAGCTGATTACCCATTTCGGTCGGGACCAGGCCCGGGTAGATGCAGTTCACCCGGACTCCGTAACCGAGCTTGCCGGATTCCATGGCGGCCACCCGGGTCAGCCGGTCGACCGCGGACTTGGTCGCGGAGTAGACCGCGATGCCGGGGAAGGCAATCGTGGCGGCGACCGACGCGATGTTGACCACCGCGCCGCCGCGGCCGGCCGGGCCACCGGGGCGCATGGCGCGGAAGGCATGCTTGATGCCGAGCGAGGTGCCGAGGATGTTGACCTCGAGCATCTTGCGGATGTCGTCCGGATCCAGGTCGATGACCAGGCTGGAGATCTCGACGCCGGCGTTGTTGACTACGATGTCCAGGCCGCCGAGTTCGGCGATCGTGCCCTCGACGGCCCGCTCCCAGCTCCGGTCGTCGGTCACGTTCAGCGGGAGGAACGCGGCGTCGCCGCCGGCCTTCTTTATCGCATCGGCGGTTGCCTCGCCGAGTTCTTCGCGGATGTCGCCGATGACGACGGCCGCTCCGGCCCGGGCCAGCGCCTCGGCCATCCCGGCACCGAGCCCGCGAGCCCCGCCGGTAACCAGGGCCTTGCGTCCGGTCAAGTCGTACACACTCATCGGGCATCTCCTCCTTGAGACGGCGCATTCCCTTGGTCGGCGGTGCGACGTAGGTCACACTGCCACGGGATCTGGACAGTCGTCAAGACTTTCTTGGACACTTGTCAAGTTTTTCTGGGCGACGGGCGCTGGCCGAGATACAGTTGGTTCGGACCCGCAGGGCGCGGGTGTTTTCGTGAGCTGACGGGAAGCTTTGCTGTGACCGACGTGGCCCATGTGGCCAGTGAGGCTGGCGTGGATGATGAGCCTCGCGTGGGTGATGATCCTCGCGTGCCCGAGACGAACCGGGAGCGGATCTCGCGGCGGCAGGTCGACAAGTTCGCCGAACGGCGGGCGCAGCTGGCCAATGCCGCGCTGCAGACGCTCGCGGAACTCGGCTATGCCCGCACCAGCCTGCGCGAGATCGCGCAGAATTCCCAGTTCTCGCACGGCGTGCTGCACTATTACTTCAGCGACAAGGAAGACCTGATCACGCACTGCGTGCGCCAGTACGAGGCCGCCTGCGTGACCCGTTACGACGAGATCGTGGCGACGGCTTCGTCGGCGGCGGAACTCAAACGGGAGTTCAGCGCGGCGATGGCCCAGACGTTGCGGACCGACGCGCCGATGCACCGGCTCTGGTACGACCTGCGGAACCAGAGCCTGTTCGAGGAGTCGTTCCGCGCCGACGTGCTGGAGATCGACCAGCGCCGTGAGGAGATGATCTGGCGGGTCATCAGCCGGTACGCCTCGTTCGCGGGTTTTGAGGTGGCCCTGTCTCCCGGCGCCGCGTACGCCATCCTGGATGGGCTGTTCCAGCAGGCGCTGCTGCACCATCTGGCCGGGGATCCGGGCGCCGCCGAGGATCTGCGGGCCAACGTGGTTCGGGTCCTGGACACGTTGGAGGTACGTCAAGCGTCCGCCTGAGGGGCACGCGGAGGTTTGGATGGGGAGACTGCCCAAGGTATGGGCAGAACGGGCGGCAGCGGCCTAGGCGAAGGTCAGGGCGGCGGCGATGCGCTCGACCATCTCGGTGAGGATCGGGTGCGGGGTCGCGAAGTTGAAGCGGAAGGCTCCGGGTCCGCCCGCGCCGAAGGCGGGTCCGTCCACGACCGTGATGCGCGCCCGGTCGGTCACGAGCGCTCCGGGTGAGCCGGGCAGGTCCATCGCGGTGCAGTCGAGCCAGGCGAGATAGGTGCCGTCGGGCGGACGGTAGCGCACCTGGGGCAGGTGGCGGCGGAGCAGGTCGGCCAGCAGGTGGCGGCCGACATCGAGGTAGCCGAGGACTTCATCCAGCCATGTCTCACCGTGCCGGAAGGCGGCGATGTTGGCGACGATGCCGGGATTGCTCGCGCCGTGGGCGGCGAAGAATCCCATCTCCTCCCAGCGCTGCCGGTCGGGCTCGTTGGTGAGGATCACCTGGGCGCACTTGAGCCCGGGCAGGTTCCACGCCTTCGAGGCGGACGTGGCGGTCAGGGCGTGCGCCGCGGCGGCATCGGAGGTGGACGCGTAGGGGATGTGGCGCATCCCGGGATAGACGAGCGGGCCGTGGATCTCATCGGCGAAGACCCGGCCGTGGTGCCGGTCGACGACCTCGGTCAGCTGGGTCATCTCCTGGGGGGTGAAAACCCGGCCCAGCGGGTTGTACGGGTTGCAGAAGATGAGCAGGTGGCCCCCGGCTCGGAAGGCGTCGGAGATCGCGTCGAGGTCGAGGGTGAAGAAACCGGCGTCATCGCGCATCCGGACCTGGATGATCTCGCGGCCGAGGAAGCCGGGCAGGGTGAGGAACGGCATGTAGGCGGGCGTCGGCAGGATCACCGGTGAGCCGGGGCGGGAGAAATGCGTGATGGCGATCTCGAGCGCCTTGAGCACGTCCGGGACGTGGTGGATCAGCGCGGGATCAACGTCCCAGCCGTAGCGGCGTTTGGCGAACTCCGCGCAGGCCGCGGCCAGCTCATCGGCCAGGAACTGGGGCAGGTAGCCGAAGTTCGCGTCGGCCGACAGGCCGGCGAGCGCGTCGAGGATGGCCGGCGCGGCACCGAAGTCCATCTCCGCGACGGCGGCGCCGAACCCGTCAGGTCCGGGAGCCGTCCACTTGAAGCTGCCCCGGGCGCGCAGCATGGTCACGGTCGTGGCGTCTATTTCCTGTCTGAGAGTTCGGAGCACACTGCTATCTTGACGCCACTTCGCGCGCCGCCATAACGACGGTCACGATAAGTCGTCATCGGCGTTATCCGACGGGACCTTGGTCACGGGGCGGGCCGGCCAAGGACCCTGGCCCTCCGGTCGGCCGGGCACGACTATGGCCCGATGAAAGGGCAGGTGGGCCCCGTGCCGGGGAAGACCACCCACGCAGCGCCGCTCCTGGCCGACCACGCACAGTTCCTGATCACCACGGCGGCCCGGGCGCCGTCGGTGCATAACACGCAGCCGTGGCGCTTCAGAGTCGGGCGATCCGGGGTCGAGCTGTACTGCGATCCGCGGCGTAAACTGCGGGCCGATCCCCTGGGCCGGGAAATGATCATCAGCTGTGGCGCCGCCTTGTTCGGGCTGCGGCTGGCGGTACGGGGACTCGGATACCTGCCCGTGATCGAGCTGCTGCCCGACCCGAACCGGCCACGGTTGCTAGCCCGGGTCAGGATAGGCGCGGCGGCGCCGGTCACCCGTGCTGAACGCCGGATGCTCGAGGCGGTACCGCACCGGCACACCCACCGGGGACCGTTCGAACCAGGTCCGCTGCCGGCCGGGCTGCTCGCGGGCCTGCAGCATGACGCGCTGGCCGAGGGAGCCGAACTGGCCCTGGTCGGGGGGGACCTCGCGTACCGGCGGCTGGCGGACATCGCCGCCGCGGCCAGCCGGATGGACCTGGACCCGCGGGCCCAGGCCGATACGCGGCAGTGGACCCGCAGCGCCGACAGCCGGGCTCGCGACGGCGTCCCGGCCGTGGCGTTCGCCGATCGCGCCCAGCACAGGCCCAGGCGGCGGCTGCCGCAGCGCGACTTCGACCTGGAGCGCGGCCTGGCCCTGCTGCCCGGAGGCGGGGAATCCCCGTCCGCTACCGCGGTGCTGCTAACGCGAGGTGACCGCCGCGCGGATTGGCTGAGCGCCGGGCAGGCGCTGTATAGGCTCCTGCTGCACGCCACCAGCACGTGGGTGTTCGCCAGCCTGTACACCCAGCCGCTCGAAGCCATCGTGACCCGGAACCTGATCCGGGACCGGCTAGCATTGACGGGGAACCCGCAGATGCTGCTGCAGTTCGGCCACGTCTGCACCACGCACCCTACCGCCCGCCGTCCGGCTGGAGAGATTATCGACACCTGAGGTAAGGGTTTCGCCACGGCCATACGACTTAGCGGCGTGATTCTTGCCGCTCCCCCGGTGATACCGGCTGCCTTCGGCTACCTTTACCGGCAAGGAGGTGGGCGGTGAGTGAGGGGAGAATCTCACCGCGCGAGGCCGGGGAGCTGGCGGCCTGCTTCAGGGCCCAGGCCCGTAACCTGTTCGGGTATGCGTGCGGGCTGACCCGCGAGGACCGGGCGCTGGCCGAGGATCTGGTCCAGGAGGCCTTCGAGGCCGCGGCCGAGGACTGGCAGGTTCTGCGGGAGCTGACCGAGGAGCAGCGCCGTGCCTGGCTCCGCCGAACGCTGGCCAACATCGCGGTGGACGGCTTTCGCCGCGAGACGGCCTTCCGCGACCGGCTGCCGCGGATCGAGGTCCTGTACCGGAAGATCCAGGCCGACCCCCCGGAGGAGGCCCCTCCCGAGCAGGCGCTGTCATCGATCGCGCTGGACCGGTGCTGGCGGATCATCCAGGGCCTGGCGCAACGGCAGCACGCGGTCGCCCTGCTGCGCTGGCAGTTGGACATGAAGGAAAGCGAGATCGCCTCGGTTCTCGGCATAGACGAGAAAACGGTGAGCGTGCACCTGTATCGGGTCCGGCGCAGGCTGCTCCTACAGCTAGGTAGGGACCACCCGTTTGACGGTGACGACCCGGAAGGAGCAGCGCCATGAGGGCCGCCGGCCGCGACACAGGCACCTCACCCGAGGACGCGCTGCTTTCCCGCGTCTACCAGCAGGTCACCGAGCTGCAGGAATCGCGGTTGAGCGCCGAGTATGACCTGGACAAGGGCCTGAAACGGTACCGGGCCTGGCTAGATGGAGACGCCGAGCATCCAGATGTCAAGTGGAACGCGGACCGCGCGGTCACCGAGCTGTATGCCGAGCACTACCGGGCCCTAGTCCGCCTGGCCGCCATGCTGGTGCGGGACACGCAAACCGCCGAGGAAGTGGTCCAGGACGCGTTCGTGGCCATGCACGGCGGCTGGCAGCGGCTGCGGGATAACGAGAAGGCGCTGGCCTACCTGCGGCAGGCGGTGGTGAACCGGTCCCGCTCGGTCCTGCGGCACCGCACCGTGGTCGACAAGAACCTGCAGAAAGCCCCGCCGGACATGCCCAGCGCCGAGCA
>Ga0074046_10001425_pt1 | contig 21620 bp, 11 predicted proteins | sample BogForMeECP23OM3_FD_94441 | JGI IMG/M metagenome (GOLD analysis project Ga0074046, IMG submission 94441) | Bog forest soil microbial communities from Calvert Island, British Columbia, Canada - Bog Forest MetaG ECP23OM3 | ecosystem: Environmental > Terrestrial > Soil > Wetlands ...
CGGGGTCGCGCAAGCTGAGATTTATACCAGCCCGCTGCTCACCGCCGCCAAGGGGGCGATTGAGAAAAATGGGATTCTCGGCTCCGCGTCGATACACGCCCGCTGGAGCCCGCAGACCTCGGGCGAAAGTAAACTGACGGTAACGATTTCCGCGGCAGCGAACTAAGGAGTCAGCGCAAGCGCCGTGATCGCTTATTGTTCGAGCAGGATCGGCTTCGCGCCAATCGTTACCGAGTTCCCCGAGCCGATCGTGGCGCTATTTCCAGACAGGTCGAAGCATTGCGTATACGCCGAACCCGGATTGAAAGTCGATGTAGTGCAGGTACCGTTGCTACAGGTCTGAGAAGTATCCCACACCGCTTCTGTTTTGTTCGAGAAGCCGCAAGTGTAGACGGTTCCCGAGTTGGAGCAGCCGGTCGGGGTATTACCAACCATCCAGTCGTAAACCTGGCCATAGGCGACTCCGGCTTCATTCAGTCCGCTGGGAGTCCACAAGGTGCCCGTCTCCTGGTTGCCATACTGGAACCAATAGAAGCGGGAAATTCCCAGAGACCACTGCAGAAGATACAGGCGGGCCACGTATGCCGCTTCGATGTCGGGATCAAGCGGGTTGCCGTTGGCATCCACGTCCTTGTTCCAACTGCCTTCCGTATTCCACAGGGGCAGCGAGGCGAGCGAAGTGAATGGAGATTGGGAGATGGCGGAAGCGAGGTTGCTCACATTCGTAGGCTCCGATTCAGGCGGCGTGCCCTTCGCCGCATCGGCGTATCCATGGAAGGTCACGATATCGGCAAGCGGATTCGAGGGAGATATGCTCGCCACCGCACTGAGATAAGGACCCTCCCAGCTGTTGATGTTTTGGCCGGTTCCATCATTCCCAGGCGTGGGAGTTGTTACCTGGGCCGAAGGGTCAGCCGTCTTGATGATGTTGTAGGCGTCCTGGGCCATACGAGCCATCTGAGCGGGCGTGCCGGTCCATTCGATCAAGATATTAGGTTCATTCCAGATTTCCCAGGTATGGATTTTGCCGGCGGCATGATTGACCAGGGCGGAAACAAAGGTCTGCCAGTAGGCATCGGCTCCCGTGCCGTCAGCGTTCAGATCAGCCGGCGGATCGCAAGAGCCGGCGGGGGAATTGCTGGTAACACAAGTCTGGTCGTTCGGATTGGAAGAGGCCCAGGGCGGTACCACTCCGAAGGTGTAAATGAAGTCAGTCTGGCTGTTGGCTATCGACGTTTGCAACACGGTGTCTAGATTCGTGAAGTCGTAAGTGCCGTTCGTAGGGTTGAGGTCATTCCAGGTGGTCTCCGTACCCCACAGGCGTACGGCACCAAAGTTGAAGCCGGCGATGGTAGTTGGCCATGGAATCGTGTTACCGCCGAGCCCAAAGACCACGGGATGCAGGTTCAATCCGAAATAATCGGCAGGGATGGCTCCGGGATCGACCGCCGACACTGACCGTGCGGTTGCCGGATGCTTAGCGGCGCTTGAACTTCCGGCGCAATCGGAAACCGGCGGCGGCACAATACTATTTGTAGCGGCACTTGAACCTCCGCCGCAGGCCGACAATAAAAGAGTCAAGAGAAAGAGCGCACTGAGAGCGAAGGCGGAGAATCGGTAATCGGATTCTCGCCTCGCCGGGCAGCAGCTTACGGTCGATCTCATAAGTTGGGACGGCAAACGCGAAGGTAAGAATGATAGTCGCATGGGAAATGTCACCTCATCCTGTGCAGCCAGATTCGTGCTTTCTTTCGGCCTCAGACAAGCTTAGGTTTTTGAACAACGATGCGGCGTAGCTCGCTAGTTGTCCTGAATGCTGTAATCCTCCAAACTCACGCATACAGGGCGTGGTTCAGCGGTTAGGAAGTCTGGAAAGAAGTCTGCAAGATTTGAACCCGCTTCCGGCAAGAATGTTGCGGCATTTTCCGCAGTTGCGTTCTCAAGGTTCTCATTTCCATAGTACTCGATTTTGAAATTCCGATAAGTAGCAGGAAAAAGACTAATTGCGGTCCACTGAACTCCTCCTCTTCAGGGCCGCTTCCGAAGTTAATTCATCCGCCAACAACATTGCCGCAAGCCACTGATTACAAATAGTTTGGATTGGCATAGAGATATGGCTGGCGGGCAGATGGAGTCTAACTAACGCGGTAGTCGCACTGAGGGGAGTCAATTCCGAAATGTCGATGAGAAACCGAGCCTTGGGTGTGGTACTTCTTCTTGTTTTTTCCGGTCTGAGCAGCCTGGCGAAGGCCCAGAACAATTGCGGCGGCAGTCCCGCTTATGGAACCTGTGCCGCTCCGGTAGCCCCGGTACAGGTTTGGTGCGCCGGCAACAACAGCGCCAGTACTTGCCCGGGGGGAACATCGTGGGTGGGTTTTTCCACCACCACGCCGGCGGCCGGATCTTGGACGGATGAATTTGAGGGAATCGACGCCAACAGCATCGAGAATAGCGGCCGCGTATCGGGAGCCCAGGCCGATCCCAATGGTGGCATCGGTCCAACCGACGCCTTCGGCGTGGGGCAATATCTGGAGTTCGCCGACAACAGTCTGCAGGCTTTTGACAAGGCCACAGGCCAGGGAATCTTCGCCAACCAGCCCGGTGGCCAAGCTGCTCCGCAAGGCCAGATAACCTTATTCTCGCCCGCGGCCACATCCTACTGTGGCACTCCATCTCTGGACGGAACCGCCAGTTATGATCGCATCGACGGCGTTTTCTTTTACGCCAATATATCCAGTCCTCACGGGGCATATTACCTGTGTACGGGAGTGAGCGCCCCAGTCGGCTCCGTGCTTGCCAGTAACCTTGAAGGAGAGCAGGGAAACAGCCCCTGGAACGCCTACGTATACGGGCTGACTTCGGCCATTCCGAACAATGCAGAAGGCATTCCTTATTTTCCGGACTACATGAGGTTTGGAACCTGGTCCGATGGTTTTTATGTTGCCTGGGATCTTCTGGATACTTCTCAAAACTACAACATCGTTGGGGTTGAAGTCTGTCAGTTGGATAAGGCCGACATGATCGCGGGCCTCTCCTCGAACCCGCCGAAGTGCTACACCTACATACCGAGCTATGTAGTCGGTACCTCGGGAACCGATCGCAGTTTGATTCATACCCTGTTGCCGGCGGACTTCGAAGGCGACAATCCGATTCCGGGCAGCACTCAGGGTGAGTATTTTCTGGCGTTGGTAAATCCCGCGAATCCCGGAACTAACGTGCAGTGTTCAAAGTCTCCTTGCACCTCCAATCAACTGGCTTTCTGGACCTGGTCAGGCTTCACCAGCGGCGCGGCCCCAACCATTCTTACTCTTACCAATCACCCGTTCACCCCCGGCTGTTACGTTCCCACGCAGCCCTACAACACGTACTGCATCCCTGAGCCCTACGGGAAGACGATCGACAGCGTGGGAGACAGGCTCATGTCCCGCCTGGCCTACCGCTACATCACGGGCACGAATCCCGGGGAATTTCTGGCCGTCACTCACACCGTGCAAGAGCTGAGCAGCAGCCGGCGCACCGGCATCCGCTATTACCGGATCCAGGCGGGAGCCAAGCCTAAGGTGGTGGTTGTGGGAGACCTCCAGGACAAGGTCAACGACTATTTTTATTCCATGTCGAGCGTTGCCATGGATAAGAATGGCGACCTCGGCATTACTTTCACGGTCACCGGGAATAGCTCGCACGGCAGCGTCAGCAATTACGATCCATCGCCCTTTTTTGCCACCGTGAGCAGCACCGGCGTTCAGGACACTCCAGTGGCGATTCTCAGCAATACTGGAGCCAGCGGCCAGGACGAAACCGATCAATACTGGGGTGAGTACGTCAGCGTCTCGGCTGATCCCGATGATGACACCACGTTCTGGGCGGTGGACGAATATATGAACGGCAACCAGGTTGGTAATTGTTCGTACAGGCTTGGACTGGGAAGCGGATGCACGTGGGCATCAAAAGTGTTCACCTGCCAGAAGGGGTCTGGCTGCTAAGATTACAGCCTGACGGCAGCTCTGGTTCTGTGGTTTGCCTGGCAGTGATGTCCACACCCAATCGAATCGTTGTGCTGATTACGCTCTCCGCATTCACTGGATTGATCGGATGCGGTGGCGGGGCTCCGCAAACGACGGTAACCCCTCCGCCGCCTCCGCCGGCGGTCGTCGTTCCCACAAGTTTGAGTGGCAACTATGTGGTCTCGTTTTCAGGGATGGAATTGAACGCCAAGGCTGGCACTTCAACCGCTTTCGCATTGCTGGGCACGCTCACGGCGGACGGCAAAGGCAACCTGACAGGGGTCATCGATCTCAACGACCTCGACTTGACCTCGACGGTAGGCGCAGCCAGCAACGTCCAGACCGGACTTGCGGTTACCGGGACCTACACCGTCGGTGCGGACGGCCGGGGCACGGGCAGCATCAACTTCACGGTGAACGGGACGAAAGAGCAGATGGGGTTGGATTTCGTCCTGATTTCGACGGCTCACGGATTGATTACCCGTTTCGACAACTCGGGCAGTGGCAGCGGCACCCTCGACCTGCAGGGCAGCGCCTCGCAGAGTTCGTTTCCGTCTCTGGCCTTCTCACTTTCAGGCAGCGACGCCAACGGATTTCCTCTAGCTTCTGGAGGGGCGATCGCGATCGCCTCAACATTCAATGTTACCGGTATCCAGGATTTCAACGAGAACGGCAGTTCCACCGGAGCCTCGGGCCTTACCTTGGCTGATACATCTACCTTATTCTTGACAAGCAACACCGGCGGCAAAGCGGAATTCGATAGCACTTTTGGCATGCTCAGCTTTGATGTCTGGGTGATCGATTCCACTCATGTGAAGCTGATCGAGACCGACTCCAGCGGAACCGTTCTCTCCGGCGACGCCTTTACTCAGCAGACTTCTTTTCCGGTGGGGCAGTTGGTGTTCACCTTAGGCGGCTTCGACGCCTCTTACAGTCCGTTTGCCGCCGGCGGCCTCATGACTTCCGACGCCAAGGGCGACCTCAGCGGTTTTGAGGATTTCAACGACTCCGGCAACTTCGTGACTGCACCCAACGTGAACGCGAGCTGCACTACGTTCGTTGCGGGGCGATGCGACATGGCTTTCACCGGCTTCAGCAACGGCGCGCAGAATAGTTTCGAGTTTGCCGCCTACCCCACGAGCGGCGGTGTTCTGCTGCTCGAGATCGATAGTTTCGGATTGTCCCAAGGCGCAGCCTACCTGCAGAGCGCCACCACATTCGCCGCGGCGCAATACGGACTAAACCTTTCCGGCGACAACGGCATAGAAGTCGACGATATCGCCGAGTTTACCGCGGGCAGCGTTAGCGCCAGTCCGAATATCACGCCGGGAATGCTCGACGAGAACGATCTTGGCGGAACGCTGGCGCCCGCCACTTTGTCCGGCACCTACACTCCGGCGGCGCTGGTGCCCGGCCAGGGCTCGATCGCGATCAAAAGCATCAAGACGGCGAACGGCACGCTGAACCTGGAGTACTACATTATCGACAGCACCACCATCGCTTTCATCGAGACCGATCCCGCACAAGTTGGCGTGGGCAGCTTCGAATTGCAGAATGCCGCCGGCGCCGTTCCGCTGGCCCAAACTCACATTTCCATGGTGCGGCCATTCATCCAGCCGCGGCGCAGCAACAACAATTGCAGCGGAAGTCCCGCCTTCGGAACTTGTCCGGCTCCGACTGCCCCATCCCAAGTGTGGTGCGGCAGCAACAACCTCGCCAGCCCCTGTCTGGCTGCGTCGCCCGTAGGCTTCACCACGACTGCGCCGGCCGCCGGAAGCTGGTCAAACCAGTTCGAGGGACTGGATGCAGCCACGATCTACAGCACCAAAGCCGGCAAGCTTGGCGAAGAACCCGACCCTAACGGCGCCGTGGGGCCGACCGATGCGAACGGCGTGGGCCAGTATCTGGAGTTCGCGGATAATTTCGTGCAGGCCTTCGACCGGAGCACTGGCAATGGGATTTTTTCCACCGCCGGAGCGGTTGCACCTCAACCAATACAGAATCTTTTCGCGCAAAGTGCGACCAACGATTGTCAGTATCCCTCTCTTGATGGGATTGCCAGTTACGACCGGATCGATAACTCCTTCGTGCTCGCGACGGTGTCAGACTATGTCGACACCAATAAAGTCAGCAATTACTACCTGTGTATCGCCGTCAGCGCTGCGAACGGTTCAGTGCCCGCCAGCAACCTCGCGGGCGCCGGTGGCCAGACCTTGTGGAATGCTTACGCCTACAGTCTGAATGCGGCAATTCCCGTGAATGCAAACGAGGTTCAGTTTTTCCCGGACTATATTCGCTTCGGAACCTGGGCCGACGGCTTTTACGTCAGTTGGGATTTGGAGGATGTTTCCAATAGTTACACCATCGTCGGATTTGAAGTTTGTCAACTCGACAGAGCCGACATGGTTGCCGGACTCTCCACCACCCCGCCGCAGTGCTACACCTACATTCCGAATTATGTGGTGGGCGCGGGAACCGATAAGAGCCTGATTCACACAGTTTTGCCGGCGGACTTTGAAGGCGACAATCCGATTCCAGGCGACACTTCGGGAGAATACTTCCTGGCCCTGGTGAATCCGAGAAATCTTGGCACCAACATCCAATGCTCGGCATCGCCCTGCACCTCGAACCAGTTGGCTTTCTGGACGTGGTCCGGACTCAGCAACGGCGCCGCGCCTGCATTCCTTACCCTTACCGGTCACGCCTTCACCCCGGGATGTTACAACCCGAAGAGTCCGTATGTGACCACCTGCGTTCCTCAGCCTTTTGGAACAGTGACGAATGGCCTGGATAGCGGAGCGATCGACGGCCTCGGGGATCGCCTGATGTATCGCCTGGCATATCGCTACATCACGGGCACGACCAATGCGGAATACCTGGCGGTCACGCACACGGTTCAGGAGGATGCCACAAGCCAGCGCACCGGCATCCGCTACTACCAGATATTGGCCGGCAGCCATCCCCAGACGGTTCTTGTCGGAGACATACAGGACACAACTAATTTTTATTTTCTGTCGATGCCGAGTGCGGCGATGGACAAGAACGGCGATCTGGGCATCACTTACACGGTAACCGGGAGCACGGTTCAACCCTACGGGTCTCTCAGCAACTACGATCCGTCCCCCTTCTTCGTGACCGTGGGCTCTGACGGAACTCTAGGCACGCCGGTGGCTATCTTGAGCAACAGCGGCAGCAGCGGGCAGGATGAAACCGACAGCGATTGGGGCGAATACGTCAGCGTAACGGCGGACCCGAACGACGATCTCACGTTCTGGTCAGTGAATGAATACATGAACGGAGACCAGGTCCTCATCAAAGGTTTGAACGAATGCTCCCTGAAGATGGGAAACGGGAGCGGCTGCACCTGGGCCAGCAGAATTTTTACCTGCAAGAAAGGTTCCGGCTGCTAAGCAGATCGGGATGGGCACGACTTCAGTCGTGCCGTTAAGTCGCTTAAAAAATTCAGCTTTACTGCCTGAGGTCAGCTTTCGGATAGGGGCGAGTTTTCCCCAGGCGAATACGTCGAATGCAAATGCCAAACGCTAATCCTCCGTTGCAAGCCGAAAGAGAAATCCGAATCCGCTAGACCAAAGACCAAACCTTAACTGTCCACGACAGACACGAAAAGAAGGAGCAGGCAATGTATTTCCGTTCAATTTTGAATCGCATCGTCCGGTGCAGCTTGCTGACCGGATTGCTGGCACTCCTGGGAGCCGGTTCCGCAGCGGCCCAGAACTGCTACACTATTTCGCCATCCAGCTTGAACATCCAGTTTGCCAACCAGGCGGTAGGGACAACCAGCACGGCGCAGCAGGGCATCACCATCGATAACGCGTGCACCACCACCCTGCAGATCACCAGCATCACCGTGCAGCCCTCTGAATTCCTTTTGAGCATGGGCTACACCTGGAACATTCCCGCCAAGCAGGAAATACAGTACGGCTTGCGCTTCAGGCCTGACGTCGCTCAGACGTTCAATGGAACAATCACGCTTGGGGTCGCCAACGGAAATCCCATCGTGCTCAACATTACCGGCACTGGTATCACGACCGGTGCGGTCGCGAGCTTAACCAGTTCGTCCGTGGCTTTCAAGGGCGTTCAACCGGGAAAGACGGCTACCCAGAAAGTGACCCTTACCAATACCGGCACAACGCCGATGACGGTCCTGGCAGTCTATACAGAGCCGCCCTTTCAGGCGAATGGATACACTGGAGGCGGAGCAGGAACCGTGCTGCAGGCGGGAGGGACGCTGCCCCTGACCGTTGGATTCTCCCCCTCTGCCGTGGGAACTTACAACGGGACGGTCGTGATCACGAGCGACGTTTTGAACCCTGTAGGCGTGACCCTCACCGGGACCGCCGAGGCGCCGACTACGCTCGGGATTACAAGTTTTGCTACTCTTCCCACTGCCACGCAAGGAGCTAAATATTCGGCCACGCTCACCGCAGCCGGAGGAACACCGCCTTACACGTGGGCTCTTGCCACAGGCTCCAAACTACCCACAGGCCTGACTTTGTCGAGCGCGGGAGTCATCTCCGGTAGTCTTCCTTCCACTTTGAAGGCGGGTTCTTACAAAATATCAGTCCAGGTTACCGACTCGACTTCGAAGCAAGTCACGGCCACGAATTCACTCGCGGTTGCCGCACCGACCGGTGCTACCTGCAACAATATCTCGTGGAACGTCGCCGGCACTGACACCCCGCTCGTTCCGATCACCGACTTAGGAACTGGGACTTATCTAGGAACTGAGGGTGGTCTCTACCCGAACGGCAGCAATGTTATGCCGGCATCGCACGACGCGGATGGCGTGGCACTCGCCGGTCTGATTCAGCCTCTGGACGCCAACGGTAATATCGATCCGAACGGTAAGTACGGCTTGATCTCACTCGGATTGTCAGTTACGTTCGAAAACTACTTTTACTTCCAGCAGGCTGGGATGGCCGATCCGTCTCTAAATCCAAACCTGGTACTGGTGAATGGTGCGAATCCAAATCTGACGGCAGCTCGCTACGCGAATCCCGAGGATCCGATTTGGACTACCGAGACGAATTTCTTCCTGCCGAATGCTGGCCTAACCGCGAACCAGATCGTTGCAGCCTGGGTCATGGTGATCGATGGCTATCCCACCGGCACCTTCCCCAACGATATGGTCACGCTGCAGGGCCAGTACGAATCAATCGCTAATAACCTGCACACGAAGTTCCCGAACCTGACCATGGCATTCTTCTCTTCGCGCGACTACTCCGGTTACTCGAACGGAAGGGTACAGCCCGACGATCCCGAGCCGTACGCCTACGAAACTGCGTTTGCGGTGCGCGGAATGATTGAAGATCAGCTCAATGGCAACGCCAATCTCAACTACAACCCGAACAACGGAGCGGTAATGGCGCCGTGGCTGAGCTGGGCGGATTATGACTGGGCCAACGGTATGATCCCGCGTAGCGACGGATTGGTTTGGACCTGTCAGGACTTCCTCAACGATGGCACCCACAACTCGCTGCCCACCGGCCGCGAGAAGGACGCCAACATGTTGATGAACTTCTTTAAGACAGACGATGCGACGGTTCCCTGGTTTCTGGCGCCGTCGGGATCCCGCAAGTAACAGCGCGGAATGCGGTTTTCCGCGAAAGACCAACTATCAGTTCGACAGACAACGAGACGAAGGAGTAGACAATGTATTTCCGTTCAATCTTGATGGGCGCAATCCGGTTCGGCTTATCGACTGCACTGCTTGCAATCCTGGGAACCGGTTACGCAGCGGCAGCAAATTGTTATACAGTTTCGCCGCCCAGCCTAAATATTCATTTTGCCAACCAAGCCGTCGGAACTACCAGCACGGCGATGCAGGGAATTACGATCGTTAACAAATGCACCACCAGCCTGCAGATCACCGGCTTGAGCCTGACTCCTTCTCAATTTCTTCTGGGTATGGGCTACACCTTTAACCTTCCAGCCGGGCAGGAAATTCAATACGGCCTGAGATTCAGACCGAGCGCTGCCCAGGCTTACACGGGCAGCATCACCTTCACCCTGGGAGGCGGTCTGAGCCCCATCGTGCTCAACATCACCGGGACCGGCATCACCACCAGCGCGGTGGCAAGCCTGAGCACCGACTCTCTCACCTTCACGAGTGTGCCGCAGGGAACGGCCAGCACCCAGCCCGTTACGCTAACGAACACCGGCACCTCCGAGCTGACCGTTCTATCGGTCTACACGGAGCCGCCCTACTCGGTCACAGGATTTACCGGCGGCGCCAAGGGTACAGTGCTCGAGGGTGGCCAGTCGCTGGCTCTTGAAGTTTCTATGACTCCGTTGGCTCCGGGCACTTTCCCTGGAAGCCTGGTGATCACGACCGACGTATTGAACCCGGTAGGTGTAACGTTAAACGGGACGGCCACAACCGCATCGGCTCTTTCGATTACAAGTTTTCCGATCCTGCCGTCGGCCACGAAGGGCGCAGCCTACTCCGCCCCTCTTAATGCCACCGGAGGAACCGGGGCTTTAACATGGACTCTGGGCTCTACCTCTAAGTTGCCCGCAGGCCTGACTCTCTCCACCTCGGGACTGATTTCCGGTACTGTTTCTTCGTCCGTGACGGCGGGCACTTACAAGTTTATCGTTCAGGTTACCGACGCGAACTCCGACAATGCCAGCGTGACCGACACGTTGGTTGTTGGCAATGCTACCGGAGCGACCTGCAACAACATCTCCTGGAATGTTGCAGGGACGACGACCCCGCTGGTGCCGATCACCGACTTGGGCACAGGTACTTACCTGGGTACCGAGGGCGGTCTCTATCCCAACGGAAGCAACGTGATGCCGGCCGGGCACGATTCTGATGGCGTGGCTTTTGCGAATGCTATCCAGCCTTTGAATGCCGCTGGAGATCCCGATCCCACCGGCCAGTACGGCCTGCTGTCCCTCGGACTGTCGGTAACTTTCGAGAATTACTTTTACTTTCAGCAAGCGGGCCTGGCCGATAAGTCTCTGAATCCGAACCTGGTGCTGGTGAATGGTGCCAATCCGAATCTCACAGCGGCTCGTTATGCCAACCCTGAAGATCCGATTTGGACCACCGAAATGAATTACTTCATACCTCAGGCCGGCCTGACCCCGAACCAGATCGTGGCAGCATGGGTCATGGTGATCGACGGATATCCAACCGGTACTTTCCCCAACGACATGACTAAGCTGCAGGGCGAGTACGAATCTATCGTCAACAACCTGCACAATAAATTCCCGAACCTGACGATGGCGTTCTTCTCTTCTCGAGATTACTCAGGGTATTCGAATGGAAGAGTACAGCCTGACGATCCGGAGCCGTATGCTTATGAAACCGCCTTTGCCGTGCGCGGCATGATTGAGGATCAGCTTAATGGCAACGCCAATCTGAACTATAACTCCGCTAATGGACCGGTAACGGCGCCCTGGCTCTCCTGGGCCGACTATGACTGGGCCAACGGTCTGATACCCCGCAGCGATGGCCTGGTTTGGACCTGTCAGGATTTCCTGCCCGATGGTACTCACAACTCGTTGCCCACCGGCCGCGAGAAGGATGCAAACCTGCTGATGAACTTCTTTAAGACAGACGATGCGACGGTGCCTTGGTTCCTGGCGCCGGCGCCTCGCAAGTAACACCGCAGAATGTAGCTCTGCTGGCGCGGAGGCCTCGGTTCTGGGACCTCCGCGCTGTGTTTCTTCCCTACTGTTTTCTACTCTCCTTCCTCGAATTGCAAGTTCAACCCACAAATTCATATAGAGAGAGTGCTGCATGTCGCTGGTAATTACTCGGAGGAAATCGAGGATTCGGAGCTGTTCGTTTCTGGCAATCCTCTGTCTGTTGGGAGTTGTCTGTCTCGCACAGACGAATCGAAGCGCGGATGCCAAGGCGCCGGCAAAAGGCCGCGGACCAGGGGACATCACTGCCATTCAACACATCATCTTCATGGTCAAAGAGAACCGTAGCTTCGACAATTACTTTGGACAATATCCCGGAGCTAATGGTGCTACCAGCGGGCCGATCTCGACCGGGCAAACGATGGTTCTCGAACATACGCCCGATCAGGTGGTAGATATGGGCCACGATTGGACTTCCGCGCTGACGGCCATGGATGGTGGCAAGATGGATCAATTTGATTTGATCCTCTACGGAAACGTCAACGGCTCACTCATGACAATGTCCCAGCTCACGCAGCAGGACATTCCCAACTACTACACTTACGCGCAAAACTTCGTGCTGGCAGACAATGCTTTTTCATCGCTGCACGGGGAGAGCTTTTCCAATCACCTTTACACCATCGCCGCGACTTCCGGGGGCGTTTTCACGGTTCCGCTGGCCTTAGGCTCGCAGGGCGAGGGCTTTGATTGGGGTTGCGATCTTCCTTCCGACTATGCCGTTCGAGTGATGGATGACGAGGGGGACGTATCGGAGGCGTTTCCCTGTTTCGATTTCCAAACCCTTGCGGACAGCCTTCAGGCCGCGGGAATCACCTGGAAATACTACGCGCCTCCCCAAGGCACTCAGGGCTACCAATTTTCCACTTACGATTCCATCAATCACATTCGCTACTCTCCGCTCTGGACCCAGGATGTGGTGCCGGATACGCAATTCGCCATCGACGCCGCCAGCGGCAATTTGCCGGCGGTAAGCTGGCTGGTGACTGGGCCAAACAGTGAGCATCCGCCCAACAGCACTTGTATGGGCGAGAACTGGACCGTGCAACAATTGAATGCCCTCATGCAGGGGCCGGATTGGAATACTTCCGCCGTCTTCTTGACTTGGGACGATTTCGGTGGCTTCTACGATCACGTTCCCCCGCCGACGCTTGACGCATTTGGCTTGGGGCCCAGAGTGCCTTTTCTCATCATTTCTCCCTACGCCCAGCCGGGATACATCTCGCACACGCAGTACGAGTTCTCCTCGGTGCTGAAGTTCATCGAGGACGATTTCGGATTGCCGCCACTTACAGAGAGGGACGCCAACGCCAACGACACGACCGACAGCTTCAACTTCAACCAGGCTCCGAATCAGCCGCTGGTCCTAAACCCGCAGACGTGTCCTATCGCCTCCGCTTCGAACATGTATTTTGGTCCGGAGGTTGTTGGTACTCTCAGCGCAGCTAATGTCTTGACCTTGACCAATATTCGCACCACCCCCATCACCGTTTCGAGCATCGCAACCGCCGGAAACTTCACCCAGAAGAATAATTGCTCGACCCTCGCGGTCGGTGGGACCTGCCAGGTTACAGTGATGTTCGGACCCAGAACGACTGGACCTCTTACTGGAACCCTCACCATCACGGACACTGATGTCACCAGCCCACAGGTAGTCAAGCTGCAAGGGACCGGGGGTGAAGTAACTCTTTCAAGCTCGAAGTACCCGGGTCTCAACTTGGGTACATCGTACCTCGATTCCGAGACCACCGGTTCGGTAACGCTGACCAACCACGGAAAGCAGGCGCTCTCCATTACCAGCATCAACACGGTTGGGGAATATGGGCAAACCAATAATTGTGGCAATTCAGTACCGCCAGGCGGCACGTGTACCATCGACGTTACGCTTAACCCCACCACCACAGGCACGCTCTACGGGAATCTTGTGGTAAACGATAGCGACCCGACGAGCCCTCAGACAGTTCGTCTCTATGGCACCGGAAGCTCGACCCTGCTAAATCCTACCGGTCTGAATTTTGGGAATGAGTATGTTGGCAAATCGAGCAAAACCAAAAACGTAACCATGACCAATGTGAGCCCAAGCCCACTGCACATCGGCAGCATCGCAGCCAGCACGAATTATTCCGAGACCAATACTTGCGGCACTTCGTTGGCGGCGGGAACCGCTTGCACTATCACGGTTACTTTCACACCGAGCCAGTCGGGGAGCTTGCCGGGGACGCTCACCATTTCCGACGCCGACATGAACAGCCCACACATACTCAAGATGTCTGGGACCGGCGTCAATCCGTAGTCTTTCGGTGGCTACGAGAGTACTTAAATCTTTTCACAGCGAACGTCACAGCTGCAGATTTTTCGAGCTTCTCCCGCGCCGTACTGCGGCAGAGGCTCTTTTTTTGGGCCAGGCTGGAGACGATTAAAAACGAGGTAACATCCATGACTGAATTCCGCCGAAGACCATTAAGCTTCCTCAGCTTCGCGTCCTTCTGCAGCCTCTACGTGCTCACGGTAGCCGGCCTAGCCGGCGCTGGTGCCGCTCAGGCTGACACCGCAAAGCATCCGGTAAAAGCTGGCAAGCAGGGAGACATCACTGCCATTCAGCACATCGTTTTCATCGTCAAGGAGAATCGCAGCTTTGATGAGTATTTCGGCCTGTTTCCAGGGGCCGACGGCACCAACGTGGGAACCACTTCCACCGGACAGGTAATGACTCTGGAGCGCACGCCGGACATCGTAGTCGATATGGGCCATGACTGGACCTCCGCTCTTACAGCAACCGATGGCGGCAAGATGGATCAGTTCGACATTATCCTCGACGGAGATCTCAACGGAGAATATCTGTCCTATTCCGAGATGACCCAGCAGGATATTCCAAACTACTACGCGTACGCGCAAAACTTCGTACTCTCGGACCACACGTTCTCCTCGCTTCACGGACCGAGCTTGCCGAATCACCTGTATACAATCGCAGCACAATCCGGCGGCGTGATCACCGTGCCGGCTTCCCCAAGCTCGCAAAATCTATCCAACTGGGGCTGTGACTCCCCGCCCGGATCTCATGTTACGGTCGTTAGTGAGGAGGGAGATATCTCACAAATGTTCCCCTGCTTTGACTTCCAAACCCTCGCGGACAGCCTCAACGGCGCAGGCATTACCTGGAGAGCCTATCAACCCCCGGAAGGCCAGCAGGGATACGAGTACTCCACCTTCGACGCGATCAACCACATTCGCAACTCATCAATCTGGACAGAAAATGTAGTGCCGGATACGCAATTTGTCACGGATGCCGCGAATGGCAATCTACCCGCGGTAAGCTGGCTTGTGACCGGACCGGGCAGCGAGCATGCACCGAACAGTACTTGCCAGGGCGAAAACTGGACCGTTCAACAACTGAACGCACTGATGCAGGGGCCGGATTGGAATACCACAGCCGTTTTTCTCACCTGGGATGACTTCGGGGGTTTCTATGACCACGTGCCGCCGCCACCGGCGCTGGACATATACGGATTAGGCCCGCGCGTGCCCATGCTCATCATCTCTCCCTACGCGCAGCCCGGCTATATTTCTCACACGCAATACGAATTTTCCTCCGTCCTGAAGTTCATCGAAGAACGCTTTAACCTGACACCTCTGACAGAACGGGACGCGAACGCCAATGACACTACCGACAGCTTTAATTTCAGTCAGCCGCTGAATTCTCCGCTCGTCTTGACCCCGCGCGCCTGCCCTATTAACTCCGCGACGAACATTTACTTCGGCGGGCAACAACTCGGCGTCGCGAGTCCGGCTTATCAGATGAAATTGACGAACAGCCGTACGACGACCCTCAACATTTCCAAAATCGCAGTCACCGGAGATTTTGAGGTATCTGGCAGTTGCAAGAAGATTGGACCGAACCAAAGCTGTCCCCTCAATGTAACCTTTACCCCGACTCAGACTGGGCCTCAGACTGGAACCTTGACTATCACCGATAGTGACGCAAGTAGCCCGCAAGTAGTGGATCTCTGGGGTACGGGAGGAGAAGTTACCCTGTCAAATTCCATCTACCCTGGCCTCACCTTCGGCACCATCAACGTAAATGCCCCGCTGGCCAAGAATGTGACTCTAACCAATCACTCAACTTCTCCGCTGTCGATCACAGCCGTTTCGACCGTCGGGGCCTATACGCAAACCAATAACTGCGGAAGCTCCGTAGCGGGCGGTGGAAGTTGTACGATTTCGGTAACATTTGCGCCTACTACATCCGGAATGCTGATCGGTAACCTATGGATTACCGATAGCGATCCCACTAGTCCCCAAACCTTGCGACTCAGCGGCACTGCCGAAGGAGTTACAGTGAGTCCTTTAACTTTGGCGTTCGGTAAACAGAGGGTTACTACGACGAGCGCCCCGCAGCTAGTTACCATTCAAAACCTCGAAGCCAGCGCTGTGAATGTTGGAACCATCGCCACCACCGCTGACTACAGCCAGACCAATACGTGTGGCACGTCGATTCCAGCGAACGGTCGATGCACCATCAGCGTTACCTTCACGCCCACTACCGCGGGTGGATTAAAAGGAACACTGACCATCACCGACAGCGCTGACGATCAGTCGATAGTCAGCTTGACCGGCACGGGAGTTAACTAGTCCGCTTAACAAGCAGTTCCAGAGCTTCTCTTGCTCACGGCGCAGGAGAAGCTCGATTCGTTTCAGCAATCGGCAAAGCCGCCTAGTGAGGTGAAGTTAATGGCGTACACATCGGAGCAACGGCCAAGACAATCTCGAATCCTCGTCCCAACGTCGTTTCTGATGTTGGTTTTGCTTGGCCTCGTCGGCGTCGGAGGATTCGCCTCAGCCCAGGCCCAGCGCCCTTCTAAGGCTGGTAAGCCCGGCGACATCACAGTTATTCAGCACATTATCTTTATTATCAAGGAGAATCGGAGCTTCGATAACTACTTCGGCCAATATCCTGGAGCTAATGGCGCAACCAAGGGTAAGACCTCGACGGGCCAGGTGATTCCGCTACGACACACGCCCGACCAGGTCGTTGACATCGACCATGAATGGAGCGCGGCAATCACTGCAATCGACAACGGGAAGATGGACCGCTTCGACTTGATTCCCGACGGAGACATCAACGGACAGTATCTCGCCTATTCCCAACTCGCTCCCGCAGATATCCCCAACTACTACACGTACGCGCAAAAGTTCGTGCTGGCTGATCAGATGTTCTCTTCTGTACACGGCGACAGCTTCGAAAATCATCTCTATCTCATTGCGGCGCAATCGGGTGGGATGATTACGCAGAAGAAGGGAGCGCCCTCGTCCGACACCTGGGGTTGCGATGCCGCTCCGGACTTCCTGCTTCAGACATTAGACGTTACCGACGGAGTTATCTCAGAGATATTTCCCTGCGTCGATTTCCAGACTTTAGCTGACAGCCTCGACAATGCCGGCCTGAGCTGGAAGTACTATGCTCCCTCAGAAGGCCAGGACGGTTACGTTTACAGCACATATGACGAGATCAACCACATTCGTAATACTTCGCTTTGGACTGAACACGTAGTGCCCGATACGCAATTTGTTACCGACGCTGCCAGCGGGAATCTTCCGGCAGTAAGTTGGCTGGTAACCGGGGGGGCGAACGAGCACCCACCGGCCAGCAGTTGCGTGGGTGAGAATTGGACAGTGCAGCAATTGAATAGTCTGATGAATGGGCCCGATTGGAGCACTTCGGCAGTGTTCCTCACCTGGGACGATTTCGGCGGTTTCTACGACCACGTTCCGCCGCCGCCGCTGGACATTTTCGGCCTTGGCCCCCGCGTTCCCTTGCTCATCATTTCTCCTTACGCCCGCGCCGGTTACATCTCCCACACCCAATACGAGTTCGCCTCATTTCTGAAGTTCGTTGAAGACCGCTATGGACTGCCGTCGCTCACGGAAAGAGATGCCAAGGCCAACGACACGACCGATAGCTTCAACTTCAGCCAGTCGCCGATTTCTCCGGTCGTTCTGCAGCCGCAAACCTGCCCGATTCAGGGGGCCTCGAACGTTTACTTTGGCGGACAGACCGTCGGTACGTCGAGCCCTCCCTATGCCGTCGCGGTGACTAATACTCGTGATGTTCCCATCACCTTCTCGTCGATCGCAGTCAGCGGAAAGTTTGCGCAAACGAACAAATGCAAGACGCTCGCAGTAGGTGCTAAATGCACGATCAATGTCACCTTCAACCCTGCGACGACTGGACCTCTAACCGGAACCTTGACCATCACAGACAGCGACACGACGAGTCCGCAAGTAATTAACCTTCAAGGAACCGGCGGCGAAGTTAGCATCAGCAATTCTCTTTATCCGGGGACTGTTTACCCTACAACGGTATTGTTGGGATCCTCGTCTGCGGCACAAACTGTGACCCTAACCAACCACGGCACTACTACTCTTTCCATTACAGGCATCAGCACGGTGGGAGACTTCTCTGATACGACCACCTGCGGCACTGCTCTGGCCGCCTCGGACTCGTGTGATATTAGCGTCATGTTCGTGCCGACCACGTCGGGTATCCGGTATGGCAACCTTGTAGTTTCCGATAACGATCCGTCTAGCCCGCAGACAGCGCGGCTCACGGGGACGGGTACCGCGGTTTCTTTAAGTACTCTCAAGCTTGCCTTCGGTAATCAAGCGATTAACACGACCAGCGCGCCGGAACCCGTCACGATAAACATCTCTGGCGCGAATGCTGTGAATCTAGGCGCCATCACCGCGAGTTCCGGTTACTCTGTCACGAACAGTTGCGGCTCGTCTATTGTTGGGGGTGGAAGCTGCAAGGTCGAGGTTACTTTCACGCCTACTCAGACGGGAAGCGTCCCGGGCACACTTACCATTAACGATGCGGATCTCAGCAGCCCACAAATCGTCACCTTGTCGGGAACTGGAACTTAGTAAGTTGAGCTACTAATGGTGAGCTGGCTGTGCCTCTAGGAGCACAGGCAACTCACTAATATCGAGCGTGCTCCCGTTCCAACCGGAGCTCTCGCCAGAGAGTTTCGTGAGCCTCGTTACTCCCCAGGACTTCGGTACATCGAACTTTCCGCTTTGCCGCTCATTCCACAGAATCCAGGCCCCACTCCCGGATTCACGCGTAAGTTTGCAAACCCAGTTCTCGTCTGCCTGCCTTTCGCATGAGTCCATGCGCGAACCAACCATCCACTTCTGAACTTCTGCATAGGCATGGGCCGAGTTAGTGGCTGTGGCCTGATCTTCTTGAGTGAAGGGGATGCTGTCATGGCCGTCATCGTCCCACGCATACCAGTAGAAGCGCTGTACTCCCGCCGCCCAATTCAAGATATAGGCTCGCGCCGCCCATCCTGGAGCCTGTTCCACTAAATCGATCCGATCTGTTAGTGGATTCTTGATCCAGCCGGACTCTGTGTTCCAGAGAGGCTTGTCTGCCACGCCATACTTCCGCATAAGCTCCTTGGCGGGCAGGATCAGCTGAAGCATGGTCTCTGGACGGTGATAGGTGTAGAAGTGGTATCCAATGATGTCCGCATATTTTCCACCGCCAAGCTGTAGGTAGCGCTCCAGCCAATCTAGCCCGTTGGCATTTACCGGAGATGGAGAGATCACTTTGATATTGCGATCGACCTGCTTCAGAATGGTGTAAGCCTCGCGCGCCAGCGTGAGCATCTTTTCGGGAGTACCGATGTCGCGATTCCTCGGCAGGTTCGGTTCGTTCCAGATCTCGTAATAAAGAATGCGGCCTTTATAGCGCATCGCCTGAGTGCGGATGAAGGTACGCCAATCCTCCAGGTCGGCGATGTCGCCAACGATGGCAGTACGAAAACGGCCGCCGCTGGCAGCCCATTCGGGGGTTTCGCCGAATGGAAGGAGCAGGTCGACGTTATGCTTTTCGGCAAGCTCGACTTCACGATCAAGAATCTCCCATTGCCACACATTCCTCTGGGTCTCTACCTGCGGCCAGTGAACTTTCGCATCCCACAATCTCCAGCTCCCGAAGGGCACAGGCGGCCAGGGAGTTGTCCCAAATGCGCGGTGGATGTGAAGCCCGAAGAACTCGCGGGGGACAGGGCTCGCCGGAGGAGCCAGTTTGATTGCACCGGACGATGAGTCCGACATTACAAAGAACGACGTTGAAGTGATCACGATAAACACCGCAGCGGTGGCAGCAAACCAATGATTAGCTTTCATCTTGTCTCTTAATTCTTGGATCCGGACAAAATAGGTGCGGCGTTGAAACCCGGAGCACGGGAGACCTACAGTCCTTGCCGTGCCCGCTCATAGATATTCATCAATATAGGATAATTCTTCTCCGCGGTGTACTTCGCTTCGTATTCCCGGCGTGCTTCTTTTCCCATGGCACGTAACTCATCGGCGTGTCCCCAAGCCCATTCCACTTTGCGAGCTAAGTCAGCGGGGTCGGCGGGAGTGTAGTGAAGCCCGGTTCTGCCGTCGGCGACGAGTTCCTGCATGACTCCCAAACGGCTGCAGATCACCGGTGTGCTGCAAGCGTAAGACTCAGCGATGGCCATGCAAAACGTCTCGTACCATTCGCTTGAAATCACCATCACGCGGGCGTTGTTGATGGCAGCCAGCGTATCCTGGCGCGGCATCTGGCCTTTGAATTGGACGTTGGTGATTCCATCCCGGGCAGCCTCCGCCTGCAATTGTTCCTGATCCGGGCCGCCTCCGATGATGACAAGGGGAATGGAGCGATGAAGAGTCTTCCAGGCCTTCACAATTGTGCCGACGCCTTTCTCCGGCGAAAGCCTTCCGACAAAGAGTGCGTATTCCCCATCGCCGCTGCGAGCACCGGGGTCAGGGGAAACAAAGTTGGGTTTTACAAATATCTTTTCCCGAGGCAGGCCGCCTTCCACAAACTTGTCGCGGGCGAACTCGCTGAGAGCGATGAAACAGGAAATTTCCCGTGTCCAGGTATTTCGCAAACGATGAGTGGCCAGCATGATGGCCACAATCGCCGTGGCAGAACGGGAGCCGTGATAACAGGCATGGTCTATTCCCCGTAATAACGAACCTTCGACACACTCTTCGCAGACCTTGCCATCGCGGAAGAAGGTGCCGGCCGGGCAAAGCAACCGGTAGTTGTGCAGGGTCTGCACCACGGGTACCTTCGCCTCGTAACACGCCGAGTAAATGGAGGGAGAGATCATCACGAAGGTGTTGTGAACGTGCACCAGGTCGGGCCTTTCCTGTTGTAGCAGGCGCAGAAAACTCCGCCGCGAGTCCGAAGCCCAAATCGTGCCCTTTGCCAAACTGAGCCGGCGCAGCCCCTTGTAAGACTCCACATCCCAGTTACTCCGGCAGTAAGGAATCACCTGGTGTCCGGCATTTTCAAGCATCTGCCGCTCTTGCTCAAAGACCGCGTCTTCCCCTCCGGGCTGCTGGTAGGTGTTGTGAACCAGTACGATCTTCAGAGAAGCCTCCGGAGGTTCTTCATGTCTTTGCTGCAAAAGCGCGCCGCTGCCCCAACCGGACCATGCGATCCTGGCCGACTTTACGGCCGCGCGGCGCACAAACTTCAGGATTGCCAAGAAATGCTAAGTCGGGCTTGTAGCCAAGTCAAGCTACGGGCTTGACGGTGCGAGCGTCGAATCTCCTCATTTTAACGGATGTTTGAGGTTCCTATCCGTGCGCAAGTTCCTTCGCCCTCTGCGCCGCCTTCACCACAGCCTTGATCAGAGTTACACGCAGTTTACCCTCTTCCAGTTCCAGAATGCCATCAATGGTGCATCCCGCCGGGGTTGTGACCGCATCTTTCAGAAGCGCGGGATGATCGCCGGTCTCTAACACCACGGTGGCTGCGCCCAGTGTGGTTTGGGCCGCCAGCAGCGTGGCCACATCGCGGGGTAATCCGACCTTCACGCCCGCTTCCGCGAGGGATTCCAAAATAATGTAAATGTACGCGGGACCGCTTCCCGAAAG